>Ga0307408_100002414_pt1 | contig 13156 bp, 7 predicted proteins | sample 322Cmetagenome_FD_202116 | JGI IMG/M metagenome (GOLD analysis project Ga0307408, IMG submission 202116) | Maize rhizosphere microbial communities from greenhouse at UC Davis, California, United States - 322HYB-C-3 | ecosystem: Host-associated > Plants > Roots > Rhizosphere > Soil | place: USA... | reverse complement strand
ACGCCCTACTCCTGCTCTACTAACTAAACCCAAAGACTATCATTTTGACAACCCTTTCATAAGCTCTTAAGGTCGACTAATACAATGTTTTGACAATTAATTCTTATGGTAAAGAGTACAGTAAGGTTCCAAAACCCAATTGATCGTAACCTCCACTATTAGGACTATAATCACCACCTCCCCCATCTGGAAAGGTTGAGTTAACCCCCATTAATGTATAGGGCGCTACTAATCCTTTACGTTTTACATAATGGTTATAAGGCAATGCCCACATCGGGCGGATTTCTCCTCTTGCCGTTGGACTTATCTTATCTAGCGTTTCCATAGTCCGACAATTATCATATTGGTATGGACGGAAAGGAACATCTAATTTGGCCACATTGTATTTAGCAGTATGTTCGCAGGCTTTCAAAAACTGGTTGTCATTGAAACTATAAAAATCGTCTCCTTGTTGCCAGGCCAACTCAGAAATCACCCCTATTAATGAGATTACGAGGGTGGCGTGTCCCTGATCCCGACCTGATTCCTGCAACTGTGCAAAACCCGCATCGGCACCGGTAAATACGTGGTTAATTGCTTTAAGCAAATTTCCATTCCCGATTCCACGTTGAAGATAGTTTACAGCCTCGTTGTATATTGCACGCTTATCTGTTAAAATTCCTATTGCCATAGTAGAGGCCAGATTACACAGATCCCAGTTCGCCCAATAATGTCCGGGACAAGTATCATGGTGTCTCACTAAAAAGTCATGATTCACCGAATAAAACACCTTCAGCATCCAATCCTGATAGGCCTTAAAATCAGTAGCCGCCCATCCGCTATAATCTCTCATTAGTTCGCCAGTAACAGCAAACTGATAGCCATAAATTCCCGCAGCTAATGACGCATTTCCATCGCCATTTATACTAACACAGGTAGATGCCCAGGCATTCAAAATCTGAATTGATTTTTGGGCATAGGCCATATCTCCACTAACTTTCCATCTAATTGCACATTGATAGGCTGCGGCAACATCGTTAAAAGCGCGAGAATAATTGTCAGGCTCTGGTTCCCAAATCGTGTTCCCTCCCCTGATTATCTTAACCGTCGGATTGGCCGCATAAGTTAGCCGGGCATGTGAATTAGCTATTAATTTGTTCCATCCAGATATCCAGGGCTCGGCACCTTCATTTACTTTAGCTTTAATCCTCGTAAAATCTTCAGCAGTATGCAGTCCGCCCGGATGCTTCATGGGCGTACTAATCGGCAGTGTATCTATATATTTAATTGTCTTAACGGGACCCGGGGGATCAACAACCGCACTAATGCCATTTTTCTTTCCACAGGACACCAACAATAAACCGCTCAAAACAGGCAGAATAAAATAAAAATTGAGGTATTTCATGATACTTTTAATATAATATTCGGGAGGTTGACAGCCCGTTTGCCATTCAACGAGGGAGAAATCCTGACACTTGTTACATATTAAGTGCTTAAGAATCTCTCCTCCGCCGAGATGACAGGGACCATAAAAATCTTTTGTAGAGAGGAAGCACGCAGAGATAATCAAAGCATTACTCTCCAGACTTTATCTTCTGCTATTTCTAACCCACATTCAATTGTTCGAAAGATTATCTTCTTCCATAAAACTCAAGTTCGGCCACGTTACAGTTGCCATTACCTGAATAGTAATAGATATAACGATACTTATTAGTATTGCTAATGGAGACTGTAGTATATGCTGTTGCTGCTGGTGCCGCCGTAATGGTATACAAAATATCATAGGTAGCACGGGTAGGATCGTTTGTTCCCCGAAGTTGCCCACCAACCATACGTGAGGCAAAATTACTACGAGGGAAGAACTTGAAAACTTCCACTGAAGCAGTAACACCTGCACCAAGATCGAAGCCGGCGTAACCACTAGGGTCATTACCATCAACAAAAGTATTGGTATTACCGTCAAATGCAGCGGACACGAACGTTGCCGGATTATTTCCCCATGAACCTGAATGACCAATAATAGTACCGGTTAACTTAGTAAGCCCTATTAGGAGATATGGACCATTAATCACTTGGGTATCAAATACTATCTTCAAATTTCCTGAAGAAGTTACTGGTATAATTACTTTAATTTCTCCGGCCGATACAGGAATCACTGTGGCCGCTGTACTGCCAAATAAAACGGACATATTTGAGTTAAAGTTGGTTCCTTTAACGGAAAGCGTATCTCCTGAATTAACCATTGCGCCATCGCCTACAGAAGCTCCGCGTAAAGAAACTGAAGTAATAGTTGGAACAGGCAAAACAGTAAATGTACCGACCTCTGAAGTTGTAGTCCACACCTTTAAAGTTACCTTTCCTGAAATTGCCGTTGCCGGCACTTTCACAACAATTTTTTCATCCTGGCAAGAAATGATAGAATCGGCCTTGACATCGCCGAAAAATACTTTTACCGCATCCTTTAATGTACCAAAGTCTTTTCCCGTAATGGTAATGTAGGTATTCGGATAACTGGCAGCAGGACTTAACCCCGACACACTGTGAGCAGGATATTGATATATTTTAATATTGGGATCTTTTTCGCAACCAGAAAACATGATTACGGCACCTATCAACCATAACAAGTTGATACCAATTTTAGATAATTGCCTCATAATAATACTTTATTAAATATTTCTTTAAAACGAATCAGATATACCAATTTTACTAATCGGTCTATCTGATCCATATTGTTAATTATAACCTGGATTTTGTTTCAAGCCTGAATACAAATCAATTTGCCCCTGAGGAATAGGCCATAAATAATTTTTCTTTGTAAAATTTCGGTTGGCCTTACTGTCAATTACGACAGCCTTTAACATTCCTTTAGGAGTTGACACTAACTCTTCACCCCAAACATATACTGCAGGGTTATAGATCGATGTAGCTGCACCAGTTGAGGTCCTAAAAGATGTTGTATAAGAAGCATCCCCAACAACTTCACCTGTAACAGATTTATTTAATTCGGTTTCAGCAATGCCCCAGCGTTTCAAATCATCAAAGCGTGAACCTTCCCTATACAACTCAATAGCTCTTTCCCTTCTAATTTCATTTAATATATTTAAGCCATTAGTAGTAGCAAGTGAATTGGTTAAACGAGCTACTCCAGCCCTGTTCCTAACCTTATTAATTGATTCATCTAACTGCGCATCAGAAATAGCTCCATTTTTTTCAAATAATGCTTCTGCGTATATCAAATAGACTTCCGCTAACCGTAGTATAGGATAGTTTGCCGATTCTTGGTTCGCATTTCTGTAAGAACCATAATTATAAGCCCCAAATTTCCTATTGCCATAACCAGAACCACCTTTGGTTAGGTCAACAGAAGATGGCGTTGCGCTGATATAGCTCAAAAGCCTTAGATCTCTGTTTTTAAATTCATCAGTAAAATGGTGGTATCCCTGAAACAGGGGAGACTTCTCGGGAGGCAAGCCATCGGTCATTAAAAACATATCCATCATCTTACGACTCGGAGACATTAAATTATAAGCAGTATGGGATATATTTTGCCCTCCAGGTCTAAGTGTCAGATCATAAACACCATATAAAATAAACTCGTTGTTACTAGCTTTTGTTAATCCGGCAGGATTGCTTCCGGCATCTTCTAGGTTAAATAAATAGAAGGAACTTTGATTAGCTACTGCTGTATTACTATTATAGTTCCACAAAGTATAGCCGCCATTGTCCATTACATCTTTTGCCAAAGAGGCTGACTCGGTAAGAAAAGCTATTGTTTGATCTGATGCCGGTTGTGCAGAGCCTTCAAAATCTGTTGATGTACCATTATATTTCCGCCAGGTTGCTTCGTAGAGTAATACCTTGGCTTTAAAAGCCTTTGCAGCCCATTTACTAATGCGTCCCTTTTCTGTAGACGGAATAGCCGACTCTGTAGGTAAATTGGCAATTGCATTATCCAAATCTGATAATATTTGATCCACAACCTCATAACGACTACTGCGAGGAATCTTTAATTCATCCAAATCTAAAGGTTCAAGAGCGATTGGTACGCCTCCAAAAAATTTCAAAAGATTGAAATAAGCATTAGCCCTAAAGAAATAAGCCTCGGAAACATATTGCTTAATATCATCCTTATTGCCTTTGTAGGATGCCGCTTTTTGTATTAAAATATTAACAGTGCGTATAAAGGCGTATGATTTATCCCAACGGGTATCGCTATTCGATATTGTTATAGTTCCGCGCCCCACTTCAGAAGAAAAAGTATTGGAGCTGGACAGGTCTGTCGACTCATCCATATACTGATAAATAGAGTTCCCGCCGTAAGGCGATTGCCATCCCAGCAATTGGGTATAGAAGCCCGACGAATAACTTTTAAAATCTGAGGGATTAGCAAAGTAAACTGCGTCCGTCAGTTTATCCAGAGGTTCTAAATTTAAAAAATCCTTTTGGCAGGAGGCTACACCTAACGATAGTCCTCCAATCAAAGCGATATATAGTATTTTTTTCATTGTTTGCTTATTTAATAATGTTACTTAGGCCTGATTTATAATCCTACATTTAGCCCCATAGACCAAGTACGATAAAAAGGATAGCCCACATTTTGGGAAACTTCACCCATTTCAGGATCAAATCCATCTTTGATGCTGGTTGCTTCCCACAAATCGTTTCCTGAAAAATAGATACGTAATTTTTCCAGACTCGCTTTTTTCGAGATGCTTTGAGGGATAGTATAGCCAATTACTAAAGATTTCAATCTTATATACCTGCTATTTTGCAGCATAAAATCGTTATTACCATAATTCCAGTAAGCCCTGTCCTGGTTGGTAGTTAAGCGAGGGAATTCGGCATTGGTATTAGAGACTGTCCAGGTTTTCCCTTCGTAATTGGTAGGCTGATTGGTATATATTGTAGCAAAAGGATAGGCCAGATTTCCTGTGCGCATAATCATTTGCTTGCCAACGCCCTGGAAGAAAGCATTTAGATCAAAGCCTTTCCATGATCCTCCTAAATTTAAGCCAAAGGTGTAGTGTTGATTAGCATCCCCCATAAATTTAAGGTCGCTCGTTTTTACGCCATTTGCGGTTATGGAACCATCCCCATTTATATCTAACCTTCTAGTATCACCGGGGCGTAATTCACCGGCGGTGCCTTTAGCTACTTTCGCCATAGCATCACCTGTGTATTTAGCTAGATAAGCATCTACTTCAGCCTGAGATTGGAAGTATCCGTCGGTTTGATACAGGAACCAGGAATTTAACGGAGAACCAACAAGAGTTGCATTTCTACCAGCACCATAGCTGGTTGCATTCTCCATGCTCTTTAAAAGAGTTCTGTTGTCGCTTATATTAAAAGATACGTTATAAGAAAAATCACCTTTATGATCTTTCCATCCAATTGTCGCTTCCCATCCTTTTACATTTAAATGACCGTCATTGGTTTTGGGAGCCGAACCACCCAATATTGTTGGATAGTTAATTTTTATTAACATCTGCTTATTATCTTTTATGAAATAATCAAATGTGGTTGTTAACCGATTTTTCAAAAAACCAAGGTCTACGCCTATATTTTTTTCATACACCGTTTCCCAAGTTCTTAAATTGGTATATATCCCGTTATTATCTACAAATGATGTAGGTAAATACCCAGGTGTTGAGCCTAACACGGTGGTTCCTGTAGAAATAAGATTAAGGTACTCAAAATTACCTAAGCCTGCATCATTACCTTTTACGGCATAGCTGGTACGTATTTTACCAAAATCTAATATCGGAGCTAAGTTCTTTAAAAATTTCTCCTTTGTAAATACCCAACCTAACTGAACCGATCCGAAATCCCTGAATTTGAAGCCCTTGTCAAATCTGGCATTACCATCATGCCGTCCCAAAGCTTCAACCAAATATTTCTCGGCATAGTTATAGTTAATTCTCGCCAGATAAGAATAGAGGCCGGTTTGAGTTTTGCCGCCTCCATTTGTAGATGTCGTGGGATCAGCAAGTGACAAATCCTGCACACCTAAATTCGTAAATACAACCCGGCTAGCTCTTATGCTCTGATCTTTGATTATTTCCGCGTTGATACCAGCTACAGCTGATATATTATGTAAGCCATTAAGTGTTTTATTATATCTTAATAAACCTGAATAATATTGATAGAAGTGATTATCTGCAACACTTGTATAGCCCGGATTTCCAGCATTTTGAACCGTATTTTCAAGCACCTCTGTGGATTTGTTACCGTACCAATCGTACAACTGTACTGGTGTTACATACTTTTCCTGTTTATATTGTTCATTTTGGAAAGATGCCAAACCTTCAAAATCCAGGTCCTTGATCAGGTTAACTGTTGCTTTAAGGTCGAATCTTCCGGTCAAAGAATTTTTATTATCCCTTCCACCATCGGTAGTAGCAGCAACGGAATTTCGATTTCCAACCTTACCAAAATTAGCATTCCATTGTCCATAAGGGTTTTTAGCAGGGAAGAAAGGCATGTCATTGGCAAATAGTCTGGAATCAAGTCCGGTAGAAGGACTTTTCGTAACCGCATTTATCAGGGTAATCCCGGTTTCTAACTTAATCCTGTTTGATAACTTATAATCATAGTTTAAGCGCAAATTGTATTGCTTCTGCCCATCATAGGCAGTTGCCAAAGTAGCTTGATTATCTGCATACCCCAAAGAAAGTCGATAGCCTGAGTTCTCCGACCGGTTAGAGATACTTAAATTATGTTGGTAGGAATAACGCCTTGCGAACATTTCGTCTATACGATTTGCATCACCAATAAAAACATCGCCCCAATATCTGGTCGTATAAATCCCTTCGTAACCGCTAGCCAATTTTTCCATATTAGCCTGTGTATCCCAACCCCACCAGTTAGGAATTGCTTCTTCTTTATTAGCCTGCAACCAAAGTGAAGCGTATTCTTTCTGCGAGTTAGAGTAGCCTGTAATACCGTTAGTTGTAAAACGCATATTTCCGCTGTAGTCAATCTTCACTTTGCCTTTCCCTTTCTTAGTAGTAACCAGTATTACTCCGTTGGCACCTCTTGACCCATAAATGGCGGCAGAACCGTCCTTCAAAACGCTGATGCTTTCAATATCATCAGGGTTCATATTCTGAAATGACAAGTAGTTAACTATAGGTACCCCATCAATAACTATAAGTGGAGATCCCCCATTTATAGAAGTAGCACCACGAATCTGAAAGTTTAGCCCTTCATTACCCGGACGAGCTGAGCTTCTGGTAACCACTAATCCGGGAGTTTGACCTTGTAACGCCAATCCTACGTTGGTTATAGCCCTATCCTGAAAGACTTTAGCGTCTATTTTCTCGATGGCTCCAGTTATTGTTGCTCTCTTTTGAGTGGTGTAAGCAACAACCACAACATCATCAAGTGTATTGTTTGAATCTTTTAACTTAACATTAATCGTTTCTCTATTGTTAACTGCTATTTCTTGCGTTTCAAAACCGATGAAACTAAACACCAAGACGCTTTCACCATTAGCTAAACTTAATTTATAGTTTCCATTCACATCAGTAATGGTGGCAGTTGTTGTGCCTTTAATCTTAACTGATACACCAGGAAGGGCTTCTCCTTTTGCATCAGTTACTTTACCATTAATTTCATATTTCGCCTTCTCGACATGCGTTGTAATGGAACTTTTAGCACTGGCATAGGAATTATTTGTTAAGGCAAAAATCATGAGCGTCGGGCAAAATGCTGCCCTCATAATTTTACCCCAGGGAATTGAGGTTTGTAAAAGAGATTTCATGAATTTAATAAGTTTCTTTTTAAAGAATAATACAATAAAAGCCATGTACACCTTTGGTGCTTATGCATGGACTTCGGATTCAGAATCAGTTATAGTTGAATGACCCTTAATCTTTTTAGGAATTTTGCGCTTTTTATTTTTTCATCATAGTTATTCCTGGGTTAATTGTTTGGTTAGCTCCTATTCTTTCAGACGACAATCGAACGTTATGTCAGGATCACCATCTGGATCAATTGCAAAAATTATTGGTCTTCAAATCAGTTCAGACTCATCAATTAAAACGGTTTACTTAGGGCTGATTTATAAAACAAATGTCACCTAATGAAAGTAAAAAGCAGGGGGGATGAGAACTCAATCAGAGGGGGCAAAAGTGACAAACAAGAGTTTTTGATTCACTGGGGCACCTTTTTTTTCAAAAACAGCAATTTTCTGAAAGCGAGTTCAAGGGATTTTATCAAGACGTTATAGAGAAGTTGATCTGTAAGTTTTCCTCTTCAAATGAAGGATCCAAATGTGATTGTTGGGTATAAATAGAAATTCATTAAAGCCGTTCAATTAGCTTTAGACGTTTCTGGTCGTTTTGATCTTTAATGGAGATACCTGTAGAATTATTTCCGTTAGCTATTCTTTAACCTGCTATACTGAGATGCAGGACTCGTATTACTTTATCATTAATAGGAAATCATCCTGAAATACTCATACATCCCTAGTAATCAATTTCTTCCCCTAAGATTGCCTCCCAGCCCCCCCTTTATTTTCTTTAATTCATCTGATCTTGTAGCAATTATTAAATAAGCCAATAATACTAGCCAGAAGCAGCAAGCTTGAAATGAGTTAAACGGAGAAACTCAGGTAAGTGCCTTTTTAAAACCAAATAGAAACGAAAGAAAAAGTTTCTTCCAATAAGAAACAATCAATAAACCACTGGCCCATTATTAGAGCCTGAATCTTCTTTATTGTTCATCAATTCAGAATTTTCTTACTAACCATTATAAATAAATTATGAAAAAAAAATCAACGAAAGCTTTTTTTATGCTGTTGCTTCTTGCAGCGGGAGCTTGTAAAAAGGACATTAAAAGTGCGACATCGATTAGCGAGACCACTTTGCCAGATTCTAAAAAAGGCACTGCGCAAGTCGCCGCTATTGTTCATCCCGGCATGTTACATACTGCTGCAGATTTTACAAGAATGACCCAAAAAGTAAATGCTGGTGCCCAGCCATGGCTCTCAGGTTGGAACAAGTTGTTGGCAAATTCTCATTCGTCCTCCACTTATACCATGCAGGGCCCAACTACCTACATTATTCGGGGAACGACTTCGCTTGGAAGTGAAAATTATCCAAAAGTAATGAATGATGCTGCGGCTGCCTACCAAAATGCGCTTCGCTGGAAGATTGCAGGCACAACAGCTAATGCAGATAAAGCCATTCAGATATTAAATGCATGGGCTGCCACCTGTGTTTCTATTGAAGGTGATGCGAACGGATCTTTAGCTACTGGTTTATATGGATATCAGTTAGCTAACGCAGCTGAGATTATGCGTGGCTACAGCGGTTGGTCTTCGTCTGACTTTAATGCATTTAAAACTTTTATGGTAAATGTATTCTACACAGATGCGAATGATTTCCTAGTAAGACACCATGGTACGTGTGATACTTACATTTGGGCTAATTGGGACCTTTGTAATATGGCTACGGTACTGGCTATAGGTATATTATGTGACGATCAGGCCAAAGTAGATCAAGCGATAAATTACTTTAAAAGTGGTGTAGGTAATGGACAAATTGGAAGACTAGTTCCATTTATGTTTGCTGATGGCTTGGGTCAAAACCAGGAAGCAGGCAGAGATCAGGGCCATGCTACTTTGGATATTGCTTTGCTTGGGGCTTTTTGCCAGATGTCTGTTAATGTGGGGCAGGATATGTTCATTTACAATCCATGGAACGAACCAGTATCAAGGGTGGAAGCTATCTGTGAATATACCGCAAAATACAATCTGAACATGGATGTTCCATACACCACTTATAACAATTGTGACAATGTTAATCAAACGGTTATTAGTTCCAGCGGCAGAGGAACTGTAAGACCGGCCTGGGAATTAGTATATAATTACTTTAACAAGGTAAGAAGCAGACCTATGACCTATAGCGGTCAATTTGCCACCCAGGTTAGGCCTGAAGGCGGCGGAGGCGACTACGGTACTACCAGCGGAGGCTTTGATCAACTTGGATTTGGTACCTTAACATTTACAAGAGATGCAGCCAGCCAGCCAATTGCCAATGGTGTTTATAAGGTTACCAACAGGGCCTCTGGCAAATTGCTCGATAATTTAGGAGCAACTGCAGATGGAGCTACCATTGCACAATGGGCATCCAGCACAAGTAATAACCAACGCTGGGAATTTACCTATAGTGGAGGGTATTATAAGATTAAAAACGTTGCTGTTGGAAAATTTATGGATAGTGCCGGAAATACGGCAGATGGATCGCAGGTAAAACAATGGTCGTCAAGTACAAGCACCAATCAACAATGGTCTGTTGTGTCTGCCGGGGATGGATTTTATAAAATCATCAACCGGGCTAATGGAAAGTGTTTGGATACAGGAGGAGGAACCGCAAATGGATCTGTTATGACCTTTTATGGAAATAATTCTAGTTTAAATCAGGTTTGGACTTTAAATACTCCCTAATAAATCAATTTAATTACAACATTAATTAACTCAATAACAGGTTAGGAAGAAAACAAAGAGGACTCCTCCCAATGTGAGTCCTCTTTTTATATTAAGAGGAGCTGAAAGAATGGTAAAGGGTAACCAACTATCACTCTAATCCTTCCAATTGCTGTCCCGGGGGGCTTTATGTCAATGAATTCCACCACATATAGTTATACTTTTAATAAACTTGCAATGAACGCCAGACCGTCTATCAATGTCTAATATACTTTCATAAGTTAAACGGTAGACTATCGATTATTCGAAGTAAGGTATATAAATCGAGTTATCGCCTTCGTGAATTCTTCCGGATTTTCAAGATTGCTTACATGGCCTGCGTTCTTAACAATCACCTGTTTTGCAGATGGGACCAACTCCATTAATTTATTTTTATGTTTGGCATCAACATCTCCAGTTAATACCATAACCGGAACTTTAATCTGTTGCTTTTTCAACATATCAATAACAGATGTTCCCAGTAAAAAACGAGGTTCAGCATGCAAAGGCTGCCATGCCTCCCATTTATAAATCATATCCCAGATGGGTTTTCTGATATTTTCGAGAATTACGCCATTACGGGTCGTTAATCCATTAAACCATTTCAACTTATTTTGATGGATGCCTATTTTTTTATAGGCAGCAATTTCTCCTCGTCGTTTAACAATCGTTTGTGCATTCCATGGAACCGCGGGCCCCGGAGACCCTTCCCATACATCACCGCTTGCAGCAGTAACACTAGCTAAACGATGAGGATATAAGGCCAAAAGATCTGTAGCAATAAAACCTCCCATAGAAAGCCCCACAATGTGTGCCTTTTTAATTTTCAATGCATCCATTAACTCGATGACATCTTTTGAATGCAGAGTTGTAGAGAATTCGCGGGGCATCGAAGAACGTCCATAACCGCGTACATCGTAACGTATCACCCTGAATTTTTTCGCCATTGGGAAAAACTGCGGATCCCACTCGTAATGATCAAATGAATGACCGTGAATAAAAATAACAGGCTCGCCTTTCCCTGCCTCTTCGTAAAAAAGCTTTCCCTCGTCATCAACATTCACATAGCCCCTTTTTACACCTTTTGTTTCGGCCTCCTTAATAGCGTCCCTCACTAATAAAGGCAAAACAGGACTGCTTAAAAATGAAGAGAAACCTTCTTTATTTGCCAATGACGGATCTACATGAGTCAACAAAAATCCGTAAACGCCAGTCTTTTTGTCTATCCAGGGATAAGCACCTGCCCAGCTCGGACTGCTGATTAACACAGGATCACCGTTTTCAGATACTTCTTCACGCCATTCTCCTAATCCATAAATATCTTTTCGGGAGCTTGCCCTGATACTTTCAACAAACTCTCCGGGTTTTACTAATGGTTCCAACCTGGTCAGCCTGCATCTCTTTAATGTTTTTTTCCGAAAGGATTCGTTTTCCTTTAAAAACACCTTTATTAAAGATCATGTTTAGGAAGTTACAATAATCTTGCAGTGAAGCTCTTGCACCTCCCCCTAACATTGGACTGTGCCCCCCTCCCTTATCAACCGGGGTAAAATGAGTCAATTTCATGCCAAGAGGTTCGGCTATCTTTTCCTGGAATAACGTTTCCCAGTTTTTTCCGCTTGCAAGTTCAGCCATTCGCCCTGCTACCTGCATAGCCAGCCCTCCGTATTTGAATACCGCTCCCAGAGCGGTATCTGCCGGAAGATTTACAATATGAGCGACAGATTCTTCAAGTGTTTGATAATCATCTCGTGGGCTTCCCTCAGGCTGGTAATCGGGATAACCAGCCGTATGTGAGAACAGTTGTCGCAAAGTAGCTTCACCTTTAGCATCTCTGAATTCGGGAATCCATTTTTTTACTTTATCATCCCAATTTAACTTGCCGTCGTCCACTACCGCAGCTATAGTAGCAGCTGCTAACCATTTCCCAGCGGAAGCAATAAAAGCAACCGTCTCGGGTTTGTAGTTGCCGTAATATTTCTCAAAAATGGTTTGATTATTTCGAACAATAAGAACAGAAGCCCCGGGATAATACCCAGAGTCGACCCACCCTTGTAACTTTCTATCTAATAAGGAAAGATCATACTTCTTTATACTTTTAATTTGTTGCGCCTGTGCCAACGTCAGCTGAGAAAAAATAAGAACAAGTACCGTTCTAACAAAATATGGATACTTAAACATCAGTGCTTTATATAGAATGAATTAACTGTTGACTTAGACAATACATAGCTGGAAATAACACATACAAATAAGGCAATAAGCTTAGCTAAATTCATACAATAATTATTAAAAAGCGTACTTAGGATGAAGGAAAATTTATTCCAAGGCGACGCCTATACGCATAAAACACCAGCTCTACACTTGCAGAACTGGTGTTTAAAACATTGTATAGGTAGCTAGAAAATATTTTGATCCGCGTATTCTATCACTCTACAATTAGTTTCTGAGCTAGAGTATTGTCAACTGTTACTATATAAACACCAGCATTTAGTTTAGCTCCTAATTGAACAGTGTATAAACCAGCATCATTCTTTTTAAAGGCATTTTTATACACTTCTTTACCTGAAAGATCACTGATCCTGACAGAAACATTAGAACTTTTGCTATCTGCGATTTTTATAGAAAAAGTGCTGCCCTGAACAGGGTTTGGATAAATACTTAAGTCAGCGGTTTTATCTAAAGCAACAGAGATGTCCTCCAAGCCTATTT
>Ga0307408_100002413_pt1 | contig 13160 bp, 12 predicted proteins | sample 322Cmetagenome_FD_202116 | JGI IMG/M metagenome (GOLD analysis project Ga0307408, IMG submission 202116) | Maize rhizosphere microbial communities from greenhouse at UC Davis, California, United States - 322HYB-C-3 | ecosystem: Host-associated > Plants > Roots > Rhizosphere > Soil | place... | reverse complement strand
CGTAACCCGGTCGCAGGTGCCCTTGCAGCCAGATTGATTGTCCCGCCAGATCACCTCCAGCCCGGCGCGCTTGAGCACATCCAGCAAGCCCTCCTCATTCTTGGCCTTGCTGGCGTCGTAGTTCTTGCGGCCCATGTTGGAAAACATGCAGGGCACCGACACGGCGGTCTCGGTGCCGCAGGAATGCACGTCGGTGAAGGCGATCAGGCCGGCCTCCTTGTCCAGTGTCGGCGTGGTATCGCGGTTATAGCCGAGGATGCCGAAGTTCTCGGCCCGGGCACTCTCGCCCACCACCAGGACGGTCAGGGATTTGCGGCCATGGGTTTGCCAGGCCGGGTTGCGACTCGCATCTTCGCCCAAGGTGATGAACGGCTGCTTGGCCGACGCGACCTGCTCACGCAAATACCCAAGCGAGGCACCGATGTAATTGCTCGGTACGACCATCAGGCGCAACTCGTGGTGGTTGCGAAACAGTGACGACAAACCTTGGTAGTTGACCAGGGCAACCACGCCGATCACGGCGGCCGAGGCCACGCCGACCAGCAACTTACTTAATAACTCCTTTGGCCAACGACGGTAGTTGATCGGCGTCTTGAACAACAACCAGCACGGCAAGACACCCAATAAGCCGATATAGACAAACAACTTCAACGACAACAGATCACGGACTTCCGTGGCATTGGTTTCAGCGAAGTTGCGCAACATGCCGGCATCGATCAAGACGCCGTATTGAGCCATGAAATACGCCACGCCGGCACTGATCAGAAACAACAACATCAGCACCGGCTTGAGCAGCGGACGGAAGGCTACGAGGGTCAGCACCAGATTGAACGCGCAGAAAATCATCAGGCCAAACGCCACGCACATCAGCAGGCCCCGAGCGTCCGCCGTCGTGATCGCCAGCAAGTGTTGCCAGAGCACGAGGTTGAAGCCCACTAACAAAAAGGCACTGGCGGCCAGCGTCACCCACTCGGGGCGCACGGCTTTAATAGTCAGCATGATGATTGACGGGTTCCTGAAGTTGCTCTTTGAGAAAGAAGTGCCGCAGAAAACATGTGAAAAACGTTTTCTACGGCAACACAAACTTTAGGTAGCCCACCATCAATTTTTCGTGAAAAAGTTGCTGTTAAATAATTATTTAAGCGGCAGGCGGCAAGTCCTAATCAGCTTGTAGCTGCCACTAAGCCTGATTCAGATACCAACGCCAATCCTGCTCCCCGACTTCCCCCATGAACTGACGGTATTCGGCGCGCTTGACCGCCAGATAAACACCCAGGAACTCCTCGCCAAACGCTCCCCGCGCCCAAGTCGAAGCTTCGAGGGCGCGCAGGGTGGTGAGCCAGTCGGTGGGCAGCCGTTCGGTCGCTTGGGCGTAGCCGTTGCCCTCCACAGGTTTCCCGGGATCGCACTGTTCACGCAGGCCGTGATGGATGCCGGCCAATATCGCCGCGGCCGCCAGGTAAGGGTTGGCATCGGCGCCGCAAATACGATGCTCGATGTGCCGCGAGAACGCCGGGCCGCCCGGTACCCTCAGGCTCACGGTGCGGTTGTCCACGCCCCAGGTGGCGGCCAGCGGTGCGTAGCTGTTGCTTTGGAAGCGCCGGTAGGAATTGGCGTTCGGGCAAAACATCAACAACGCATCGAGCAAGGTATCGAGCATCCCGCCCACGGCATGGCGCAACAGTGGCGTACCGTCGCCGGCTTCACTGGCAAACAGGTTGTGACCATCGCGGTCGGCCAGGCTGACATGCATGTGCAGGCCGGAACCCGCCAAGTGCTCGAACGGCTTGGCCATGAAACAGGCCTGCATGCCGTGCTTGTGGGCCACGCCCTTGACCAATCGTTTGTAGCGCACCGCTTCATCCATGGCTTGCAGGGCATCGCTGCGGTGTTCAAGGGTGATCTCCACTTGCCCCGGTGCGTATTCGGAAATCGCGGTCCGGGCCGGAATGCCTTGCAGCTTGCACGCGGCGTACAGGTCGGCGAGGAACGGCTCGATCTGCTCCAGTTCGCGCAAACCATAGACCTGGGTGGTGCGCGGTCGACCACCGTCAGCGTCCCGCGCCGGTTGCGGCCGGCCTTGGGCGTCGCGCTGTGCGTCCAGCAGATAAAATTCCAACTCCGCCGCCATCACCGGGTAGAAGCCGTCGGCCTGCAGGGCCTCGATCACCTGGCTGAGCAGATAACGCGGATCGGCGATGGTCGCCGGCATGCCTTCCTGGGGATGCATGCTGACCTGCACCGCGGCGGTGGGAATCAATCGCCACGGCATGCGTTGCAAGCTGCCGCTGATGGGATAGGCGCGGCAATCGATGTCACCGACATCCCACACCAGCCCGGAATTTTCCACATCATCGCCATTGAGGGTCAGCCCGAGAATCGTACTGGGCAGCGGCCGGCCACTTTCATAGACCGCCAGCAACTCGTCCCGATGCAACAACTTGCCCCGGGGCACGCCGTTGTTATCGAGAATGAACAACTCGAACAACTCGATATCGGGGTTCTGCGCAAGGAACGCCTGGGCGTGTTGCACGGGTGCGAAAGACATTTTGGCAAGGCTCATGAGAAGACTCGTATTTCCGTGTCAGACGGGCGACAACGCGCCGTCAGTCTGTGCTCACCATCGAGCGAGCACCGTGAAGGGTCAACAGGAAATGCGAGTGTCCGGAGGACGCGCATGGCGACAATGCCAGAGCGCCCAAAAAGCCAGCTCGGAGGGCAGCGCACTAAGTGAGGGGGCGACGGCAGGCGTGCACCTGCCGACCGGATCGACTGCGGCGGATGGAGGGTATTGCACTGCCTGGGGCCAAGCGTCCATGAGCGCATCACAGGAAACACATCGGGCAAGCGTCCCACGGCATTCTGGACAATTAAACCTGGATTTGATGGAGCTTGGATCGCAGCGAACTAAACATAACAAACGGATCGATCGTTGATCGACACGTCGTGTTCCCTACACTATCTGTCCCGTTCCCGACCATGAAAGCGCCTGCCCGGCATTCTCTTGGCACCATCGTTCCGTTACGATCATCAGCCTGGTTTGCGCAAGATCCGCGCACGGAAGCAGAGTGAGAGACAGAACGGATGCTGAACAGTAACGCCCTCAGAAAGCTCGACATGCAGGACCTCATGGTGTTTAGCGCCGTGTACGAGCAAAGCAGTGTCACCGGTGTGTCCGAGGCCTTGTGCGTCAGCCAGTCAACCGTCAGTTATTGCCTCAAGAAACTGCGAACCTGTTTCGAAGACGAATTGTTTATCAACACCCGCACCGGCATGCGCCCCACTTGCAAGGCCGAGGGCATGTACAACCATGTGCGCGCCATTTTGCAAAGCATCAACCTTTGCCATGCCGGTCCGCCGACCTTTGATCCGACCCGGCAAGCCGTTACCTTCAACATCTGCGCACCAGAATATTTCGAACACCTGGTCCTGCCCCAACTGCTGCAAAGCTTCGATTACGCCAATTTACCGGTGGTGGTGAATGTGCATAAGCTCGAAGCCGACATTCCCGCCGAGGAATTGCGCGACGGCAGCCTGGACTTGGTGATCTGCTTCGGCCCGAACGTTCACCGCAGCCATGCCGATTTCAAATCCCGGCAGTTGCTGGAGGAGGATCTGGTCTGCGTGGTGGACAAACGCGCGACGCCACTTGAGCCGCAACTGAGCCTTCAATCTTTCGTACAGCGCCGACACGTGTTTGCGACGCCTTGGGCGTCAGCGAGCAACAGGGTGGACGGCTGGCTGTCGCGGCAAGCCCATCACCGGCAAATCGCCGCGCGCGCCAACAGCTACAGCGCCGCGCTGAAGATGATCACCGGCACTGACTTCATCCTGACCCTGCCCCGCCGCATTCAGAAGCTGCTGGCCAATGAGACGATTTTCAATCACCACGAAGTGCCCAAGGGCCTGCCGGGGTTTACCTTGGACATGCAGTGGAGCCTGTCCCTCGATCAGGACAGTGCCAACGCCTGGCTACGCGAACAGATCATCAAAGCCTGCGACCACGCAACGCCTGCGCGTCATTGACCAATCAAGGCCTTGGCATAGGGCTCGCGGTCGATGTCGAGGATCTCCACGCACAGTTGCACGCTGACCTCGGCCGGCCATGGCCCCAGGTCCTGGATCACCGCCAGCAGGCTATCGGCCAATTGTTTCTTGATTTGCGGCGAGCGTCCGCTGAGCAAAGCCAGCTTCACATGCACGAAACCCCGCTCGCCCAGCGCGGTGCCCACTCGAAAAGTCTCGAGTTTCACGGCCCGGCTCTTGATGTCGTGTTCGGCGGAAAACTGACCGGAGGCCACCAGCGCATTGTTCAGGCGCATCAGTGCGACGTCGGCCTTCAACTCGGGCAGGTTGGCGGTGTACTCCATGTGCAGGTGAGGCATGTGTTCGACTCCGATTCGAAAAATATGACGAGAGGGTTTCCAGCCGTCACAACCTTACCTCGACTTCATTCGTTCAGGCAGATTTTGTTTCAGTGCGGGCCGCTGTCAGGGCTGTTCCAGGAGCCCGCGCTCACCCATGAAAGCCTCCAGCCGCGACCGCAACCAGCGCTCGGCCGGGTCACTGTCGACATGACTCAGCCAGACCATGGACAAGTCCAGGGTTGGGGTCTCGAAAGGAAAGGGTTCATTGAACAGTTGCCCCGAGGCCGCCATGGCGGCAGCGGTATAGTCCGGCAGGCTGGCGATCAGGTCGGTGCCGGCCAGCAACGCCGGCAATGCACTGTATTGCGGCACCGACAGCACGACCTGGCGTTTGCGCCCGATCTCGGCCAGCCATTCGTCAGCGAACCCGGCGACGTTGGCGGTATGGGACACCAGCACATGAGGTCGCGAGCAGTACTCGTCCAGGGTCAGCGGCGTGTCCGAGGCATCGGCGCGCAACACGCGAGGTTGGATGTGGCGCAACAATTTGCGCTTGGCGTTGGCCGGCAGCCCGCGCGTCTGACTGATGCCCACGGTGATGTCGCCCGATGCCAGCAAATCGGGGATGCGCCAGTAATCGACATGCTGGATCACGAACACGATTTGCGGCGCCTCTCGCCGCAGGCTGCTCAACAGGGGTGGCAACAGGCCGAACTCGACGTCGTCCGACAGGCCGATGCGGAATGTCATGGCGCTGTTGGCGGGATCGAAATCGTGGGTCAGGCTCAACGCCACCGACAGCGAATCGAGCGCCGGCGACAGGTGCTGGATGATTTCTTCGGCACGGGCCGTCGGTTCCATGCGATGGCCGACGCGAATGAACAGCGGGTCGTTGAACATCTTGCGCAGACGATTGAGGGCCGAGCTGATGGTCGGCTGGCCCAGGAACAGTTTTTCCGCCACCCGTGTCACGTTGCGCTCAAGCATCAACGTTTCGAACACCACCATCAGGTTGATGTCGGCCTTGCGCAATTCGTTGCGGTTCATCCATTGCCCCTCGATCCCTTGATGGGGTGCAGTGTAGAAACGCTGGGGGTTGTGCGTCTATGCGCTAAAAGGCGAAGCGCCTGTGCAATACCCTCAAAGGAGATTAGAAGAGGCCCCTGCTTATTAGAACAAGCACCCTGCTTTTTGTGGCGAGGGCGCTTGCTCCCGCTGGGGCGCGAAGCGGACCTGAAGCCAGACCCTTTGGTGTGCCAGGCAGACCGCATTCAGCTTTTTGAGACTGCTGCGCAGCCCAGCGGGAGCAAGCTCCCTCGCCACGGTGAAGTAAGCCACATTGAGGTGAAAAAACTACCTCACGGTCAGCGATTTCAACCCCAGCGCCATGACGCGCTCGTCACTCCCCAACCCCAGCGCCTTGGGACTGATGGCATCGGGCAAATGGAACTGCACCCGCACTCGCCCATCCGCGCCAATCGTCTCGCGAATGGCTGCCGTCAGGGGCAGATCCAGGGTGTTGTCCTGCAGTCGGTTGAACTGCGTCGCCAGCACCGCAACGCCGTTGATCGAGACCTCCACCCGCTGGCGCGTATGCGAGGGCTGCACGAACGCCGCGGCTTCGATCGCGATGGCACGCGCCTCAGGCGGTATGCGCAAGACAATCTCAGCCTCAGCCCCTTCCGACCAGGTGCCCCAATCCTCGACCCGTCCCCAGCCATCGGCCAACATCGCATTGATTCGGCTGAACACTTGACGCTCGCCGAGCTTGACCTGCATGTCCAGCGTCTCGTCAGTAAACGGAGGGCATTGGGTGCATGTCTTCCAGCCTGGCGCCAGCACCACCAGGCCATCGATACGGGTCAACAGATCGGTCTGGCGGTTGACGGTTTTCGCTGCCTGGAACGCGGCGCCAGGGTCGAGGATGTACAGCGAATCCGCGGCGTACTGGCCGCTGGCAAGCATCTGCTCGGCGTGTCGCTGGGCGCGCTCGATCGCTCGGTCGCTCATGCGTCCCAGGTACACGCCATCGGTTTCCAGGCCGTGTGTCAGGGCGTATTGGCTGGTCAGCAGCCAGTTGTCCGGCTGGTTCTGCGGCGCTAGCGTGCGGACTTTCGAATAATGACCGGCCGCACTGGCCCAGAACGGATCATTCAAGGGCGTAGGCCAACTCGAGGCCGCCGGCGTCATCCGGCTCTGGCGCAGGCCGGCCCATCCCGCGCGGGTATCCAGGACCTGCACCACCAGGGCCATGGCCAGCAGACACGCCGCCGTCCGTGGTTGGTTGCCGCGGATCACCAGGAAAATCACCGTAAACACGATGGTGTAGAACACCGGCCAAAACATCCGACCGGCCGCGCGAAAGACGTTTGCCAGGAGTTCAATGGGTTTGGGCAGCCAGTAATGCAGGTTCTGCATGCCGATGCCGAGATGGTTGGTCAGCGAAAACAATGTCAGCCCGATCAATGCCCACAGCAACAGGCGCCTGTGACGCACGGCATTCGCCAAACCGGTGTTGCCTTGCAGCATTGCCACGCTGGCGCAGATCGCCAGCATGATGACGCCCAACCCCAGGTAATTGAAACCTTCGTAGTCCCCGGGGCCCTGGGGCATATCGCGCAAGGTGTAGGACCAGCCGCTAGGGTTGACCAGCGACATCACATTCAGGCGATACAAGCCAAAACCGCCCGCCACGGTCCCGCCACCCACGCTGAAATAACCCGCCTGCCAACAACAGAACGCCACCAGTAAAAACAAGCCACCCAGCTCGATCAAGGCATCACGCCGGGACAACCGTTCCTTCGTGGCCTGGCTGGCAAGGTCGGCCAGCCAGATCAACGCCACCATGGCCAACAGGTAGGCATGCACCAGCGCGGTGGCGGCCAACAGCGCGCCCCAGGCCAGCCGCCGCCTCTGCAAGCCAGGCTGCAGCGCCAGGTACAGGGCCGCCAGGATCAGGAAATGCCCGGACAACGACAGATGCCCGCCCATGCGCAGAAACATTGGCGGCGAAAACACCAGCAACCCGACGCCCAACAACCTGAGCCACACCGATGGCGTCAGCAGGCCGAGCAACTTCCAGGCGAACCAGGCTTGCAGAATGAAACAGGCCAGCAACCACAGGCCAAAATACTGGAACGTCTCGGGAAGCCAGGCGTTGAAGGGTTTGAACAAGAACGCCAGCAACGGATTGGAGTCGGAAAAAATGATGCCGTTGCCCAACTCCAGACCATAGGAAGGGTTCATGCCCAACGGAAAGGTCCAGGGTGAACTGCGGAAAAATGCCCAGCCCATGTAATGGGTTGCCGCATCGCCCTCCCCCAGCCAGGCGATGTTCGTCGGGTCCAGCACCCGAGGACCGATCACCAGCAGAAACGCCAGCGCGCCCAACAATATGGGCAACAAGGAAGCCGGGAAACGCTGACTACGAACGGTCATCGATACGTCCAGAAATTATGCAGGATGAAGGTGTACACCGGGATGATCAGCGCCACGGCCATGATGCCCGCGAGGTAACCCAGGCCGACGCTCTGGGCCACCCAGGCCACCAGCATCGCGAGCCCGAATCCGCCGATCGAGACCACCACGAAACGGCCGAGCGTCCGGCCATGCAAACGGCTGGAAAAACTCCAGAGAGTGTTAATCAGGTACGACACCACGGTCGCCACGACAAAGGCGAAACCATTGGCCAATGGCGGGTTGGCCAGGATCAGGTGCATGAACAGCACGGCCGTCACTACATGGACGCCAGTGACGAACAGTCCCGTCATGGCAAAGCGCAAGGCACGTCGCACCAAGGGCGAGTGCGTCCAGGTCACGGCTTCTGCGCCAGGCAGAACACCGTCAGGCCGGCGATGCGATTGGCCCCCATGAACGGACGCTCCAGGCTGCACAGTGTCCTCAACACGCCGTTGACCAGCGGATGATGCCGCGCCAGCTGCGACTTGGCCGGCGCCCCGGCAGCGTTGCGCTGCAACAGGCGCAGGCCGGCGGCGATGGGGAATACCAGGCCGAAGTAGTATGCACCTTGCTGGACCTGCAAACCGGCTTGCGCCACGACGGCTTCCAGCTGTTTGAGGGTGTAGCGGCGCTTGTGTTCGAGAAAATCGTCATGCCCGCTCCAGAGAAACTGGAACGCCGGCACAGTGATCAGAAAACGGCTGCCGGACGGCACTTTGTCGACATAATCCTTGAGCAGGCCCACGTCATCGTCCACGTGTTCCAGCACATCCATCAGCAACACCAGGTCGGCATCCAGCGTGTCGATGGCGCGTCGGTAGCGGACCGGTTTACCGGCGGTGCTGGCGTCGGAATCGGCCGGGTAGCTGATGTCCACGCACCAGGCCTGGGCCGTTGCGGTATGGGTCAACAGGTGATGGGAAAAAAAGCCCGACCCGGCGCCCACGTCCAGCAGCATAGTGGCCGAGGTGCCCTTGAGCATGTGCAGCATGGCCCGCGCCTTCGACCGGTAGTACCAGTGCCGCTCGATATCGGGACCGAGGATGTCGGTTTCCTTGAGATCCATGGTCAGTCCTTGGCGTCATAGATGCGCCGTACCAGGAAAACCGGTCGACGCTTGGATTCGATATAGGTGCGGCCCAGGTATTCACCCAGCACGCCGATGCCGATCAGTTGCAACCCGCCCAGGAAGGTGACCGCGACCATCAGCGAGGCATAGCCCGGCAGGTCGACCCCGGAAATCAGGGTCCGCAGCACGATGAAAATGGCGAACGCAAAGGACACCAGCGACACGCAAAGCCCCAGGTACGTCCAGATACGCAGCGGTTCGGTGCTGAAACTGGTGATGCCTTCGAGGGCAAAATTCCACAAGCGCCAGCCATTGAACTTGCTTTTTCCGGCGCAGCGCTCGGGCCTGACGTAATCCACGTAGGTGGTCCGGAAACCCACCCAGGCAAACAGCCCTTTCATGAAGCGACGCGATTCCGGCAGTGTCAGCAAGGCATCGACCACGCAGCGATCCATCAAGCGAAAATCGCCGACATTTTCCGGCAGCTTGTGGTCGGCGATTTTGTTATGCAGTCGGTAGAAGCCGTTGGCGGACACCTGTTTGGCCCAGGAGTCGGAGTCGCGATTGATCCGATGGCCCAGCACCACTTCGGCGCCGTTGCGCCAATGGACGATCATTTCCAGGATCACTTCGGGAGGGTCCTGCAAATCGACGTCGATCGGCACCACCGCCTGGCCACGGGCGGCTTGCAGGCCGGCGCTCAAGGCCGCCTCCTTGCCGAAGTTGCGACTCAGGTCGACGATCCGGATACGCGGGTCGGCCTTCTGCCTGTCCAGCAGCAGCACCAACGTATCGTCGGCACTGCCGTCGTTGACGAACAACAGTTCCAGGGTCACACGCACTTCATCGGTAAAGACCTGATCAATCCGGGCCATGAACAAATCGATGGACTGGGCTTCGTTGTAGACCGGGATGACAAGCGAAAGCGTTAAACGACCTTGTAGATCCACTCCTGGATATTCAGTCACTTGATGGCTCTTTTTTTTATGGTATTTGCAATCCCCCGGGCGTCCGGCCCTAGGCGTCGAAACGTATTAAGCAGGACCAGGCAGGGCAACGCAAGGATCAAGCCCGAACTTCCAGCCGACCCTATGTTCGCAACATGACTTTCGTTATGGAAATAGTCGAATAGCCTGTCCAGGCTCACACCCGGCAATATTTGAAAACCAATGGAAACGATTTTCCCGTAGCCAAAACCACCCACTTGGCTAGGCTTGCAGCCACATGTCCAACGCATGTCTTGAGTGAATCAATCGCAGGGAGCGAACCGATGTATTTTGAAATCTATCGACAGACCCGAGGCACCCCGAGCACCGGAAAAGGCCAATGGCGCTGGCGCTTGAGGGCCGGCAACCACGAAACGATCGCCAGTGGCGAATCCTATGTGAACAAGAGTGACTGCCTTCATGTGATCGGGCTGATCAAGAATGTCCAGGGTGAAACGCCGGTAAAAGAGATCTGAACTGTGGCGAGGGAGCTTGCTCCCGCTGGGCCGGTCCGACGCTTCGGGCGAAGCGACCCTTTGTTTTTGCGGTTGCTGCGCAACCGAGCGGGAGCAAGCTCCCTCACCACAGGCTCAACCGCCTCAAGAGAGCAGTTTGCAGCCTGAGCCTTATTTTGCTGTAACGATGGTTTTGCGGCAGGTAGGGTATACGGACAAAGCAGGAGGCCGGTGCAATGACTCGATCCACCTACAACCGCGACTGGCTGGTGCGAGCACCCGAATCGAGGAAAATGGAACGCATCGAGGCTTATTTCACTGGCCATGGCTACACCACTCATCGCCATGACACCTACGCCATCGGCATCACGCTTTCGGGTGTGCAGAGCTTCAACTATCGCCACAGCAAACGCCACAGCCAGCCCGGCGGCACCATCGTCCTGCACCCGGACGAGGTACACGATGGCGAAGCCGGGACGAGCGAGGGTTTTCGCTACCGAATGTTCTACATAGAACCGTCGATGATCCAGCACGTACTGGGAGGCAAGCCATTGCCCTTCATCGAAGGTGGATTGTCCAACGACCCTCGCCTCAACATCGCGACCCGCCGATTGTTGAATAGCCTGGATCATCCCCTTGACCCGTTGGAGGAAGAGGACGCCATCTATGACGTGGCCCAGGCGCTCGACCTTGCGGCGGGCAACCGGCGTGGACGGCGATTGATCGACTACCCGGCAGCAGAGCGTGCCCGCCTGTTCATTCATGATGCCCTCGACCAGGTGATCACCCTGGACGACCTGGTGCAGGCAAGCGGCAGGGATCGATGGAGCCTGTCCCGGGATTTCCGGGCGCTGTACGGCACCAGCCCCTATCGCTATATCACCCAGCGGCGCTTGAATGAAGCCCGGCGCCTGGCATTCCAAGGCACGCCATTGAGCGAAGTCGCCCTGGCCTGTGGTTTTTTCGATCAGAGCCACATGACCCGGCTGCATACCCAGGCCTTCGGCATTTCACCGGCACGCTGGCTGAACATGCTGCGCTAAGGCACCGGCTGCGCGCCGCAAAAAGCTGCACGATCATCCAATACGCACGTTGGCTCGAACAATAAAGTAGGACGCACCACCCACCAAGGAGCAGCCCGATGACCCGTTACGCCCCCATCAACTTCGCCCAGAAATACACCCTGTTCCAGGAACAGTGGACACCAAAAGTCGTGGCCGAAATGAACGACTACCAATTCAAGCTTGCCCGGCTCGAAGGTGACTTCGTCTGGCACACCCACGCCGACACCGATGAAACCTTCATCGTGCTGGAAGGCGAGCTGCGTATCGACTTTCGCGATGGCGCGGTGACCCTTGGCCCGGGCGAGATGTACGTGGTCAAAAAAGGCGTCGAGCACAAGCCCAGCGCCGCGCAGGAAGTGAAACTGCTGTTGATCGAGCCTCGCGGCGTCATCAATACCGGCGAAGAAACCAATGAGCGAACGGCGGTCAATGATGTGTGGATCTGACTGAGCCAGGCTCAATCGTATTCAGCTTCCTGGTGATCACCCAGTAACCGCCGCTGGCGAGGTGTGGCAGCGGCCAGCACCTCAGGGTTGAACTGCCAGTGCAGGTAAGGTGAGAACTTCTGCGCGACCATCCGCCGACCGTAGTGCACCTGAAGCATGTAGCGCGTGCGGTCGGCAGTACGGTTGTCGCTGCCGGCGTGCCACAGCTCGCTGCGCAATATCAAGACATCGCCCGCCCGGCACAACACTGGCTGGGCGGAACGCCCCTGCCAGTGCGTTTCACCCGCTACCGGCGCCCGACCGGCCTTGTGGCTGCCAGGAATCACCTGGGTCGGGCTCAGGTCGGCGTCGATGTCATCCAGGTAAAACTGCGCGGTGAACACCTGCATTGGTAGCTCGAAGGCCGGGTCGGCCAGCAGCGTGGGCGGCAATTTCATCGCCAGGTAATCCAGGTGCAACGGCGCCCCTTTGAAACCCGGATGGCAGCGCCAGGCCGTCTGGCCGATGACATGACAGTCATCGCCCAGGGCCGCCTCGGCCAGTTCGATCACCCCGGCCACCTCCAGGAACGGCAGCCAGAACGGGTCGCGATTGAACACACATTTGTAATGATCGATGACGCCGCTGTAATCCCAGTGCTGGGGTTTCAACTGGTCGATGGCCTGGCGCAGGTTGGCTATCTGCGCGGCGTCCAGTACGGCTGGCATCAGGACGAAACCGTCCTGATGCAACGCTCGGAGACTATCGCTGATGGCCACAGCGCCTGCCTCAGGTACGGAAGCGGCCGACCAGCCCAGCGAGGTTTTGCGACAGAGAGGAAAGCTGTCGGCTGGCGTGCATGCTCTGGGCGGAATTGGCAGCCGCTTCGTTGGACAAGTCGCGGATATCGGAGATGTTGCGGGCAATCTCTTCGGTGACGCTGCTCTGCTCCTCGCAAGCGCTGGCGATCTGCGCGGCCATGTCGTTGATCCGCTGGATCGAACCGCCGGTGCCGCTGAGCACCTGATCGACCCCCGCGGCACGTTCGACGCTGTCCCGGGCCTTGCTGCTGCCCACATGCATGGCTTGCACAGCCTTGGCGACACCGCTTTGCAGCCGCTCGATACGAACCTGAATGTCTTTGGTCGAGTCCTGGGTGCGGGCCGCAAGCGCCCTCACCTCATCGGCCACCACAGCAAAACCACGGCCCTGTTCACCGGCACGCGCCGCTTCGATGGCAGCGTTCAGCGCCAACAGGTTGGTTTGTTCGGCGATGCCACGGATCACCTCAAGCACGGCGCCGATACTGGACGTTTCCTGGGCCAATGCCTCGAT
>Ga0307408_100002412_pt1 | contig 13161 bp, 11 predicted proteins | sample 322Cmetagenome_FD_202116 | JGI IMG/M metagenome (GOLD analysis project Ga0307408, IMG submission 202116) | Maize rhizosphere microbial communities from greenhouse at UC Davis, California, United States - 322HYB-C-3 | ecosystem: Host-associated > Plants > Roots > Rhizosphere > Soil | place... | reverse complement strand
CTTTCAGTCATGGCTTAGCACCATAATGATTAATACCTCAATTGATTATTACCGGGCACGAATAAAACGAGCTAAGATGGAAGCGTTAAATAGCACCCACGAGTCGGAAGATAGAGAAAACATTCTCTCAAAACTTAACTACAACGACCTTATTAAACTAGTTCAAAGGCTTTCAATAAGTTACCGCACGGTTTTTAACCTTTTTGTAATTGATGGGTACAACCACGAAGAAATCTCACAGATGCTTTCAATTTCGGTAGGTACGTCAAAATCAAATCTGTTTAAAGCCAGGCAGCACTTAAGGGAAATGTTAAAGGAAGAGGCAGATAACCAGGGCAAGAAAATTTATAATTACTGATGAAAGAGATTCCCGATAGCGAGTTTGACAGGTTGTTCAAAGAAAAGTCGCAGAATTTCGACTATTCTTTTGAAGAAGATGCCTGGATGCTTATGGAGAAAAAACTCCGTAAACGGGATCGTATTATCTTTTTCAGAAGGGCTGCTGCAGTGTTTGCGATACTTTTTTTACTAGGCGGTGGATATTTTCTTCTACCCAAATCAGCGCAAACGAATTCTGATGATGATGGCAATAACACACACTTGGTATCTAAAAAGACTAAAGCCCTTCCTAATAAGCCTGAAGAGATAACAACACGTTCAGCCCCAGACTTTAAGGCACAAAAGGAAAACATTCAAAAGACAAGGTCCCAACAATCTCAGCCTTTAACTGCTTTAACTAAAGATGACACACAGCCCAAGGCTAGTATTGATAAAAAAGATGTACAAAACTACGCCCGCATAGAGCCTGTAATAAAAGGAACAAAGCCGGATAAGTATGTAATAAATAGGGAAATCAATAAGGTGCATATTGCCCGCTCAAGCAATAGTACTAGCACAGTTCAAAGCAACGGAACAGGCCTGGCTGCCCGACAAGACATACCATATGCCTCTGCAACTTCCGTTGCTTCTGCTCAAAACTTATCCGGCTTTTTAAACTTAAATGAACAACCAATTACTTCCGGACAAGATTCTCCTGCGCCTAAACCTGAAAAAAACAAGCGTTTAAACCCTTCATATAGTTTTACATTTTCAGCTGGCCCTGATTTCAATTCAACCGCTTCTATTGCTGGCAAAAAGGCGACCTTGAATGTCGGCTTGCTTTTTAATGTAAGTGTTAAAAAGTTTACCCTCAGCACCGGAGCAAAGTACGGCCTTAAAGATTACGATGCGAACGTATATGATTATAAATTAAGAAATCCATCAAGGGCCAACCTAATTTCTACAATTGATGCTAATTGTAATGTGCTCGAAATACCAGTGCAGGCATCCTATGCCCTGTTAAAAACAAACAAACAGAAGATTGAGTTGCATACCGGGCTTTCATCCTACTTAATGCTTAAAGAAGAGTATCTATTTTGCTACAAGCCAGAATCAGGCATTAAAGACTATCTCCTCCAAAAAAACAATGCCAACAGAAGCTTCTTTGGCGTTGCCAGTTTATCTGCATCTTATAAATTCAAACCAATAAATCAGCACATTCAACTTGGAATTGAGCCTTATGTGAAACTTCCCCTAGCCGGCATTGGCGAGGGCCAGGTGAAGCTAAAATCTAGTGGAATTGCAATAAATATGACTTATGATCTTAAAAAACCTTAAAAAACTTGCGCTTATTGCCCTATTGGCTTACCCTTTTTGTGTGGAGGCGCAACCGAACTTCAGTACTAAAAATGCCAAAATCAGTTTTTTTTCCTCAACACCTATTGAAGATATAAAAGCTGCGAGCAACAACGGTATGGCTGTATTAGTTACCAGAACGAGAGACATAATTTTTCAGGTTCCGATAAAAAGTTTTGAATTTGCCAAAGGGCTGATGCAGGAACATTTTAATGAAAATTATATGGAAAGTGATAAATACCCAATCGCCCGCTTCAAAGGCAAAATAAATCAGGCAATTGATTTTAGTAAAGACGGAGAATATCCTGTATCCGCAACAGGAAACTTGTCAGTTCATGGCGTTGAGCAACCACGCACAATTAATGGCAAACTTATGATTAAAGATGGTAAGGTAGCTCTCAATTCGAGCTTTGACGTTAAATGTGTTGACCATAATATCAAAATCCCCAAACTGGTAATGACCAAAATCGCCGAAGTAATTAGCGTAAAAGTGGATGCAAGCCTAGCACAAACAACTAAATAAAAAATACCCTATTGAAGCTATCATGAGCGCCGGTCCCCGTGAAAATACCTTGCCTTGATAGCTTCGCAATCAAAAACACAAATATTTGATGAAAAAATCTAAACTACTTATAGCCCTTTTAATCAGCGGGCTTGGTGTTTCTGCTCAAGATGCAGACTCCCTTATGAATCAATTGGGAGGTAAAAGTTCAAATGGCCCTGTAAATGCAACGTTCAAGTCGACAAGGATTGTCCTTTCGCATTCTACCGAAACCCAAAAGAAATACGACCTTGATTTAAGAATAAGGCATCATTTTGGAGACATAGGGGGAGAATTTGGAGATTCGCACACCTTGTTTGGACTGGATGGAGCAACCGACCTCTATATTGGGTTAGACTATGGTATAACCAATAAACTCACTGTAGGTGTTGGCAGAAGTAAACATGACGAGCTATATAACTTGTTTCTTAAACAAAAGCTGGTTCTGCAAAGTGATAAATTTCCTTTTAGCACTACCCTGCTTGCGCAAAGTGCCTGGATAACCAGGGAAGAGCGAACTGCTAACGAACTCAAGGATAGCCGCAGCTCATACTTTTTACAAGCTCTTATAGCCCGTAAATTTTCAGAACACTTTTCGCTGCAAATAAGCCCTGGCTACTTAATCCGCCAGCACATGGAGGATCCCCTGGATGAAAAGGGCCTGTTTACAGCTGGTATTGGGGGACGTTTGAAGTTATCAAAACGAATGGCTTTTATTGCTGATTATCAACTTGTAAACCTCACACGTTCGGACAAACTTGAGAAAACCTATTATAATCCGTTGGGTGTAGGACTGGAAATCGAAACTGGGGGACATATTTTCTCTTTAAACTTTATGAATTCAGAATATATTGTGGAAAATAACTTTCTGCCAGGAACCAACAAATCATGGACAGATGGAGGCGTACGTTTTGGCTTCACAATCTCAAGAAATTTCACTCTTCATAAATCAAAAAATCCAGACATAGACTCTAAAATCTATTAAACCCATAACCATATGGAAAGAGACGAATTTTTAAAAAAACTAGGGCTTGGCGTAGCCTTAGTTTGCACAGGATCTTGCTTTCAGGGATGTAGCAAAGGCGGTGAGGAACCAGAGCCTGTTAACAACTCAGGCAATACTGCGAGTATAGATATAACAACATTAACCGCAGTGGGCAGTGCTGCTAAAGCAAATGGAGTTCTCTTTATCAGAGTAGCACCAGGTAGCGTTATTACCTCATTTGTTGCCACATCTGCAATATGCCCACATATGGGATCGAATTTGAACTGGGTTCAGTCTGAAAACCACATTGAATGCGAAAATCATCACGCGAAATTCCAGACTTCAGGTGCGGTAAAAGCCCATCCTAACAATGGGGATACAGTTGGAGCGTTACAAGTGTATTCTACCGTGCTCAACGGTACAACATTAACAGCCACTAAGTCTTAATAGAAAAGGGGCGGCTCTTCTAGAACTGCCCCTGTTTTTATGAAGATTCTACTTCAGCTTAATTTCAAAAAGCTTATCCCATCTTTTTCCTGTAACAAACAGCCTTCTTCCCACTGCATCCCAAGCAATTCCATTTAACACATTATCGCCTTCTATTCTTTCCAAGCCCGGATATAAGTTTGTTAAGTCTACTTCAGCTTCTACAATTCCAGTTTGTGGATTGATAATCACAATTTTATCAGTTTGCCAAACATTGGCATAGATCTTTCCGTCTATAAATTCCAATTCATTCAACTGGGTAACAGCTCCTTTGTTGTCATACACCTCCAGCGTTTTTTCCTTTTGATAGGTATCCTTATTCAGAAAATAGATATTGTTTGTTCCATCAGTATTTAAGATATGTTGCCCATCAAAAGCTAAGCCCCAACCTTCTCTGCCGGCAGTGTAAGGAAATTCCTTCAATTTGTTTAATGTGTTTTTGTCGTAAACAAAGCCCACCCCTTCCTGGTAGGTTAATTGAATGATCTTATCTCCTATTACAGTAATGCCTTCGGCAAAATACCTGGCATCAATATCGACTTTCTTTAAAACCTTGCCACTTTGGGGATGAACCTTACGCAGGCTGGATTCACCCTTAAGGCCATCGCTCTCGTAAAAGATTCCGTCGTGATATTCCAATCCTTCTACAAATGAAGATGTGTCATGCGGAAAACTATTTACAACAGAATAGCTTAACTGCTTAGGCGCTTCTGACGGCAACAGTACAATATTTGTTGTTACTTCTTTTGCCTGCTCCCCAGTGTAAACCTTTGCGGTCAAAATACGAACGCCCAACGGCCAGTTACCTGTTGAAACTTCGAAGGATGACGTGTCCTTTTTCGATCCCAGATAGGTTGTATCCACCAGAAACTGCACCGAATCAAACGCTGGAGCATCTAGCTTTAAGGTTATTTTATTTCCGAGGGAAACATTAGACCCTTCTGTGGGAGACAGGAAATATGCAGGTGTTTCTTTTTTATTACAGGCAGCAATTGCAACTGCGGTTAACAGGCCAAGCCAGATTCTTTTTTTCATGTATATTGATTTACCAGAATGCATCTTCAATATGCCGGATGGAATAATCTCCCGCCTTATTGAAAACCAATGCAATTATATCAAAACGAATCTCCCCTTTAAAATTCATTAGATAAATATATTCGTCGGCTGCTTTTTGAAGATTGCGCTGTTTGGCCTCGCTGACAAATTCTTCTGGCTGCCCAAAACCCGTTGAGGTACGAGCCTTTACTTCCACAAAAATAATACGCCTGTTGTGATAGGCAATTAAGTCGACCTCAGCTTTGCCATGGCACCAATTTTCTTCCATTATCTCATAACCTCTTTCTTCAAGGAATGACTTCGCAATGGATTCCCCTTTGGAACCTAACTGATTGTGGATTGCCATTGACCGGATTTTATTTTACCACAATTGCCCCCATATATGCCGCAATACCTTTTTCAACTTCCTTCATGCGGATATAACGTTGCATTAAAATCGCCTGGTTATCTTCATCGGTTTCCCTTTGAATCTCCTCTCTAATATTCTTAAGTATTTTCTCAACCTTACGCTTTTTAAGGTGGAAAATGCCTCCTAAAATAGTCGAACGCATATTTTCAGATTCATGCTTGACATAAATTTTTCTTGTAGCAAGCCAGTTATCGCTTAAAGCATAGGGTGAGGTTACCAGATTTATCGCCATTTCTGAGATTTTAGCATCCTGATGCCCTATAAAATCCTGAATAGTTGGCAATTCGCCACGATCCATATAGCGGTTATACTCTTCCAAAATTGCAACACAAACCGGATTATCAAAGGTAATATCTGCCAGATTTGAAATTAAGTACGGCGCAATATAAGTATCAGTAATTTTATCCCAGCTAACCAGCTCATGTCCATAGCTAAGTAAAAGGCGTATAATTTCCTTTTCCTGCAGGTCATCTGCATCTGCGCGTTTTTCTGTTGATATGCCATACATGGCAGCCTCATCCGGCGGAGGCATATCCTCAGGGTATGGAATATAATCAGGCGGTGTATCTGGCCTGGATGGGGGGCTACCTGCAGCGTTCTCCTTTTTTAACTTCCCTAAGCGAAGCTTATTTAGTTCGGCTATTAAAATGCGCTCTTCTATTTGTAAAAGAAAGCTACACTCGCGTACAAAGACCGAGGCTTTGATACTATCAGGTATTTTTGCAATACTCTCTACTACATCATGTATTACACCTGCCTTTTTTATTGGGTCATTGCCTGCATCTTTTAGAAGGATATTTGTTTTATAAAGAATAAAGTCCTTCTGGCTTTTTTCGATATAGGTCTTAAACTCGGAGCTTCCGAACTTCTGGACATAGGAATCCGGGTCGTGCCCGTCAGGAAAAAGGACAACTTTGACATTGAGCCCCTCTTCCAGAATCATATCTAAACCACGTAATGAAGCTTTAATTCCGGCTGCATCACCATCATAAAGTATAGTAACGTTCTTCGTGAAACGTGCAATTAGCCTGATCTGCTCGGTAGTTAAAGAGGTACCAGAAGAGGCTACTACGTTTTCTATGCCTGCCTGCTGAACTGAAAGTACATCGGCATAGCCTTCAACCAGGTAACAATTGTCTAAATCGCGTATTGCTTTCTTTGCCTGAAATAAGCCATACAGTACATTCGACTTATGATAAATATCACTTTCAGGTGAGTTAACATACTTGGGTACCTTTTTATCGGTAACTAAGGTCCTTCCTCCAAAACCAATAACTCTTCCTGTCAGGCTGTGGATCGGGAACATTACGCGCCCCCGGAAGCGGTCGTATAACTTTCCCTTGTCATTACGGATTGCCAGTCCTGTATGCTCAAGAACTTCCTCTTTAAAGCCGTCTCTTATAGCTTTATCTATAAACGAATCCCAGCTATCGGGAGAATATCCGAGCTCGAATTTTTTGATTATATCGTCCCTGAAACCCCGCTCTTTGAAATAGCCCAGGCCGATCGTTTTGCCGCCATCTGTTTCCCACATTGCTTCTGTGAAAAACTTGGCAGCGTAAGAAGATACTATAAACAGACTCTCACGCCTATTATCAGCTTCCTGTTGTTGGGGAGACAACTCGATCTCCTCAATTTCGATATTGTATTTCCTGGCTAAATAACGTAAGGCTTCGGGATACGAATACTTTTCGTGCTCCATGATAAATCGGGCAGAGTCGCCTCCTTTACCACAGCCAAAACACTTAAAAATCCCTTTATTTACAGATACGTTAAAGGACGGTGTTTTTTCATTATGAAAGGGGCAGTTACCAATTAGGCTGGTTCCGCGCCTTTTTAAGTGCACAAAATCGCCAACAACCTCTTCTATCCGGGCTGCATCTAATATCTTATCTACGGTTTCCTTGGCAATCATTCTTAGTGGTAAATATCTTTCCTATGACCGAGATCAACAATTAAAACAACTAAAATATGATCTTCGATTTTATAAATTATGCGGTATCACCAACCCTGACGCGATAGCCGTCCCTACCTTTCAACTTCTTACATCCAACCGGACGAGGATTGAATTCTAGTAATTGGATTGTATCGATAAGCTTTTCCTCTATCTGAGGGGGTAATTTCTGAAGTTTCTTAATTACAGTTTGAGAAAGGCGAATACTATATTTTCTCATCGGGAGAAGATTTCTTTCTGGACTTTAAGTATTCCTCCAATGGTACTGTGGGTTCATTTAATTCAGATGCTTTGTCATACAACTTGCAGCAATAGGCCTCGTCAAGTTCGTCCATTAATTTTTCATACTCTTTAATAGATAATACAACGCTCATTTTCCTTCCTGTATCGTCTACTATATATTGAGGTTTCATAACTAATCGAATTTACTAAATATTCGGGCTACTTGCCCTCCTTTTGATACCCTTTATGCAAAATTAAGAAACTTGCGCGTTCTTCCTTCTTAAAAGGTATATCCCAATTACCCTGGTAAGATATTTTTGTTGGCAGCAGAGTTTCTCCATTATCAAAAGGAGCCATTTCAATATTCATTTGCACATCAAAATCAAAGGCAAGATTGTCATATTTCATATCTACATACCTGCCAAGAATCTGCATGTTACGCTTATCAAAGATTGTTGTCAACTCTCGGATCATTAGCCCGTCTTTCGTCCAGCCAGAAAGATCAGGTTTTACAGCTACCTTGAAACGGTAGACGGGGATAGAATCAAGATAGGTTGCGCTGGTATATGAATAATCGTAATACTGGCGCATGTTAGCGGTAAAAATGGCGGTCTTATTAGATATAAATGGAACACCTTTAATAGGCCTGCCCGGACTGAAGATTAAGGTTTTTAATTTATCCTTATATGATTCATTTCCTCCCTTTTTTTCAGCTGAAGGTGCCCCGGTTGTAACAAAGTCCGAATTATAAGCATTCATAAAAATATAGTCGAACATCTCGACAGTATATAATTGATACTTTCCATTCTTCTTATATAATTGGCCGCTGTCTGCCTTGGCCAGATACTGCATTTTATGCCCTTTACCATCGTTGCTATGACGAATCTTGCGGTATATCCGCCCTTCTACCCTATTCTTCTTGTCGTAGGTAAAAATTCTGTTCTCTGCAGTAAACTTATACCCTTTCATATTCCTGAATGCTTGATAAAAACTTGTGTCTTTTAAAATCAGGTTGATGAAAGTTTGGTTATTGATTTTAGCTGCCTTTACTACAACTGCAGAATCAAGAACGATAGTTAGCACTGTATCCGGGTTGTAGCGCTTTATTTGCTGGCCAAAGCCAGTAATAGCCAAGCTTAAATAAAAAAGGGAAATTGCAATTTTCTTCATAGAATAGCTTTGATTTAAAGCAATACGATGGACCACGCCTTAGAATAACAAAAGCGCTTTAAACTATTAAAGCGCTTTCGATTTATTTTTAGTTTTAACCGATTAATTACCTAAGCGTTTAAGTGCAATATATGCCATCAATCCTGTACTTATAGCGAGTGCACTTTCATCGATATCAAATGTGGGTGTATGCACGGATGAAGTAATGCCTTTTTCTTCGTTTCTGATACCGAGGCGATAAAAACAAGAGTCAGCAACCTGCGAGTAATAAGCAAAATCTTCAGCGGCCATCCAGATATCAAGGTCGAGCACATTTTCTTTACCCAGATAACTTTCCGCAAAACCACGAATTTCGGCTGTTAATTTTTCCTCATTTACCAAAAACGGATAGCCGTTTACAATTTTAAACTCACATTCAGCTCCCATACTCTCAGCAATACCTTCGGCCATCTTTTTCATACGTTTATGAGCCTCGGCACGCCAGGTTTCATCAAGCGTACGGAATGTTCCTTCAAGATAGACCTCGTTGGGTATTACATTGGTAGCTCCGTTAGCAATTACTTTCCCGAAGGATAATACCGTAGGTAATTTCGGGTCGGCTACGCGGCTAACTATTTGCTGCAGGGCAACAATGATATGGGCAGTAATAACCACCGGATCTATATTCTGCTGGGGCTGGGCTCCGTGTCCACCTTTGCCTTTTACAGTAACATATAGTTCATCTGTAGAGGCCATGTACTTCCCGGAACGGATTCCGATTTTACCAGCATCAATTAACGGCATTACATGCTGCCCTAACACAGCCTGTGGCTTTGGATTTTCAAGAGCGCCTTCCTTTATCATTAAACTGGCACCGCCAGGAAGTTTTTCCTCCCCTGGTTGAAAGATCAGCTTAACTGTGCCTCCGAAGTCGCCTTTAAGTTGGCTAAGAATTTTTGCTGTACCTAAAAGCGATGAGGTGTGTACGTCATGCCCGCAAGCATGCATGATACCCTCATTTAACGATCTATAAGGAACGTCATTAGCTTCAACGATTGGCAATGCGTCCATATCAGCACGCAGGGCAATTACAGCGTCGGACTCTTGGGCTCCTTTAATGACCCCCACAATGCCTGTATCTGCCATTGATTGCCACTCGATTCCTAAGTTATCCAGAGCGGCTTTAACATACGCAGATGTTTTGTATTCGTTAAATGAAAGCTCGGGGTTAGCATGAAGATGACGGCGATGCTTAATTACATCGCCGTGTATATTTTGAGATAACTCCTGAATTTTTTCCTTTAGCATTCCCAAAGCTTATTCTAAACCAGCGCCGTGGCAGTTTTTATATTTTTTACCACTTCCGCATGGACAAGGGTCGTTTCTGCCAATTTTATGTTCTGCACGTACTGGAGTTGGTTTATGCACTTCCCTAGTATCTTCAAACCCTGGAGGAAGATCATGCCCACCGTCTACCGGAGCCAGTTCAGGCTTTGAAACTTTCAGCTTTGCTAAATCCTGTTGAGGTGCCGGACGCGCCTCCCTTACCTCTTCAGATTCCTGAACAGGAATACCTCCTTTAAACAAGAAGCTAACTACGTCTTTATTTACAGACACAAGCATTTGCCTAAACAAGTTAAATGCTTCTACCTTGTAAATTACCAATGGGTCTTTCTGCTCGTAAACCGCATTTTGAACAGACTGCTTTAACTCGTCCATTTCACGCAGGTGTTCTTTCCAAGCATCGTCAATTAATGCCAGTACTACAGTTTTTTCAAATGCCTTGGTAACTTCCCTACCGTTTGTTTCTACCGCTTTTTTCAAGTTAGCAGCAACCTGAACACCTCTCAAGCCATCGGTAAACGGAATAATAATATTTTCGATGAATTGCCCACGCTCGTGATAAACCTGTTGTAACACTGGCATTGCCTGCTGCCCTATTGCCTGGTTTTTGCGCTCGTAGTATTCTGTTACTTTTTCGAAAACATGTTCGGTAAGCTTAGATACCGAATTTTCAGCAAACTCTTTCTCTGTAATCTCAACATCAACAGTAAACACCTTAATTGTTTCAAGCTGAAAGCCTTCATAATTAGATGTTTCTTTATACTCGGTTACGATATCCTCAACAGTATCATAAATTGTATTATTTAAGTCAACCTCAAGACGCTCGCCAAACAATGCGTTTTTACGCTTTGCGTAAACAACTGTACGCTGAGAGTTCATCACGTCATCGTACTCCAACAAACGCTTACGAATACCGAAGTTGTTCTCTTCAACCTTACGTTGTGCACGCTCGATTGATTTGGTAATCATAGAGTGCTGGATAACCTCGCCTTCCTCAATTCCCATACGCAGCATAATATTTGCAATACGCTCGGAACCGAATAAACGCATTAAGTTATCTTCAAGAGACACGAAGAACTGAGAAGAACCTGGGTCACCCTGGCGGCCTGCACGTCCGCGCAACTGGCGGTCAACACGGCGAGATTCGTGACGCTCTGTACCAACAATTGCTAAACCTCCTGCTTCTTTAACGCCTGGGCCTAATTTAATATCGGTACCACGGCCTGCCATGTTGGTAGCAATGGTAACGGTACCAGCCTGGCCGGCTTCTGCCACAATATCTGCCTCCCTTTGGTGAAGCTTGGCGTTCAATACGTTGTGCCTAACTCCGCGAAGCTTAAGCATACGGCTTAATAACTCAGAAATTTCAACGGAAGTAGTACCCACAAGAACTGGGCGCCCTGCCTGAGTTAAAGCAGTAATTTCATCTACAACAGCGTTATATTTTTCACGCATGGTACGATAAACTTTATCCTCCATGTCTTTACGCTTGGTTGGCAGGTTAGTTGGAATTTCAACTACATCCAGTTTATAAATCTGCCATAACTCGCCCGCTTCCGTAGTTGCAGTACCTGTCATACCAGCAAGCTTATGATACATTCTGAAGTAGTTTTGCAAAGTAATGGTTGCATAAGTTTGGGTAGCATCCTCTACTTTAACATTCTCTTTAGCTTCAATAGCCTGGTGTAATCCATCGGAATAACGACGGCCTTCCATAATACGGCCAGTCTGTTCGTCAACTATTTTAACCTTTCCTTCGTCGATAATGTACTCCACATCGCGCTCGAAGACAGTGTAGGCTTTTAATAATTGGTTTACGGAGTGGATACGCTCAGACTTGATAGAGAAATCTCTCATCAACTCATCTTTGCGAGCTATTTTTTCATCATTTGGCAATGAAGACTTTTCAATTTCGGCTATTTCTGTACCTACATCAGGCATAACGAAGAAATGTGGGTCTTCGCCTGAAGCTGTTATTAGTTCGATACCTTTCTCCGTTAGCTCAACTGAATTATGTTTTTCATCAATTACGAAGAATAATTCCGCGTCAGCTTTAGGCATTTCTTTGCCCTGATCCTGCATGTAATAGTTCTCTGTTTTGGTAAGAACTTGTTTCATGCCAGGCTCGCTTAAGTATTTGATCAGAGCTTTATTTTTAGGCAAGCCTCTGTGCGCCCTAAATAAGGCAAGGCCGCCTTCTGTCGGACCGGTTTTACCATCTGCAATTAGCTTTTTAGCTTCATTTAAAACAGATGTGATATAATTTTTCTGAGCGTTTACTAAACGTTCGATCCTTGGCTTTAACTCATAAAACTCATGCTCATCGCCACGAGGAATAGGTCCTGAGATAATTAACGGTGTACGGGCATCGTCAATTAATACTGAGTCAACCTCATCCACCATAGCGAAATGTAACTTACCTTGCACCAGGCTCTCTGGCGTATTGGTCATGTTATCACGCAAGTAGTCGAAGCCAAATTCGTTATTGGTTCCGAAAGTAATGTCTGCCTGATAGGCTTTGCGACGCGCCTCAGAGTTTGGCTGGTGCCTGTCGATACAATCTACGGATAGGCCATGGAATTCGAAAAGAGGGCCATTCCATTCAGAGTCACGGCGAGCAAGATAATCATTCACCGTTACGATATGGACACCCTGGCCGGCTAATGCATTTAAGTAAGCCGGTAAAGTTCCTACCAGGGTTTTACCCTCACCGGTAGCCATCTGCGAGATTTTACCCTGGTGAAGTACGATACCGCCGATAAGCTGCACATCGTAATGAATCATGTTCCAGGTCACTTCATTTCCTGCTGCTAACCAGGTATTGTGGTGAATGGCTTTATCGCCTTCTATTTTAACGTTAGGCTTACGTGCTGCAAGTTCCCTGTCAAAATCAGTAGCAGTCACTTCAATTGTTTTATTTTCGGTAAACCTACGGGCTGTTTCTTTAACTACAGCAAAGCCTTGAGGCAAAATATCCAACAAAACTTTTTCAAGCTCTTTGTCGCGATCTTTAATCAGCTTATCAACCTCATCGTAAATTTCAGTTTTATCATGAATTGCCAAAGACGAATCTTCAGCTTTAGTCCTCAATGCAGCTATCTCTTTGTCAATCTCCGCCAAAGCCTCAGCAATTTTCGCTTTAAGCTCGAGTGTCTTACCTCTCAATTCATCATTACTAAGGCTTGAGAGCTTAGCATATTCAGCCTTAATTTGATCAACCAGGGGCTGAATCTGTTTTATATCTCGTTCAGATTTACTTCCGAAAATTTTATTTAAAAATCCTAACATGGTGTCGTTGTAAAAATGCTTACTACTCAACAATTAAGCCATCAACATAGATA
>Ga0307408_100002410_pt1 | contig 13167 bp, 11 predicted proteins | sample 322Cmetagenome_FD_202116 | JGI IMG/M metagenome (GOLD analysis project Ga0307408, IMG submission 202116) | Maize rhizosphere microbial communities from greenhouse at UC Davis, California, United States - 322HYB-C-3 | ecosystem: Host-associated > Plants > Roots > Rhizosphere > Soil | place... | reverse complement strand
CACGAGAAACCCCTCCCGCTCGGCGTGCGCGGCGATCCGCGTGCCGCGCGCCACGTCGTCCGGGTCCTGCGTGCAGCCATGGAGCAGGACGACGAGCGGATGCCGCCGCGACGCGTCGTAGCCGCCCGGCAGGTACAGCTTGTAGCGGCGGCTGCCGGCGGCGTCGGGGTACGTGCCATCGGTCCAGCCGCCCTCGACGCTCGCCCCTCGTCGCTCGGTCGCTGACGAGCGTCCGGCGTCGGGGGGCGAGGGGTGGGGGCCTGCACTGGCGCAGGCCCCCGTCGCGATCGCCATCACGATCAGCGCTCGCGTCACGCGCCTACCGCGTGCTCCAGCGCGCACCGACGAACACCATCGTGCCGATCTGCGGCATGTTGATCATCTCGATGTGCTCGCGGTTGAAGCCGCAGCCGCGGTCCTCGCTCGTCAGGATGCTGTTCGGCTGGGCGATCGCCGGCGCGGTGACCGTCGGCGTCGAGAAGCGCGGGTTCTCCCCCGTGCAGGAGAAGAGGTTGTTCACGCCCACCGTGAGCATGGTGTTGGTGACGAGCGGCAGCCGGTACGAGAGGCTCGCGTCGAGCGTGCCGAACGTCGGGATGATCCCCGAGTTGCTTCCCGAGCGGAAGTAGTAGCCGTTGACGTTGCGCCACGTCAGCCCGGCCGACAGCGGCCCCACGTCCTTCGCGGTCGCGCCGACCGTCCACTTCGTGCCCGTGCTGTTGAGCGACGTCGCCTCCAGCCCGCCCGTGCCCGCGACCGCCGGCACGGTGAGCTCGTCGATCTTCACCGTGGACAGCGTGCCGCGCAGCTCGACGTTGCGCGTCAGGAGGAAGTTGGCGCCGAAGTCGGTGCCCGAGACCTTGGCGTCGCCGAGGTTGTAGTAGATGAGCGTGATCGGCGCGACGCCGGCCGCGTTGACGACCTGGCCCTGCGCGTTGACCGGAATGGTGTTCCCCGGGTTGACCAGCGGCCGCGCATACGTTCTGAGCGCGGCGGGGACCGCCGGGTTGACGTCACCGAGCCCGATCACCGTCAGCGGGCTCATGAAGTTCTTGTAGTCCGAGCGGAAGTAGGTGGCGTCGAGGAAGAGCCGGTTGGCGAGGATTCCCTTGTAGCCGAACTCCCACGTCCTGTTCGACTCCGGCGCTATGGGCTGGAAGGTGCGCGTCACTGCGCCGGCGCTGTTCACCGTCTCGAAGCCCCCCGTGTTCCCGTAGATCGAGATGGCGGCCGTCCAGTCGGGGATGAAGAAGTCCGTCTGGAGGATCGTCGGCGACTTGTAGGCGCGGTTGAAGGTGACGCGGAACGCCTGGTCGGGGAGCGGCTTGACGACGACGCCCGCCTTCGGGCTCCACTGGGCGTCGTACTGCGACGGCTTGTCGTAGCGGCCGGCGAGCACGACGTCGAGCATCGGGTGCACGGCGGTCGTCGTCTGCAGGTAGACGCCCTGCTGGTCGTTGCTGATGTCCTCCTTCGTGTTGCGGTCGGTGAGCCACTGCCGGCTGCTGCTCACGACGTCGTTGCGGTACTGCGCGCCGAAGACGGCGCTCGTGTTGAGCAGCATCGGGAAGCCGTAGTTCCCCTGCACCTCGGCGGCGTACATCCGCCCGTCGCTCGGCCAGTCGGAGAGCATCCGCAGCGAGTCGGAGGAGAGGCCGCTGTTGGCCGGGGTGAGCTGCGCGCCGGCGTAGCGATTGAGCGCGTACGAGTCGCCCGACTGCGACTGGGCGCGGTAGGCGTTGACGTACCAGTGCGGGGTCGTGAAGCGCGCCTGGGCGACGTTGTACTTCCAGCCGGAGAGCTGGTTGCGGCCGACGTTCGTCTGGCCGACCCCGTCGGTGACGCTCATGCCGCCGTTCACCTCGAAGCGGTTCTGCCCCATGTAGTACACGAGGGCGCCGCTCCCGCGCGCGACGCGGGCGTCCCAGTCGATCGCCTCCTTGAGCTGGTCCTCGCGCACGAGGCCGGCGGCGCAGGTCGGCTGCTGGCCGGCCGTCGCGACGACGCTCCCGCCGACGTTGTAGCAGAGGAAGTTCTCCCAGTCCTTCGCCGTCTGATACTCGCCCGAGACCTTGTAGCCGAGGTTCCCGGTCGAGCCGGCGTAGCGACCCTGGATGTCGGCGTAGCTACGGCTGCCGCCGGTGACCTCCAGAGTCGCGCCGGGGAATTGGCGCGGGTCCTTCGTGCGGAGCGAGAGCACGCCGCTCGAGGCGTCGGGTCCGTAGAGCGCCGAGCCGGGGCCGACGAGCACCTCGAGGCCGGCGAGGTCCACCTTCGGCGTGACGGTGAACTGCCCGACCGGCAGGCCGTTCTCCGGGAGCACCGAGATGCGCCCGTCCTCGACCATCAGGAAGCGGTTGTTGAACGACGAGTTGAAGCCGCGCGCGTTGATCGCGACGCTCGTCATCCCGACCTGGATGAAGTCCACCCCCTTCGCTTCCTTGAGCGCGCTGGCGAAGGTGTTGCCGACCGTCGCGTCGAGCTGGGCGGGGCCGATGACGGTGACCGTCGCCGGCGCGTCGGTGATCTTCTCGACGCGGCGCGAGGCGCTGACCGTGACGCCGGCCAGCTCCAGCGGGGCGCGCTCGAGCGTGACGTCGATCCGCGTCTCCTCGCCTGCGCGGACGACGACGTTCGGCACCGTCGTCGCGCGCTGGCCGATGCGCTGGACGCGCAGCTCGTAGGTGCCGGGCGCGACGTTGACGATCGCGTAGCGCCCGCGCTCGTCGCTCGACGCCCCCTGGCGGGTGGCGGGGATGGTGACCTGCGCCCCGACGATCGGCGCGCTGGCCGGATCGGTGACGGTGCCGGCGATGCGGCCGGTCTGCGCCCCTGCGACGGCGGGCGCCAGCAGCAACGCGGCGAGCAGCGTACGAATGGTGGGTGACATTGGGATGGCTCCTTCGTGGGTGAAACGGGGGCCGCGTGGGGCGGCTGGTACTCGAGACTGGGGACGTCGTTGGGGTCGCAGGAGCGAAAGAGGAAAGCCTGATTGGCGCACCGAAGCGCGTGAACGACCTTTCTGCTTTCGCCCTTCGCACTTCATCCGTCGGGGACCATGACGAGCGCCTCGCCCTCCAGCACCGTCTCGCCTCGCTGGTTGCGGCAGGTGGTGGCGAGGCGGACGCGGCGCCGGGCGGGGATCACCTCGGCGACCTCGACGCGCGCCGTCACCGTGTCCCCGATCTGGACCGGCTTCGTGAAGCGCAGCGACTGGGAGAGGTAGATCGAGCCGGCGCCGGGGAGCTTCATCGCGATCGCCGCCGAGATCAGCCCGGCGCTCAGCATGCCGTGCGCGATCCGCCCCCCGAAGCGCGACGCGGCCGCCGCCTCGGCGTCCACGTGCACCGGGTTGAAGTCCCCCGTGATGCCGGCGAACAGCACGACGTCGGCCTCGGTCACGGTCTTCGCGTGCTCGGCGCTCGCGCCGACGGTGAGCTCCTCGATGCGCACGGTCAGGCCTCCATCACGACGCGGACGTCGGGGGCGATCTCGGCGGCGGCGCCGGCGCGCGTCAGCCACGAGACGACGAAGAAGACGAGGATGGACGCGACCAGCGAGAGCCCCGAGACTGTCACGCCCGCCGGGAACGAGTAGACCCTGAAGTAGCCGAGCGTCTCGAAGAGCAGCGTCACCCCGAGGCCGGTGGCGATGGACGCCACCGCGCCGGCGCGGGTCGCCCCCTCCCAGTTCAGCCCGATCGCCAGCGCCGGCACGATCGTCGAGGCGAAGAGGCCCCAGCCGAAGATGCCGAGGAAGGCGACGAGCGTCCCCGAGGCCTGCGCGACGAGCGCCGCGACGAGCGAGATGACGACGGTCGAGATCCGCCCCCAGCGCAGCTCGTTGTCGAGGCGCGCGCCGAGCGCCACCGGCAGGTCGTGCGTCAGCGCCGCGGCGCCGATGCTCATGAACGAGTTGACCGTGCTCATGATCGCCGCCGCCACGCCCGAGAAGACGAGCCCGGCGAGCAGCACCGGCGTGAAGCGCAGCAGGAAGGTCGGGGTCGCGTCGTCGGGACTCGGCAGCGGCGCGAGCGTCCCCTGGACGACGAGGGCCTTCACCGCCAGCCCGACGCCGAGGTAGAGGAGCAGCGTCACGAAGAGCGCCGTCGTCATGATCATCGGGTACCACTTCAGCCGCCGCGGGTCCTTCAGCATGTAGAACTTGTGGACGACGTGCGGCTGCCCGAGCGAGCCGAGCCCGAAGACGAAGAAGAAGGAGAGGGCGGCGAGCGGCGACAACTTCCCCCACGGCCCGAGGAACGCGGCGTCGGCGGCGAGGATCGTGCGCGACAGTCCGCCCATGCCGCCTCCCACCTCGAGCACGTAGAGGAAGACGAGCACCGACACGAACGCCATCAGGCTCCCCTGAAAGAGGTCGGTGTAGACGCCGGCGAGAATGCCGCCGCCCACCGAGTAGGCGAGCGTGATCAGCGTGCCGATCCAGATCCCCCAGCCGAGCCCCGTGGCGAAGATCGCGTTAATCACGATTCCGAGCGCGAGCACCTGCGTCGCCATGTAGCCGACGACGGCGATCAAGATCGCGACGCCCGAGAGCCCCTGCGCGAGGCGGGAGTCGTAACGCGCCGCGATCGCGTCGGGGACGGTGATCATGTCGCGCACTTCGGCGAGCAGCCGCATCCGCTTGGCGAGCACCCACGCCCCCATCGCGTTGGTGAGCGAGACGGGGAGGACGATGAAGACCGCGCCGAGGCCGACCTGGTAGACGAGGCCCGGACCGCCGATGAACGCGAACCCCGACAGCGTCGCCGACATCGCGGCGATGGCGAGCGGCCAGAGCCCGATCCCCTGGCCAGCGACGAAGAAGTCGCTCGCCGTGCGGGTGCGGCGGGTCGCCCAGACGCCGATCGCCGCGACGATCGCGAAGTAGACGACCGCGACGGCGATGATCGCCGGCTGCGTGAGCGGCGGCAGCGCGGCGGTCTGCAGGATGGCGGCGAGCGTCGGGCCGGTCATGCCGCCGCCTCGCGCGCCTCGCGTTCCTCGCGCGCCCGCCGCGCCGCCGCGATCCGCGCCAGGTCGTCGTCGCGCAGCGTCATGGACTCGAAGGTGAAGGCGTAGGCGAGTGGCAGGAGGAAGAGCGGGAGGATGCCGATGCCGTAGAGCACGATCGCCGCGCGGCGCGGCAGCCCGAGCCAGAGTGGCGCGTCCGCCCCCGTCTCTGCGGGCATCGAGAGCACCGCCCCGAAGCCGACGACGAGCAGGACGTAGATCAGCACGAACGGCAGCGCGAGCCGCCCGACCCCCCCGTCGCGCCGCGCCGCGCCGAGCACGATCGTCGCCACCATCACCGTGGCCGTGCCGAGCATGAAGCACCACGGCGCCCACTCCGGCGTGCGCCCGAGGACGAGCACGGCCGCATAGCCGGCGCCGATGAGGCAGGTCGAGAGAACGATCGCCGCCAGCGCGGCTCGCTTCGCCGGCGGGGTGGTGCCGCGGCCGGTCGTCTGCGGGGTTGGCATCGCCGTCACCGGTAGAGGGGGTCGAGGCGCGAGCGGTAGCGCTCGGCCACCGCGGTCCGCCGAATCTTGAGCGTCGGCGTCAGCTCGCCGCGCTCGGCGGCCAGCTCGTGCTCGAGCAGCGCCCACCGCCGCACCTGCTCGGGGCGGGAGAGGCGCGCGTTCACGCGGTCCACCGCCTCCTGGATGCGCGTCCGCACCTCGTCGTGCCGCAGCGCCTCCTCGTAGGAGAGGGCGAGCCCACGCTCGCCGAGCCAGCCCTCCACCATCGGCCGGCTGGGGACGAGCAGCGCCGTGATGAAGCGCTCCCCCTCCCCGTAAAGGAGCGCGTGCGCGATCCACGGGTCCTGCGTCAGCGCCGCCTCGATCGGCAGCGGCGCCACCTTCTTGCCGTTCGCGAGCGCGATCAGCTCCTTCTTGCGCCCCGTGATGCGCAGGCGGCCGTCCGGCGTGAGCTCGGCCAGGTCGCCCGTGAGCAGCCACGCCCCGTCCGCCGTGAACGCGGCGCGCGTCTCCTCCGGTCGGCGGTGATAGCCGTCGAAGGTGAGCGCGTTGCGACGCACGAGCAGCTCGCCGTCGTCGGCGATCCGCACCTCGGTACCCGGCATCGGCGGGCCGGCGCTCGTCGTGTCGTAGCGGTCGGGGCGGTGGAACGCGACGCACAGGTGCTCGGTCTGCCCGTAGGCCCCGAGCACGGTGAGGCCGGCAGCGTCGAGGTAGTCGGCCACCTCGACCGGCAGCGCGGCGCCGCCGGACGTCGCGAGGCGCACGCGGTCGCCGAGCAGCCCGGCGAGCCGCGCCCTGATCGGCTCCGCGGCGCGCGACCACGCGCCCTCCAGCGCCGCCGGCACGGCGAGTCCGCCGCGACGGAGCGCCGAGCGCTCGCGGCCGAGGCGGATCGCCTCCGCCCACGCCGCGCGCCGTTCGGCGGGGAGCGCGCGCTCGTGGAGGACAAGCGCCTCGTACAGCTTCTCGAACCAGCGCGGCAGGCCGCCGAACAGCGTCGGCCGGAAGGCGCGCGCCGCGTCCCACAGGCGCGACGCGTCCTCCACGTGTCCCGTGCGCATCCCGCAGAGAATGCGCGTGTAGAGCCCGAAGACGCGCTCGCCGGCATGGCAGTAGGGCAGGAAGCTGAGCGCGCTGTCAGCGTCGGTGAGCGCCAGCGTGTCGCGCACCGAGGCCGCCGACGCGCTCAGGTAGCGGTGCGGGATGCGCGCGCCCTTCGGCTCGCCGGTCGAGCCCGAGGTGTAGATGAGGAGCGCGACGTCGCCCGGGCGGGCGGCGGCGGTGCGGCGCGCCACCTCCGCGGCGTGCGCCGGCTCGTCGAGCGCACGCGCCCCGCCGGCGAGCCAGGCGCCCCACCCGATCACGCCGTCGCCGCCGCCGGCGCGATCGGCGTCCTCGTCCTCGCAGACGACCACCCGCAGGTGCGGCAGCGCGGCGCGCGCCTCGAGCACCTTGGCGAGCTGCGCCGGCGTGTCCACGATCGCGGCGACCGCCGCGCAGTCGGCGAGCTGCTGCGCCACCTGCGCCGGCGCGCTTGTCGGGTAGACGCCGACGCTCACCGCGCCGGCCATCAGCACGCCGAGGTCGGCGACCGGCCAGAGCATGCGGTTGCCGGCGAGGATCGCGACGGCGTCGCCCGGTCGCATGCCGCCGGCGACGAGCGCCGCCGCGGCGCACCGCGACGCGTCGTGCCACTCGCGCCACGTCATCCGCCGGTCGCCGCGCGGGGCGCCGGCCGCGGCGAGCTCCTCGATCGCCACGCGGTCGCCGTCGCGCTCGGCGCGCTCGCGGAAGACGTCGAGCATCGTGCGCCGCTCGCCCACGTCGGCGGCGCTCATCGCGCCCCCCGCCCGGCGGCGCCGGGCCGCCACTCGAGCGCCACCGTCCCCATCGCCAGCCCCGCCCCCGAGCCCGTGAGGAGCACGAGGTCCCCGTCCTTCAGCCGGCCGGCGCGCGCCGCGTCGTCGAGCGCCATCGGCAGGCACGCCGCGCCCGTGTAGCCCCACTTCCCCATCACCGTGTGCGCCTTCTCCATCGGGACGCCGAGCGTCTCCATGACGACGCGGATCGTGCTCAGGTTGACCTGCGTCCACAGCCAGAGGTCCACGTCGGGCACGTCCTTCCCGATGCGCGCGAGGACCGAGCGCGCGATGCGCGGCCAACCCTCCTCGTTCACCTCCCGGGGGTACTTCTCGACGAAGCGGAGCCGGTTGCGATTCCCCTCGCGCAGCACGGCCTCCGTGATCGGCTCGGCGGTGCCGCCGGCGAAGACGCCCATGCCGCAGGCGAGGCGCCCGTCGGCGAACAGCTCGGAGGCGAGCACGCCCGGCGCGTCGGCCAGCTCGACGACCGTCGCGCCGGCGCCGTCGGCGAAGATCGTCGAGGTCTTCTTGTCGGCGTAGTCGAGGAATTTCGACATCGCGTACGCGCCGACGACGAGCACGCGGCGGTAACGCTCGTCGGCGCGGATGTACTTCCAGGCGACGTCGAGCGCCGTGACGTAGCCGGCGCAGCCGCAGTTCACGTCGAACGTCCCCGCGTTCACCGTCCCGAGCCGCCCGTGCAGCACGGACGACGTCGCCGGCGAGACGTACTCCGGCGTGTCGGTGGCGACGATCAGCAGGTCCACGTCCTCGGGCCCGAGCCCGGCGTCGTCGAGCGCGCGCCGCGCCGCCGCCTCGGCGAGGTCGGCCGTGGACTCGTCGGGGGCGCACACGTGGCGCTCGCGGATGCCGAGCGTCTCCGAGACGAAGGGCTCGATCGACGTGCCGAGCATCCGCTCGAGGTCGGCGTTGGTGAGCACGCGCGCGGGGACGTGCGAGCCCGTACCGGTGATCACCGCGTGGCGCATCGTCGCGCTCATCGAGCGCCTCCCGCCGGCGCCGCGGTCGTGCCGCGGACGACGAGCTTCACGGGGAGGGCGCGCGGCCTCTTCTCCGGCCCGCCCTTCCCCTCGATCTCGCGAACGAGGAGGCGGGCGGCGCGGGCGCCGAGCTCGCGCGACGGAACGGCGACCGTCGTCAGCTCCGGCGTGACGAGGCGCGCGAAGGCGATGTCGTCGCAGCCGACGAGCGACATCGCGCCGGGGATCGAGACGCCGAGCTGCGTGCACGCCTTGTGGGCGCCGAGCGCGAGGAGGTCGTTGGCACAGAAGGCGGCCGTCGGGCGTCCGTCGCCGTGGGCGAGCAGCAGGGCGCGCATCGCCTGCTGGCCGCCGTCGAGCGTCGCCGGCACGCGCCGCAGCCACGCCGACGGGAGAGCGACGCCGGCCGCGGCGAGGGCGCGGAAGAACCCGCGCTCGCGCATCCGGAAGCCGTGCACGTCGGCCGACGGCCCGACGAAGGCGATACGGCGGTGGCCGAGCGCGAGCAGGTGCTCGGCGGCGAGCCGGCCGGCGCCCTCGGCGTCGCTCGCCACGCCCGGCCACCGCTCCGACGACGGCTGATCGATGAGGACGATGTTGAGCCCCTCGAAGGCGCCGGGCGGCAGCGCGCTCGCGCCGGCCGCGTCGAGGATCACGCCGTCCACCTGCCGCGCGCGGAGCGTCTCGAGGTGGCGGTCGAGCGGGACGTCGCGCTGCTCGCAGAGGAAGACCGCGTACCCCTCGTCGGTCGCCACGCGCTCGGCGCCGCTCACGACGTCGGCGAAGAACTGGTTGCCGAGGTCGGGGACGACGACGCCGAGCGCGTAAGAACGGCGCCGGACGAGGCTCCGCGCGACGACGTTCGGGCGGTAGCCCAGTTCGGCGGCGGCGCGCAGGACGCGCTCCCGGGTGGCGCTGGCGACGCGCGCCTTCGGGTTGCTCGAGAGGACGAGCGAGACCGTGGGCTGGGAGACGCCGGCGCGCGCCGCGACGTCGCGGCTGGTGGCAGGGGAGTTGGCGCGGGTGGGGCGGGCCATAGGGTGCTAATACGTATTAGCACCCGGAGATTGTCAAGAACGAGATTCCGCCGGGGGTCGCCTAGGGGGTCCGCGTCGCGGCCGGCGCCCCGCGCACCCAGGCGATGTAGTCGGTCGGCACCGGCTCCCCGCCCGAGCCCCGCACGATGAGCGCGACCTGCCCCCGGTGGTAGCTCCCGTGCAGCGCCACCTGGAGCAGCATGTCCTCGATCGTCGAGCGGAACGACTGGCCGGCGCTGTTCGTGTAGGCCACCTCGCGCCTGAGGTCGTCGTCGCCGAGCGCGGCGAGCAGCGCGGCGTACCCGCGCTGGTTCTCGGCGGCGAGCGCCGCGCACCCCTCCAGCGTCAGCGCCGGCCACACCGCCACCCGCGGCGCTTCCTCCCTGAGTCGGGAGAGCCAGACGTGCTCGGCCCCGAGCACGTGGGCGAACAGCTCGAGGGCACGCGGGTCGGAGCCGGGACGCTCGCGCAGCCCCGCCAGCACGCGCTCGTCGGCCCACTGCAGATGTTCGAACAGCTTCGTCAGCTGGTGGGACACGGAGCTCCCTCCCCGCCTGATGGTGGGTGGCGCCGCTACCAGCTCCGCGCGATCGCCAGCAGCCGCCACTCGCCGGCGACGCGGTGGAACAGATAGGACGCGTTGACGCCGTCGTTCGTCCTCGCCTCCCCCCCGCCAGGCAGCTCGTTCTGGCGTCGCACCGTGGCCAGGCCGTAGTCGCCCCAGGTGACGATCGGCGCCACGCGTGCGTACGCGAACGCGCTGTCGGCGCCGCCGCCCGCCGTGGCGCGCGCGAAGTGAGCCGCGCGCGCACGGGCGAGCGCCGAGTCGCCGCCGCTGATGACGCCGAGCCGCACCCCCTTCACCCGCGGCGCCTCGAACCGCGCCAGCGCCGGCACGACGAACGTCGCCGTGTCGAGCGCGACGTAGCTTTCGCACCGCCCCGTCTGCGGATTCGCGAAGCGGCCGCTCAGGCCTGGCGCGATCGCGCGGCGCTCGGCCGACTCGCCGCCGGCGACGTCCCAGCGCGGCCGCGCCCCGTTCGCCTCCCAGGCGAGGATCGCGCGCAGGAGGTCGCTCGACGGCGGCGCGTCGAGGCCGCGGCTCACGATCAGCGTCTCGAGCCCCTCGATCAGCCGCTCGGTCCGCGCGCGCTCGACGGCCGTCGTGTCGCCGGGGAAGACGCGCAGCACGCCGGCGTCGCACCGGTCGGCGCCGGACGACGGCCAGCCGGCGCGGGCGAGGAGCGCCGCGCGCAGCGAGTCGGCGCGGTGGCGGGCGATGGACTCCTCGTAGGACGCGGCGGCCGGCGTGGGCCCCGGAGCGGCACCTCGCGCGGCGGGGCCGCCGGCGCACGCGGCGAGGGTGGCGAGGGCGAGCGAGAGCAGGGCGGCGTTCGTGCAGCGCGTCGTCACGTCAGCGGTGGCGTGCGGGGCGCAGCGGCGTCGGATCGCGGTCGGCCGCGTCGTGCGCGTGCTCCTCGTCGTCGTCGAGCGTGTCCGCCATCTCGGCCGCCGCCGTGTCGCGGTCGATCGCCTCGCGCTCGGCGCGGTAGCGCGCGTACCACTCGCGCGTCACCTCGCCCGCCAGCTCGCGGTTGCCGAGGCCGAACGACAGCGCGAGGGCGAGGGCGACGGCGCCGAAGAGGATCGCGAACGCCGTCGTCACGAGCTCGGTCGCGACGCCGAGCTCCTGCAGCGCCATGAACACCGCGAGCACGATCACCCCGCCGCGGCCGACGCGGGCGAGCGTCGGTCCGCCGTGGATCGCGCCCGCCGAGGCCATGATCAGCCCGCCGACGAAGCCGCCAAGCACGATGCCGACGAGCACGATGACGAGCGCCGCGATGACGCTCGGGATGTAGCTCACGAGCTCGGAGAAGACCGTGGCCAGCGACTCGAGGCCGAGGGCGTTCGCGGCGACGAGCATCACCGTGAACATCACGAGCCAGAAGAACAGGTTCGCGATGACGCGCGTCGGGTTGACGTGCGACCCCGAGCGCTCGACCGCCTGCAGCACACCGCCCCGCTCGAGCATCCGGTTGAGTTGCACCCGCCGCAGGAAGCGGTCGGTCCCCTTCTCGACGAGCTTCGCCAGCAGGTAGCCGGCGAAGAGGATGACGATCGCGCCGAGCATCGCCGGCACGAACGCCGCGACGTTGGCGAGGCTCGACTGCATGCGCTCGGCGAACGACGCGCCGGCCACTGCCGTCTGGTCGGTGAAGGCCACGGCCGCGGGCCCCGCCGACTGCGCCGCGGCGGCGCTATCGACGCGCAGCGTGTCGGCCGGAACGACGCTGTCGGCGGGAGGGACGGGGAGCTGGAGCACGGGTCGGGATGGAATGGGCGCGCGTACGGCGACGGCAGTGAACGGTTCACGGTGAGTCGTTCACGGTGAACGGTAACCGCGCAGCAGCTGCGCGACGCTCCGCGGAGCCGCCACGGCCTCGACCGTCCACCGCTCGCCGAAAACCGTTCACCGTGAACTGCTGTTGTCGCCTCGCCCCTGAAGTTAAGCACGAACTCGACGTTCGCGATGCCCCGTCAGCCCGCCTGGTCGCTCCCGCCGCGCCGATTCAGCTCCTCGATCACCGCCGAGAAGTCGTCGTCCCGCCTCCCCGCTTTGGCCGCTGCCGCGTAGGCGTCGCGCACCGCCGCCGTGCCGGGAAGCGCGAGCCCGTGCTCCGCGGCCAGCGCGAGCGCGAGGTCGAGGTCCTTGAGCATCAGCGACGTCGTGAAGAGCGGGGAGAAGCGTCGCTCGAGGAGCTGCGGCGCCTTGTAGCCGAGGAACGGCGAGTTGAGGACCGACGAGAAGAGGGCGTCGCGCACGACGTCCTTCGCCAGGCCGCTGCGCTCAGCGAGGAGCACCCCCTCGGCGAGCAGCTCGGTGAGCCCGCCGACGAGGACGTTCATGACGAGCTTGAGCGCGCTCGCGCTCCCCACCTCGCCCGTGCGCACGACGCGCGAGCCGAAGAGGTGGAGCAGCGGCTCGGCGGCACGCACCGCCCTCTCTTCTCCACCGGCGAGCACGGTCAGCGTCCCCTGCTCGGCGGCGGGCGTGCTGCCCAGTACCGGCGCGTCCACGAAGCCGACGCCGACGTCCGCGCAGCGCGCCGCGGCGCGCCGGGAGTCGGCCGGCCCGACGGTCGAGCAGTCCACGACCGTCGCGCCGGGATCGAGCGCGGCCAGCGCTCCGCCCTCGCCGAGCAGCACGGCGTCCGCCGCCGCCGGGTCGGCGAGCATGAGGACGACGAAGCGCGCCCCCCGCGCCGCCTCGGCCGGCGTCGCCGCGACGCGCGCGCCACGCTCGGCGAGCTCCGCCGCGCGCTCCGGCGTGCGGTTCCAGACGATCAGCGGACAGCCCGCGCCAAGCAGCCGCGCCGCCATCGGGCGCCCCATGCGTCCGAGGCCGAGAAAGGCGGTGAGGGGAAGAGGAGGCAAGGTTCGCGGGGCGCGGGGCGCGGGATGCGGCTTCCCAAGGGTTAGACGCACACCTCGCACCGCGTCCCGCACCGCGTCATCAATTCCTCGTCCCTCGCTTCGCGTCGAAGATGACGCTGCGGTGGCAGGACGGGCAGATGAGCCACTCGCGGCGGCGGGCGTAGCCGAGGCCGAAGGAGCCGCCGCCGATGCGGCGCACGTTCATCGCCACCCCGCACCGCGGGCACTGCGGCATCGTCCCCGCGAGGTGCGCGTCGCGGATCGTGCGCTGCTCGTCGGCGGTGTACTGGGCGCGGTCGGACACACCCGGGAAGATAACGTGAGCAGTAGAGTGAGCGTGGAGC
>Ga0307408_100002409_pt1 | contig 13171 bp, 7 predicted proteins | sample 322Cmetagenome_FD_202116 | JGI IMG/M metagenome (GOLD analysis project Ga0307408, IMG submission 202116) | Maize rhizosphere microbial communities from greenhouse at UC Davis, California, United States - 322HYB-C-3 | ecosystem: Host-associated > Plants > Roots > Rhizosphere > Soil | place: USA... | reverse complement strand
ACTCTGCCTTTCCCAGTGGGTTCCAACAACAGGGGCCGCGCGATTGGTGAGCGCCTGATGGTTGACCCCAATAACCCGGCGATCCTGTTCTATGGCTCACGCACTGCCGGTTTGTGGAAGAGTTCAGATCGCGGCCAAAACTGGCAGCAAGTGCAGTCTTTAGCCTCGTTGATCATGAATCAATCCCAGATTGACAACAATTCGGGTGGCACTCCAATTGGTGTGCAACAGGTGATTTTTGACACCGCCACAACCGGCAGCGGCAGTGCGACACAAACCATTTATACCGCCATCGCCCCGGATTATGCTGCCCTGGCTGGTTTGAGCCACAGTGTGTACAAATCAACCAACGGTGGCTCAAGCTGGACCGGCATAAATACCCCCTTGCAGGGCTACCACATTCCACACTGGGTACGCGCCAAAGACGGGATGATGTACGTGGTCTTTACCAAAACCACCGGCCCGGGTGCAGACGGCCCGGCGACACTTTACAAATTTGACGGGACCAACTGGACCCCACTCAAGAGTTATGCACAGACCGAATGGACCAACTATGGCATAGGCGGTGTTGCGGTTTCCGGCACTGGTTCGTCTACCCGCATTGTGTTAGGTATCACCAACTCCTGGGGTGAATTTGAAGGTAAACCTACCGTACAAATCTCCGATGATGCAGGCCTTAACTGGCGCGAAATTGGCTCTTCTACGCCGCGTATACCCTCTAACGAAAGCTTTACCGGCTGGCTGGATGACATAGAGATCAATCCGGGCAACCCCGAGCACATTCTGGTTGTGCACGGCGGCGGCGTGTGGGAAACCAAAAACGCTTCAACGACCAAACCTACCTGGAGTGAAATGGTTGGCGGTATCGAAGAGGTTGCTACCTTGGCGCTTATGACGCCACCGCCTGGAGCCTCGTACCACTTATTGAATAGCTCGGGCGACGTAGGCACCCTGGTGCATACCGATTTGGCGGTTAAACCGACCCGCAACACAGGTACGAATTTCAAGAACGGCTTGAGTACTGATATGGCCTGGGGAAACCCCTCTTATATAGCCACTATTGGCAGTGCTCACTGGGGTGGGGCAAATCCGGGCGCTTTCTATTCCACCGACTCAGGCGCGACCTGGAATACATTCCCAACACTTCATCCACAAGGGCTGACGAATCAACAAGATTTTTCCAGCCTGGCGGTATTGAAAGCCAATCATGTGGTTTGGGCACCCAACAATTCTGTACCTGCTTACACCACCAACAACGGCGCCAGCTGGACTTACTCCCACCTGCCAGCACTGCCAGATGGTTGGGCGCGTGCCTACCGATTGGCTGCAGATCGCAAAAATTCCAACAAGGTGTATGCCTACGATTCTGGTGGCGGTTGGTGGGTAACGCAGCCCGGACCCAGGTTCTTCACGTCAACCGATGGTGGCAGCACCTTTACTGCCAGCACCCAGTTCGCCAGCCTCATGCCTCGCTCTGAGTTTTTTGGTACGGCTTCCATAGCGGTGAACCCTTATACCGAAGGTCATATTTGGTTGGTTGATGGACACAGCATTTACCGCTCATTTGATTCGGGTGCTACCTGGACCAAATTAACGGCGGCTGCATCCGTCTGGGGTTCAGGCACCAATACTCCTGAAATCTATGGCGCCACCTCAATCGCTTTAGGTAAAGCACCTGCCGGTGCAAGTTACTCTGCATGGATTTATGTGATTGGTGTAATTGATGGCGTGTGGGGGCTGCATCGCTCAGAAGATGGGGGCAACTCCTGGAAACGGATCAACGACGACAAACATCAATTTGCCGGTATGGGTCACTTGGCTGCAGACCACAATGTGGTTGGTCGCGTGTTCTTCAGTGGCAATGGCCGCGGAATTTTTGTGCTAACGCATTAACTAACCAATTAGCTAATTAACTAAATAAATAATTCTTGCCTGTGTTCACTTTGTAGTGGGCACAGGCAGAATTTTTTTGTTCATCATTCTCACGTCGTCACTCACTGCCTGTGCGGAAAATAGTATTTATTTTTATCAAACTAAAGAGAGCATTATGTTTTTTTCAATCATTAAAAACGCAACACCATTCTTCACCGACATAGTCTTCACAAAAACATTCAGTGTTATCTGTTTGTTGCTCATCACCGCGAGTGTCCGTGCTGAGCCAGACCCTGACTTTCACATCTATTTAATGTTTGGACAATCCAATATGGAAGGGGCTGCTCCGATAGAAAACCAGGATAGAGCTACCAATGAACGCATTAAGGTTATGGCAAATCTAAACTGCAGTAATCTAAATCGAACATACGGTAATTGGTATCTTGCATCTCCACCACTCAATCGTTGTTGGAGTGGCCTTGGTCCAGGTGATTATTTTGGTAGAACTATGGCTGAGGGTATGCCGTCTACTATTACGATTGGATTGGTTCCGGCTGCAATTTCCGGTACACCAATTGAACTCTATTTGAAGTCGGCGCCTATTGGCCGCAATGGACAAGAAATGCCTCCCCAATTTAATGGCGGTTATGCATGGTTGTTGGACATGGCAAAAAAAGCACAGGAAGCAGGGGTTATTAAGGGGATTATTTTTCATCAAGGTGAAAGTGACACAAATGATCAAAACTGGAAAAATCAGGTCAAGGAAATTGTCAGTGATTTGCGTAATGATTTAGGGATTGGTGATGTGCCCTTTTTAGCAGGGGAGCTGCTTTACGCTGATTATCAATCTTGTTGCCATTGGCACAATTCCGAAATCAACAAGTTACCTGAACTGATTAACAATAGCTTTGTTGTATCCGCCATGGGGCTGCCAGGATTAGATGAGGCCCACTTCACATCAGAGTCGTACCGTGAACTAGGTAGACGTTATGGAAATTTGATGTTGGAAAAAATTGAGCGCGATACCACGCCTGCCGCAAGCAGTTCAAGCACTAGCTCAACGCCGTTACCGGTGAGTAGCTCCAGTAGCTTGGTGAGCAGCGCATCCTCTGTAGCTGCCACCGCCACTTCATCCACTCCAAGCACAGCACCCGCAAACAACAGTTCTGGTGGCGGTGCAATTCACTGGGGGCTTATTGGCATGTTGGGTATTATGATGTTGCTATTCAGGAAGCGGAACTTAGATCAATAAGCAGAATGTACAACAGAAGAATGTTAACTATTTAATTGAAGAGTCCCCCGGTGGCCACAAACCACCGGGGGTTTTTTCTAATGTGCTTCGTGTACTTCTTTGGTGAGGGTGGATAAGTAAGCAACCAAGTCACGGATCTCATCCGGTTTTAACAGCATGCCCATTGGTGGCATGCCAGATACCGGGCCGAAACCCGGCGATACACGCGCACCAGGGTCAACCAATGCTTCCAATAATTGTTCGCGCGCGAGTGTGTTAGCGATGGTGGTCAGTTCCGGGCCAACGCTGGCACCACTGCTTCCTACTTTATGGCAACGAACACACTGGGCGGTATTACTGTAGCGGAAAATATTCATGCCTTTTTCTGCATCACCGCCGTGCAAGGATTCACGAAACATGTCAACGGGTTTGTTTTTATCTTTGCTGTTTTGATAAGTGGCGAGCAACCCGGTTAATTCTGGTGCATTCATTTTTTCCACGGCCGTAATCAGTTCAAGCTGCACGTCGGGTGCTATTTTTCCGGCGATTAGTTGAGTCATTTGATCTTTAAACAGTGCAATTGCTTCGGGTGCCTTTACATTACTCAACGACAAGAGTGCTGCTTGCTGTTCACCAGTGGTTCCATTTTTCAATAAAAGACGGTGCATCTCCACAACCTGTTGCGCAGGTAAATCCAACTCAGGAACCATTGCCAGCGCGGCCATGCGTACACCTTGGTCTTTGTCATTCATGGCAACAAAAACCAAATCGCCAATATTGTCTGCCGCAAATTTTTTCAGCGTGTGGAGTGCGGCAGTACGTATAGCGGGTGCTTGATCATTCTTTAAGTGATCGGCCAATTGATCTTGTGCAACACGTAAACCCAAGTTGGCGATAGCAAGCACTGTCGCCTCGCGCACCCTGGCATCTTTGTCAGCCAAAAGCGCACCATAAGCCATCGCCAAGGGTGCAGTAGCTTCGCTCTCGTTATGTTTTATCGCGCCCCGGTAAGCACCTGTGACACGGTCATAAGCAGATGTTTCGCTCCAACTTGCCAAAGCATGAATTGCTTCGGCTCGCAGAGCGCTTGCCATTTGTTTATTTAGCGCAAAACGCATCAAGCGATCAGCGTTTTCTGTGGTGCTATTATTTTCGCCCCGCGCATAAATGTTGGCATTGATTGCACGGCGTAATAAGGGTTCATTGGTAAATACCGGTTTGTCCAAATAAGCCGCGAGGGCGGGCAAGGCTCCGGTCACTAAATCGTCATCACCAATGGCGCGCGCCGCATTGGTCACAAGGTATTCACTTTTATCGTTAAGAAAAGTGGCGAGGGCAGGGCTGCCCATTTGTTTTAATGCGACGACCGCGGCAATACGCACGGCTTCCGATGGGTGGTTTGCCAATTCACTAATAGCAGCATCATCACCAATACGTGCCAGGGCAATCGCACCGGCCTGACGTAAATACACGTCTTCATCTTTATTGGCAGCGAGCATGGTCACTATGGGGGCGATGGCGGTTTTGGCACCAATGCGTCCCAAGGCTTGTGCTGCATAGAGTCGTGCCCGTGGATTTTTTTCGTTCAGCAACGGCAATAAACTGTCGATGGCGGGCGTGTGATTGGCATCGCCCAATACTTTGGCAGCTTGCGCGCGTATTTCACTGTTAGCGTCTTTCAGCAAACTTATCAGTACCGCATCGACACTTGCATCTTTACGCAGTAATTGCCCAAGCCCCCAAATGGCATGGATACGTGCAAATTCATCGGTTGCGGTTTGTGCCTGTTGTTCCAGTAATGGGCGCTCGTTTTTCTCGACCAAAATAAACTGCGCTTTTTGACGCACGCGCATATCAGCATGACTTAATAATTTGCCTAACTCATCACGGCTACGTTGGCGTAAATCTTCCGCAAGCAATGCCTGGGTTTCTTTACGGATAACATTGCTTGCGGTATCGGGTGTATCCAATTTCCACACGCGACCTTTTTGTTTTAAACCCCAGCCCTCAATCCAGTCGCTCATGTACATTGCGCCGTCCGGGCCAAAATCCAAACCGGTGGCCAGTACGCCGCGGAAAATATTTTCATCCTTATCCAATTCAAAACTGGCACCTTTGGGTTTCAGGGTGAATGCATTAATACCGGCGCGTGCGGCTGAGCCCACAAATTCCACTACAAAAAAATAGTCTTTCCATTTGTCATTAAAGGCTGTGCCGGGGTTGTAAGTCATACCCGTAGGGCCTGCATAGTAGGGTGCGACAGGTGGAAGAATGTGCGCAGCTTGGTCTTTAAAGCGCGGCGTGTAATATTTTTCATCCATCCAGGGTTTATAGCTGTTATTTTTCGGATCTTTGTACTTCCCGAGCTGCCAGTGAATACGCCAGCCGCTGTCAGAGCCATCAATTAAATGCACCAGGCGCTCGTATTCACCCACATGGTCGCCATCGTTATCCACGCTGATAAAATTGCCGTATTTATCAAACGAAAATTCATAAATATTGCGCAAACCATGGGCAAATATTTCAAAGTTGCTTCCGTCTGGCTCGCTGCGGACAATCACCCCTTGATCGGGATAATTCCACGTGTTGCCGCTAAGGTCAGTAGCCGCAGTACCTATATCGCCCATGCTGTAATACAGCATGCCGTCTGGCCCCATCATTGCGCCCGACATACCGTGGCCGCTAAAACCAACATGCACACCAAAACCCTGGGCGAGGGATTTTTTCTCGTCCATTTTTCCGTCGCCGTTGGTGTCTTTTAAAGCCCAAAAATCCGGTGCGATGTTGACAAACAGTTCGTCTAATAAATCACTGTAATACATACCGCCGATCACATCGGTCACTTCAGTATTAAAATCTTTCACCACCGTTTGCACAAAATCTGCTTTGCCGCTGCCGGATGTATCTTCCAAGCGAATAACCGATTCTTTCATTACGGTAAGGTCGCGCCAGTCGTGACTGCCATCTCCATTGCGATCAGGAATGCGGTTGTTTTGTGCACCTTTTTCCGGCGCCAATTCTTCTTTTAGGAAAGCACGGCGATCATCCATATTTCTGAAGGCGACAGATCGATGTTCCCAATCAGGATAGTTGCGAATATCAAATTCAGAATTGTTGCTGCGTTGGGTGATACCCGCCCAAATGCGGCCTTTGTCATCCACGTGAATAGCCACGGTATCGCCCATCAATTTTTCCGAAGCCCAAAGTTCACCGGTAATGCCGTCCGCCAGTTTTAGCTCCACTTGCGACTCAATGGTTGCGGCCGTTTTTTTGGCCTCTTCAGCGGTGATGCGAGTAATATCCAGTGCAATACTGCTGACAGCGCTGCTACTTTGCGCGCTTTTATCTGCTACAGAGGTGGGTGCTTTTTCACTGCACCCGGCTAGTAAAAAAGCGTAGGCAACAGAAGCTGTAATCCATGTCCAGCTAAAGGCCGAGGGGCGCGATTGATGGATGTAACGTGAAAACGGAATACCAAGGGGACGTTTTTTCATGTGGCTCTCAGGCTGGTTATCGTTAATAAGCGCGGTTTGGCACTGTGGTAAATAGTCGGTTGTCTCTGGGATAAGCAGCGCAATAGAAGGGTGTTGTTATGGATGCATTGAGGTGATTTTGAAATGATCGCCGCTTTCATTGACAGGGCAAATTTACGTAAGCTTTGTTAGCATGGCTACCCGCATTTACTTTAATACTTTCACTATTGTAAAAATTTTACGTATTATTTGTTTTGTAAAAAATGTTAATCCAGTATTGCGGATTGATATTGTAAAAATACGTAATGATTGGTGTGCTTAATTAACAATTAACTTTAAAAAACTTGCACTTTTTACCCGTAATAGCAATTAAGCGTAAAAAATTGCTAACTTTCTTTTTCCCCGATTAAACTGTGGCGCAAAACTGTTAATGTTTACCATCATTCGGTTAATGACGTCGATTTAGTGGCTTTTTACTTTTTATTTAGCGCCTCTCTATTTAATGTCTTTCTATATCAATCTTTTTCTTGATGCCTTTTGGGTTAACGCCATTCGATATGAATAATGGGTAACTCAAGCTAGGCTGTTATTTGCGAAATTATGATCAGTCCATATCTGGCGTTATTAAATGGTGTGTTGGCTGGGCGAGTGAATGCAACTGCCCGCGAATTTATACAGCACACGCAGGATCAAATTGTCACTGGCGTTACGGACGATCGATTTACCCAGCTGGTTGCCCTGGCGAGCCGGCATGTGCCGCGCCAGATGCTCAACCCCACAAGCGCGGAGCTTGAACAGGCCACCGCCTTAATTCCCGGATGGAGCCCCAAGGCCTGGAGTCTGCTGGATACCGTGCGTGTCAGCTTTGTATTGGCGCGCGCGGATCTGGCGGAGCCAGCGTTTGCCCAGCGTTTTAACCAATGGTTCCGCTTTGCCGATGAAGGTGAGTCCTGCGCTTATTACCGTGCGTTGTGTTTATTGCCTGAGCCGCAACAACATATCTGGCGCGCTGCCGAAGGTTGCCGCACCAATATGCGCTCGGTCTTTGCTGCTGTCGCCTGCGATTCGCCGTACCCGTTTTTATATTTCGATGATCTCGCCTGGAATCAAATGCTGCTTAAAGCCTTGTTTATTGGCGAGCCGCTGCAACATATTTATGGATTTAATCTGCGTACGACGGCGGAATTAATCGCGATGGTCAATGACTATGTCGATGAGCGCCGTAGCGCCGGGCGGGATATTCCAGCCGACGTGCAGTTGTTAATCGGCTAATCACTTCACCATTTTCTCTGTCATTGCGGCAGACAATCACTGGAAATTTTAGTTATGAGATTTTTTGATCCACACATTCATATGTGCAGCCGCACCACCGACGATTATCAAGCCATGGCCGCCGCCGGGATTCGCGCGGTGATCGAACCGGCGTTTTGGTTGGGGCAACCGCGCACCAATGTCGGTTCGTTTATTGATTACTACGCGAGTTTAATCGGCTGGGAGCGCTTTCGCGCCTCGCAGTTTGGTATCGCCCATTACTGTGCCATGGGGCTGAATTCCAAAGAGGCCAACAACCAAGGCCTCGCGCGCGAAGTGTTGGAAATTTTGCCGCAATTTATTTTAAAAGAAGGTGTGGTCGCGATTGGTGAAATTGGTTACGACGAAATGACACCCGCTGAAGAATATGCCTATCAAGCGCAATTAAAAATGGCAGTGGATTACGACATGCTGGTGATGGTGCATTCACCTCATCGTGATAAAAAACGCGGCGTGTTGCGCTCCATGGATGTCGCGCGCGAAATGGGTGTGCCCATGCATAAATTAATTATTGACCATAACAATGAAGAAACCGTACGCGATGTATTGGATTACGGTGCCTGGGCTGCATTTACTATTTACCCTAATACCAAAATGGGTTCCGCGCGTATGGTGGAAATTGTGCGCGAATATGGCCCCGAGCGCATTATTGTGGATAGCTCTGCCGACTGGGGCGTGAGCGATCCGCTCTCGGTGCCCAAAACCGCACAGTTGATGTTAGAGCGCGGCATTGATCCCGCCGCTGTTGAACTCACCACCTGGACTAATGCGATTAGCGCCTACGCCCAGTCCGGGCAAATTGATGTGGATGCGTTAATGCAAACGCCGGTGATTGATCAACGCCAGTCCTACAGTGACAACTCGGTATTGCGCGGGCAAAAACCGCGTGTTGATGAACCTGTTCCCAACTGAAAAGACGTAGTAAAAAAAGATGTCGCACATTATTCAGCGTTTTAGTGTCAGCTATGAATTTCCGGTGAGTTTTACCCGGCATACCTTTGCGGTAGAAAACCCGGTGCTGCGCGAGATTTTGCAGCGTGCCGGTGATCGCGAGCACAAAGTATTTCCGGTTATTGATGCTGATGTACTGAAAAATCATCCGCAATTAATTGACGATTTAACGGCATACGCCCGCTGCCACGCCGATACAATGAATTTAATTCTGCCGCCGTTAATTGTGCGCAGTGGTGAGATCTGTAAAAGCGATCCGCAAGAAGTGGAAGAGTTCTATCGCCTGACGCAGGATTACAAAATCGATCGCCACAGTTTTGTGTTGGTCATCGGCGGCGGCTCGGTGATTGATGCCATGGGCTATGCGGCGGCGACAGCACATCGCGGTATTCGTTTAATCCGTATACCAACAACGGTGTTGGGGCAAAACGATGCGGGCATCGGCGTAAAAAATGCGGTGAATTTTTTAGGCCGCAAAAATTATTTGGGCACCTTTGTGCCACCGTTTGCAGTGATTAATGATTTTGCTTTTTTACAAACCCTGCCCAAACGCGACCAACGTGCCGGTATTGCCGAGGCGGTAAAAGTCGCGCTGATTAAAGACCCGGAATTTTTTAATTGGCTGCACCAGAATCGCCACTTGCTCGCTGAATTTGATGAGCAGGCGGTGGCTTATATGATTCGCCGCTGCGCCGAATTGCACTTGCATCATATCGCCACCAGCGGTGACCCTTTTGAGTACGGCAGTGCGCGACCACTTGATTTTGGCCATTGGTCAGCGCATCGCATGGAAGAGCTGTCCCATCACGATTTACGTCATGGCGAAGCCGTAGCGATTGGCATCGCGCTGGATTCACTCTATTCCGCCAACATGGATTTTATTAGCCACGCATTGTTGGAAAAAATACTGGAAACGCTGCGCGATTTAGGTTTTAACCTGAGTCACAGTGCGTTAACACGGTTGGATATTCACAAAGCACTGCAGGATTTCCGCGAGCATTTAGGTGGTGAACTGTGCATTACCTTATTAACAGGCGAAGGGCAGGCGGCGCAATTCAATCATATTGATCTTGATGCGATGCAGCGCAGCATTGATACATTGCTGGTTGATTTCCCTGTTTCAGTTAACCGTGAACAATTGACATGCGCCAATTAACTTACTGCAGCAATATCCACCCCGGCGAATCCTGGCAACATGTGCTGGATAATCTTGAATCCCACGGCTTGAGTGTAAAACAACAAGTTTCACCCAATGCTGCGTTCCCGCTGGGGCTGCGTATCGCCCAACAAGCCAGTGTCGAGCTTGACGATAAAAAAATCGCGGAATTTCGCGCCTGGTGCGAAAAGCACAATTGCTACTTGCTCACGATTAATGGTTTTCCCTACGGCACTTTTCATGATCAGCCGGTCAAAGAGGCGGTCTATGAACCCGATTGGCGCACGCAAGAGCGGGTGATTTATACCCAACGCTTGGCGGATCTCGCGGTGGCGCTAACTACGCGTGCAAAACAACTATCCATCTCCACTGTACCTGTTGCATATAAACAGGGTTTTGTGGAAGCCGATTGGCCAGTGGTGCGTGAAAATATCATTGCTGTGCTCAGGCATTTGCATGCGCTTTATGAGTGCAGTGGTGTTTTGATCCAGCTTGCGTTTGAACCAGAACCCTGTTGTGTATTGGAAACCACTACCGAAACCATCGACTTTTTTGCGCGCATGGATTTTCCTGCTGAATTAAAAAATTACATTGGAATTTGTTTTGACTGTTGCCATCAAGCGGTAGAGTTTGAAGAAGCTGCTGATGTGCTTGCGCGCTTGCGTGCGGCCAATATCACCATTGCCAAAGTACAAGTCTCCAGTGCCTTGCGCGCGCAGGGTGAGCAAATACAGCAGTTATTGCAATTTAATGAGCCGGTGTATTTGCATCAGGCGGTTGCCAAACATGCGCAGGGTTTGCGTCGTTTCAGCGATTTACCCGAGCTGCAAACTGCACTCGATAATGGCGAAGTTTACAGCGAATGCCGTGTGCATTTTCATGTGCCGATTTTTATCGAAAACCTCGCGCAGTGCACCACCACGCAATTTTTCCTGACCGATTTTTTACCACTATTGGATGCCTCTATTCCATTGGAAGTAGAAACCTACAGTTTCAAAAATCTGCCCGCCCACCTGCGGGATTTCCCGCTGGATGTATCCATTGCGCGTGAATTGCAGTGGGTGAAAAATCTGCTTGAGCAAAATAATTAACTGGTAAAACCTATGCAACGAACGCTGGTGATTAACGTAGTGGGGCTAACGCGCAATTTAATTGGCGAGCACACACCCAACTTGCAAAAGCTGTTGGGTAGCAGTGTGGATATAAAACCCATGGTGCCCGCTGTTACCTGCGCTGTGCAAGCCACTTACCTCACCGGAAAAACACCGGCAGAGCACGGTATAGTCGCGAATGGTTGGTATTTTCGCGACCTCAATGAAGTCTGGTTGTGGCGGCAGAGCAACCGGTTAATCCAGGCCCCTAAAATTTGGGATATGGCGCGCGCAAAAGATTCGTCGTTTACTTGCGCCAATACGTTTTGGTGGTATGCCATGGCGACGGGTGCAGACTATACATTAACGCCGCGTCCGCTTTATTGCGCCGATGGCAGTAAATTGCCGGATTGTTATACCTATCCGTTGGAGTGGCGCGAAGAATTATCGCAAGAGCTTGGGCCATTTCCGTTGTTCCAATTTTGGGGGCCAGCAACGTCCATTAAATCCAGCGCCTGGATTGCCGATGCGGCGATAAAAGTGGAGCTGAAAAAATCCCCCAGCTTGCAGTTGGTGTATTTGCCGCATTTGGATTACTGCTTACAAAAAGTCGGCCCGCAGGGCGATATCAAAAAAGACCTGCAAGAAGTGGATGCGCTAGTGGGCAAGCTGCTCGATTTTTTTAGCGCACGCGATTGCCGGGTGATTGTGTTATCGGAATACGGCATTGGTGCGGTGGATACACCGGTTCACCCCAATCGTATTTTGCGCGAAGCGAATTTACTCGCGGTAAAAACCGATTTGGGGCGCGAATATTTGGAAACCGCTACCAGTAAAGCCTTCGCCGTGTCCGATCATCAAATCGCCCATGTGTATATTCAAGACGCTGAATTAATTCCCACCGTTAAACAATTATTTGAGCAGCAACCTGGCATTGCGCGGGTGTTGGATGCGGAAGGAAAACGCGAACTGGGTTTGGATCATGAACGCTCAGGCGAGCTTATTTTGTTAGCCGAGGCCAATGCCTGGTTTACTTATTATTATTGGCTGGACGATAACAAGGCGCCGGATTTTGCCCCCACAGTAGAAATTCATCGCAAGCCAGGTTACGATCCCTGCGAATTATTTTTTAATCCCAAACTGCGTTTCCCCATGCTCAGAATGGCGGGCAAGGTGCTGCGCAAAACATTGGGCTTCCGCTATTTAATGGATGTGATTTCCATGCAGCCGGAGCAAGTAAAAGGTTCGCACGGTTTGGCCTTATCCGGCGCAGACTCCACACCGATTTTTATGTCTACCGAGGCGCGTCTGGTGCCCCGCGAGCGCATCGCTGCGACTGATGTGTGCGATTTAATGCTGCGCCATCTGTTTGATTAATGTTTGGATTGGAATAACAAATGAAAATAAAACCACTGCTCGCATTGTGCCGCATCAGCAACTTACCCACGGTGTGGATGAATGTGCTCACGGCCATGGTGTTAATTGATCAGGCTGTGCCGAATATGGTGCAGTGGTTTTGGTTTCCGGTACTGGCGCTTGCGCTGTCTGCATTTTATTGCGGCGGCATGGTGCTGAATGACCTGTGTGATTATCAGTGGGACAAACAACATCAACCCTATCGCCCGCTTGTGACTGGTAGCGTCAGCGTAAAAACAGCGGTGATGATTGCGATTGCATTATTTTTAACAGGCTTTGTTCTTGTCGCACTCACACCCTTCTCTCTGGCAGGTCTGTGTGCTGCAATCGCGCTGTTTGCAACCATTGCAATTTATGATGTGTTCCATAAAAAAACCGCCGCCAGTATTTTAGTAATGGGGTTGGCGCGGGCGCTGGTGTTTGTAGTGGTGCTCATGGCCCTAACCGGCGAGTGGTTGCAGTGGGTTCTTATCGCTGCTGTGTTGCAGTTCCTATACACCCTGTCGCTAACTTTTGTTGCGCGCTATGAACATATGCGCGGCAAACCCTACACCGGGCCGGTCATTCCGCGCATGATTGCTGGCATGGCGCTGGTGGATGGCATACTGCTGGCAATAGTGGTGGCGCCCCTCTGGTTGCTGGCCGGTATTGCCTTGGCGGTATTGACGCG
>Ga0307408_100002408_pt1 | contig 13171 bp, 10 predicted proteins | sample 322Cmetagenome_FD_202116 | JGI IMG/M metagenome (GOLD analysis project Ga0307408, IMG submission 202116) | Maize rhizosphere microbial communities from greenhouse at UC Davis, California, United States - 322HYB-C-3 | ecosystem: Host-associated > Plants > Roots > Rhizosphere > Soil | place... | reverse complement strand
CGATCGACGCCGACTTCGTGCAAGGCGCCGACTACAAAGTGCTGGCTGACGCCGCCGCCACCTTCACCGGCCTGATCGGCGAAGGCGCCGTGATCCGCCGCGGCGAAGGCGAGCGCACCAAGGAAAGCGCCGTGGTCGACTTCCATCACGCCATGCAGTGGCTGCGCGACGAAGCGGAACGCACCGTTTCCAAGCAGCGCTACAAAGGTCTGGGCGAGATGAATCCAGAGCAGCTGTGGGAAACCACCATGGACCCAACCGTCCGCCGCCTGCTGAAGGTGCAAATCGAAGACGCGATTGCCGCCGACCAGATCTTCACTACGCTGATGGGAGATGATGTAGAGCCGCGCCGTAACTTCATCGAAACGAATGCGCTGCGGGCCGGTAATATCGACGTTTAAGGATGAATGTAGCAGGAACCATAACCTGAGATTTTGGGCAGCATCCATTGAGACATTTATCAATGGATGCACTTCGATAGTGCCAAGATACTAGGAAAGAACAAAGGCCACCTCAACGAGGTGGCCTTTGTTCTTTTGCGGGCTGCGCGACAAGCTGTCGGGTGGCACGGAAAGTGAAAACTGAGCCAGGTAAGTGAAAAAAGTAGTGCGAGGTTTAGCGAGAGCATATCAGGCGTGAAGATATTCGCAAGGCGTGGGCCTACTTGGACGGGCAACAGCTTGCGAGCGTTTCGTTTAAACGCGATGAACGTCACAACAGATTTACGGACGATAACCAAAGTCAGAGGTACGTGATCATCGGATTGACGCACCGATAGGCACTTTCTTCATTCATGGACAACGACACGCAACAAGATTGCGCCCGCGTCTCATTCTTCATCCAAATCACTTCCATTTGAAATTGTGCCTGTTGGGAAACTGAGGACTGTTCTGTCGAATGTTCAGTTGGCGCAAACAAGAATCTGGAAGAGTTTCACATGGTTGCGAATTGATACCAAATAATTAATCTTGATCTCGAGCAGTATGCGTAATAGGATGTAATTTAATTATTTCCAGACTTACCGTGGAGAGAAGGCGCCAATGGCTACTACACCCAAGAAATTTTCAATTCGCCTGAATGCTTTTTTGTTCAACGAAAATACCGTGAATTTTCAAATGTTCCTAGCGGATGCCGGACGTGGAGTAAAAGCATACGACCTTCGATCTTCACTGGGCATGGAGGGCAAAATTTACGTGAAAGAGCGCGAAGCTGGCCGCCCTAAGTGGGCGGCCCAACTGGATATGATCCACGGTTCCACGTTGCCGGGGCTTACAACGCTTTCCGCATCTGCAGTTATTTTTATTAAAGCTAAAAAACGCGTAGTAGCTTTTGTTTTTGGTTATGGTCGATATCTATTAGATGACGCCAAGTTTGAGCTTGACTTTGGAATCAAAACTGCACTGAATACGTTAGATAACACTACATTACGTAGTGTTGATCTGTACTCCATGGAGCAGGAACCGATGCAAAAGCGTACTCAAGCTGTGCGCAGCTCAAATATCAACAGTTTCGGTATCGATGTCAGCCGCGATATTTTAAAGGCCGTTACGGGGGACGCAAGGCCAGGTATAGATTGGGAAACCATACACGGTGGAGGCGCACAATTCAGTTTTACAACAAAAATAGAAAATTTTGACGAACTAAAAGATCTGGCGATAAAGCTCGGAGATAGTTTTGATCTGAAAAATTATAAGACAAATTTTGAGTGGGTAGATAACATTCAACGTGTTCAAAGCGATGCTTTACGCATCAAGCTTGACGACTTATTAGTAGCAGACTTGCAAAAAGGAATTCCCTCCCAGTTACAGTTGACCCTTCCTGAAATAGGTGAGTGGGACAAAATTGCTGGCTTTAGTTACACCAACGCAAAAACTCAGATAAAACCCGCGATTTCAGTTTCCGACTATTTTTCCGCGAATTCTCCTAAGGGGCATACCGTAGATAAGTTAAAATCAAATCGTGTGTTTTGTTATGATGTAAATAATTTTGAAAGCAACTACTCTGTTTACAGTTGCCTATACTATGAGGTAGTTGATGGAACGAAAACTTACATTCTGTTTTCCAATAGCTGGTTCTGCATAGATGGCGAATTCCTGAAGTCTATTGATGAGGCGTTGAAAACCGTCCCTATCTCTACAATTCGCTTCCCTGATGTAAAGAAGTTCTCCGTCCCAGTAACGAAAACCAATAAGTCTGGAATCTCGCTGGAAAGTGAAGGTGATTACAATACTCGAGTTAGTGGATCAGCGGGTTATCATCTGCTAGATAAGCAGCTAGTGAAGCCACGTGTCGGCGCCTCTTCTATAGAGGTCTGTGATTTGCTGTCAAATAACAATGAATTTATACACGCAAAACATCGAAAAGGCGGCTCCTCTGGTATAAGCCACCTATTTGCTCAAGGGAGAATAGCTGCGGAATTATTACTATCCGACCAAGAATTTAGGAAAGGTGCAAGAGCAAAGCTGAAGGGGACGAGCAAGGATCTTATTCCACTCGCCAAATTCGATCCAAGAAGCAGTGAGATCATATTTCTTGTGCTGGGAGATAAGCCCTCCGAGGTTAAAGAAAATCTCCCATTTTTTAGCAAGGTAAATCTTTGGATAACGTATTTAAGCTTGACACAACGAAACTTTAAAGTATCAGTTGCGGCCGCTGAAATATCAGCTACAACTGGTGCCATGGTGGCCTCTGCGGCTGCGCCTATCATTCCCAAAATAGGGAAAATCAAAGCAACCAAGGCCAAGTCAATAAAGGGCGGAGTGACGCCGACAGTTTCTGCTGCCGCGGCTACCGTTAGCAAGAAACCTTAGTCAGATTCCCATCCATAGTCCAACTCAACACTATGATGCTGAAATCTCTGGCCCTGTTGAGTCATAACTACTCTGTCGTAGGAGGGGCAAGGCTACTGCGAGGTAATGGGTTGCGCTCTGCGAGAAGGGTAACGTCATTACAGCCGAGGCTACGAAATTCGCTGCCACAAAAATTCAAATGCGTCCGGGATCTGTGAGCAAGGAGGGTGAATTCCACTGTCGGCCTTCAATAGCTAGCTTCCACCTCAAATATCCCTCTTGAAAAGCCTGGGCATCAGCAAGCGCGTGATGTTGAGGCCAAGCGTCCGAATAGATCAACACCTCGCCCAACTTATATGCCGAGTGTCGAAAGATCTTCTGATCGATCAATTGGTGCGCTCCGACTTTGGATGGTAGCTCGCCAGCGAACGCAGCCCGCAGCAAGATCCAATCAACCTCAAAGTCATATAGGATGATTGCGGACTCTGGTAACTCGTCGAACCACGCTCGCAGGCGCTGTGCCAATTCGTATTTATCGCACGCCGCGTGCGGAGCACGCCCCAATAAAGGAATGACTTCAGCGTGTACGAAAGAAGTGCAGCGCTCACGGGGGAAATCGCTTCGCTCCGCGTAAAAGTCGCGAACGCCTGTTGCCGCCATTCCAATGCTGATCAAGTCAGGCTGAGCGAAGTCGGTAAACTCTGTATCGAGAAAAACGAGCATTTTGGAATCCGGCGATGTCGAGATAAGCAGTGACTGAATGTTATTTTTATCGTGAAAGTCGTGCACGCGGAATCCTCTTTCGACCTCAAGAAATGTCACTCTCCCGGTGCAGCATTGATGACACCAAAAGGGATGTGGACGGAAGGTGCGACCGCGCTTGCAGACTTTAAATGCGCCGGCTGATCATCGAAGAAGATATGAGGACGAAGAACTCCAAGTACCTTACCCTTATCAATACCGCCGAGGAAAAATGCATCGTTGGCGTACACCCCCCAACTTTCGAGAGTTTTAAGTGCACGTTCATGCGATGGAGCGTTCCTTGCCGTAACGATGGATACCCTGAGTCGATTCTCGTATTCTGGATTGGCTTTCTTATGTTCTTCCTCAGCCGCCTGGATCTTCGAGATCCTGACGAGGAACTCCTTCAATGGTCCGGGGTTATGTGGCTGCATAACGTTCCGAACCTCATGTGCATGAAACTCAGACATACCGCTCGTCTGGTAAATAGATTCCGATTCATCTCCGGCTAAAACACCGTCAAAGTCAAATGCAATTCGAAGCGTGAGATCCTGCTCGTCATCAACGTATGTGGACTCTAAGACCTGCCCGGCTGGATGATGAGCGCGGATTGCTGCATCTACGTCTGGTTTGTTCCCGGATAAAAAGAGAGCGATGTTCAGCGCGGGGATGTACTCATACGGTGATCGGCCTTGCATGAAGATTGCTCTTGTCATCCCTAAGCCGTAATGTTCGATAGTCCTCATTGCGCGTAAACCTGTATCAGGATCGTTTCGCGAAAGTAGAACTACTTCTACAAGCGGGTCGCCTGGCTCACTCAGGTCGTTTAACGACAAAATTCGTTTAATGAAGGGAAACGCGATTCCTTTGGGGAATGGATCATTGAGATGAGCACGCTGATATTTCCGATATTCTGCTTCACCATCACGGCGGAATACCGCGTCCGAATCGCGCAAATCGAACACTGCGCTCGAAGCCACGCCTATTACCAAGCGGTTATCAAGACTGTAAGGCAAATTTCACCTCTTTTAACAATTACTAAGACGTTGACGGGAAAGTGACGAAACAATTAGCTAGACAGAAATTTTAAATTTGACACAAAAAATGCTCCGAGTCATCTCTTTTTCGTAGTGGCGACTTGCTTCCAACTAGTTAAATCAAAAACATCTAAATTGTTGAACGGAAAGAGGTATACTATCGACTTCAGACGATGTTCCCGCCTCGCAAAGAAGGTTATCAATTGAAGGGCAGCAATGCAGAAGATCGTAACACCAAAAAAGTCTAAGGCTCCTCTGCCAGTCCACTCAACTTCGACTAAATCGCCCTCCCGATCGCCCAATGGTCACATTCCGCTCAAACCTTTCCTGAAATGGCCTGGAGGGAAAAGGTGGCTTATCGACGAGCATCGACACCTACTCCCCAAACGGATCAATGGACGTTACATCGAGCCCTTTCTAGGAAGTGGGGCGGTCTTCTTCCATCTAAGACCAAATAACGCGATTCTGTCAGATATTAACCCCGAGCTAATCGAAGCATACAGCGCAGTAAAACGCTCTTTCAAGGCAATTGTTAAGAATCTGAGCGTTCACCATGCTGAGCATGCGGTTGACCCAGAGCGCTATTATGCCATTCGGTCAACGATTCCAAACACTCCGAATGAGCGAGCAGCTCGACTACTGTATCTCAACAGAACTTGTTTTAATGGAATTTACAGGGTAAATCTGAAAGGCGAGTTCAACGTACCGCGTGGAAGCAAAACAAAAGTGCTTATGCCGGACGATATGTGGGCAGAATGGTCTGCGGCATTGCATAACGCGCAGCTTAGAAATTCGGACTTTGAACCCCTTATTGATGAAGCTAGAGCGGGTGATTTCCTATTTGTAGATCCACCATATACCGTTCACCACAATATGAATGGATTCGTTAAATATAACGAAGTGATGTTTTCTTGGGAAGACCAAGTTCGCTTGGCTAAAGCCATGGACCGTGCACGCAAGCGCGGCGCCCGGATTTTGATGACGAATGCGAACCATGAAAGCGTTCGCGCGTTGTACGGGCCGGGGTTCAAAAAGGCAACTGTTTCACGTTTCAGTTCAGTATCTGGAAAGGCCGAGGGTAGAAGCTCCTTCGAAGAGTTGATAATCACGATCTAATGCTAGGGAGAAGTTTTTTGGACGCATTTTTCAATGAGGCAGCACTGCAGAACAACCCGATTAATGTTTTGAAGGACTTCCTAGAGAAAGAGACCTTATACGAAGCTGGAGCTCAGTTTGAGAAGATGCGCTTCGTCGGGTATCTCCTCGAGATTGGGTTCAGCAGTGCGCGAATGATTACTTCTGATCCATTCAAGCAGGCTGTGGGCGGAATTCCCCGCGGCTCATTCCTTATCATGGTCCCGGCTAACTTGAAGGGACTTCCTCCACACTTCACCCTGCTTCGGGTCGAAGATGTCGCGCCCACCCCCCTAGGCCCGCAAGTTCAACAGACATATTTCGAACTGCACAAGAAATCGATGCCTGAGTTAGATGTATGGACTCAAGGCGAACTGCAGTGGGGGGCACTCAACACCAAGATTCTCGGCATGTTCTATCCGTCGCCGGAAGATAGCTCTCAAATGGTGTTCTCGGGAGACGTGAACTCGGTAGTTAGCGCCCACCGATACCGCGTCTATGCTCCGGATGAGCAATTGCTCGAGTTAATCGTTAACGGAACCGTAAAGCAGCAGCGCCAAGTTAAAGTTGGTACGTTACGAGTCACTGAATGCCAGCTGCCGTTCGCACAAATCACGCGACCGAACGTTCCGACGCGAATCTCGGTCAATGACTTCATGGGCTTCAGGACTGCGATGTTTGGTAAGACTCGACTCGGTAAGTCTAATGTCGTGAAGCTTCTCGCCCAATCTGTGATCGATGCGACCTCAGAAGACCATAGCGTTGGTCAGCTAATTTTCGACGTGAACGGAGAGTACGCGAACGACAATCCTCAGGACGGTAACCTATCCTTGCGAAGTGCAAATGAAGCGCGGTGCGAGGTCTACTCAATCGTAAAGCGACCGTCGACTGCGTCGCATCCACTCAAGCTCAACTTTTATGAGTATCCGGACGCATGCCTGCCGATCATTGCCTCGCTGCTTGAAGAGTCCAACCAAAACGCCCAGTACGTAAAGGCGTTCGCTGCTGTCCAACTGCCTAATATTGAGGAAATTTCATCGATCCCTCCTGATCGAAAAACGCGTCCTATTCGAAAAATACAGTTCTTCTGGGCCTGCTTAAAGAAGGCTGGGTTCGCTGCTGATGAGGGCCGGCTGAAGGAATTGAAATTAAATAGCCGGAATGCGTCCGATTTCAACCCAGGGTTTGGCCAAAAGCTACGTGATGCCGCGTGGGCGCTCGCATCAGAAACGTCGGGGGAATCAGACGCTACGCCTGGCGCGCCAACTAACCTGGATGAACTGCGCCGCGAATTGGAAGCGATACTTGATTTTGTTCGCGCAAACCCTGGGCACAAATTGCTACAAAGCAGTAGTAGTGGGAGTGATTTGCTCGATGCCGATGACATGGCACTATTGAACTTCCTGAAACCGACAACGGGTGGCGGCACAATCATTTTGCGGCCTTTCCTTGGCTATCATGATGCCCAAGCCGGTAACGTCGTGAAAGAGGTGCTTACGAAACTTGATTCAGGCAAGACCGTAATTCTTGATCTCGGCAATGCGAGTGACAAAATCCGTCGCTACTTTTCAGATTTGTTGTCTAAGGCGTTATTTGCACACCAGGAGAAAAAGTTCACGTCGAATAATTTCGCTGGACATTTCATGCAAATCTATTTTGAGGAAGCTCATAATCTGTTCCCTCGCGATGCCAAGGATTTGACCGACGTGTACTCGCGATTTGCGAAGGAGGGCGCCAAATTTCACATCGGGATGGTCTATTCAACTCAGTCACCGTCGTCGATCAGCCAAGAGCTTCTTATGCAGTCCGAAAACTTCTTCGTTGGTCACTTGGCATCGATAGATGAGGCCAAAGCTCTTTCGCGGCAACAAGCTGCATTCACCGGTATTGAGGAGGATATTTTGCGATCGCGCACACCGGGGTATATGCGCATGCTCACCTTCTCACACCGATTCGTCGTGCCTATGCAGGCATTTAAGTATGAAGCGACGAAAAATGCATTGGCTGCATCAGCCTAGCGGGAGCACGATATGCCATTTCAAGAAGGAACCCGACTTCCAGGGGAGCGAGCGTCCAAACTTGGTCACCTGGACGTGCTTCAAAGCGAATTAGTCAACAAGCTGATTGCACAATTTGAGTATCCGGAGCCGCAGACAGGAGACCCATCAAACACTCTTTGGGAAGCGTCACAAACTCCTGCGGTGATGCCGTTAAGCCTTGTCTTTGCCGTAGACGGATCACTACAGGTTATTAAGTCCGACAACAGGCCCGTTCGAGAACTCGCGTTCATCAAAACCGCTCTGTTGCGCTTGGACCCAGTGGCGATATCCAAGTTGGATCCGGACTTCCCGCATCCCCTGGCCTTAAAAAAAATCATGCAGAACTCGGCGCTTTACCATTCGACCGTGTTCCCCTTAAAGAATGTGACGGTGCCAGGACAAGAGTATTTGTCTGCCATGCGGCAGATTGTGTATGAGTCCTTGCGTGATCCGAGACTTGGCAAGAGTCCGTACGAAACCCTTAAATGGATCGCTTATCAGAAGTGGGAGCCAACTGCCAAACGCAGCTCTCCTGATTTCCAATGCCCGTGCTGTGAGCAGATAACTTCTGGCCTTCCTTATGATGCAGATGTGGGTAATTGCGCCTCTGCTGCTTGTGGTGCGAAGCTGTATATTTCGGACATGCTTGGGTTTCACATGGAGCTACTGGAAGAATCAGCCTCGATGGGGTTTGCCAGCAGCTATATGCTGATTCACGAACTCTTGATGCTATTTACGGGGATACGGCACTTCTGGGAGAATAACAAGAAGATGCTATCCGAAACGCTTTTCATTAAAGATGGCCCGCTGTCGCTACGAAGCCAATACACGAAGCTCGTGCCACTGCTACGCACCTTTTTTAAGTACGCGCATGATCAAGGAATCGACGTTCATGTCATTGGTCAGGAGAAGTCGGGCACATTCTTTGATCATTTGCACAGCATCGAAAGGTTTGCTCATCCTAAGAAAAAGGACGAACCGGGAAGTTGCGCCATCCTTTCGCATGAATACATTCGCAAAGAAGTTCAACGCACCCCTGGACTGGCCAATCAGTACGGACTGAAAACAAACTATGGGGGCAAAGTTTTTGTAAAGCCGACATTCATGCACTCGATGGTAATCAACATTCCAGTTGTTGAGTATCAGGAAGTGGATAGATTCCCTTCCGCAAGAACTGACTTCATTGGGTTTGAAAGAATTATGGCGACCCTTCCTAATCTTCTGAGCCATCGATTTGAGGGAGCCTTGCTGCCGGTAGAGCTGGCCAATGGCGTGTCATCACTTTCGAGCTATCCGTCGGCAGCAATTCTCAAAGTCTTCGCGGGTATCTGACCGGGGGCGACGAGTGGACCAACGGCAACTTGATCTGCCTGGGATGCTAGGTGATGAAGGCATTCAAGATGAGGTGGGCGAAGCGGAAAAGACCGCAACCATCGCAAACCGAGGTGAACTTCATCTTCACATGAACGGTGCGATTCCCGCTTCGAAGATTCGAGAGATCCTTGCCGATGAAGGGACTGTATTGCCGGCTGGCTTCCAGCTTGAGCGAGATTTAGTTCGGACAAGACCATGTCAGTCACTCTCCGAATACCTAGCGCCTTGGAAGCTGCTCCGCCTCTTTCCAAGGAAGCGTGAAAACCTGGATAACGTCGCCTTTGCCGTCTTTGCGGGATTGGCCGAAAACAATGTACGCTTCGTCGAACTTAGAAGCAGCGTTCTGTACCTCGCTTCGCTTCAAAAGTGTTCGCCAGCGCAGGCGCTCGAGCGCCTGATTGAATCAATAGGAGCGGCTGCGCGCAGCTATGGTATTCGTTGCGGGTTGATTCTCACGGTGACGCGTGGCGACTATAGCGCGGTCAACCTATCCACCCTTTTGCAGGCGTACCAAGATCTAGGAAAACCCATGGAGGTCATTGGGCTCGACCTGGCCGGGGATGAAGAAATGGCTTATCCGACAGAATTGCCTTCGCTTTTTCGGGATGCCAAAGATAGGTTCGGGCTAGGGATCACAATCCACGCCGGCGAAACAGGCCGCGCGGACAACGTTAGGTTCGCGGTGGAGCAGTTCTGTGCGGATCGCGTTGGCCACGGAACAGCTGCTGGCCAGGACCCTGAGCTACTGGAACTTCTTTCGTCTAGGCGCATTTGCGTCGAGGTATGCCCGATTAGCAATCGGCTCACGGGCGCAGTTCCTGCAAACGAGGCTCACCCGCTCCAACAGTTCCGACAACATGGTGTTCCGTTTGTAATTTGCTCGGATAATCCGGCAATCCATGAACGCGGCCTCGCAGAAGACCAATCCGCTGCGATGGCTGAAGGCCTGTCGATTAGCGATATGCAGCAGCAATACGACGTAGCAAAGCGCTACTCATTTATGAGGGACCTACTTTGAAACTTCGATTCATGTCCGGAAACGTTCACAAAATCACTGAGGTACAGCGAATCCTTTCCCCCGTGGGCGTGGACATAGTGCCTGTCTCGAAGAAAATCGAGGAGCTCCAGACCGAAGATGTAGAGAGTTTGGTACGCGACAAATTGACAAAGGCTTTCGACGCCATCGGGCGCCCATTGTTCGTTGAGCATACCGGTTTGTACTTAAGCGGCCTTAACGGCCTTCCTGCGGGCTTGACGCAAATCTTCTGGGATAGGCTCGAGGCGGAGCGTTTTGCTGACCTTGTTGCGGGCCTTGGTGATGCGAAGGTTACTGCTAAGACGATCCTTGGCTACTGTGACGGCCGCGAAATACATATGTTCGAAGGGGCAATCGACGGAACCGTACCTCGCAAACCAGCAGGACCCACTGATTTCCAATGGGACTGTGTCTTCGTCCCAGATGGTCACACTCAGACGTTCGCTGAAATGGGCGCGGCGAAGGACGCCATTTCCATGCGTCGTAAAGCACTCGACTTGTTTGCAGCGCACCTCAAGTCTTTGAAAGGAACAAAATGAAGGATGAACTGCTTGATGCGCATCGTACTGGTAAGCTAATGCTATTTGTTGGCGCAGGAGTGTCTGCAAATCTCGGCCTACCAGGTTGGGGGGCCTTGATTGATCACATTGCCAAGGACCTTGGCTATGATCCGAAGATATTTTCTACATATGGCTCTCCTCTAGCTCTTGCCGAGTATTACAAGAAAAAGAGGGGGGCGCTCGGGCCGTTACGTAGCTGGATGGACCGTGAATGGCATAAGTCGACAACAGACATTTCAAAGTCAGACATTCATCGCCTGATCACGCAGGGTAATTTTTCCCGGATCTACACCACTAATTACGACCGCTGGTTAGAACTTGCCCACGATGAGTTCAATGTGAAGTACGACAAGGTTGCTAGCGTGGCAGACCTTACATCGATTACCGACGGCCGCCGGCAGATCATCAAGTTCCACGGTGACTTCGACTCTGACGACTCGATCGTGCTTGACGAGACCAGCTACTTTCAGCGGCTGGACTTCGAAACACCGCTGGACATCAAACTTCGCAATGACGTATTGGGCAGCTCAGTCCTCTTCATCGGATACAGCCTGAGCGATATCAACATTCGCTTGCTTTTCTATCGTTTGACCGAGATGTGGCGGCGTACCACCCTCCCATCCGCGAGGCCGAAGTCCTACATCTTCATGAATCGACCGAATCCAGTGGCTCAAGAAGTCTTGAGCCACTGGGGCATACAAATGATCGTTTCAGAGGAGGATGATCCTAAGAAGGCTCTCACAGATTTCCTTCAGGATCTAGTGACTTGAATTCCAAAAGCAATTGGAAGCGGCGACGGCCTGTCGGGAACGGCAAGCGTCAGAATTTAGTTGCAATCAAAGAAGGGAACACGAACAGCTCCGAGTGTTTCAGAACAGCTTTGAACTCTAAAAGTTCAGGCAATGAACCAAGGTTGTGATTCCGAGATTATGCCCCCAATGCCTGATCTGGCCTAGTATGTCCAGTGAGCCAGTACGTCACTGTATGTTATGACCCCGCATGTCGGATCCGTACGTCCTAGAAAGCGCAATAAGCGAAGAGGCGCGTTAAGATATCGCGGCGCTCCGTTTGAGTTGACATGGCGAGCCATGAAAATGCCATCAGGTCGGTTTCTTGTTGGGAAGCATCGTGATGCAAACTCCTAAGGATAGAGCGAACCCGCTTTGCATCGACCAAGCTCCAAATCGCGAGCAAGGACCAGCGAGGACTGGGGCTCAGTAAAGAAAGTTTGTTCACCGCAGCCCAGTTCGGCTGCATTTGCGAGATCGACTGCGCTGCTTCAATATCGTTCGCGCTCACTTCAAAATAGTCGGGATACATCCTGACCGCGTCCTTCCAAGCTGACAGAAACATTGGTCTGTGAATGTCAGTCATTGCCTTCTCATTGGCATATCTCACGGCGTTCTCACGACGATCAGCCCAAACGAGTTTTTCTCCTGCTTCAAAGGCGGCAGGCACGAACCAGTGGCCTTCAATTTCTGTCGCGTCGTTTTCCGTGTAGGTCGTAAGAAGCGAAATCACCTGCGGCCACATGTTCTTCACAGAGTTTGGAAAGAAGCGCTTTGCGACGAGGAAGCCGGCATGGCTTCCCAAGAGGCTGGATTCGATGTCTTCCGAATTGAAGAGTTGAAACCTTATTCCAGCGTTGGCCCTTAGACGTTCGAGCTTTTGTTCCAAAGCTGTTGAGGCAATGGTCGAGTAGAACCCAATGAATTCCGTGCAGGCAAATGCGGTAAGCCGATCCTGGATGTCAACTTCGTCTCCATTGCCAACTGACTCTTTGGAATGCGCGTAATGTTTGCAGCTGACTAACTTCGCAACAGTTACACCATACTCCAGGGATTCAACCCGCAGGTCAATTCCGCCGTCGGCGCCACGAGATGGTCCCATCGTGACTTTGGCACCGACTACCCGTTCAAAGAAAATCTTGGCGAACTTCTCAAATTGATCCAAGTCCCTGGATTTCCCGGTGGCCGGAGCGAGTTCACAAAAGTCGAGTCTTGCCATTTCAGCGTATAAGATTTGAAAATGGGAAGTGTACTGCCTGGCGCGCCCAGGAGCACCAGATAGCGTCGGGATGCGGAATTGGCCCCCCAACTGACATGTGATGTCGATTCAAGTTTGAGCTAAAACAGATTGCCTGATCTTGGCCAGCCATTGCCGATGGGGTCAACGCTTGGCTTTGATTTCGCTGCGTTCCTCACGCTTTATCAATATGAATTTTAGCAAGCTCACGAAGTCCAACACCCTGCCAAATCCCATCAGCGTAGGTAATCGACTCGTGGTGATGCCCATGGAATGCAGACTTCACCTCTAGACTGGACGCCAAGTCGCTCAGAACTTGGTTCCCAAAACGATGCGCTCCTGGTGCCTCATGGGTCACCAAAATGTCAGCCGATAGCCCGTCAAATGCCTCGATATCGCTGGGAAAAATGCTCGAGCGATGCCGCAACGGCAGGCC
>Ga0307408_100002407_pt1 | contig 13173 bp, 14 predicted proteins | sample 322Cmetagenome_FD_202116 | JGI IMG/M metagenome (GOLD analysis project Ga0307408, IMG submission 202116) | Maize rhizosphere microbial communities from greenhouse at UC Davis, California, United States - 322HYB-C-3 | ecosystem: Host-associated > Plants > Roots > Rhizosphere > Soil | place... | reverse complement strand
ACGAAGCGTTGTGTTCGTCAGCAGCAGAGAAGCGAGATTATCTGGTGTTTCGTGATTCTCGTCAACCCCTGAATTTCTTTCGCCCTGCTTCGCTGTTTCGTTTGATCCGTCGCAGCGCTGCGGGGACCGAACTATAGCAAAGCCCACCTGACCTTGCAAGGCCAAATATGGCATCCTTAGCGCGACCTTTAACTTCAGGAAATGACAAAATGAGCAAGCTGTGGAGTCCTCGCATCGGGGATTTAAAGCCATACGTACCCGGTGAGCAACCCCGCATCACCAACCTCACCAAGCTGAACACCAATGAAAACCCCTACGGCCCCTCCCCTGCGGTCCTGGCCGCGATGCGGGAGGAAACCAGCGACAAGCTGCGACTGTATCCGGACCCGGACGCGACCCGACTGAAAGAAGCGATAGCAAGTTATTACAAGGTCACGCCGGCGGAAGTTTTTACGGGCAATGGTTCCGATGAAGTACTGGCCCACGCCTTCCTGGCATTCTTCGCCCAGGCATTGCCACTATTAATGCCCGACCTGACGTACAGTTTTTATCCTGTCTACTGCGGTTTATATGGCATCCGCTATGAAACCGTGCCGCTGGATCACGCCAAAGGCATCGTCGCCACCGATTATGACCGTCCCTGCGGCGGTATCGTCTTTGCCAATCCAAACGCGCCGACCGGCCTGCCCCTGCCGCTGCCAGAAGTCGAACATATCGTCCGCGTCCACCCGGAATGCGTCGTACTGGTGGATGAGGCGTATGTGGATTTTGGCGGCGAAACCGCCATTCCGCTCACACAAAAATATCCGAACCTGCTGGTGGTGCATACGTTCTCGAAGTCCCGCTCACTGGCAGGGCTGCGTGTCGGTTATGCGATCGGCCACCCGGACTTGATCGCCGGGCTGGAGCGCGTGAAGAACAGTTTCAATTCCTACCCATTGAGCCGGGTGGCCATTGCCGGTGCCGCGGCAGCGCTGGAAGACGAGGCATATTTCCAGGAAAAGCGCGCCCTGTTGATCAACAGCCGCGAACGGCTGGCGCGGCAATTGCGGGAACTGGGCTTCGATGTCACGCCATCGGCCACTAATTTCCTGTTCGTCCAGCATCCGCAACATGCGGCAGCCGGACTGGCTGCCGCCCTGCGCGAACGCGCGATCCTGGTGCGCCACCTGAGCCAGCCAGGCGCCCAGCATCACTTACGCATCAGCATCGGCACGCATGACGAGTGCGAATTGCTGGCGGCGGCGCTGAAGGACATCCTCGCCAACACCGCCACGGAATAACCCCACAGCAATTACAGGCCTTCGAAGTTCGGCGCACGCTTTTCCAGGAAGGCGTGCATGCCTTCGCGCTGCGCCGGCGTACCGAATCCCGCCTGGAACAGGCGGCGCTCATAATTCACCCCTTCGGTCAGCGTGGTTTCAAAGGCGCGGTTCACCGCATCCTTGATTTGCATGGCCACCGACACCGACATCGATGCGATCTGCGTGGCCACCGCCAGGGTTTCTTCAATCAGCTTGTCGGCCGGCACCACGCGCGACACCAGGCCAATGCGCTCCGCTTCTGCGGAATCGATCATGCGCGCCGTCAGCAGCAAGTCCATGGCTTTCGATTTGCCGATCGCGCGCGGCAGGCGCTGCGTACCGCCGGCGCCCGGGGTCACGCCGACCTTGATTTCCGGCTGGCCGAATTTCGCGCTGTCGGCCGCGATCAGGAAGTCGCACATCATGGCCAGTTCGCAGCCGCCACCCAGCGCAAAGCCGGCCACCGCGCCAATCACCGGCTTGCGCACTTTCAGGATGTGCTCCCAATTGCGGGTGATGTAGTTGTCGCGGTAAGTGTCCTGGTAGGTGTAATTCGCCATGGCGGCAATGTCCGCCCCTGCCGCAAATGCTTTTTCACTGCCCGTCAAGATGAAGCAGCCAATCGCCGGGTCGGCGTCCAGTTTGGCAAAGGCATCGCCCAGTTCATTCATCATGCGGTCATTCAGCGCATTGAGCGCCTTCGGACGGTTCAGGCGGATCAGGGCCACGCGGCCGTGGGTTTCTACGATCAGGTCTTCATATTGCATGGACGACTCCTCTATATGTGGAAAGCGATACCGGGCGATTTTAGCGGTTCTTGAAGTTGCACTGTTATTATTCCCGTCTAAATGATTACTGTTATACAACGCTACCTTGCCGCCACGTTGAGCGCCGATCCCCTGCTGCGCAACGCCGCCTTCCTGCGCTACTGGTTTTCCAGTGCCCTCAACAGTTTCGGCGCGCAAGTCAGTTCGCTGGCCATCCCGCTGTGCTCGGCCATCCTGCTGGACGCCACCCCGGGTCAAATGAGCATCGTCGCCACGTGCCAGGCCTTGCCCGCCCTGCTGTTCGCGCTGCCGGCCGGCGTCTGGCTGGACCGCCGCCGCAAACTGCCCGTCTTGCTGACGTGTGAAATCGTGCAGGGGCTGACGTTGGCCAGCATTCCACTGGCATGGTGGCTGGGCCTCCTGTCGATGCCGTGGCTGTATGCGACCACACTGGTTTTTCATACCTGCAGCGTGATTGGCGGCGGCGCCGAACAGATTTTTGTCGTGTTGATTGTCGGACGCGACCGGCTGATCGATGCGCAATCGAAATTCACGATGACCGACTCCGCCTCGCGCCTGATCGCCCCCGGCCTGGCCGGCCTGCTGATCCAGTGGCTGACGGCGCCTTACGCGATCCTGGCCAATGCCGCCAGTTTCCTGCTGTCCGCCTGGAATTTACGCCAGACAAAACTGGAAGAACCGGCGCCGCAGCCCTCGGAAAAACACCCGTTGCGCGAACTGCGCGAAGGCTTTGCCTTTATCTGGAATACGCCGCTGCTGCGCACGTTCGCCTGGGGTGTGGGTCTCTGGCACATGCTGTTTTACGGTTTTTCATCGCTGCAAATCCTGCTGGCCACCCGCGAACTGGGCATGACACCAGGCTGGCTCGGTATTACACAAATGCTGGGCGGACTGGGCATGCTGGCCAGCTCCTTGCTGGTCAAACCCATGACGCGCCGCATCGGGCCCGGAAAAACCATGCTGACCGGCATTTGCCTGACGGTACTGGCAGGCTTCGTGCTCATTCCCGTCATTCCCGCCAACTGGTTCGGCACGCCGCTGGCCAGTGCCGCCGCGTTTGCCGGACTGGTGTTCATCTATGACTGCGGCGTGATGCTGTTCTTTATTTCTTATTCGACGATGCGTGCGCATGCGACGCCGGACGCTTATATGGGTCGCATCATTTCCACCATGCGCTTCCTGACGATCGCCACCGCGCCACTGGGCGCGCTGGCGGCCGGCGCCATTGCGGACCGGTATGGTGTGCGCGCCGGCCTTGGCTGCGTCGGCGCGGTCGGCATGGTCCTGGCGCTTGCGCTGATTGCTTCACCGCACATCCGTAGCGTGCGCCCGGCATAAAAGCTTCGCGCCTACACTGGGGCCAACAGTGTGTTCCAGGAGGTGGCCATGTTTAACAACATTTTATTTCCCACCGATGGCTCGGACTTGTCCGATAAGGCCACCGCCACGGTCATCGAACTGGCCCGCAAGCATGGCGGCAAGATTGTCGCCGTCAGCGTGGTGCAGCCTTATCCCTTCATTCCGCTGGGCGATACCGGGATCTCCGTGCCGGATATGGGGGTCTATGAAACCCGCATGATGGACATCACGCGGGACAACGTGGACAAGGTCGCGGCGGCAGCCCGCGCGGCCGGCGTGGCGTGCGAGACGGTGACGTCGGTGGCGGCCAGCCCGTATGAAGCGATCGTCGAGGCGGCGGAGAAGCACGGCTGCGACGCCATTGTGATGGCGTCGCATGGGCGGAAGGGATTGAACAAATTATTCCTGGGAAGCGAAACCCAGAAAGTGCTGGCGCATACGACGTTGCCGGTGCTGGTGCTGCGTTAGCTGCGGTGACGCCTTACTGACTGGAAATTTCTTTCGGCATCAGCACCCACACATTGCCTTTTTGCTTCATCCGGCCCGCGTTTTCCGCCGCCTCGGTGCCGAAGCCAAAGAAGTAATCCACCCGGATCGCGCCACGGATCGCGCCGCCCGTATCTTGCGCCATGACCAGGCGCTGCAGCGGAATATCGCTGTTGGCATGGGTGGTTGACAGGAACACCGGCGCACCCAGCGGTAATTGCGTGGCATCGATGGCGACCGAGCGCTGCGGCGTTAGCGGCACGCCCAGCGAACCTTTCGGACCGATTTTCGGGTCCGGCAACTTTTCTTCGCGGAAGAACACATACGACGGGTTCGCATTGAACAATTCCGCCATGCGCGTCGGGTGGCCGGCGATCCACGCCTTGATGCCCTGCGCGGTAGCCTGTTCGGCGGTGAGTTCGCCTTTTTCCACCAGGTAGCGGCCTATCGACTTGTACGGATGGCCATTCTGGTCGGCATACGCCACCCGCACGGTTTCATCACCCAGTTGCACGCGCCCGGAACCCTGCACCTGCAGGAAGAACGCTTCGACCGGATCATCCACCCACAGCAATTCCTTGCCCGCGAAATCCGCACGCTCGATCTGCTCGCGCGTGGCATACGGCACCAGTTTCTTGCCCTGCAGGCGGCCGCGCAGGCGCATGCCCTTCAATTCCGGATAGACACTGGCCAGGTCCACGGTAATCATATCGTCCGGCACTTTATAGAGCGGCGTCTGGAATGGGCCGCCCTTCTTGCGCGAACCACGCAACAGCGGCTCGTAGTACCCCGTGACCAGGCCGGCGTCGGCGCCGTCCGGTGCAATCACCTGGCGCGGCTCGAAGAAGCTTTCAAAGAACAGGCGGATTGCCTTGTCGTCATTGCCGTTGACCTGGCGCGCGATGGAGCACGGTTCTTTCCATTCCGCGCGCTTGACCAACACCGAGCACGACGACATGAAAGCCGGCCACGCGGCGCGCACGTCGTCACGCTCCCAGCCGGGCAGCGCGGCAAACGTGGCGGGCACGAACTGGATCGCCGCCGGCTTGGCGGGCTCCGCCTTCGGCGGCTGCACTGGGGGCTGCTGTACCGGAGGCTGCGGCTGGGCCGGCTGCGCGGGTTGCTGCGGCGCCTGCGTCGCACAACCGGCCAGGGCCAGCGCGACGGCAGTGAGGGAAATGGTTAAACTACGGCGTGTCGAAAACATGGAGTCGGTATGTGGGTCTTGTATCTGGAAGCATTCGTGGCGCTGTTCCTGCTGGTGTTCATCGTCTGGTGGACCTTGCCATCCAAGAAGAAGCCGGCGGCAAAACCATTGCCACCGCAGCAGGGTGAACAGCACAGCGAAGAACGCGGCAAAGACGAAGCTTAATGCAGCGTACGCGGCAGCGACAACACGAATTCGGGGATCTTGGCTTCGAACTGGTGGCCGTCCTCCGCCACGCAGAAGTATTCGCCCAGCATCGAGCCTTGCGGCGTGGCCAGCTGGGTGCCACTGGTGTATTCAAATTGCTCGCCCGGTTGCAGCAGCGGCTGGTGCCCGACCACGCCAAGGCCGCGCACTTCCTGCGTATGGTTGTTGGCGTCCGTAATCACCCAGTGACGTGAAATCAGCTGCGCAGCCACCGTTCCCGTGTTTTTAATCGTGATCGAGTAGGTGAACACGAAATTGGTGCGTTCGGGATCGGACTGCTCCGGCAGGTATTGCGTCCTGACCGTCACAGTGAATTCATAAGAAGCCATGGGATTTCCTTGTTAATGTTTCCTCGCCAGCAAGGATGGCGAATTGTTATCGTGTATCTGCCATTGCACCCCAAATCGGACGCACATGCAAGGCTCAGCGTAAAATAGCGCATCTTTTTTATAGCCAGACCTCTCAGCCATGACCACCTTCCGCATCGCTCCCAGCATCCTGTCCGCCGATTTCGCCCGCCTGGGTGAAGAAGTGCGCAACGTTGTCGCTTCCGGCGCCGACATTATCCACTTCGACGTGATGGATAACCATTACGTGCCCAACCTGACCATCGGCCCACTGGTATGCCAGGCGATCCGTCCGCACGTGCAGGTACCGATCGACGTGCACCTGATGGTCAAGCCGGTCGACCGCATCATTCCCGACTTCGCCAAAGCCGGCGCCAACATCATCACCTTCCACCCGGAAGCGTCCGAGCATATCGACCGTTCGCTGCAACTGATCCGCGATAACGGCTGCAAGGCCGGCCTGGTCTTCAACCCGGCCACCCCGCTGAGCTACCTGGACCACGTGATGGACAAGATCGACATGATCCTGATTATGTCCGTCAACCCGGGCTTCGGCGGCCAGTCGTTCATCCCGCGCGCGCTGGAAAAGATCGCGGAAGCCCGCCGCCGCATCGATGAATCGGGCCGCGATATCCTGCTGGAAGTCGACGGCGGCATCAAGATCGACAATATCGCCGCGGCCGCCAAAGCCGGCGCCGACACCTTCGTGGCCGGCTCCGCCATCTTCGGCCAGCCGGACTACAAGGCGGTCATCGACGCCATGCGCGAACAATTGAAAGGCATCTGAGATGACGGCGGCCATTACCCCACTGCGCGGCGTAAAGGCCGCCATCGTTGACCTGGACGGCACCATGCTCGATACGGTGCTGGACATCCACGCCGCCATCAACATGATGCGCGCCGACCTGGAACTGGGCCCGATGCCCGTGATGCGGATCCGCGACATGATCGGCAAGGGTTCCGAAAAACTGGTGCGCGACGTGCTGGCCACCGACTACGACGTTGCCGGCGTGGAACAGCGCTTCGGACCAGCGTTCGACGCGTATCAGCGCCACTATGCAACCATCAACGGCAACCATTCCACCCATTATCCGGACGTGTCCGCCGGCCTGCAGGCATTGCAGGACGACGGCTTGCGCCTGGCGTGCGTGACCAACAAGCCGATCGGCCTGGCCCGCCCGCTGCTGGAGCAAAAGGGATTGGCCGGTTTCTTCGACGTGATATATGGCGGCGATTCGCTGCCGAAGAAAAAACCCCACCCGATGCCACTGTTGCAAGTATGCGAAGATTTCGCGCTGGCGCCGCGCGAAGTGGTGGCGATCGGCGATTCGTCCAACGATGCGCAGGCGGCCCGTGCCGCCGGTTGCCCCGTGCTGACGGTCCCGTACGGCTATAACCATGGCGAGTCTATACACGAAACGGATTCCGATGGTATAGTTGACACGCTGCTGCATGCGGCAAAGTTGATTCGCTTGCATAATCCCGTCGCAAACTGAACACCGATCTGTATCAAAAACACAGCATGTTTCTCAACAAAAGACACAATGTTACCCACCGGGGCTCGATTGAGGCCTGGCTGTGGCGACGCTGGCAATCCTGGGCAAACTGACCCGTACCGATTGCTGTCCCTGCACACCCATTCGCAGCGCGACAGGTTTTTTGAACCAATACGCCATCCCCATATCTATGTCCATAGTGGACCCGGGGCGGCCTGGAGAGAAGCATGACTGAACTCGAATTCAAATCGCTGGCCACGCAAGGCTACAACCGCATTCCCTTGATCGCCGAAGCCTTCGCCGATCTCGAAACCCCGCTGACCCTATACCTGAAGCTGGCCCAGAGCCAGAACAATGGCAAGAACACGTTCCTGCTGGAGTCCGTGGTCGGCGGCGAGCGCTTTGGCCGCTACTCGTTCATCGGCCTGCCGGCCACCACCTTGCTGCGCAACCGCGGCAAAGTGACCGAAGTGCTGAAAAACGGCCAGGTGATCGAGACCCACGAAGGCAACCCGCTCGAATTCATCGAGCAATACCAGGCCCGCTTCAAGGTCGCGCTGCGGCCCGGCATGCCCCGCTTCTGCGGCGGCCTGGCCGGCTACTTCGGCTACGACACGGTACGCCACATTGAAAAAACCCTGGCGCACTCTGCTCCCAAGGATGACCTGAACCTGCCGGACATCCAGCTGATGGTGACGGAAGAGCTGGCGGTGATCGACAACATCACGGGCAAGCTGTACCTGATCGTGTACGCCGACACCACGCAGCCGGAAGCGTATTCGAAAGCGCGCCAGCGCCTGAAAGACTTGCGCGCGCTGCTGCGCCGCGGCGTCGATGCGCCGGTGACGTCCGCTTCGGTGCGCACGGAAATCATCCGCGATTTCGCGAAAGAAGATTACCTGAAGGCCGTCAACATCGCGCACGAGTACGTGCTGGCGGGCGACCTGATGCAAGTGCAAATCGGCCAGCGCCTGCGCAAGCCGTATGTCGATGCGCCGCTGTCGCTGTACCGCGCGCTGCGTTCGCTGAATCCGTCGCCGTACATGTACTTCTATAACTTCGGCGACATGCAGATTATCGGCGCGTCGCCGGAAATCCTGGTGCGTAACGAAACCAATCCGGATGGCGGCAAGACCGTCACCCTGCGCCCGATCGCCGGCACCCGCCCGCGCGGCGCCACGCCAGAACGCGACGCGGAACTGGCCAAGGAACTGCTGGCCGATCCGAAAGAGATCGCCGAACACGTGATGCTGATCGACCTGGCCCGCAACGACCTGGGCCGCATTTCCGAAACCGGCTCCGTCAAGGTCACCGACAAGATGGTGATTGAAAAGTATTCGCACGTGCAGCACATCGTGTCGAACGTCGAGGGCAAGCTGAAAGACGGCATGTCCAACCTGGACGTGCTGCGCGCCACCTTCCCGGCCGGCACCCTGACGGGCGCGCCGAAAGTGCGGGCGATGGAAATCATCGACGAACTGGAAATTTCCAAGCGCGGCATTTATGGCGGCGCCTGCGGCTACCTGTCGTTCGGCGGTGAAATGGACGTGGCGATCGCGATCCGCACCGGCGTGATCAAGGATGGCATGCTGTATGTGCAAGCCGCCGCCGGCATCGTGGCCGACTCGATCCCGGAAATGGAATGGCTGGAAACCGAACACAAGGCGCGCGCCGTGCTGCGCGCCGCCGAGCAAGTGCAAGATGGCCTGGATGGGGAGTTCTGAGATGCTGCTGATGATCGACAACTATGACTCCTTCACCTACAACATCGTGCAGTATTTTGGCGAGTTGGGCGAGGAGGTGCGCACGCACCGCAACGACGAAATCACCATCGCGGAAATCGAAGCGATGAATCCGGACCGCATTTGCATTTCGCCCGGCCCGAAAGATCCGGCGCAGGCCGGCATTTCCATCGAAGTGCTGAAACACTTCGCCGGCAAGAAACCAATCCTGGGCGTTTGCCTTGGCCATCAGGCCATCGGCGAAGCCTTTGGCGGGAAAGTCATCCGCGCCAAACAAGTCATGCATGGCAAGACTTCCGTCATCGCGCACACGGGTGTGGGCGTGTTCAAGGATTTGCCCAGCCCCTTCACGGTCATCCGTTACCACTCGCTGGCCATCGAGCGCGCCTCCCTGCCTTCCTGCCTGGAAGTCACGGCGTGGACCGATGATGGCGAGATCATGGGTGTGCGCCACAAGGACTACGATATCGAGGGTGTGCAATTCCACCCTGAATCGATCCTGTCCGAACACGGACACGCCCTGCTGAAGAACTTCCTGGACCGGGTCTGATGCCCCGCGCGTTGACATGACGCGCACCGACAAACCAGATCCCGATCCGCTTTCATCATACGAATGACGAAGGAATAGCCATGCCTGCGACCCAGAAAACCACGCATCAAATCACGCCCCAGGAAGCCCTGCTGCGCTGCATCGAACACCGTGAAATCTTCCACGACGAGATGCTGCACCTGTTTCGCCAGATCATGTCCGGCGAAATGTCGCCCGTGATGATCTCCGCCCTGATCATGGGCTTGCGCGTGAAAAAGGAAACCATCGGTGAAATCGCCGCCGCCGCCACGGTGATGCGCGAATTCGCCACCAAAGTGCCGATGGCCGACACCACCAACCTGCTCGACATCGTCGGCACCGGCGGCGACGGCGCGCACACGTTCAATATCTCGACCACCGCCATGTTCGTGGCGGCCGCCGCCGGCGCGCGCGTGGCGAAACACGGCGGCCGCAGCGTGTCGTCGTCGTCCGGCTCGGCCGACGTGATCGAATCGCTGGGCGCGTCCATCAGCCTGAAGCCGGAGCAAATCGCGCAATCGATCGCGCAAACCGGCATCGGCTTCATGTTCGCGCCGAACCACCATACGGCCATGAAACACGTGGCGCCGGTGCGCCGCGAACTGGGCGTGCGTTCCATCTTTAACATCCTGGGGCCGCTGACCAATCCGGCCGGCGCGCCCAATATCCTGATGGGCGTGTTCCACCAGGACCTGGTCGGCATCCAGGTGCGCGTGCTGCAGCGCCTCGGCGCGCAACACGCGGTGGTGGTGTACGGCAAGGACAACATGGATGAAGTATCGCTGGGCGCCGCCACCATGGTCGGTGAACTGGTGAACGGTGAAATCCGCGAATATGAAATCCACCCGGAAGACTTCGGCCTGCCGATGATCGCCAGCCGCAACCTGAAGGTGGCCGATGCCGCCGAGTCGAAGGCGAAAATGTTCGAAGCGCTGCGCGGCGAACCGGGTCCGGCCTACGACATCGTGGCGCTCAACGCCGGTACCGCGCTGTACGCGGCGGGCGTGGCCTCCTCGATCGAAGACGGCCTGGTGCAAGCCCGCGCCGCCATCACGTCGGGCGCGGCGCTGGCCAAGGTCGGGCAATTCGTCAGCATCACGCAAAAGCTGGCCGCGGAAGCGGCATAAAGGAGCGGCATCATGTACGGCATCCATGACCTGACCCTGTTTATCGTTTCAGGCCTGCTGCTGAACATCATGCCGGGCCCGGATTCGCTGCTGATCATGGCACGCAGCGCGACGCAGGGCTGGCGCGCCGGATGCTCGGCGGCCCTCGGTGTTGGCGCCGGCACCATGGTGCACGTGACGGCGGCGGCGGTCGGCATTTCCGCGCTGCTGGCGGCGTCCAGCGCCGCGTTCAATGCCGTCAAATGGATCGGCGCCGCCTACATTATCTGGATGGGCTTCGGCATGTTGCGCGCGAAGCTGAAAGGCGAGCCGGCCTCGCCGGCTCCGTCCGCCGCGCCGGCGCCGGCGCCATATGGCCGCATCTTTGCGCAGGGCTTCCTCACCAATGTGCTGAACCCGAAGGTGGCGCTGTTTTTCCTGGCCTTTGTGCCGCAATTCATTTCGGCGGACTCCCCCAACAAGGCGGCCGCGTTTTTCATCCTGGGCTGCATCTTTAACTTCAACAGCATGTTGTGGTGTAACGGCCTGGCCCTGTTCACGGCATTTGCCAGCGCGCGCCTGAAGGTCAAGCCGCTGGTGGCGCTGTGGCTGAACCGTATTACGGGCGGCCTGTTCCTCGCGCTGGGCGCGCGGCTGGCTTTGTCCGAACAACACTGAGCATGCAATCACTATGTCCGATATCCTCAATAAAATCCTGGCCACCAAGGCCGACGAAGTCGCCGCCGCCAAGAAATACCGCAGCTACGCCAGCCTGCGCGCCGATGTGGAAAGCAATGCGGAATTGCGCGCCGGCCTGCGTGGCTTCGAAGCGTCCATGCGCGGCAAGATCGCGGCGGGCCAGCCGGCCGTGATCGCGGAAGTCAAGAAGGCGTCGCCGTCAAAGGGCGTGATCCGCGCCGACTTCCGTCCCACCGAGATCGCGGCCAGCTATGCCAGCCATGGCGCGGCCTGCCTGTCGGTGCTGACCGATGCCCAGTATTTCCAGGGTTCCGAAGACTACCTGAAGCAGGCGCGCGCCGCCTGCACCATCCCGGTGCTGCGCAAGGATTTCATGGTCGACCTGTACCAGATCTATGAAGCGCGCGCGATGGGCGCCGACTGCATCCTGCTGATCGTGGCCGCGCTGGACCATGGCTTGATGGCGGAAATGGAAGCCTGCGCGCAGGAACTGGGCATGGATGTGCTGATCGAATCGCACGATGGCGACGAACTCGATGCGGCGCTCAAGCTCAAGAGCAACCTGATCGGCATTAACAACCGCAACCTGCGCACGTTCGAAGTCACGCTCGATACGACTTTGAACCTGCTGCCGCGCATTCCGCCGAACCGCATGGTGATCACGGAGTCCGCGATCCTGGCGCCGGCGGACGTGCAGCGCATGCGCGACGCGAAGGTGCACAGTTTCCTGGTGGGCGAGGCGTTCATGCGCGCCGCCGATCCGGGCGCGGAGTTGCAACGGCTGTTTGCCTGAGATGTCCACGCCGTGGCCGCTTGCATGCGCCGTGTTGACGCATGCATGGCGGTCTCGCGGAGTCCGCCCAACGGGATCAAGCCGCCAACTCCACCCGATCCCGCCCATTCTGCTTGGCACGATACAGTGCCGCATCGGCCCGCACCAGCAGCGCATCGAGTGGTTCGTCCTCGGACAAATGGCTGCCAATGCCGATACTGATCGTGCACCGCGGCAGCTGAAAATGAGAACCAGCGCTTAACGCACAACGGATACGCTCCGCCACCATGGCCGCGTTGCGCTCATCCGCATCCGGCAGCAAGACAATAAACTCCTCGCCGCCAAAGCGCGCCACATCGTCACTCTCGCGCAGCGCATGACGGATTGCTTGCGCGACGTGGATCAGCACCTTGTCACCCACCATGTGGCCATAATGGTCGTTGACGGCCTTGAAGTGATCGAGGTCGATCGCCATTAACGTCATCGGCTTGCCGGCGCGGCGCATCAGCGAACGCTGGTGTTCATAAAACATGGCAAAACCCCGCCGGTTCAATACCCCCGTCAAGGGATCGTGCGTGGAACGCTGTTCAAGGATGGTTTGCAGGCGGCGCGTGGCCATCGTCATGAAGGCCACCGTCAGCATCAGCACCATGAAGTTGGCCAGCGCAAGGTAAATATTGGCCAGGGCGCTGGTGCGCAGCAAATCCACATGTTCGATCTGCGCGCGCAATCCCAGGTAGCCGCGCACCGACACTGCCACGATCTGGATGCCGATCAGCGTTCCGAAAAAACGGGTGGAAAAATGCGGCGCGCCATGGCGCCATACCAGCCGTAGTTGTTGAACGTAAAAACACAGTACGAGGAATGAATACACGGCCACGCGCATGGCGAAGTCCGGCCTGATGACGATCCACCAGCCTATCAGCGCAGTGCCGACGATGACGATGCCGTAAAACATGCGCCACGATGGCCGCTGCCCATAAAACTCCTGGACGCCTATCATGGACAGGCCAATACCAGTCAATAGCAAGACGTTGGCCACCATTAGCGGCACGGCCGGTGGCAGCGCGTCGCGCCAGATGAACATGAAGC
>Ga0307408_100002405_pt1 | contig 13185 bp, 10 predicted proteins | sample 322Cmetagenome_FD_202116 | JGI IMG/M metagenome (GOLD analysis project Ga0307408, IMG submission 202116) | Maize rhizosphere microbial communities from greenhouse at UC Davis, California, United States - 322HYB-C-3 | ecosystem: Host-associated > Plants > Roots > Rhizosphere > Soil | place... | reverse complement strand
TCGCCCAAGCGCCCGGACGCATCGGCCAGCTCGGCGTGCAGCCATGCGCGCGCGATCGTCCAATCGCGGCTCACCGTCGCCGGCGAGACGCCGAGCGCCTCGGCCGTCTCGTCCAGATTGAGGCCACCGAAGAAGCGGCACTCCACGACGCGCGCCTGGCGAGGCTCGAGCTGCTCGAGGCGCTGGAGCGCTTCGCAGAGCGCAAGCACGTCGTCGTTAGGCGACGCGTTGGCGATCTCGACGCGCTCCAGCGTCACCGCGCGCTCCCCACCGCCCCGTTTCTGCGCGCCGCGATGCTCGGCGTGATCCAGCAGCACGTCCCGCATCGCCTGTGAGGCCATTGCCAGAAAGTGCGCCCGACTCTTCCAGTCGATGCGATCGAGACGAACGAGACGGAAAAACGCCTCGTGGACCAGCTCCGTGGCGCCGAGAGTATGGTCGGCACGCTCGTGGCGCATCCGCCCGCGGGCCATCTGGCGCAGCTCGTCGTAGACCCTCGGGAACAGCCGGTCGAGCGCCGCGCGGTCACCGCGTGCGTGCGCCTGAAGGAGCTCGGTGAATTCGTGAACGTCGGAGGCCATCGCCCGCGCTCGTGAGGGACTTTCCGCCCGTTTTCGGCTTTTCAGGTCGAGGCCAAATGCGGCCTCTCTATCACCACTGAAAATCCGAGGATGAGACCATGTTGTCACGCCCTAGCAGATTCCCGCTACTGGTCGCCGTGCTTGCGCTTGCCGCCTGTGACCGGTCCGACAGGCCCACCGGCCCGGCCACGGTGGCTCCAATCCCGACCGCAGCTCAGTCAAGTGCCGGCGGCTCCGAGCGTTGGGTTGATGAGAGGTTGTTCGACGTCTCCGGCAGCTTGGTCGGCGTCGAGTGCACGGACGGCCGGCTGAGCGAGCTCGTCGAGCTCAAGGGCCAGATCTTCGAGCGGTTCACAGTCGTGGCCAACCCCGCCGGCGGCTTCCACGCAGTCTACCACACCATGCCGATCGGGCTCCAGGGCACCGGGGCAGAGAGCGGCGAGGAGTTCCGTGTGAAGTTGCAGGATCACGGCTCGTTCGGCCAGACGACCTTGGGGCTCGTCGGCACGTACCGGCAGGTGCTCAAGCTCGTGGGCAGCACGTCGGGTCGCTCGTTCTCGCTGATCGTGAGGGGGCACTACACGATCAACTCGAATGGGGAGATCATCGTCGAGCGTGAAAAGCTCGCGGCGGATTGTGAGGGGTAACGATCGGCTCGGGTACGCTGCCGGTGCTGACACGCGGCAGCGTACCCATGCTCCACATTGACCCACGCCTAACGTAAGTTGCTTGCGGGTACTCGATGGGAGTTCGTCCGCATGTATGGACTGATCGGCAAGGTGTCGGCGAAGCCCGGTCAACGCGACGCGCTTCAGGCCATCCTGCTCGAGAACGACGGCGGCATGCCAGGCTGCCTGAGCTACATCATCGCGCGGGACCCAGCGGACCCTGACGCGCTCTGGATCACCGAAGTCTGGGACGACGAGGCAAGCCACGTGGCGTCGCCTACGGTTCCTACATGTGCAGCAGGCGATCGCGCGGGCGCGTCCGCTGATCGCCGGCTTCAGCAGTCGCGTCGTCACGACGCCGATCGGCGGCATTGGGTTAGGTAGTCGATGAACATCCCCCGGCACGGCCCGCCACCGGTGATTTCAGTCATGCTCGCCGTCACCGACGCACCCGGGGCCGTCGCCTGGTACGAGCGCGCCCTCGGCGCTACCGTGTTGTGGAGCCTGGGTTCGGTCGCAGGACTCGAGCTTGCCGGCGCACCGTTCTTCGTCGGCGAGCCGGAAGCAAACGGGTGGGAGAGTCCCACCGTCCTCGGCACGACGTCCGTGAGAATCGAAGTGTTCTGCAATGATCCGGACGCGCTCGTGGCGCATGCGCTCGCCGCCGGCGCGAAGGGCAGTCTCGATGACGTGCGGGATCACGATGCGCCGTGGGGCGTTCACCGTCAGGGCCACTTCCTCGACCCGTTCGGGCATATGTGGCTCGTGGGTGACAGAAGTCCGTTGAACCGTTTCACCTGACACTCGGCACCCTCGCAGTCAGAACCGATGACCTAAACCAATAACCCATTACCCATTGCTCATGACTCGCTTGAGACTCTCGTGATGCATGGCGAGTCATGAGTTCTTGGTGATAGGTCCTTGGTTTTCGGTCATCAGTTTCAAAACGGCTTCAATGACACCGCGCACTTCCGTTGCCGCAGCTCTCGCCCTCCTCCTCGGCACGAGCGCCGCCGCATCATCGCAGACGCCGCCCGACTGGACAGAGCCCTTCCCACCGTTCCGCATCGCCGGAAACCTCTACTACGTCGGCAGCAAAGGACTGGCAAGCTATCTGGTCACGACATCCCAGGGCCACATCCTCATCAACAGCGATCTCGAAGCCAACGTGCCGATGATCCGCACGAGCATCGAGCAGCTGGGCTTCAAGTTCAGCGACGTGAAGATCCTGCTCATCAGTCACGCACACTGGGACCACGACGCCGGCAGTGCGAAGGTGAAGGAGGTCACGGGCGCGAAGTACATGGTCATGGAGGGCGACGTGCCGGTCGTCGAGTCCGGCGGCAGGGCCGACTTTCAGTACGGGAACGACCCCGCCATGCTCTATCCCCCCGCACGAGTGGACCGCGTGCTCCACGATGGCGACAAGGTGACCTTGGGCGACGTCGTGCTCGAGGCGCATCTCACGCCGGGCCACACGAAGGGCTGCACCACGTGGACGCTGTTGGTGCGAGACGGCGACAAGACGTACCAGGCCGTGATCATCGGAAGCCCGAACGTGAATCCCGGGTATCGGCTCGTCGACAACCCGAACTATCCCAAGATCGCGCAGGACTACGAGCAGACGTTCCGCGTGCTGAAGTCGCTCAAGTGCGATCTCTTTCTCGGTGCGCACGGCTCGTACTTCGGGCTCGAGGCGAAGTACGCCAGCATGAAGGCTGGAGCGGCCAACCCGTTCGTGGACGAAAAAGGCTGTGCCGCGTTCGTCTCACAGAAGGAGCGGGAGTTCCGGACGGAGTACGAGAAACAGCGAGCTGCGAGGTCGCGGGGTACGTGACGGTCCGGCGCGCGCGCCGTCGTCCTGCGCTTCATCGAATGTCGCAGGCTGGACTCTGATTTCGTGTCATAGGTAGCTCCCACTTCAACGCCACGACCCATGAGCCGATCGTCCGAGCACGACTCCGTCACCCCACGCCGTCAGTTCATAGGTGAGCTTGCTGCAGGCGCTGCGGCGCTGGCTGCAGTCGCCTGCGCCCCCGCGGCGGCGGCTACGACCGCGTCGAGCCAGGCACCCACGCCGGCGGCACCGCCATTGGCGGCCAAGCACGCGTCGCTGCCGGAGCAGTCCGAGCTGAAGTGGGATACGAGCTGGATGGACCGGATCACCGCGAAGCACAAGGTCGTCTTCGACTCGCCGCAGATCAACGACGGGGACGCCCTGTATATGGCCTCCGGCTATTTCGATTGGGTGAAGGACGTCTTCAAGACCGGCGACTCCGACTCGAGCGTCGTAGTCGTGCTGCGTCATTTCGCAGTGCCGATGCTCTATAGCGACGCCATGTGGGCGAAGTACGACCTCGGCGCCGAAACCAAGACGACGGATCCGAGCACGAAGAAGCTGGCGAAGCGCAACGTGTTTTATCGGAAGCTGGACAAGGACGGCAAGCCGGCAACCGGCGATGGGGCGTCGGCCAGCATCGCAGCGCTGACGAGCCGCGGCGTGATCTTCCTGGGGTGCGACATGGCGACGCGAGGGTTCGCCTCGCGGATCGCCGAGAAGACGAAACAGCAGGAGAGCGCGGTCTACGAGGAGCTGCGGCAGAACCTCGTGCCGACTGCCACGCTCATGCCCACCGGCATCTTCGCGACGCTTCTCGCCCAGGAGGCGGGCTGCGCGAAGATGTAGCCGTGTATGTCGCAATCACCGGGGCGATTCCGTGTCATAGATAGCCCCGTACGAATCCGAGGCACCGACCAACGGAGGCGAGAGACGGTATGAACACCATGGCGCTTCAACGTGTCGCGCTCGCGTTCACGATCACAGCCGTTGTCGGGCTCGCGCCGGCTGGTGCGGCCGGTCAGGGATGCGAGCCCATTCGCTTCACGACCCCGGTGAACCTCGGCGGCATCGGGCAGGCCTATGCGCAGGCCGGTGGGCAGTGGCAGGTGGGGCTCTCGTATCGACATCTCTCGTCCGATGAGTTCTTCGTCGGGACGGTGTCATCCCCCGAAAAGGGACCGGGCGGGCAGCCTCCCGAATTCAAGATTCACACGTTCGTCGCCGACGTGGGCTACGCGTTCAACGACCAGTTCCGCGTGCGCCTGGCCGTCCCGTTCTCCACGGGACAGCTGGTGACGCACAATGCGGCCGGTTCCCCGATCGAGCAGAGCGCGTCGGGCATCGGCGACGTGAGCGTCATGGGCGAGGGGTGGCTCCTCAAGCCGCGCACCCACGCGCGCGGGAACATCGCCTTCGGTCTCGGCTTCAAGGCCCCGACCGGCAGCCACACACTCAAGTCCGAGAATGGGCTCAATGGCCTTGCGGATCAGAGAGTCCAGCCAGGCGACGGGGGTTGGGGCATACTGCTGGGGAGCCAGGCGTTCCATCAGATCACGGAGCGATCGAACGCGTACGCGACCGGGTTCTACATGATGAGCCCCAAGGCGGAGAGCGATGTCACGGCGCCCAACGGAAAGCCCTGGTCGGTGCCGGACGTCTACTCGGCGCGCCTTGGCGCTACATACGACGTGCAACCCGACTGGGGGCTGTCGCTGAGCCTCGGCGGCCGCCTCGACGGCATTCCCGTGCACGACATGGTAGGTGGCGGCGACCAGTCGACGGTCAAAACATCGTCCCAAATCGTCTACGCCGACCCGGGCCTGTCGGTCGGGCGGGGCAAAGGCACGTTCACGTTGAGCGTGCCGGTTCGGATGTGGGTGAACCGCGAAAAGAGTGAGCTCGAGCAGAGTACACCCGGCGCGGTGAATGGCGGCGGCTTCGCCAAGTACCTGGTGTTCGCCAGCTACGCCTGGCGTTTCTAAGAGGCCACATGACCGCCGTTCAACGCAGTCGGGTGAGCCGACTGGCGCGATATCTCGCGGTGCTCAGTGGGCTCCTGGTGTGGGTGCCTAACGGCACAGCGCAGAAGCCGACACGTGGGGAGCTCGCGCCCGACATCGATCTCCCCACGCTCACCGGCGGACACGTCAAGCTGTCGTCGCTAAAGGGGCATCCGGTCGTCGTCACATTTTGGGGAACGTGGTGTCCGCCGTGCCGTGACGAGTTTCCGGAGCTGGTCGCGGCGCAGAAGAAACACCGAGACTCCGGCCTGGTGGTGCTCGCGGTGAATCAGCGGGATCAGGAGCTGAGCACCAAGGCGGTCGAGGACTTCGTGAAGGAATTCGGTGTGGACTTCGACGTGGCGCTGGACACCCGCGGTCGCACGCGGCGAAGCTATCGACTCGTTGGACTGCCAACGATGGTCTTCGTCGACGCGACAGGCGTCATCCAGGGCGTCCATCCCGGTCCGATCACGGCCGCCGAGTTCGACACCGCACTCGCCACAATTCTTCCGGCGAAATAAGGCGTCAGCGACGTTTCGCTGTTGGGTAGTACGCCGCCACTCCCACGCGCTCGAGCAGCTTGCGGAACCGCGGGCTCCCGCGAATCGGATCGTACCCGGGATCGCCGAGGTCCGACGTGATGAGCCACAGTTCCTTCGCGTCGCTCGCGCGCTCCAACGCGGAAAGCGCTTTCGCGGTGTCGCCGAGCCCCAGGTAGGTCATCGCGCGCTCCGTCTCGTCCCCCCATACGGGAGGGCGGGCATCGAGCCCATGCAGCAGTTGACGGGCGCCTAACGTATCGCCGGTCTTCGCCAATCCGTAGCCATCGCGGGAACCAAAGGCGATCGCGTGCGCCTCCGCAAGGCGGTTGCTCTTGAGGTACACGCGCTCTGCGAAATAGCGCGTGGACAGGTTCATCGAATCCGTCTCGACGGCGTGACGCATCTCGACGAGCGCACTATCCATGTGTCCAGCCACGAAGTAGGTCCACGCGAGATGGCTCAGCACCAGCGCGGAGGCCGGATCGGCGTTGCGGGCCGCCTGCAACTGCGCCAGGGCCTCGGCGTAGCGATTGCTGACACGCAGAAGCCGGGCATACTGCACGCGCCCCTCGAGGTTAGTGGGATCCAGGCGAACGGCCGTCGCGAGCTCGGTCGCCGCAGGTGCCCATTCGTACGCCTGCATGTGCGCCACACCTAACGCGACGTGCGGCAGCGCCAGCGTCGACTCGAGGGCGAGCGCGCGATGCGCGGCCACGACGATCTCGTCGTGTACGTCTGTCGAAGGCACGTGGTGAAACCAGGGCGTGAGCGAAAGCGCCATGCTCAGGCCGGAATACGCCGGGGCGAAGAGCGAGTCCTCCTTGATGGCCTGCCGGAACAGCTCCGCGGCCTCCTGCACGCTCTGCCCGCGCCGAGCAAGTCTCCCCTGGCCCAGCATGTAGAGGCGGTACGCTTCGGAGTTGGACGCGCGCTGGTGTGGTGGACGAACCGGCGCAACACCTATCCGGCGCGGGAACAGTCGGCGAAGCGCCGCGGCCAGACTATCGGCAACGGATTCGGCCGCGGTGGCCTGCTCGTTAGGGCCGATGACGAAGGGATGTCCCCAGAGGCTCACCGCGTCGGCGGCGCGCTCGAGGTCGGCGGACAGGACCCAGCTGCCACCATCCTGCCTAACCACCGCGGTCACGATGTAGTCGGCCTTGAGTCGCGCACCTGCTTCGGTGACGTCCGGCGTGAGCTGGCCGCGGTACCTGAGCGCCCCCGTGCGGCTCTTCACCAGGACCCCGGGCACACGGGTCAGCGCCGAGGCCACCTCATCGGAAAGCCCGTCGGCGACGAGGTCCGTCGCGCTGTCGCCAACGAAGTTTGCGAACGGGAGCACCGAAAGCGTAACCGGGGCGGCGGCGCTCGCCGTCCTCGTCTTCGCGAAATATCCCGCGAGCGCTGCCACCACGACAAACACGGCGAGCGTCACCCATGTTCGCGCTCGCTTCGAGAGATGTGCTCGGCGACGCCATGGCGACGCCGCCGCTGCGCCAGTCGCGCCGTCGAGGGCCGGCAGGAGTTCGCGCGCGCTCTGCGGCCGCTCGTCGGGCGTCTTCGCAAGACAGCGCGAGAGCAGCTCGGCGACTGGTTGTGGCACATCCGCTCGGATCTCCGTGATCGGACGCGGGACGGTCGCGATGTGCGCCGCGATCAACAGGTGCGTGGTCTGCTCCTGAAACGGCGGGTGGCCCGCGAACAGCTCGTAGCCGAGACAGCCGAACGAGTAGATATCCGCCCTGTGGTCGACTCCTGCGTCGCCGGTCGCCTGCTCGGGCGCCATGTAGGCGGGCGTCCCTATCACGGTGCCCGCCTGCGTGAGCGTGGCGTCGGGGGTAGCGGTGAGCGCGGCACTCACCGCCTTCGCGATGCCGAAGTCCGTGACGACCGAGGCGCCCCCGGAGAGCATCACGTTGTCGGGCTTGATGTCGCGGTGCACCACACTATGGTCGTGCGCGTAGGCGAGAGCACGCGCCACGTCGCGCAGGACGCTCATCGCATCGACGATCGTAAGCGCTCCACTCTGACGGAGCCGTTCGCGCAGCGATTGCCCTTCCTCGTACGGCATCACGAAGAACAGCGAGCCGTCGACCTCGCCCGAGTCATAGAGCGGCACGATGTTCGGGTGGCGGAGGCGTGCGGCGATCTCGATCTCGCGTAAAAAGCGCTCGTGCCCCAGCGAGGCGGACAGCTCCGACCTGATGACCTTGATGGCGACATCACGCCCGTGCTTCTCGTCGCGCGCGAGGTACACGCTCGCCATCCCGCCGCGCCCAAGCTCTCTCCCGATCCGGTATCGCCCCGCCAGCACTTCGGGCAGCGGCGAGGGTTGGCCGTCGGCGACGAGCTCCGTGAAACGACGCGCAACGGGCCCGTCGAGAAGTGGCGTGCCGCGTTCCGCCTCGGCGAGCAACTGCTCGAGCTCGCGTTGACGCGTGACGTTCCCGTGACTCAACTCGACGATGCGTGCCGCCCGATCCTCAACCGGCGCGTCGAGCAGCTCATCGAGAAACGGCGACAGCTCCGCCCAGTTCGGCGGAAGGAGGTCGGCAGGCCGGGCCTCATTCGTCGAACCGGAATTGCCTGACGACGGCCGCGTGGACAAGAGCTTGAGACCTGCCGTGGTTGCCTGGAGAAGCTATGACGGGACTCGAAGAGTCGCCATGAAGATGGACGGCCTTCGCGGCTGATTTTCGACTCTGACCCCAACTAGCGAGTCAGTACTGGTATGTACGCGCCCAACCCCACACGCTCGAGCAGCACGCGAAACCGTGGGCTCTTGCGAATCGCGTCATACGCCTGGTGCGGCACGGACACATTCATCGGCCAGATCTCCCCGGCATCGGTAGCGCGCTCGAGCGCCGACAGGCCTTGTGCGGTATCGCCGACGCCGAGGTAGGTCAGCGCGCGCTGCGTCTCCGACCCCCACGGGAGAGGCCGCGCCTCGAGACCGCGAATCAGCTGACGGGCCCCGTCGATATCGCCCAATTTCGCCATCAGGTAGCCCCGACCGTCGTAGCTCTCGGGCAGCCGAACCGTGAGAGCGCGCGCTTGCTGCGTCCAGCCGCTGCCGTAGTACGCCCAAGCCGCTGACAGCAATGTCGTGTAGTTCGTGGAATCCGTCTCCAGGGCACGACGGCTCTCGACGACTGCGCTATCCAGTTGCCCGTTTATCAGGTACGTGGTCGACATCTGGCTCAGGACGATAGCCGAAGCCGGATCCAGGTCCCGCGCGACGCGGAACTGAATCAGTCCGTCGCTGAAACGACCGCTGTCCCTGAGCAAGCGGCCGTATTGCACCCGGGCCTCGACGTCGCGCGGATTGAGTCGAATGGCGGTTTGGAACTCGCTCGCCGCGCTGTCCCAATGGAAGGCCTGCCAATGCGCCACGCCCAGCGCGACGTGAGGCCGTGACAGCGATGAGTCGAGAGCAAGCGCTCGGCTTGCGGTGATCACGATCTCTTCACGCACCTGCGGCGCCGGAGTCTTGTGGAACCAGGGAGACAGCGCGAGCGCCATGCTCAGGCCGGAATACGCGGGCGCGAAGGCCGAGTCCAAGCGGATAGCCTGGCGGAACAGCTCCGCCGACTCGTTCACGCTTTGCCCTCGGCGGGCTAGCATCTCCTCGCCTTTGACGTAGAGACGATAGGCCTCGGTGTTGGAGGTTCTCTGGTGAGTGGAGCGAGCCGTCGCGACGCCGATGGCACGTGGAAACTGGCGCCGTAACTCCGCGGTCAGACTCCCCGCGATCGAATCGGCGATGGCGGTCTGCTCGTTAGGGCTGACGTCAAAGCGCGCATCCCAAAGGCTCCGCGCGTCGGCGGCGTGTTCGAAGTCAGCCGACAGGATCCAGCGCCCGCGCTCCTGGCGGATGACGGCGGTCAACAGGTAATCCGCCTTGAGCCGAGCGCCGGCTTCGGTCACGTCCGGGGCCAGCTGCCCGCGATACCGTCGCGCGCCGGTGCGACTCTTGATCAGGATGCCCGGCACGCGCGCCAGCGACGAGGCCACCTCGTCGGCGAGTCCGTCAGCGACGAGCTCAATCGCGCTGTCACCAGCGATGTTGCCGAACGGAAGCACGGCCACGGTGACCGGCGCCGCGGCGCTGATACTCCTCATTGCAAAAACGCCACCGACCGCCGCCATTCCAGCAACCATGGCGATCGGGGCCCAGATCCGACGCCGACTCCAACGTCGTTCGCGTTGTCGTACCGCCGTTGGCGAGGAGAGGCTTGCACTCGAACCGCCATCCAGAATTGGCAGGAGCTCACGTGCACTCTGCGGCCGCTCGGCGGGGGCCTTCGCGAGACAGCGCGCGAGCAGATCGGCTACCGGTTGTGGCACATCCGCTCGGAGCTCCGTGATCGGACGGGGGACGGTCGCGATGTGCGCCGCGATCAGCAGGTGCGTAGTCTGCTCCTGAAACGGCGGATGGCCCGCGAACAGCTCGTAGCCGAGGCAGCCGAAGGAGTAGAGGTCGGCGCGGTGGTCAATCGCGGCATCACCGGTCGCTTGCTCCGGCGCCATGTAGGCCGGCGTGCCGATGACGGCGCCGGCCTGGGTGAGCGTTGCGCCCGGGTTGGCGGTGAGCGCGACACTCACCGCCTTGGCGATGCCGAAGTCCGTGACGACGGCCGCGCCCCCGGAGAGCATCACGTTGTCGGGCTTGACGTCGCGGTGCACCACGCCGTGCTCGTGGGCGTAGCACAGGGCGCGCGCCACCTCGCGCAGCACGCCTAACGCATCAGCAATCGGCAGCGCCCCGCCGTCGCGAAGCCGCTCGCGAAGCGATTGCCCTTCCTCGTACGGCATGACGAAGAACAACGAACCGCCGGCCTCGCCCGAGTCGTAGAGCGGCACGATGTTCGGGTGGCGGAGGCGTGCGGCGATCTCGATCTCGCGCAGAAAGCGCTCGTGCCCGAGCGAGGCCGACAGGTCGTGCCGGATGACTTTGATGGCGACGTCGCGCCCGTGCTTCTCGTCGCGCGCGAGGTACACGCTCGCCATGCCGCCACGACCCAACTCTCTGCCCATGCGATACCGCCCAGCGAGCACGTCGGGCAGTGCCGTGGCCAGGTCCTCGTTGACGAGCTCGGGGAAGCCGCGCCCGGGCGGTCCATCGAGGAGCGACATCCCGCGCTGCGACTCCGCGAGCAGCCGCTCGAGCTGGCGCTGAAGGGCCGCGTTCCCACCACTCAACGCCACGAGCCGAGCAGCCCGTTCCTCCGCCGGAGTGTCGAGCAATTCATCGAGCAGCGGCTCGAGCTCCGTCCAGTTCGGAGGAAGGAACGAGGCGTCGTCGTTCGGCGGGGTGGAGGCCGGTGTGCTCACGCAGACAGCGCCCGACGCAGGAGCATCCGCGCCTTGACCCAGTCCCGCTGCACCGTTCGCCGGGTAATTTCCAGTGCGTCCGCGATCTCGTCATCGGTCATTCCACCGAAAAATCGACAATCGACGACGCGCGCAAGTCGAGGCTCGGCTAGTGCGAGCCGTTCGATCGCATCGTTCAATTGCAGCATGGCCTCCGGCTGATCCTCGGCGGGAACCAGCTCGCTATCCAGCGTCACCCGCTGTCGGTGTCCCTCGCGCTTCTCGGCGAGGCGCGCCCTCGCGCGATCGACCAGTACATGGCGCATGACGACCGATGCGAGCGCGACGAAATGCGCGCGATCACGCCACGCCGCACCCGGCTGGTCCGCGAGCTTCAGGTAGGCCTCGTGAACGAGTGCCGTGGCGGAGAGCGTGTTGCCGGGCTCGCGCGCGGACAGCTGCCGTCGGGCGATCTCGCGCAACTCATCGTACACGGCCGGCAGGAGCCCATCGAGGCTCGCGGGACCGCCGGGCCTCGTCTCGTTGTTGGAGTTGGAATCCCCTGCCGACAGCCGCGTGGTCACGAGCCGAAGCCTGTCGAGATTGGGGCCAAGCTACAACTCGTCCGGGGGACCCGCCATGTTGCTGCGGGCGACGGGGGACGGGCGACGGGCGACGGGGACGGGCGACGGGGACGGGCGACGGGCGACGGGCGACGGGCGACGGGGACGGGCGACTGGCGACTGGCGAGTGGCGACTGGCCGTATGTTGTGCGAGGCGGCGGCTCGCACCAGTTTCGATGCGGGCGCGTCAGCTCGAAAGCGCGGACGCTCGGTACTCATCACGTTAGGCACCCTGCTCCAACGAGGATTCGCTCATGATCAAGCGCATCGCGGCATGCACCATCCTGTGGGCCGCAGCCGCTCAAGCGCAGAACAAGGCCCTTCCGCCGGAGCGCGAGCGCCAGCTCGCCCGCGACATCTACAAGGAGATGGTCGAGGTGAAATCCGGCTTCACGACCGGCACGACGACGCCGATCGCTGAGGGCGTCGCACGCCGCCTGAAGGACGCCGGATTCCCCGATGCGGACATCTTCGTCGGCGGTGCGAGTCCCACCAAGGCGAATCTGGTCGTGCGGTATCGCGGCACCGGACGCCGTCGCCCCATCCTTCTGCTCGCTCACACTGACGTCGTGGAAGCGAAGCCGGAAGACTGGAGCATGGACCCGTTCACCCTCATCGAGAAGGACGGCTACTTCTATGGCCGGGGGACGGGCGACGACAAGGCGCAGGCAGCGATCTGGATCGCGAACCTGATTCGGTACAAGCGCGAAGGGTACAAGCCCGATCGCGACATCATCGTGGCGCTCACGGCCGATGAGGAAGGCGGCGGACCGTACAATGGCGTGAACTGGCTGCTCAAGAACAAGCGTGAGCTCATCGACGCCGAGCTGTGCCTCAACGAAGGCGGGTGGGGCGAGGCGTTAGGCGACACGAAGATCTCGAACGACATTCAGGTCAGCGAGAAGTACGTCATCAACTACCGGGTCGAGGCGCGCAACAAGGGTGGCCACAGCTCGCTCCCCGTCGCCGACAACGCGATCTACCACCTTGCCGGCGCGCTCGACCGACTGTCGAAGTTCGCCTTCCCGCTCGCGACCAATGACGTGACGCGCGCGTATTTCCGCGCGATGTCGAAGATCGAGAAGGGCCCGATCAGCGCCGACCTGGCGAAGGTCGCCGACGGCGACACCGCGGCGATGGCCCGGGTGGCGAAGGCGTCCACGCCCTGGAATGCGACACTGCGCACGACCTGCGTCGCGACGCAGCTCGAGGGCGGCCACGCGAGAAACGCGCTCCCGCAGCTCGCGGCGGCAAACGTCAACTGTCGGGTGCTGCCCGACGATCGTGTGGAGTTCGTCACGCAGACGCTGAAGCAGGTCGTTGGAGACACCGCGGTGAGCGTGACGGTGGACGGCACCCCAATGCGCGGACCCGCCTCCCCCATGCGCGCCGACCTGCTGCAGGCAGTCACCGCGGTCACGAGCTCGGTGTGGCCCGGCGTGCCGACGGTCCCGATGATGGTGATGGGCGGGACGGACGGGATGTATTTGCGTGCGGCGGGCATTCCGACATACGGCGTTCAGGGCATCTTCTACGATCGCGCCGACATCAGATTCCACGGCCGCGATGAGCGCGTGAAGGTGCAGTCGTTCTACGAGGGGCAGACGTTCCTGTA
>Ga0307408_100002404_pt1 | contig 13192 bp, 10 predicted proteins | sample 322Cmetagenome_FD_202116 | JGI IMG/M metagenome (GOLD analysis project Ga0307408, IMG submission 202116) | Maize rhizosphere microbial communities from greenhouse at UC Davis, California, United States - 322HYB-C-3 | ecosystem: Host-associated > Plants > Roots > Rhizosphere > Soil | place... | reverse complement strand
AATTAAGAAGAAAGGCAAAACCAACATGATCAGAGTTACTGTTGTTGAATAATCTATTCAACTTGAAATAGAAAAGCCGGATTTAGTCCGGCTTTTTTTTGCATTGAGAATTTTGGGATCTATATATTAAGTTTTTTTAACCTGAACTATTGCAAAAGGCTTATTGGTATTTACGGAAACATCTTTCAAAATAAGTTCATAGGTTTCACCGTTTATAGTAAATTTTGTTGCAGATGATTTCCCATTAGCGCTGCAAGATCCAAGACAGAGTTCTGGAACTGCAATTATAGCGTCATCTGAGCTTATTCTTATCGTTGCCATAGCGTTCCCTTCCCAAACACAGACTACGTCTTTGGGACACCTGCTATCTGTTATTTCTATTGCTTCTAAAAAAATGCTTTCCGTTCCGCTAACTTTTACAGGTTGGTTCTTATGTAGCTTAATATCACTATTATAATTTGTTTCTCCTTTGTCGCAGGAAGGGCTTAACAGTACGGTGAGCATTCCGATAATACATATAAGTGCTTTCATATCTGACTGGTTTATAACAGAATTACGAGCAATTGGCTTGAGATGCTACATCAAGCAAAATAAAAAACGCAGCCGGTTAACAGCTGCGTTTTGGTACTATTTGTTCGCAGTTACTGATCATATCCGGGGTTCTGCTTTAATCTGCCAGCATAAGCTTGCAAAGTAGCGGTAGTATATGGGAAAAGCTCACTTTTATTTGGAGTGAAAAATCGTGCTATACCTTGGTTTAGAGGAAGGTTGTCGATGGTTGCGCCGGTTATAAGGTGTTGCCTCCAATCGGTTCTGGTCCAGCCAGTTGTTGGACTTGGGGCCTGCGTTGGTGTGAAAAAAGGATTAGGTGCAAAAAACTGTATTTCTTCTCCATTATTTCGCCAGTATATGTACTGAGGGACACTTGCATATTCCCCAACTGCATCTCTGATTTGCACAATTCTTTGCCGTGTTTCCTCGATTTTTGAGGCTAGCATATTCCAGCGTATTAAGTCATATTTTCTGATTGCTTCGCCGCCAAACTCAAAATATCGTTCGTTTACAATGGCATTAAAGAATCCCGCTTTATCGGTTGGCGTTGTGCCTATGTTTGCTTCGTTACCCCTGAAGCCACGCCTCCGTACTTCTTCAAATGCCGTGATTGCAGCAGCAGTCGGGCCATTGTTAATTTCATTTTCCGTTTCAGCGAACATTAATAAAACATCGGAAAAACGAATTAAAGGCCAGTTGTAACCCACATTGAGTACCGTTCCTGGCAATAGAGGATTTCGCCAGTCTCTTCTGAATTTGCCATCAGTAAGTTCGCCCAGCCTTCTCAGGCTTTTTAAGTTAGTTGCACCGATTGCATAATAAGTAATTGAAACATCTCGCCGGGTATCCAAGGGGTTGAAAGCATAAAAGTAGTTCGGGAGAACAAGTACTCCGCCTCCTCCCTGTCCATATCTTGAAGCGGCATTAATGCTTGGCCCGTTATATTGTCCTTGCCGACTGTCCGAATTGCTGTTTCCTCCTCCGGCTCCTACTTCAAACAAAATTTCTCCAAAAGGGTCAAATGTGAAGGAGGTTAAGCTGCGCCAGATATTTTCGTAATTTGGATTTAAGGTATGCTGTGTTCTATTGACCGGTGAGATTAAGTCAGCGCATTCATCGCGGGCGATTTGATAATATTGAAGGTAATCGCTTCGACGCTCCATGGTTCTGGAATCAGTTCTTAGGGAATATCCTCCACGAAATAAAGCCAATCGTGCCCTCAACGCTTTTACAGTCCCTTTTGTAATCCGCTCGTTTCTTACTACTTCTGTTCTCCAGGGAACGAGGTCCTTGGCTACAGCTAAATCGGCGATCAATTTATTATAAGTACTATCGCGGTTACTTTGAGGAATAAACAGTTCGGGTTGCCGGTAAGAGGGAACCATTGGAGCAGGGACATCGCCCCAATTTCGGATTAACTCGAATAGGAATTGAGCTCTTAATGTCAACGCTTCTCCATGCAACCTCCTCAACTCTTTCTTTTCTGCTTCCGAGCCATTGTTATACTGGCTCATCAAAGGGATTTGTTCTATGCAAAGATTGGCTTTTTCCAGCCCTCGATATAGCTGGTTAAAAGGGTTCGTTAATTCTGTGTTAGATAGCTGAAGTTGATAGCGGCCGATCCCACGCCTGCCATTATCGATGTTGCCACTAACAATTGCCTCATCGGAATCGTATGGGTAATATAAGCTTATGCGGATGCCGTACCCATTGTCACCTTGAAGTTCGTCATACGCACCTAGCACTGCAGTTGTAGCATTAGACACATCTGAGAATGCTTGCTCTACACTATATTGTGAAACTGGCTCGACTTCCAGGTACTTTTTACACCCAGAATTGATAACCATTGAGGCTGTAAGTGCCAGCGTTATTAATTTTAAAGATTTCATTTTTTATTGAATTAAAGCCTACAATGAAATATTTGCTCCAAATAGCCAGGTGCGTGCCCGCGGATATCCTGCAAAATCAACACCTTGAGTTAGTGGGTCTGACCGCCGCGTGCTTATTTCAGGGTCGAAGCCACTGTAACTGGTAATTGTAGCCAGATTATTTACAGTTACATAAAACCTGAGGCTGGAGATTTTAGCCTTCTGAATGATCGATTTTGGCAAAGTGTAACCAAGTGTTACATTGTTGATCCGCAAGAATGAACCATCTTCTATCGCCCATGAGTGAAGGTAGAATCGCTGGTTTCTTACAGGCGACCATATAGTGGCATTTTGATTTAGAGCTGCCAGTTGTGTTGGGTCGGTTACTACCTGTCCGCTTGAATTGATGTTGGTCCACCGGTTTTTCATGATGTCCAGCATATTCAGGTTTAGGAAAGAGCCATCTGTCCACTCAATTTTATTAGCATTATAGATATCGTTCCCATAAACAAAGTTGACAAAGACGCTCATGTCAAAGTTCTTATAGGTAAACTGATTGTTCCAGCCCCCAGTAAATTTGGGGTTAGCATCCCCTATGATTTGGCGGTCGTTATCCAGATTTATAATATTGTCACCGTTTAGGTCTTTTAGCTTTAACGAGCCAGGTTGAGGGGGGCCAAATATTCCTGAGCTGTTAGGGACGCCTGCTTTTAAGGTATAAGTACCATTAGCATAGTCAAAATCTTCAACTCTATAAAAGCCATCGGTTACAAAGCCGTACATCTGGCCAACGGGCTCGCCAACTTTAACCAGATAATCATCTGCACCGTCAGATCCTTGCCAGCCTGCACTTCGGGTTTGTTGAGTTATAGGGCCCAGGCTTTCCACCTTATTTTTATTGAATCCGATGTTAAAGTTAGAAGTCCAGTTAAAATCTCGTTTTTGCATTACGGTGCCGTTTATTTGAAATTCGACACCTCTGTTTGATGTAGATCCTACATTCTGGATTTGAGTAGTATACCCGGTTGTTGGTGGAATGGCTACTTGCAATAGCAGGTCATTGCCTTTATTATGATAAATGTCTGTCGTAAATTGAATTCGCCCCCGGAGGAATGAAAGGTCAAGTCCAAGGTTCTTGGAAACTGTTTTCTCCCACTGAAGGTCTTCGTTTGCCAGGGATGCAGGTGCAAAGGCGGGCAATACCGAATGGCTAAGTGCATACTCGCCGGTAACACCATATAATTGCAAATAGAGTAGATCGCCAATTCGGTTATTTCCAGCTACACCATAGCCCAGCCTGATTTTTCCGTCGGTCAACCAGTCAAACTTTTTCATGAAACTTTCTTCAGAAAAGCGGTATGCTAGCTGTCCTGAAGGGAAAACGAGTAATCCTTTGTCGTATTTAAACTTCGTCGAGCGGTCGGCTCGTAAAGTAAACGAACCCAGAATTTTGTCGTTGTATGAATACCTAGCTTGTCCAAAAAGTGAGAATATCCGGTTGGGGGGAGTTGTGGAAGATGTTGGCCGGGGTTGTGTCGACCCGCTAGGCGGCGAACCTAGACTCATATTTGCCAGTGCTTTTTCGGGGTCGATATCGGCAGGGAAAAAGCGTGTTTCAACATAATTGTTTTTGGATTTCAACTGGTAGGTTTCCTGCCCAAGTAAGAAGCTAATATCGTGTACCTTGTTTATATCGTTTTTAACATACTGTAAGGTGTTGGTGTTATTAAGCGTAGTGTTATTTTGGGTGGTTATTGATGCGACGGGCAGTGACGCAAAATTTCTCGCAGTTGGAGTGATCTTACTAAAAAATAACTCAGAGCGAACGTTGGTTGCATCATAGCCAAAAGTTGACTTGAACGTTAACCCTTTAATTATTTCATAGGAGAAATTACCGTTTATAGTCGTTCCATTAGAAGGAGTTTTACGATATTCTGCCCGCGTCAGAATAACAGGATTTTGGATTTGGTTAGAATTTAAAAAGTAGTTTTCGTCAAATTCATCAGCACTTGGAGCTGTAACTATTTCAAACGGCCGGTAAATTACGCTGTGGCGTAAACGGTTAGTTGTTCGCGTTCCACTGGCGGTTGTTCCGGCGCCAGCAATGTCCTGGTCCAGATACCTGGCGCTCAGTTCTACTTTAAATTTGCTTGACGCCTTGTGAGAAAGTTTAAAGTTTGCCACATGTCGTTTAAAACCTGATGCAAGCAAAATCCCGTCTTCATTATTAGCAGTAAGGCTTAAGTTAAAGGTGGTTTCTTTGCTGCCGCCACTAATTGCAACGTTATGGCTTTGGAAACTTGCCGACCTGCCAAATACTTGGTCTTGCCAGTTTATGCCCGGAACATTGTTATAAACCTGCAAAGTATCCCAAGTGGAACCGTACGTCCTTGCAAAGGCGTCAATGTCTGTTTGCCCGCCTCTGGACCGTTCATATTGCCAAACAACGAAATCGTAAGGGCTTAAAACGTCCATTGTCTTTGAAATGCTTCTAAAGCCGGCTGTTCCATTATAAGTAACGGTTGTACGGCCGGGTATACCCGATTTCGTGGTGATTATGATTACGCCATTTGCCCCCCTTGCTCCATAAATGGCTGTTGTAGAAGCGTCTTTTAACACGTCGATAGAGGCAATGTCTTGTGGTGGGATAACAGATAGCGCATTTTCTACTTGTATGCCGTCAACGATATAAATTGGCGAGTTATCTTGAGTGATTGATCCGCCGCCACGTATCCTGATGACAACATCGGACCCGGGAGCACCTTCGGTGGTTGTAACTTGCACTCCAGCAAGCCTTCCGGTAATTGCCTCAGCAGCGGATGAAAGCGGAACGTCTTTCATTTGCCGCGCATTTACAGATGACACCGAGCCAGTAACATCCCGCCGGTTGACCGTTTCATAGCCGACGACTACTACTTCGCTCAGCAATTGGCTTGACGATTCACTTAGAGTGACATTAACAGACGTTTGCCCGGATAGCTTGACTTCTTTGGTTTCGAAGCCGATGTAAGAGAAAACAAGGGTTGCGTCTTCAGGAGCTTCAATAACATATATTCCGTTGACATTAGTCGAGACTCCCTTATTAGTTCCCTTAATTCTGACTGAAACCCCTATCAATGCTTCTCCATCCTTATCTGTGACTTTACCCGTTACCATAATTGGTGTTGTTCTTAGTAGACTGGACTTGGGAGGTTTGTCTGCGTGATCCGTATCGGCATGGGCTTTTTTGGGAATTAGCAATGCTAATAAGACTAATATGATGAGCAAGATGAGTTTTTGAAAATGCTGCGTCTCTGAAATCGAATAATGAAATTTCATGATCTTGAATTGGTTAAATTGAACAATCCAATTGTGCAGGTTGGTTTAAACGCCGGCAGTACTTTGCGCTTTTATCTTGGGTGAAGGATAGTGAGGTGGTGTAGTAAACGCTCCATGTTCATTTAATTGGTTTTAGTGTGGCCAGGATGCGAGTTGGTGAAGAGATAGAGGGTAGGTAGGACGGAGAAAGAATGGAGCGAAATTAAGGCACTTCTGCCTTGGAGAAAAGACGGACTTTCAAGTCACAGATGCACGGGCACAAGAGCTTGTTTCGCGTTTCCATTAGTTACAAATTTGCCACTAACAACGCAATTGACTTTGTTTGTAGGAAGAGTGATAAGTGGCTAAATTAATAGCTTAAGATAGGTAGATGTTTTGCATAGTTAGTAGTATACCAATTTACAAAAATTACTTCATAAATAACGAATTAGCGAAGCATCATTTTGATTTATAGGGAATTAACGAAAAACGCCTCTGTGCTTTAGCAGAAGAGGCGTTTTGAAACTGTATTTTTTATTTTATCTCAATTCGTTAATTGGGAAAGTATCCATATCCGTATAAACAAGATTCTCGCCGGCCATTGCCCAGATAAAACCGTAGTTTGAGGTGCCACCTCCAGAGTGGATTGACCATGGTGGAGAAATAATTGCCTGATGATTTTGTACTACCAGGTGGCGGGTTTCCTGTGGCTGTCCCATCATGTGAAATACCACTTGTCCGTCTGGAACATCAAAATAAAAATATGATTCCATACGGCGGTCATGAACGTGAGATGGCATTGTATTCCAAACACTACCCGGTTTTAGGATTGTTAAGCCCATCACCATTTGGCAGCTTTGAATGCCTTCTAGGTGGATGTACTTGTAAACGGTACGCTCGTTGGCAGTTTCCTTGCTTCCGATGTTTAATGGCGAAGCGTCTTCTTTTTTCATCAAACGGTGCGGGTAAGCATGGTGTGCCGGAACTGAATAAAGGAAGAATTTTGCCGGGTCTGCTGCTGAAACACTTTTAAAAGTAACAGATTTAGTGCCTTTTCCAGCGTAAACTGCATCCAGTTTAGATACTTGGTAAACAGTGCCATCTACAGTTACTTCTGCGTCGCCACCTACGTTTATCATTCCAAGCTCGCGTCTTTCTAAGAAATAATCTGCCCGAAGGTTATCATAAACAGGTAATTCCAATACCTTATTAACCGGAGAAACACTGCCTATAATTGCTCGGTCGTAGTGCGAATAAGTAAAATTAAATTGATCTGCCTGCATCAGGTCTTCAATAAGGAAATTCTCACGAAGCTCTGCAGTATTTAATGCCGCAACTTCTTTCGGGCCTTGGGCATAGCGTTGATTCATTTGCATGACTGTATTTTATATATATTAAAGATTAGCGGCCCATCCAGCCACCATCTACAGTTAAAATTGTTCCATTTACATAGTCAGATGCTTTTGAGGCAAGGAAAACCACCGGACCCTTAAAGTCATCGGTTTCGCCCCATCTATTTGCCGGAATACGGCTTAAGATAGACTTGCTGCGTTCCGGATCGTTTCTTAAAGCTACAGTATTGTCGGTAGAAATATAACCAGGGGCAATAGCATTTACATTTACGCCTTTAGAAGCCCACTCGTTAGCAAAAGCCTTCACTAAACTTCCAATTGCGCCTTTACTTGCCGCGTATCCAGGAACATTAATGCCTCCCTGGAATGTAAGAAGAGAAGCTGTGAAGATGATTTTACCCGAACCGTGCTGCAGCATTCTTGCTCCAATTTCGCGCGTAATAATGAACTGGCTATTTAAATTAATATCAATTACTTTGTACCAGTATTCATCAGAGTGCTCTGCTGCTGGCTGGCGAAGAATAGTGCCTGCGTTATTAACCAGAATGTCAATACGCTCATTTTCTGACAAAACTTTGCTAAGAAAATTTTTAACAGAATCTCTATCGCTAAAATCGCATTGGTATGCCTTAAATTTCCTCCCTCTGGAGGTGATTTCTTTTTCTATTTCACTTCCACTTAACGCAATGGAAGACGATACTCCTATAATATCGGCGCCTGCTTCTGCAAGGGCTTCAGCCATGGCTTTTCCTATTCCACGGTTGCAACCTGTTACAAGAGCAACTTTGCCCTCCAGGTTAAATAAAGATTGAAAACTCATAAAATTAATATCGGTTGAATAAATCGGCCGCAAATTAGTGTTTATGAGTAAGAATTTAAAAGTCTCGGCTAATTAAGTTTGAAATAGTATGGTCTTCTAAAGAATACTGCCCGTTCAATAAAAAAATAGCCAGCAGCTCTTTGCTGCCAGCCGTATTGCGTTCTTTCAGTATCGATTTTTTATTGGATGAAGAATTTTTTAGAAATAGACTCTGAAGAGGTTTTTAGCGATGCTATTAATAATGAGCCTTCATAATTTCCTTCTATCGTAATAGTATTGTAGCCTTTATCCAGGGATATAGATTGATTAGCCAAGGAAATACCTGACATATTACTTAGCAAAAGTTGCCCGGAGGTTGAGCTTGCTGAATATATAGTAACCTGAAGCCCCCCGTTCAAAGACGACAAGGATATTTCAGTGCTCTTTGCGCCCGAAGCAGCCGATACGATAAATGATTCAGCGGTTTTACCGTTTAGATCTTTATGAAGCAATTTGTAATAATTGGTTCCTGGCGCAGGATGAAAATCTGTAAAATAATAAGATTTTAAAGAAGTTGAATTTTCGGCACTTTCTACGGTTCCAATGGTGTTGAATGATTTTCCATCTGAAGATCGTAGGATGTCGAAGGCTGCACTATTTTTTTCAGTTTCTGTCGACCAATTCAGGCCGATAGACGATATGGACGACTTGGCGATAAATGTCTTTAATTTAATAGGGAGCGTTTGTACATCAGTATGGAGCTTAAGATCGTCTACCAGCCAGTTGATTTCATTTTGGGCTGGGGTAGTCGAGAAGTTGAATCCGTACAAACGTAGAGTGATTGCCTGGTCTGCGTCCCCGACAAGAGAAAAAGTAGCATGTTCTCTCTCCCATGTATTCGTATTAAGCGTTCCCGATGCATAATCTTCCCCATAGATTCCATTGGAGGAATTCATATTTGTTCGTAATGTCCAGTTCAAGGGGCCGATTCCACTGCTTTTGGATCCAAATGAGATTCCAGATAGCACCACAGAATTGCCGGCTGATGGCGTAATTGTGACTTCAAAGTAGGTGCTATTGTCTCTGTGGAACCCTCCAATTTTCGCTGCAGCTGCAGCTGCGCTTCCGCCAGATGCTCCGTCATAGCCAGAAGATCCACCGGGAGTTAGCAATGAGGTAGTTCCATTGTTATTGTGTAAAGAAATTGCACTGATTGATACATTGGGTGCAGAGTTATTTGTCGATGTGGCTGTTAAGCTATTAAAATTCCAATAATATTGGGCATAGCTGTGATAGCTGGCTATCATGCCAAGTAGAAGTAATAATTTTTTCATGGTGATGTAGTTAATCCTCTGTAAAAATAACACAATTTATGCCACTCAAACAGACGGAGCCCAGAAATTGTGAATAGGGTTTACGCTTTAATTGCCATATAGTCAATGGTTTATTGTTTAAAATCAGATAAATTATGAGAGAAAGCGGTAAAATTTCAAATACAGCTTTGTGTATTTTTTTCATATACTGTAAAAATGTGAAGTCTGTTTTAATCTAACTAAAGAGAGCTTAACATCATTATGTATTGTTTTTAGAACAAGCAGCTTTCAAATTCGGTATTTGTAGTTTTTAGCAATTTTAATGGTTTTCCAGAGATTAAATAAATGCGTCGTTGAATCGTAATTTTTATCTGGAGTTGAAGAAAAGAATGTAATGAAACAAAGGAAACACTGAGAAGGTTATAAAAACTATTGGTTCGAAGTAATAATTGCGTTTTGTTATTATTAAGTACGCGAAAACGGAGCCTCTATATAATTATTAGTTTTTTATTACTTTCGACGAGTTTATGCCAGCTAATGAAGTTTGAAACAATAACAATAAAAGACATAGCTAAAGCACTGGGGCTCTCTACTTCCACAGTATCAAGGGCTCTTAGAGGAGGTTACGAGATTAGTGAGGAGACAAAAAAGATAGTGCTTGATTATGCTGCTAAAATAAACTATCGCCCTAATCCTATCGCATTAAGCTTGAAAGAAAGGCGTAGCCATTCAATAGGCGTGGTAGTGTGCGAGATTGCTAATAACTTCTTTTCTCAGGCAATTAATGGTATTGAATCTGTTGCGCATAATGCGGGATATCATGTTATAATAACCCAGAGCAACGAGTCTTATGAGCGAGAGGTTCAAAATGTGCAACATTTGGCCTCGCGCTCGGTTGATGGGCTTTTGATTTCCTTATCATCCGAAAGTGCAGACAATTCTTTCATTAAGAGCCTGCATGATAAAGGGCTCCCAATTGTTTTTTTTGACCGTGTTGCGGAAGAAATAAACACGCACAAGGTTATTGCAAATAATTTTAAAGGGTCATTTGATGCAACGGAGTATCTAATTAACCTTGGCCATCAAAAAATTGCGCATTTTACAAATGCGGCACATCTATCTATTACTAAGCAACGGCTTGACGGCTACAAAGCTGCTTTGGAAAAACACAACATTGAGTTTGATGAAAAGCTTATAAAGTATTGTGAACACGGAGGAATGATACAGGCAGAGTTGGATGTTGCAGTATCGGAATTGTTGCAATTGCCGGAACGCCCCCTGGCTATGTTCACAGCTCAGGATAAGCTAAGTACAGGCTGCCTTATGGCTTTTAAAAAACTCGACCCCGATTTCGCTGCCAAGATTAAAATTGCCGGATTTACAAACTCAGCCGTAGTGGATCTTTTTAACCCCCCAATTACTGCGGTGCGGCAGCCTGCTTTTGAAATTGGACAGGCAGCGACCCAATTACTCATTAAACTAATTGAAAGTAAATATCCCGTTACCGACTTTGAAACACGTGTATTAGACACTGAACTTATTATTAAGGGATAGCAATCGACGAAGTGGGCTTTTCTTTCGGCCAACGGGCGCAAGCAGGTAATTGGACGATCGCTGGAGTTTATCTACTAATATTTAAGCTTAGTCTAATGCTTTTTTTTTGCGTCGAATATTGTTGTTGATTTGGTTTACTAAATCATATGCAGTATGAAAAAGTCGATTAACGCAATATCTCCGTTTATAATATTATTGTTGCCTGTATTGTTAATTATTGGCCTGCTAGTTTTTAATCCAGCACCTGAGCAGGAAGATGAAAGGCTGGAGGCTGCAGCTTGTTTAACCGTACCTGCACTTATTAGTGTTACGCAAGAGCTTCTGGTAAAATAGTCATCCAGCATGCATCGCAATAAAAGTTTTGCTCTCATTTTGCAGGCTTTTTTGTTTCATGCCGATTCGGCAGGGCATTCTTACAACCAAAATGTGCCATTTCTTCAAAAAAAATGCTGATTGCTTTCGATTTTCAGCATATAACAATCTAGTTATGTTATAATTTATATTAAATCAGTCCTTTTTAAAGGTTGTAATTCATATGTTACTGCCTTATATTTGCGTTCCAAAATATTGATTTAACATAAAATGAGAGAAATACAGTTCAGAGAAGCGCTTCGCGAAGCATTAAGCGAAGAAATGCGTAAAGACGACAAGATCTTTATCATGGGTGAAGAGGTTGCCGAGTACAATGGCGCTTATAAAGTAACCCAGGGGATGCTTGATGAATTTGGAGCGAAGCGTGTAATTGATACTCCTATTGCTGAACTTGGTTTTGCTGGTATTGCTACTGGCGCTGCTATGAATGGCTTAAGGCCAGTTGTTGAATTCATGACTTTCAACTTTTCGCTTGTAGCCATCGACCAGGTAATTAACGCTGCTGCCAAGATCTACTCAATGAGCGGTGGACAATTTTCTGTTCCGATTGTTTTTCGCGGCCCAACTGGTAATGCTGGACAATTAGGTGCTCAGCACTCTCAAAACTTCGAAAACTGGTATGCTAACTGCCCGGGATTAAAGGTTGTAGTGCCTTCAACTCCTTATGAAGCTAAAGGCCTGTTAAAATCATCAATTTTAGACCCAGATCCTGTGATATTTATGGAGTCTGAGGTGATGTATGGCGACAAAGGCGAAGTTCCAGAGGAAGAATATTTAATTGAAATCGGAAAGGCAAACGTTGTAAAAGAAGGTACGGATGTAACCATCGTAACTTTCGGAAAAATGCTTACCCGTGTTGTTAACCCTGCTGTTGAAGAGTTAAATAAAGCTGGAATTAATGCAGAAGTAATCGATTTACGTACTGTTCGCCCGATCGATTACGATACAATTATTAATTCTGTTAAGAAAACTAACCGTCTTGTGGTTGTTGAAGAAGCATGGCCTCTTGGCTCTATTGCTACAGAGATCGCATTTAAGGTACAAAAGGATGCGTTTGATTATTTAGACGCCCCGGTAGTAAGGGTTGTTTCTGCAGACGTGCCGCTTCCTTATGCTCCAACCTTGATTAAAGAAGCGTTGCCAAATGCTGAGCGTGTTGTTAAGGCTGTAAAAAGTGTATTATACGTAGAGAAATAGTATTTCTCCGATACTCATAAAAAAACCTGCTTTTTGAATCAAAAAGCAGGTTTTTTTATGAGTATAAATTTGCTTATGTATCTAAGCTGATCTGACGCTTAATGCTTTCTTCCAATGAAATAAATGTTTCTGTTCTTTGTATTCCTTCTACAGACTGAATATAATCATTCAATACTAGTCGAAGGTGGTTGGTATCTCGACAGATAATTTTAGCAAACATACTCCAGGCGCCTGTAGTATAATGCAATTCAACAATTTCCTTCACTTTTCTAAGCTTTTCTACCGCATCCTTATAGGTTGAGCCTTTTTCAAGATATATTCCTAAATATGCACAAACGTCATAGCCTATTTTCTGAGCATCAATCAGGAGGTTTGAACCTTTAATAATGCCCAGGTCCTGCATTTTCTTCATCCTAACGTGAATTGTGCCACCAGATACAATCAGCCTTTTAGCAATTTCAGTATAAGGTATGGTTGCATCCTCCATTAGTAATGAAAGGATTTGCATGTCCAGATTATCAATTTCTAAATTTGCGCCTTTTTTTTCCATTGGATTTTTGAAAGATATTAATATAGACACGAAGTAAATAAAAAGTTTACAAAAATTAAAATAATTCCTTAAAATATTTGCAACGAATACGCTTAATGCTTTAAATTTGTATCAAGCAATTCAAATAATGCATTGCTTAAACACTGTAGGGTGGTGAAACAGGCAGACACACCTCCTTGTCTCGGTGGCGGAGATTCTGGGAAAGCCAGTAATGGATTAACCACTCCTTGAAGGTTCGATTCCTTCCCCTACAGCTCCTTTCGTTTAATTTAGGTTTATAATTGGTTAGTTTGAGCAGGTGCCCATCACCTGCTTTTTTTATGGTGCGCCCGGCATGG
>Ga0307408_100002403_pt1 | contig 13198 bp, 10 predicted proteins | sample 322Cmetagenome_FD_202116 | JGI IMG/M metagenome (GOLD analysis project Ga0307408, IMG submission 202116) | Maize rhizosphere microbial communities from greenhouse at UC Davis, California, United States - 322HYB-C-3 | ecosystem: Host-associated > Plants > Roots > Rhizosphere > Soil | place... | reverse complement strand
GAATTTATACGCCGAAGGCGTTCGGTAATTTCAGCCCAGCGGTTGGAGCGCAGCGACAACCCTGGGAATAGATCCACCACCAATCCTTTGAACCCTGAAAGGGTTAGACACGCACGTGCCTAACCCTTTCAGGGTTGTCTTTCGATTTTTATTTTGCGAACCCAGGGTTGTCGCTGCGCTCCAACCGCTGGGCTCAAATTAGCGAACGCCTTCGGCGTATTCACTATCGCCTGTCAAAAGTGACAGTTACTCGCCACTGTAACCGCCAATAAAATTCCAACGCTTCGATTACTAGCTAAGGTGAGACTGCGGGCAAGAAAGGTGAAAGATCTACGATGCGGTTAGCCATTATCTCCGTGCTCCTGTTTGGTCTCTCGTTGATTGTTCCCGCGCAGTCGTCAAAGGTGGCGGCGGATCGCGGGTGGCCGAGAGGTTATAGCCTTCCCAGCGAAGCGCAAATCGTGATGTATCAACCGCAGATCGCGAGCTGGGAAGATCAAAAACACCTCGTGGCTTTTACGGCTGTTTCCCATGTGGCGAAAGGTGAGCAAAAGCCCGCGCTGGGAACGATCAAGTTCGAAACAGACACGGAAGTCTCAGTCGAACAGCGCCTGGTCAAGTTTTCGAAGATCAAGATCGTCGAGACAAATTTTCAAACCCTCTCGAAAGAACAGACCCAGGAGATCGTAAGCGAACTCGAAAAAAACATACCTGAGGAAGACCGTATCATCGCCCTAGATCGCGTACTGGCCTACGTCGATAAAAGCACCATCAATCCGAAAAACGTTACGGGCCTGAAGAGCGATCCGCCACGAATAATTCTCACTCAAACACCGTCGCTCCTCCTCAGTTTCGATGGCGAACCCATCTGGAGCCCAATCAAGGACAACGAACTGAAATTTGCCGTCAATACTAACTGGGACATCTTTCAGCATGCACCTACCGGTCTCTATTACCTGCGTTACGACAACGTGTGGCTGCGTGCAACGGATCTGAAAGGTTACTGGTCCAACGCCGGTAAACTGCCCGATAGTTTCAACAAATTACCCAACGACGAAAACTGGAAAGACGTCCACGCTAATCTTCCCGGCACAAGGACGAAAGTGCTGCCGAAGGTCTACGTAACCACAGACCCGACGGAGTTGATCTACATCGAAGGCGAACCTAAATATGCGCCCGTCCCGAATACCGGACTACTGTGGATCAGCAACTCGGAAAGTGATCTGTTCCGGCTCGGTAAAGATGGTCCCGTGTATTACCTGGTAGCCGGCCGGTGGTTCTCGGCTCCCGGATTGGGCGGTCTATGGACGTTTGCTACGCCGAGTTTGCCGGAAGATTTCAAAAGAATCTCTCTCGAACATCCGCGCTCTCGCGTGCTTGCATCAGTGCCGGGAACACAGCAGGCAGCCGAGGCTGTTCTGCTCGCGCAGATACCGCAATTTGCCCGCGTCAACAAGAAAGAACTGAGCGCACCGGAAGTCACGTACCAGGGCGAACCGCAATACGAAGCCATTCAGGGAACGCAATTACAACGCGCGGCAAACACGGACAAAGAGATCATCAAGGTAGGCGATACGTACTACATGTGTTACCAGGGAATTTGGTTCATGGCCAACACAGCGAAAGGCCCATGGACCCTCGCGACGTCAGTGCCCGAAGATATATACAAAATCCCCGCGAGCTCTCCGTCGCATAGCGTCACTTACGTAACGGTTCAGGACGATGAAGATGAAAATGACGACTGGGTGACGTATGCATCGTATGCCGGTTACAGCGGTCTGATGATCGGTTGGGGATGTACCATGTGGGGCACCGGCTGGTATTACCCGCCATATTATTGGTACGGCGGTTATTACCCGATCTATTACCCCTACTGGCGCACCTACGGATACGGCGCCTGGTACAACCCGCTCACAGGCGTGTACGGCACTGCCGGAAGAATATATGGACCATACGGCGGCGTCGGTTTCGGTGCTCGTTACAACCCGTCAACAGGAACATACGCTCGAGGCGCCTTTGCATATGGACCATACGGCGCGCGTGGAGCCGCCCAAGCCTATAACCCGCGAACCGGCACTTATGCTGCCACGCGCCAGAGCTCGAATATCTACGGCAGTTGGGGATCGACGCACGTGCAACGTGGCGATGATTGGGTAAACACAAAACGCTTCACAAACAGCTCCGGTAATACAACTCGCGTGACTCGCGGAGATCAGGGAGGAATCATCTCCCGTCGCGGTCCGGACGGCGGCGGTTTTGTCGGATCGAAAGGCGAGAATGTTTATGCGGGCCGCGATGGAAATGTTTACCGGCGCGATCAGAATGGCAATTGGTCCAAGTGGGAGAACGGCAATTGGGGTTCCGTGCCGCAAGCGGAGCAGCGGCGAGATTCGGCACGAGACAGTATGTTGAACGATCGCGCGAGGCAATCGGAGCGAGCCCGAGGTGAACGAACCGGTCAAGCAGCCTCCAGACCGAGCCAGATGGATCGCGGTACGATGAACACGCTCGAACGTGATCGAGCGGCGCGCAGTAGCGGATCACAGCGTACTCGCGATTATGGTTCCTATAGCCGCAGCCGCAGTAGTGGCGGCAGTGTCGGCGGCTATCGCGGTGGTGGTGGTGGTATGAGAGGAGGCGGTGGAGGTTTTCGAGGTGGTGGTCGCCGGCGCTAGCGGAAGAGTGGGGCGATTCCGAAGCAAAGGTGACTTTCCCGACGCGCTGGCCGCAGCCTCAACATGGGGAGGTGTCAAGCACCGAGCTTGACACTAAGGAGGCTGCGGCCCGCGCTTCCAAAGAGAGATGAAAGAACTTCTGTTGGATACGGTCAGTACCACCTGCGTATCCAACATTGATTCCGGCTTTTGAGGCAAAGCTAGAAGAGATGACAGGTAATGTATGCCGCACGCTTGGTGGAAATGGACGCTCCTGGTTTTGCTTTTCGCAATGTCGATCTTGAGTGGAAGTTCGACGGCGTTGGGCCAATCCAAAGACGTTTCCAAAGACGATGACACCGGCACAGTTGATAAACAGCCGGATCCGCAGAGTGATAAAGAAAAACGAGGTTCGCTGGTTATCGCGCCGATACCTATCTCGAGTCCCGCGTTTGGTTCCGGCCTGTTACTCATTACGGGTTACGTGTTCAAGCTTAACGAACAGGATCAGGTATCACCGCCATCGTGGCTTGGAGCAGCCGGCGCTTTCACCAACAATGGAACGCGCGCGTTGGCATTAGGCGGACGGTTATACCTTCAGGAAAACAAATATCAAACGACCTTCGCCGGTATTAAGGGCCGGGCAAACCTGGATTTCTTCGGCATCGGAAGGATACCGGGAAGAACTCCGATTTCCGTCCCGTTGCATATGGAAGGGACGATCTTTTTCGGCGAAGTGATGCGCAATGTCGGACGCAACATCTTTATTGGACCACGTTACCAGTTTCGCAAGCTCTCTGCCGGTATCGAGGGTGTGGTTCCGCCCGGTGGCTTTGAAGTTCCGGAGATCGATCTGAAGTCGAACTCGGCAGCGCTTGGTTTTCATCTCCAGCGGGACCGGCGAAATCGTACGTTCTATCCAACGAAGGGTAATCTGTTCGACTTCACGGCGGATTTTTTCGATCAGGTTTGGGGCAGCCGGCGCGAGTACCAGTCGTTCAAGATTTCCTACAACGGATTTAAAGAGATAGCAGATAAGCAGGTCTTTGCATATCGCGCAATGGCGTGTTCAGCAAATGGTAACGTTCCTTTCTATGACCTCTGCTTATATGGTTTCAACAGCGATCTCCGTGGCTACACAACGGGAGAGTTTCAGAATCGTCGTATGTTTGCGACGCAAGCGGAGTATCGCATCGAGCTTCCCAAGCGATTCGGTTTGGTTGCATTTGGAGGTGTTGGAGGAACTGCGAGACGCTGGAACGACTTCCGTTCCGATCAATTGCTGCCAGCCGCCGGTGCGGGGCTGAGGTTCAAACTAGACAAGAAGAATCATATCAACTATCGAATCGATGTTGCCTTTGGTCGCGAGGGACGCACGCTGTCGATCGGACTAGGCGAGGCATTCTAATGATGCTTCACAACGAGATTTCATTAAGCTATGCAAAAGTTTTTTTATAGGTGTTAGACTTTTAAGCACCCTCTTCCCGACAAAGGTGTCTCCCCCAAACACTTAAATGCCGTAGGGAGGTGTAACTTAACAACACGTCGAGAATGTAGTCATGGGACCCTTTATCTCCCCGCGGGTGCTATGGGCATTGCCCCTGGGCCAGCTCATCTTCATTGTTGGATTCTTCCTTGTGCAGGCATTCCTCATTCTAAGTCTGTTAATTACCAGGGCAAGAAAACGAAAAGCTGAGATCGAGTGCGAACGTCTCAAAGGTCTTGCCGAAACCGAAAACAAACGTCTCAACGATCTGATTGCCAATGTACCGGGAATGGTCTGGGAAACCCGGATCGATCCGGTCACGCACAAGCACGCGATGACTTTCGTAAGTGCGCAGGCTGAAAAGATGCTGGGTTACTCGACAAAGGAGTGGTTATCGACTCCTGACTTCTGTATTCAGCTTATACACGAGGCAGATCGCGAACGAATCCGGGGCGAGCTTGAAGAAATCCTTTCCCGAAGCAAACGGGGCATTCTTAATTTCCGCTGGATCTCGAAGGATAAACGAACCGTGTGGGTAAAAGCTCAAGTAGCCGCGATTACCGATGCTGGAAAGACGGTTGGCAGTCACGGCGTTACCGTCGATGTGACTGAAAAGGAGTTGGCCGAATATGCACGTGTGCAGGCGGCAAAGCAGACAGTAGACCAATTGCGCGAAAGTGAAGAACGCTTTCGAGAAATGGCGGATAGTGCTCCGGTAATGATCTGGATTGTCGATCATGACGGGCGCTGTACTTACGTTAATAAACGATGGCTCGATTTCACAGGACGAACAACCGAAGAAGAATTGGATCACGGCTGGATGGAGGGTGTACATCCGGACGATTATGAGGCTTGTCGCGAGAGTTACTTCAGCAGCTTTAACGAGCGGCGGCCTGTTGAACTCGAGTATCGCGTGCGCCGATACGATGGTGAGTATCGTTGGGTATACGACACCGGCATTCCGCGGTTTTCATCTGAAGGGACATTTCTTGGTTACATAGGTTCTGCCATCGATATCACCGAGCGTAAAGAGTCTGAAGTCGCTTTACAAACGGCGCACGAAGAGCTTCACCAGCTCAAAAACCAGCTCGAGGCGGAAAATATTTCTCTCCAGCAGGAGCTGCAACTCGATGAAAAGTTTGGGGAGATCGTGGGGCAGAGCGACGCGATCAAGTATGTGCTCTTCAAAATCAATCAGGTCGCGCCTACCGACTCAACCGTCCTTATTACGGGCGAGACGGGCACTGGAAAAGAACTGGCGGCACGCGCGATTCATGGGGCGAGTAGTCGAAAAGACAGGCCTTTAATAAAGGTCAACTGCGGCGCCTTGTCGCCTACACTGATTGAAAGTGAACTATTCGGACACGAGAAAGGGGCGTTTACAGGCGCTGTCGGAAAGAAACAAGGTCGGTTCGAACTGGCAAACGGCGGCACGCTTTTTCTGGATGAGATCGGAGAGCTGCCTCCGGAGTTACAAGTGAAGTTGTTACGCGTTATACAGGAGAGCGAGTTTGAGAGGCTGGGTGGCGGTAAAACGATCAAAGTTGATGTAAGGATCATCGCCGCCACGAATCGTAATCTGAGGCTTGAAGTGGAGCAGGGAACGTTTCGAGAGGATCTCTGGTATCGCCTGAATGTCTATCCGATAACAATGCCGCCCCTGCGACAGCGCAAGGAAGATATCCCGCTGCTGGTCGAACACTTTTCGAACACTTACGCCAGGAAATTCGGCAAGACGATCTCGTCCGTTTCGCCACGAACCATGCAGAGTTTGCAAGCTCACTCCTGGCCAGGAAATATCCGGGAACTGGCGAACGTAATCGAGCGGGCAGTGATACATAGCCCGGCGAATGTTCTTCAGGTTCTCGATCAGTTTGAAGCAGTTGATGGATCAGCTCAAAGGCGAACTCTGGAAGAAGTCGAACGCGATTACATCATCAGCACTCTCGAAGAAACCGGTTGGCGCATCGAAGGTAAGTTTGGAGCTGCGAGGATTCTGGGTTTAAATCCGAGCACTCTTCGCACCAGGATGTTGAAGCTCGGAATACAGCGGCGCAATGCCAGCTTTGTTGCTACCAATAGTAATGGGATCACGTAATACCGTGACCCATTGCGACAAGCTCCTTCACCTCCACGCATTGTCACAGTTCCCGCGAAATACCACGGCCCACCTTCATAGACCACAAGAATTTCTTGTACGCTCGTGGACTTAAACCGCTCATATTCAAGAGTTAAAAAAAGTTAGCTGCTTGCCGTGGTTTGTGCACACGTTTTGCTAAGTGAAAGTGTGAAACTTACTCATTTCGCCCCTCTCGTTAGTCGAGAGTAAAAAACTTTAGAAGATTCGAAATCTGTTATGCGGAGTGTGCGGCCCGTTATGTAGTTGTGTCTGTCGCAGTGGTGACCCGAGATGATTGTGAACACTACCAGAATCACTGTGCAACCGGAGAAGCGTACCGAGTTCTTTCAAACCGTCGGTCGTTTACTCGATCCAATCAAGAGCGCGAAGGGCTGTCGCACATTTGGTTTCTATCTCGATGCGTCAGACGAGAACTCGACTTTGCTGGTTAGCGAATGGGACACGGAAACAGATCTGAACAACTACATCGAGTCGAATGATTTTGCTGTCCTTAGGGGAGCGATAACAGTGTTAGGCATTCGCAGCATCGAGTCGAAAGCGAATGTGACTTCGCACCGATGTAAACCGTGAAGCACCATCGCTCGAAGGTTAAGTGGCGGTATGAAACTCAGCGGGAGTGGACCAGTGCCATGCTTTTAAGTCCGGCTCAACAAACCAGCAGTTCCTTCATTCAGGACGGCAATAATTCGCCGGATCACTTGTTGCGGGCGATTGTGGACGCCTGCGTTTCCAATGTCGCCGTTCTTAACGAATCGGGAAACCTTATCTACGCGAGCAAAGCGTGGGGCATGGTCGAGCAGAACCCTGAAGAAAGAAATGGGATTGCACCTTGCTATCTGGAAAGCTGTAGAAGATTCACGTCGTCAGAGTTTGACGATGAGGCAAATATCACTCTGGCTGATGATATTCAACACATACTGTATGGAGATGAAAAGGAATTTCATCGCAAGTATTTCTGCCACGAGTTGACCGAGTCGCGGCCCTTTCTGATACACGCCGCGCGCCTCAATCTGCCCGGACCGACTTTCAGAGTGTTGATAACTCATGAAGAAGTACCGTTCGCTCGAGATGACTTCAGAGATAGTAAAGAGCGCCTGATTGATCTTCTGGGGACAAAGATACTGTCCTGGGAAGGCGAGATTGAGGGACAACGCTTCAGTTACGTGAGTGAACACGCAGTTGAGCTGCTGGGTTATCCGGTAGCAGCGTGGTACGAACCAAATTTCCTGGCGTCGCACATTCATGTGGATGATTTGCACTGGGTGCTGGCAGCTTATCGGAAACAAACGCGGATTACCGAGCACTTCGATCTCACTTTCCGCATGTGGGCGAGTGACGGCAGGCTGGTCTGGATACAAAACCTCATCAGTCTGGGTCCTCAAAGTGAAGGAGCCACGAAGCTGCACGGTTTCATGATCGACGTTTCTGAACGCAAACGAGCGGAAGAGGCTTTGAAAGACCTGGGTGGTCGCTTGATAGCAGCTCAGGAGGAAGAACGACGGAGAGTGGCGCGCGAATTACACGACGATTTCAATCAGAGGCTGGCGGTCCTGTCGCTCGAGCTGGAGCAACTCGGACAAAAAATTCCAAAACCGCTCAACCTTCGTGAGACTGTCAAACGTTTGCAGTCACAGGCGCAGGACATAGCCGCGGAGATTCACCGCCTCTCGTACAAGCTGCATCCTTCTAAGTTGGATCACGTGGGACTGGCGGTCGCAGTCAAAAGTCTATGCGCGGAATTGACTCAAAGTGGAAAGCTCAAAGTGGATTTTCAGCAGACTGGATTCCCGGCTGCACTCGACAGGGATGTCACGTTATGTGTCTTTCGCATCGCGCAGGAAGGTTTGCGCAACTGTGTCAAGCATAGTACCGCTGAGTCGGTGCGGGTAGTGTTGACCAAAACTCGAAACGCTGTTCGCCTCGTGGTCTCTGATAACGGCTGCGGATTTAACGCAAAGACACCCCTGATTGAGAAGGGGCTGGGTTTTATCAGCATGAAGGAGCGACTGCACGTACTCGGCGGTAAGATGAATATTTACTCGAGACCTCTGCGCGGCACTCGTATCGAAATTTCGGTCCCGTTGAAGTCTGACCCTGATTCCCCCGAAAGATCCGATTTACTATGGAAGGTAAAGGAGGAGTTATGAAACGCCCCCGCGTTATACTCGCAGATGACCACACCTTGATCCTGGATGCATTGAAGAACCTGCTTGAACCCGAGTTTGAAGTCGTGGGAATGTTCGCTGATGGGCGTGCGCTCATGGAAGGCGCACCCGGGCTGAATCCCAACGTCATAGTGCTCGACATCAGCATGCCGACGATGAATGGGCTGAGTGCAGGAGAACGGCTCAAACAGGCAATGCCCCTCGTAAAACTCGTTTACCTGACGATGAACCATGATCCTGACATGGCCGGCGAAGCTTTTCGTTTAGGCGCGTCCGCGTACCTGCTCAAAAATTCGGCCGCTGTCGAACTGCAAAACGCAATCCGCGAAGTTGTGCGAGGCGGGTTTTACGTAACGCCGCTGATGACCAAAGGAATGGATGGTTCATTTGTACAAAACTTCAAACTAAGGAAAAGCACCAGCCCTCTGACACTGCGCCAGAAAGAAGTGTTACAGCTTTTAGCAGAGGGGCGGTCGATGAAAGAGGTCGCGTTTGTGCTTAATGTTTCTCCCCGCACCGTTGCCTTCCACAAGTACACGATGATGGAACACCTCCACATCAGAAGCAATGCGGAGTTGATCGAGTACGCAATGCGAAGCTCGATCGTCGCTGCCGCTTGAGGCGGGAGGTTGTTCAAAAAAGAAGATGCCACGGGCTTGTCCCGTGGAGTCTCGCGTTGGTGCGCTATACCGATCGTCTAAAGCAGAAAGACTGGATGCCACGGGCTTGTCCCGTGGAGGCTCACGCTGACCGCTACAGTTCCGAACTCGATAGCAGAAAAACGTGAGGCTCCACGGGGCAAGCCCGTGGCATCTGAACTTCTCGGTTTTGATTCTGTTTAGCAGCAACATGAAACTCCACGGGACGAGCCCGTGGTATCTCTTGCACTTTTGTGCAAAGCCCGCAGCATGGGTGGAATTGACCTGTTAATTTTGCCAGTTAACTTTCAACGCGGCCTCAGTACGATGATCACCATTGATTGCGACCCATCTGAGGGGGCTGTCGATCACTTCCTGAACAGGAGTTCGACTTGGCGCGCGCACGTATTGTTGTTGCTGACGATCATGAAGAAGTACGTAATACGATTGTCCGGTTGTTGAAGCGACGCTTTGAAGTATTGGCAGCTGTTGATGATGGTCCAACATTCCTCGAAGCAGTTGCGCGATTGAAACCGGATCTTTGCGTTCTTGATATATCGATGCCCAACATGAGCGGTATAGAAGCCGCGCGCCGGATTAAAGAGAGTGATGCGAAGATCAGAATAGTGTTCCTGACCCTTCACGATGATTTTGATTTCAGGGCAGCCGCCCTCGAGACAGGCGCGGAAGGGTATGTAACCAAAGCAAGAATGGGTGGCGACTTGCTATTCGCCGTAAGTGAGGTCCTGGCTGGTCGCCGCTGGTTTTCAAGGGGGGACGGTGTGGGTTAATGGGCTACGCACACCGAAACTGAGGCAGCCGAGCGCCACTCCGTCAGGAGGAGAGTGGCGCCTGACACCTCAGAGTGGATGGGCCGAGGCGCGTGAAGGGAAGTTTCGGCCCATCCAGATATCAAATTGCAGAAGGGACAAGCCATGAACGAATACTCACTTTCACAAAGATTGACAGCGGAGTTTTTGGGAACGCTCTGGCTGGTCCTCGGTGGTTGTGGCAGTGCCGTACTGGCTGCGGCATTTCCTCAAGTGGGCATCGGACTGCTTGGAGTCTCCTTCGCTTTTGGTCTTTCAGTGTTGACCATGGCATACGCCGTGGGCCACGTTTCGGGAGGACATTTCAATCCGGCGGTGACGGTTGGACTTTGCACTGCACGTCGCTTTCTCGCCAGGGACGTCATCCCTTATGTCGTCGCACAACTTGCCGGCGCCATCACCGGCGCAGCCATCCTGTACGTCATCGCGAGCGGCAAGGCTGGGTTCAATGCGACTTCCGGTTTTGCGGCGAATGGCTATGACGCCTATTCGCCTGGTGGATACTCATTGGTCGCTGCCCTGGTTGCAGAGTTAGTAATGACGTTCTTTTTCCTGATCGTGATTCTTGGAGCCACTAACAAGCATGCCCCGCAAGCGTTGGCGGGTGTAGCGATCGGTTTGGCGTTAACACTCATCCACCTCGTCACCATTCCGGTGACCAACACGTCCGTAAATCCTGCCCGCAGCACTGGCCCGGCGATTTTTGTCGGCGGTTGGGCGTTGAAGCAGCTGTGGTTGTTCTGGTTGGCGCCGATAGTGGGCGCTGCACTCGCCGGTGTTGCCTGTCGTTTCCTGGGCGAAGAACGGAAAGCGGCGGAACCAGCTTTTGCGCAGACGGTGACACCGTGAAGGAACGCGGCGTCGCATTCAAAAAAAGCGCGACTTCGTCTCGTGATATAATCACGCCCTCGGTAAGAAGTTTCTTAAGCGCCTTTTGACTATTAACAGAAGTTCACTCACACGGAGGCACGGCGATGCCCGAACTCGTCGTGAGTACAATCCAACCAACCTACGGCTACCTAAAGAGCCGTGTCGACAAAATGGCGCACGCCGCTTTTGCAGCGCTGTTGGTTGGCAGTGGCTATTACATCGGCGCCAAAATCGGTTTTGCCCTAACGTTCCAGCCTAATCCTGTTTCGACTCTCTGGCCTCCTAACGCGATCCTGCTTTCCGCGTTGTTGCTGTCCCGAACGCGCGTCTGGTGGTTCCTTCTTCTGGCCGCGTTCCCCGCACATCTCTTAGTGCAAATCAACCAGGACATACCGATGACAATGATCCTGTGTTGGTTTATCAGCAACTGTAGTGAAGCTCTCATCGGTGCTTCGATCTTCCGGTATCTCGCGAAATCTGAACTGCGTTTTGACAGTACACACCACGTCTCGCTGTTTATCCTCGTAGCATTCCTGGGTCCATTCTTTTCGTCATTCATCGATACTGCATTTGTGATACTGAACCAGTTTGGCAACAGCCCTTACTGGGCGGTTTTCCGGATGCGAGTTTTCTCGAATGTACTTGCGACATTGACGTTGGTGCCCCTGATTATTACCTGGTGGAACATTGACTTTGCTCACTTACGAAGCCGCCCGTGGAACCGCTATATCGAAGCTGGTTTGCTCGTGGCTAGTTTTCTGATAGTGGTGTTCGTGGTCCTCAGTTCACAGACAGCACCCAACGCGAGACCAGCTCTTCTCTATCTACCTTTGCCCCTGTTGCTCTGGGCAGCCATCAGGTTTGGCCCGATAGGATCCAGTTCAGCGCTTTTGATTGTAAGTGTGGTTGAAAGTTGGGCAGCAATACATGGCCTGGGACCATTTGCAACCCAGTCAGCAGAGATGAATGCGCTTTCGGTACAGCTCTTCTTGATTCTTACCTCGCTGCCGCTGATGTTTCTTGCCGCGCTTATTAAAGAGCGCGAGCGGGCGCAGGATGCGGCGTCTCAGAAACAGGTACGACTCGAAGTCGCTCTCGACGCCGCTCAAAAAGCCTCACAAGCACTAAGCGTAAGTCAGGAAAAGCTGCACCTCAGTCACAACCAGATCCGGAAGTTGCTGGGCAGGCTGATTAATGTTCAGGAAGCTGAGCGTCGCCGAATCTCGCGGGAGCTTCACGACGATCTGAATCAGAAGATTGCCACGCTGTCGATGAGTATCAGCCGGCTCAAACGAAACGTCCCGATGCAGGATGTAGAACTGATCGCGGAACTGGAACAACTGCGCCAAACCGCAAACGCTCTTACGAACGAGGTGCGCCGGTTGTCGCATCAACTACATCCGGCGGTTTTGGAGCACCTGGGTTTGGTAACGGCGCTCGAGTCGTATATCGCTGGTTTCACTGACGAAGAAAAAATCGACGTGCAACTGACGGCGGACATCGGCGATGAACGCATACCTTTCCAAACGTCGATTTGTCTTTATCGCGTGGCGGTTGAGGCATTGCGAAATGTTGCTCGACATTCCGGCGCTGAGTCGGCGGCAGTTTCTCTAACAAGATCTTCCGGCAACTGGGAACTGCGAGTGTCCGATTCAGGAAAGGGCTTCGACGTGGAAACGTTCGCGCAAGCGGGCGGTTTGGGATTGATAAGTGTTGAAGAGCGATTGCGCCTGCTCCAGGGAAGTTGTGAGATTCGCTCAACTCCGGCGCAGGGCACAACGCTCGTTGCGCGAGTGCCGCTCGCGGCGTAAAGACGAAGATGAAACGCATACGACTGTTAATCGCCGACGATCACGTAATGTTCGCTCAAGGGCTGGTGAGTTTGTTGCGTGATGAGTTTGAGCTGCTTGGCACGGCAGGAAATGGTGAAGAACTCGTCGAAGCGACTCTTCAGTTGAACCCCGACGTGATTCTGGTAGACATCTCAATGCCTGTTCTCAACGGTTTCGATGCGGTGCGACGCATCAGAGAGAGCGGCAACGAAGCCAGGATCATCTTTTTAACGATGCATGACGATGCAACGCTCCTGTCTGAAGCGTTTCGTTGTGGCGCCTCGGGTTATATCCTGAAACAATCTGCCGGCGAAGAACTGGCGAACGCAATCAGAGAGGTGGCGCACGGAAACAGCTACGTCTCGCCGCTGATAACCGACCTTCCAGGCGAACCCCTGCCCCCCCATACGCAGAAAACGACCATTACCCCACGCCAGCGTGAGGTGCTTGAATTAATTAGCCGCGGTTTGACGATGAAGGAGATCGCTTCTCAACTCAACATCTCCACCAGGACTGCCGAGTCGCATAAATACGAAATGATGCAGACCCTCGGGGTCGAAACCACAGCCGAGTTAACCAGGTA
>Ga0307408_100002402_pt1 | contig 13202 bp, 24 predicted proteins | sample 322Cmetagenome_FD_202116 | JGI IMG/M metagenome (GOLD analysis project Ga0307408, IMG submission 202116) | Maize rhizosphere microbial communities from greenhouse at UC Davis, California, United States - 322HYB-C-3 | ecosystem: Host-associated > Plants > Roots > Rhizosphere > Soil | place... | reverse complement strand
TACCCGAGGTCGAGGGTACGATCTCACCGCCGAAGGGCAGGTCGACCTTGGCACGGTTCACGCGCATGCCATAAGCCTTCAGATCAGCGAGTGGGCCGTCCTCGAGATTGTTGAAGACCATGTCGTAGGTGTTACCCGTCTGACCGTCTTCCGTAGCCATGATACGAACGAAGGGGTACTTGACGGGCTTGCCCATCGGTTCACCCTTCTCATACGTGTAGGTGTGGCCCAGGAACTCATAAGTTTCGCCACCCTTGGCCCAGCCTGCGAATCGGCACGGACCGAGAGCCTCAAACAAAACTAGTTCGGCGGCCACACCAGATTTGTTGCATCCCTTGGGTCGGGAGAAGAATGCGGTGTCATGCAGTCTACGGCCATCTTCCCCGAGCGCGTAGCAGTTGACGATGAACCCCGTGAACTCGTCACCGTGAACGATAGGTTCACCCTCAACGTCGCCCGGGCCCTGTACGACGAACTTCTCGATCCACCAGGTAGCGAGCCAGCCTAGCGAACGTTCGGGATCACAGTCCTTGTGAGTGATTAGCTGGCGGGGCATATTTGAGACCCCTGTGCTTTACGCTTGTCGATCAGCATCTTGACCTCTTCGCTCATGTTGCCGTGAGCACGAGCCGTAATGAAGATCTGATCGGGCACCCAACCGTGAAGCTGTTTGCCTTCTCGGCAAGCGAACATGAACTCTCGACCCAGGAACTTGATGGGCAAGGCCTTCAGATCAGCCATGTCGGAGACAACGATGATGGAGGTCTGCATCATGCCCCCTTGGTGATGCGCTTGCGACGGGACGCGAGATTGGTGACTTCGTTGGCACCCCGGTTAGAACCAACAGGCGAGGTCTCGGGCTCTTCGATCTCCATGCGAAGTCGGTTACGGTCCTCAGGTGTGGCACCGAACTTGGCAACACGCAGACGGACCTCAGACGCGAACTCCCAACGTCCGTTCATCCACATGTTGTGATGGATCAGGGCGGTGTCGAGCAGTGCGTACCAGTCAGGTTCGGACAGCATGCCTGCAGCCTGGGGCGAACGCCTCCACGCTTCCCACCAGTCTCGTGTGGCCGGGTGCCAGTCTTCGGGTTCACCATGCTTGTCGGTCAGCATGCCTTCTGGAAGAGCAAATCCCCGCAGCTTGCCGTCAGAGACGACCAAATTCTTGTCAGGCTGCTTGTTGCGCCGTATTGCTCGAGGGTCTGGTGCGGGGCCGGGCATGATGTTCTCCTTGTCAGGGTACCTGTCGGTGGTTACAGGTCATGATACCACTCACCCCACACCAGAACGATGTGGGGCGGGTGTTACGGAGCGGCAGTGGCTGTGACAGCACCTGCATCAGATACGGACAAACGGTAACGAGTACCATTGGGAGACCTGAGCAGAAAACCCTTTCCTGCAGTGACGAGCTCGACTTCTCCATCAGCATTTACCTGGGCCACGGTAGTAGTTCCCTGACGGATCAAAATGGTTTTGCCGGTTCCGTCGTTACGGAGGTTAATTACGTCCCCGTTGCCGGTTCCCGACTTGGTAAAACCAGCAACAAAGCCACCGTTGGTAGAGGTATTGAGCTGAGCAGCATAGTTCTGACCAGATACCAGAATTGGGTAAGCACCTGCCGAGGAAGCGTTAGCAGTGATCTGCAAAGCCGGTACAGGTGCGTTCGAGTTCAGACGGATGAGGTTCTTGGTAGTTCCAGCCTGATTGGTAGCGTTGATCGTGTGCTCAACCTGATCAGCCGGAGGAGTCAGTACGAGTTCACCTCGGCCAAGGAACCTCATCCAGTAAGCCCCGGTGTGGTTAATGATCCTAATGGCATCGCCAGTAGCCGCGGTATCTTCGACGCTTGAGGGGTTTCGTACAGGGTTGTTGGTCTGGCAAATCACAAAGGAAGGCCCAGTACCCGTATTGTCCAGCTTAACCGCGGTGCTGTTGCTGTATTGATGGACTACCACACCAGTAGAGGAGCCGGGGTTGTTGTGGAGATCGAAGCCGAAAGCCTGGTTGTTGGGAGATCCTGTGCCATCGCCCCAGTGCTCGATATTGATGACCGAGCCTTTGGCCGAAGCAGTATCCTCGAACTCGAGCCGTTTGGTGATGTCGAGCTTGGTATCGTTCGCATCTTTGTTTACCGGAACGAACTTTCCCGATAGCTGATCGATGAAGTTCTTGGCAGGTGAGTTGATGCGTTCCAGGGCGTCTTTTACGGATTCTTCGAAGCCGGCCCGAGACCAGCCTCGCAATCCTATAGGTGATCTGGGGGCCATTATATTACCTCTCTGTGTGGTTGTGGCAATTCTACCAAACACCCCACACCAGGCGACCTGGCATGGGGTGATCGGTGCGGACGCTTGTGTTACTCTGCAGCGCCTGGGCGTTCCTCGGGCGGTGTCGTGTCCTGTTCGGTGTTTGTGCAGAGCGCACAGACGCCGGTAGGGATGTACGGATCGATGTCTACGTGTTCGCCTTCATGTTGTTTCGCCATGTCATCATCCTACGTGTTAGAGATGGTACCGACGGCTGTGCCAGGGAGCGTGCTGGGCCACACCTCTTCGGTGGTCCACGTGATCGAGCCGTAAAGAGCGACCGTCGGTCGAGCTACGGAATAGGCACCAGACACCGTACCATGAACCCAGCCAATGGTCCCATAGTTCGTGATCCATTGCTGACCCAGGGCATTGTTCTGAAGCCCGATTGCCTGGAGGCTTCGATGCTGGGCATGGGGTCGGAAGCCAACCGGAACTTCTGTAGAACCGATAATGTCTGTGTAGCCGTTAGCGGAAGTGTCCAAGAGAACGCCGACAAAAGCCATCTCAACATGGTGTCCCCGACGACGGTAGCGAACGCTACCCCCGGGTAGGACTTTGCCTGCTACAGCGGTCACGGGAACTTCTCGCCAGCCAGTGTCGCCGTAGGTTAGCTGTTCCCGCTGGTTGATCGGGTCCCAAGTGTAAAAGGTTCTACCTGAGGACTGGTCCACCCTGGTGTGAGGGTAGGACTTCCACGGGGACCATGCACCGTTCACGAACTGACGACGGTAGAACACAGAGCCGTGACGGTTGGCGGGAGAGAACCAGAACGGAAAGAACTGCTGCTCGAGATGAGTACCAATTGTTACCTCGTGAACAACCAGAACGCCAAGGCCGGCTTCCGGGTAGTTGTTCAAAGGTGTGGCATTTGCCGCCGAAGTCTGACGGTAGACGCCCGAGGTCTTGATCTCATCGAGGTTGCCAGTACCCAGGACCGTGCCCACAGTGATGCCTCCCGGATCACCTTTAGGGCCCTGGGGGAAGTAGAAATCGAACTCGAGCTGTGTACCGTTCTGTGTGGTACGCACCTCAGCCTTCGTTGGATCAGTAGGTGTAAAAGCCATTGCTTACTCCTTACGTGTTAGGGATCGAGCCAAAAGAGCTACCGGGAAGTGTGGCCGGCCAGGCGTCATTGGTCTGGTAAATCAGCGTCCCGCTGTAAGGGACATTCATGGTGGGATTATAAATAACCACGGACCCGTCTGACACTGCCTCCACGATCCGGGACTCCCCCGCGGCGGAAGTGAACGCGGCGCGGAGCCCGGTCAGTATCGTCCGGAAACCAACGGGCATTACACCTACATCAATGAAGTTTACTGCTCCGGAGGCTGTAGCAGCAAAGTTTATGCCAACTACATGAAGGCAGATCGTTCTACCATCCCTACGGAGGTAGAGAGTACCCCCGGTAGTGGTAACGGTATTCCTGATCGAGCCTCCGACATTCCTGAGGCCTGTATCACCGTAGATCAGCTGGTCACGCTGGTTCACCTCGTCCCAAGCATACATGGCCCGACCTGCGGAAGTGTCCATTCGGCTGGACCCGAAATGACGCCACGGGCTCCAAAGGCTTGAGAACCTACGACGAACATAGATGCCCTTGGTATTTGTGGTATAAGTCTGAATCAGTACACCCCCAGTAGTGGAGGGAGTAACGGTCATAGACCCTGCTTCTGCATAGGGGTAGTGGTTGGCGGTAGCTGCTGACGAGCCAGAAGGTGTGGCTACCTCATAAAGCCCCACGGTGATAATGTTGTCCAGGTCCTGGTCAACCACTAGCCGAGTAGCCACCAAACCGCCCGGATCTCCCTTTTCACCCTTGAGTCCCTGAGGGCCGATGGTGCCTGGTGCGGCGGGGCCCATCGTCACGTCCTTGACCACACCCTGGATGGGCGGGCCTACGACAGGGCCGGCGTCAACTCGGGTGAGGTCGTTGCGCTCGAGGATGAGCTTGCCGTTGGAATCGACGTACCCCGTCTTGACAGTCAGGGAGTGAAAGTTCTCGGCCTGTGATTTGGCTGTCTGGGCCTCATCACGGAACCCCTGAACCTCGGTCTTGAGGTTCGTAACGTCCGTTTTGTGGTTGCTCGCCTGGAACGCGGCCAGTTCTGCGGCTGATTGTGCGCCCAGAGCGTCTGCACGTGCGTTCGTTGCAGTCGTCGCGCTCGATGCTGCACTGGTGGCGGATGTGGCGGCGTTGCTCGCAGACGTTGAAGCCTCAGATGCTTTCTGTGTGGCAGTCGTTGCACTGGCACTGGCATTTGCCGCAGACGTGTTCGCCTGTGTGGCACTGGCTCCCGCCTGAGTCGCGTAGGACGATGCGTTACCCGTCTGGGCGACGGTCAAGTCCTTGGCGGCCGTGGCTTCGTCACGTGCTACCTGTACGGCAGCAAGGGACGAGGCCGAGGATTCAGCAAGGCTATCCACGTATGCGAACCAGGCAGGTGTGGGCGTGACACTTGTCGGAGCCAGTGTCTCTGGATCGACCGGGATCAGCTCGTTGTAGTAGTGGGTGTCAGGGGAATCGGCAAGGGTGAAGTACCACGTGCGCTTTTCTGCACCGACGAAGCGTTCCTCAACCTTCCAGACCCATTCTGCGGTCGGGGCCAGATCGACCTCGGCCACACCATCGACGAGGAACACCTGGAAGCCGGAGTCGAGCACCAGGGACGTGGGTGTCGTCCGTGTGCGGGTAGGGGTGAGCCATACGTAGCCCTGTGCGGGGATATCACCTCCTGAGGACGGTCGGTCGACCTCAATCCTTACAAGGGTCATGGTTTTACCTTTCTCTGGGTTGGGGTAATTTTACCACTGGCTCACTGGTAACGGACCGCCAAGCCTTCCATCAGCAATACAGCGTTTATAATGCGTCCGTCCTGGCCCTGTATGCGGACGAGAATGCGGCCATACTTGTCCTCGGGATCTTTGAACGATTGGATGACTGTGTCCACACCTGGCGGGGCGAGTTCCATGGCGCGCTCGAGGGCTTCGAAGAACAGGGGCTTGCCCCTCTCGGGGGTGTTTATCTCGACGAGTCGGCACTTCTTGTTGAGGAAGATGTGGAACCCAAGATCGATGGTCAGGTCGACGGTATCCCCGTCTACCCAACGATTGACCCTTGCGTAATAGATGTACTCTGGCTTCATGGGGCCATCGTACCATTTGTTAGGATAAAGCCATGGAAGCGACAAAACATGAGCAACTAGTAACGAAACGCGTAGGCGAGTCCGTACGGCTGGTGAAGAACGGTGTCAGACGCTCGAACAGGTACCCGGGAACGATCAATCACGCCTACGAAAAAGGCGATTCTGACGCTCTGCTGCGCGTTCTGAAGGCACGCACGTTCTGGAAGGACTCATGCTGGGTGTGGACTGGCCCCGTTGGCCCTGAGGGTCGCCCCCGCGCAACTTTTCTGTCCCGTCAGATCCGGCCGCAGCGTCTCGTCCTCGAGCTTGAGGGGTACGAGCTGCGTCCACACCAGCAGATCAAGGTGACGTGCGGCGAATCGCGCTGTTTGAACCCTGACCATCTGCATATCATACGTGATATTTGACCCGTCTGTCGGAAGTGTCCTAACCCGTACATAATGTGACCACCCGAACGCTCCGGGCGGAAAAGGGCCCCCAGGGGAGGGGGTCGTCGGGGGGGTATATCACATGTGACATATGCACATGCGGTCATATGAACAGGCATGCATGGACGCATATGCACACGCATTCATATGTTCGGTTGAGCAATCGGTTCATCATGCGGACAGGTGTGCGGCATGCGAACAAGTACGGACAGGCAACAGGTTCACGATGCGAACGGATGTGCATCATGCGGACATGTTTGTTCGGTCAAGCAAGTGTGCATGGTTCGGACGGACAAGCAATAGGACAGGACATGTCAAGACATGCGGACATGACGACATGGGTATGTCAAGACATGCGGACGTGCACATGGTTCGGTCATGCAAGCAACGGTCGGGGTATGTCAAGACATGCGGACAGTGGGGTAGTTCGGTTGGTAAAGCAATGGCATATCGTTCGGTTAGTCAAGTACCACACCAACGGGCGTGTGTGCGCCTGTAAGGCGGTGGCATTGCTCCTGTGGGCAATTGCCCAGGCGATGGGCGCGAGAGCGTCACAGGCGCCTTTACGGGCGTGTCAGCGGCAGATGTACGTCATGAGTGCGCGAGCGTGTGTGCGTGTGCGCGCGCGAGTATAAGACATCGGATTGAGAGGGTCAACAGTTTCAGGACAATCGTTATCCAATAATTTCTCCGTCAGAATCGTTATCAAAACGTGCTGTATAACTATGCAGACGGGTGCATAACGATGAATTCTTACGCACACATTGAGCCGATGTGTCATCAAAGCGGAGTAATAAAACTTTTTGAGGCGTAACAATCAGGGTTTTTTGTACTGACTTTGTACTGAGGGGTGCGCGTCATTGCAACGATTCAGAGCGCTATCACAAAAAAGATTTTCGATCAAACGTTATGAATACGCTGTACACTTGAAGCACGCACTACTTCATCGATCGAAAGGAACACACACCGCGCACGTCGCCCGCAACGACATCCACCGCACATGATGCACACGCCGTGATTAGGTTCACGATTGACAACTACATAGCGACTTGAGAAATGCGAACCGTTCGCATATGAACCGCCGTCATTACGGCCCCGATTGATACGCGTTCCGCGCTTCATGTGTCCGCACATGGGGCGTGGTGCGTGAAACCTCACGCAACAGGAAACGACATAAGGACATGATTATCATGACTGAAACCATCGCCACCGTTGCTACCCCTGCCGTTGTCAAGGCTGCCGTCGCTGACGCCGCCGAGGCCGTACTCGCGCCGAAGGCACCGAAGGTTGCTGCGCCGAAGAAGGCTGCACCCAAGGCACCGACCAAGGTGACCAAGGCACTGCGCCCGCTGAAGCCCGCTGCATCGTTCAAGGGGAAGGAACTGAAGGTCAACGACGAAACCGTCAAGGTTGTTCGCACGTCGACCTCGGTCCGCATTGATCACTCGGCCTGCAAGCACGCAACGACCGGTCCCGAAGGCAAGAAGGCACGTGCCGCCTGCCGCGCCCGCGTTGAATCGTCGCTGAAGAAGTAACCGCTTGTCTCGTGCACCGTATGTGATGATACGGTGCACGGGGCTGGATGTTACTTACGTCCACACCCGACGCGGGTGAAACGACAATTGGAAGGGGATGACGGTGACAACCGATCCCAATGAAACCGTAGGTTACCGCAGCAAGTACGGTGCGGGTGAATCGAACGGCTTGGTCAATGGTTCTGAATACCATTCCCAGGTCGACTATTCCCACCGCATGTCGCTGAAGGAAGTCTCCGATGCAGGGGGAACAATCTCCCGTCTCCGGATACTGACCGAAGTTGTGCCGGGCACCGGCCGTCTCTGCGATATCTCCTACATCCACGCCACCCTTCCCTCCGGGGAAACGGTCGACGTGTACAACGGCCTGAACGGTCTTCTCCCAATGAGGAACCTCAAGAAGGAACTGATCGACTGGGCCAAACGTGAAGGGGTCTTTGCCAAAGGCATCGGTCTCCTCGACAACTGGTCGGTGATGTACTGATGAATTGGGTACGATCCACCACCGTGACCGGCCGACCCGCTGTGCTGACTGACTACGTCTGGAGCCTGAACTCCATGCGTGTGCACTGGGCACTCAACCGCTCCGAAGGTGCCGCCTGGCACATCGAAAAGGATGGGGTGCTGATCGGAACTGCTCCAACTCTGAACCGTGCTCTCTACCGCGCACGAACCCTGATGTGAACAGGCTTGGCAGGGATTCTCCCCCTGTCAGGCATGGACATATCAGTCCACGAAACGACAATCGGAAAGGTGATCATCGTGATCAACCGCTTCAAGCCCCGCTCTGCTGCTCTGACCCTCGGTGTGGCAGGAGTGATGCTTCTCTCCATCTCCGTGATGCCGAAGCCTGCTCCCGACTTTGATCGTGTGGCCAGCGCTCCGTGCGAAAGCCGTGATGGGGGCGAATCCTGCATCGACATGCTCCCCACACCCGAGGTGACGGTGCTCGATTCAGGTGCGTGGTGCTACCTCAATGACTGCGCGACCGAACCCTGTCCTGAAGAGGATGGGTCCCTTCCCTCCTGCATCTGGGATGCCAATGTACGGGGCAACAACTCCGGGCAATCCCATCTTGTGACCTCAACCGGCCAGGTTGTGTACGCGAACTTCTAGGGTCTCTCGTCCAGGTACCCGTGACCTGGGCGTGAGTCTCCAGAAGGAGAAACCAAACGACTATCAAAGGATGTGACCATGACTGAAACTGGCAAACCCAAGGACTGGCCTTCTGGCATTACCTGGGGTTCTCCAAAACATCAGGTCGACTGGGCGAATGTCCGAAAACTCCACGAGGCTGACATGGAACGTGCCCGAATGGAGGAGGCAGACGAACAGATGCCCGGCATCATCGTCTCCTCTCGGATGCTGACCCCCTACGAATCCATCAAGGTTCCGGGTACCAGGGTCCAGCTGATGCGAGGTGGCTCTTGGGACCCTGAGGTCTTCACCGTGACTGATCACGTGGGCCGGACCCCCGACCATATCGTGCTCCGCACCAGCCGGGGTGACCTCTTCGAGGAATACGTTGACGAATACTCCGTCGGGAACCAGATACGCGTAGTATGAAATACCACGTGCATCACGGTAAGGTTGGAACGTACGGTGAGATCAGGACGACCGAATACCGGGACTCTGCTAACCGTCCCCTCGCAACCATTCAACACGGAACACCGTGCACCGTCACCCTGTACTCCAAGGGTGTGGCCCATTCACGCTCCGGCCCACCCGACACAAGGGTCGAGGAAATATGTCTCGCCCATCTCTCCAGCCTCGGATACACCGAGGAAGGTTCCTCTACGTGGGACCTGAAAGCCTACAACGACTGAAAGGGTTTGACCATCATGACCGAGAACAACGCGCAGGACATCGAGCAGATCCAGGAACTCCTCACTCCCGACCCCTGGGGTAACGCTGAGGCCAAAGCTCTCCAGCACACCCCGTACCTGGAATTCTTCGCTAGGCCGGGCTCCTTCAATGGAGGACTCTACCGGGGCTACTGCAAGAACCACCCCGACAAGAAGTACCTGACGAAGGGGCCAGGACGTTCTCTCCACTTCGTGCCCGATGACCCGTTCGCCGATGAATGCCAGTGCCCCATCGCCGACATCCTGATCGACCCGAAGCAGCCATGATGTACATAGGCATGGTCTATGACTACGATGACGTGGCACCCGTTGTAGTCTTCGGCCCTTTCTCCAACGATGATGAGGCCGCGGATGCAGCCATCGAGTTCATCGAACTCCAGGTTCATGAAGGCAAATGGTCGCCCGACGTTCTCTCCGAGGACTCTGACATACAGGTAGTCGTCGAGCCCTTGTTCGCTGATGTACTAGCCCACCGCAAATGGAAGGAAGCCAACCGTGGCAATGACCGTAACGTGTAACGACTGCGGATACTCCGGGTCGATCGACCGTGTCCAGCTCCACTCCTGCCAGATACAGGAACAGGGCGGACGGTGCGAGGACTACCCGGCATGCGGCCACACCGACGGTGATGGTTGCCAAACTCTCCCCGAGCACACGTCCGAGTACTGGCTCGAGATGATGCACAGGTTCCCTGACATGGAGCTGTTTCCCGATTGATACACGCGTCCCTGGGCGTCTGGAATGTCGCGCACGAACAATGACACACGCACGATAAACTGGACGCTCAGGGCACGCTTCACGCGTCACTGGGACGCTGTTTTGACACACGCACACAACGACAGGAAACGACATTGAATTTCAACCAGCAACGGGCCCTGATGATCGTGCTCCAGCATCTGGGCATGGCCTTCGATTCGGACTACGATTCGTCCGTGATCGAGAGGGGGCCAATCATCATCGTGACCGTGCTCGACATGCGGGACAATGATCCCGGGGATGCTGTCCGGGTCATCACTGCAATGGTTAACCTCGAGAACGAGCACGTAACCATCCTAGGAAAGAAGGAACTGTGACTTACCAAACCAAGTTCGCCTATCTGATCGACAACATCCGCAACTACGACCAGCACGTTCACACTGCGGCCAAGACCGTCGAGCTTGGTTACGCATCCTGGCTCGTTGGCATCAACCGCATCACCCGGCGAAACTACTACGAGTTCTACCTTCGGTACAACGCGGCCCTACTGGCCCAAGGGGAGGAAACGGCCACACCCAACGGGGTTGTCCGGTGCGACCTCGGTGACATCGAGGAGTTCATTGGGTTCGCAACCAACGCCCCTACCCTGACGGATGCCAAGTTCCGAAGGGCGTTGTCCGACACACTGTTCCAAAGGGCCAAGGCTATGGGAGAAAACCTGTGAACTGCATGAACTGCGACCAGCCCATCAAGCGGACCTACTACGGCAACTGGGTCCATGAACATCTGGACGTAACCTACTGCGCCTCGCAGTCGCCTCACACCGTCTACAACAATTGGGACAAGCGTGTGGCTGAGCCCGAATGCAGGGAGTTTGCCGAGAACGGCTCCTGTATTCACTCTGACTGCATGGCGAAGGCAGGTTTTTGATTTGTCAGGGATCTCTCCCTTATGACACAATCGTCATATGTGCACACGCGCATGATTGAAACGACAAAGGAAGGGACAACATGTCTCTCGATATACGCGTTGACCGTTGCGAAAAGTGGGAAACGTTCACCGAAAAAACCAACTACGCGATGGCATCTTGGATGTACGTCACGGGTGTGGGCCAGATCAGGGACGAACAGGAACGCATCAAGTTTCTCCGCCGTGCTACCGAGTTCCAGATCGCAACCGGCACCGATCATAAGCCGCTCATCGATTTCCTCGAACCGTTGTCCCGCGACTACATCGGATGCCACACCAACGTGTCCGACGTGACCGATTTCCAATGGGGCAAGAAGCTCCTCACTGAACTCCGTGATACATCCGCCGCAATCGTAAAGGTGTCAACCAATGTCTGACCGCGTCGTCGTCGAAACCCTGCCCAAATGTGACATCCACAAGTACGAGTTGGGCCACGACAGTGTCCCCGCTAGGTACGATGCCAAAACACGGACAGGTCAATGGGCCAACATGTGTGAGGATTGCTACCCGAAATTCCGGTACTTCCACGATCTCGGCACTGGCAAAGGCCAGCGACTCGTGACACGGTGGGAGAACGACATCCAGATCGTGAACGACTACGTCAACGGTCCGGATTTCTTTGCCGATCACCAGGATCGACCGTTCATGGTCGCCCTGGAACACAAGGAACTGAACCGCATCGAGGTATCCATGACCTGGTCCGATCAACGGGTCTGGAACTGCACCTTCCTCGTGATCGACGGAAAGGCTGTGCGCCAGTGAACATCGGAGGACGACACTTCTCCACTGCCGAACCGCCCGTCGAGGTGTGGAAGCAGTTGTGCAAATTGCTCCTCGCCATCATTCCCTTGTCCATCTTGGGACTGCTGGTATTCGGTCTCATGACCATCCTGTTCTGGTTCGCCTGATGGCTACGTTCAACGACCGGGAAAGGGCTGTTGATCGGATCATCGATTGGATAGCCCCAGATAATGACCGTGACATCACCTACAACCACATGCCGGCAAAGACGATGTTCGGTGTCCGCGTGTATGAATGGGACTACGAAGACCATGACCACACCCAACAGGAGAAGGATGAAACACCTGTCCTCGTTGGATGGGTCGACGCCGACGCCCGAACCGTAACGTTCCAAGTTCCAAACGACTGAAAGGCTCTACCATGGTACGCACTGACAACCCCCAGAAACTGATCGGCCTGCTCGAGGACCTGATACACGAAATGAAGGCCGAGAACTGGCGTTTCACGGATCACATGTACGACCAGGCCAAGATCGTGCTCCTCGATGAACTCGGCGATCGCATGGAGGAGGACGAACTGCGCATCTCCAAGATGATGCTCGGTGCCATGTTCCTCATGACCCTTCAGGGCATGTGGGAGGACGAGGCCGACATGGTGTGCGCTCGAGACGACCAGTTCATGTACCTCCACGGGGATGTGTCACGTTACTTCGTGATGCGTGCACCAGCCAACGATCACGGGTATTCGTCCGTGTTGTGTGGCCCTGACAACACCATCCTTGCCGCGTTGAACGACGACGGCACCAAGTCATTCCACACCTACCAGGCGAGGATGGCCAAGAAGGTCGAACACCGCGAAGGTGAGTGACATCTGACTGAAGGGCCCCGTGACATGCGCAATCACGGGGCTTTTTAGCGGAGTTTTTAGAGTGGCCAAAACGATCGTCCTACGGTCGCTGTAACGAACGGGAAAGCGTAGTGACACATTGATACGTCGAACGATTTCTGGACGCTTAGGGACGTGCCCAGGGATCGCTGAACATGTGCTGGGTTGTGCGCGTTCGTGCGTCATGCGTGACGGTCGCGTAAACGCTGCCCTGGGACGCTGGAGATGTGCGCGTGTGTGTTCATATCAACGTCTGCCTGTTGGACGATTACAGCGACCGTGGGACGCTGTTTGGATACGTCCAGAATCAATCGTCGAATCGTTGAACGCCTGGATGCGATTTGCGTTGGTTCTTCTTTTGCGCGGATCGTTGTGATCGACCGCCGCGTGATGCCGTGTCTTGGTCGTGATGGTACGAGCACAAGGATTCGAGGTTTGAATGGCGATGGTCATCTGGATCGTTGATGTGGTTCACGTCCGTGGCCTTTGCACTGCATGGCTGGCCGGTATCCTCGCGTATCCGCACGCAACGGTAGTTGTCCCGCTTTAGCACGTTCGCACGGATGAATCGCCATTTGTCAGGGAGCGGTACGCTTCGACCTGATGTCTTACCCCATGCCATTGTT
>Ga0307408_100002401_pt1 | contig 13204 bp, 6 predicted proteins | sample 322Cmetagenome_FD_202116 | JGI IMG/M metagenome (GOLD analysis project Ga0307408, IMG submission 202116) | Maize rhizosphere microbial communities from greenhouse at UC Davis, California, United States - 322HYB-C-3 | ecosystem: Host-associated > Plants > Roots > Rhizosphere > Soil | place: USA... | reverse complement strand
CCATGCACAGCTGCGCCAAAGCTATATCGATAACCCCTCTACCCGTTACATGGGCGCCGGCCGCGATCTTTACGGCAAGCGCAAGGACGCCAGTGAATTCCCCCTCGAAATAGGCCTGCGCTCCCTGACTGCCGATAGCGAACAATTTATCGTCGCCACCATCGTTAGCATCACCCGTCGCAAACAATTGGAAGAGCGTCTGTCCAAGGTTATTGATGCCTCTCCCTATGGGCAGCTGTTAGTCGATGAGCGCGGTATCATTCAATTGATCAACCCCAGCTTGTTACAGCTTTTTGGTTACAACAAAGAGGAGCTGCTGGGTAAGTCCATGGATATCCTACTACCCGAGCGCTACCGTGCTGGCCATGAAAAATTGCGCTCAGGCTATATACAAAAACCCAGCTTACGCCCAATGGGTTTAGGCAGGGACCTGACTGGCCGGCACAAAAGCGGAACTGAAATTCCTATCGAAATTGGTTTAAGCCCGGTAGAAAGTGATGCGGGAAATTTAACGCTCGCCGTCGTCACCGATATTTCCGAGCGCAAGCGGCTGGAATTAAACCTTAAACAAGCCAATGCACACCTTGAAGAATTTACCTACGTCGCCTCGCACGATTTGAAATCACCACTGCGCGGCATTAGCGATTTGGTGGAATGGATTAGTGAAGATTTGGGCACAATTACACCTGAACCCGTCGTTAAAAATATCGCGCGGATTAAGTTGCGTATTGGTCGGATGGAACGTTTAATCGATGATTTATTGTTGTACGCGCGCGCAGGCAAGCGCGCCAAGGAATCGGCAGCAATTGATGTATATTCATTAATTGCCGATATTATTGAGATGCACCCGATTCCTGCCAACTTCCAAATCCTGCAAGACATTCGTATCGGTGAAATTTATGCCGCAAAAATTCCGTTAGAAACGGTATTACGCAATTTATTTAACAACGCCTTAAAACATCACAACGGCATCAACCCCACGATTACCCTCAGTGCCGAAGCCAGTGGCAGTTACTGTTTATTCAAAGTTATCGATAACGGCCCAGGCATTCCCAAAGCAGCACAGGAGCGTGTATTTCGTTTATTTCAAACCCTTAATAACAATGAAGCCAGTGGCAGTGGCATAGGTTTGGCACTCGCCAAGCGCCTCACCGAAAGCCACGGGGGACAAATTGAATTAATCAGCACCAGCGACCAAAGAGGCTGCAGCTTCCATGTATGGTGGCCGCGATTTGCGAGGAAAGATATTGATGAGTAACCCGACCAAAGTGAATATTTTATTAGTCGATGACGATGATGTTGCCGCTGAATCCGTCGTGCGTAGCCTGCGGAAACACGCCATGGATTTTCCGGTGACACTTGCCCGCGATGGCATTGAAGCGCTGGAAATATTGCGCCACACCCACCCTGATTTAAGCATTGAGAAGCCCTACTTAATATTGCTTGATCTCAATATGCCGCGCATGAATGGCTTTGAATTTTTGCAAGAAGCTCGCAACGATAAAAATTTACACGATTCAATTATTTTTGTACTGACCACATCAGATTTCGAATCCGACAAATCGCGCGCTTACAATGAAAATATTGCCGGCTATATGGTTAAGTCGGCGGTTGGCCCACAATTCGCCAAGCTGGCTGCACTGCTAGACAATTACCGCAGCACAGTTTCACTACCCGCTTAATACCGGCAGCTGAAAGAGGTAAAGGCGATGATGCCCGATAACATTTCAGACAAACCCGTCAATATTCTGCTGGTAGAAGATGATGATGTTGACTTGGAAAAAATACTGCGTTTATTGCGCAAAACCTTACTCAAATTAACCATTGTAGAAGCCACCTCTGCAGCCGAAACACTGGAGCTAATCAACAGCCAACAGTTTGATTGTGCGATCCTCGACTATCAACTAAAAGATGCGATGGGTTCAGAACTCATCAGAAAAATCCAGAATCATAAAAGCGCCCCAACCCCTATTATTATGATCAGTGGAAACAGCGATGAGCGTGTTGTTGCGGATGTGATGCGCGATGGTGTATTTGATTATTTGCCCAAACGCCATTTGGATGCAGAACAACTAATCAACACTGTGAGCGCAAGCCTGCAGTGGGCCGAATCCGAACGATTGTTAAAAGAAGATCGCTTGAGGTTCAACCAACTCGCTGAGGGGTTGCCGCAATTGGCATGGACTTGTTTACCCGATGGACGCTGCGACTTCTTAAATCGCCGCTGGTGCGATTACACAGGTATCAGTGAACAGGAACAGCTGGATTATGGGTGGCTCAATCAACTTCACCCGGATGATCGCGACCCATTGCAACAAGCATGGACAAAAGCCGTTATTAGCGGCAATGAAATGTATACCCTGTTTCGCATTCGCCGTTACGATGGTGAGTACCGCTGGTTTGACACGCGCGCGGTTCCGCAAAAAAATGATAAAGGTGAAATTATTCGTTGGCTGGGCAGCAACACCGACATCACTGACATTGAACTAACACGACAAGCACTTGCCAACAGCGAACAACTATTCCACACCGCTTTTGATTACGCACCACTGGGTATGATGATGGTCAATCTGGATGGCACCATTATCCAGGCTAACCCTGCGCTGTGCCAACTGTTGGGTTATGGGAGCTCACCCAATTCCCTGGTTATGCCGGGGTTACTAGCATTAGTCCACCCGGAAGACTTGAGTAACACCCAGTTCCAATTAGAAAAATTACGCAATGAAAAACTGGCGTTTGCGCAATACGAAACACGCCTGCTTGCAGAAGATGGCCATTGCGTACCCGTTTTAATCAGCCTGGCATTCATTAACAAAATCGCTGGTGAACCCTGTTACCTGCTACAAATTTATGACCTTTCCGAACGCAAACGCTACGAATTGCAATTAATTAAACTGGCACATTTTGATTCGCTAACCGGGTTAGGTAATCGCGCTAAACTGCACGAGGAAATTGAATTTTTAATTCAAAAATCCCGCCGCAACTCTGCCCCTTTTGGTGTTTTATTTGGCGATCTGGATCACTTTAAACAAATTAACGATGGCCTCGGCCATGAAGCAGGTGACCTGCTATTAAAAACCGTAGCGCGCCGCCTGCAAAAAGCACTGCGCCATGAAGACAGTATTTGCCGTTTGGGCGGCGATGAATTTGTCGTGCTCTTGCAGGATGTCACCAAGTTTGAAGCAGTCGTCACTGTGGCAGAAAAACTGATAACAAAAATCAATAAACCCATCCGTCTCGGCAATAACAAAGTCCATGTCGGCATAAGTTTTGGTATTGCACTCTACCCCACCGATGGTGACGACGCCAAAACCCTGCTGCGCAACGCTGACAGTGCGCTCTACGATGCTAAAGGCAAGGGGCGCGGCTGCTGTCAGTTGTATCGCAAAGAGCTTACCGAATATGTACACAATCGTTTGCGGTTGGACAGTGATTTGCGCAAGGCGATTAGCAACAGCGAGTTTGAACTTTATTATCAACCCATTATCAATTTGCAAACCCATCAAATTGTATCGGCAGAAGCCTTGTTGCGCTGGCATCACCCAACACGGGGCATGGTTCCACCTAATGAATTTATTTCCTATGCACAAGAAAGTGGATTAATCACACCTATCGGTGAATGGGTCATTCAACAAGCCTGCAAGCAAGCCGCCGAATGGCACGGTGCAGGTTTTCCACTCTCGGTATCAATAAACGTCTCTGCACGGCAATTTGAACACAATAATTTACTCTATTTATTTTCACAGGCGCTGGCTGAATCCAACCTGCCAGCTGAAAAATTAGTCGTTGAAATTACTGAGCAAATGTTTCTGGAAAATACTGAACGCAATTTGAAACAAATCAGTGAATTCAAAAGTATTGGAATCCCTATATCGCTGGATGATTTTGGGGTTGGTTATTCATCGCTCAGTTATATAGTACGCTTTGCACCCCAGTATTTAAAAATTGATCGCTCATTTGTGAGCCGGATTGACGAAGCCAAAGAACACGATGAAATGGTGAATGCCATTATCGGGTTAAGTAAAATTATTCCAATGAAAATTGTAGGCGAAGGGATAGAAGAAGAAAGCCAGCGCGATTTTTTAGCCAGCCGCGGCTGCGATCTGGGTCAGGGCTATTTGTTTTCGCGCCCACTACCACAAGAAAAATTTATAGAATTACTGCGCAACCACACTGCCTAATTAATTTGTACAACACCCTGCAAATGATTAAGGCAATGGGCTTTTGCCAACTGCAAAAACTCCTGCACAAACGGCGACATTAATTGTTCTTCACGCACTGCCGCGTAGAGCGTTGGCCAAATACCTGCTTTTCCTGCCGAACGCACACTGATTAATCCCTGCGCCACATACTCTGCCAGCACCCAATTGGGTAAAGCACACACACCACGGCCACTGGCAACCAACTGCACCATCATCAAGGTCAATTCGGACGTGCGCACCGCTTTGGGTTCAACACCTGCAGGTTCCAAAAATTGTTTGAACACATCCAACCGGTTGCGAGCGACCGGATAACTAATCAAGGTTTGATCCGCTAAATCCTGTGGCTGCAAAAATGTTTTCTCGATTAATGCGTGATTATTCGCCAGCGCGATCTGCATTTCGTAGCCAAACAAGGGGACATATTCAACGCCTTTAATCGGTTGCGGATCAGAGGTGATCACCAAATCGATATCGCCCTGCGCCAATGCAGGCAGCGGTTCAAACGTAAAACCGCCGGAAAAATCCAATTCAATTCCTGGCCATTGGTTGCGGTAGATATCAATCGTCGGCATCAGCCAGTTAAAACAGCTGTGGCATTCAATCGCCATATACAAACGCCCCGCTTCGCCATGTACGAGTTTTTTAACATCGCGCTCGGCCTCGCTGACTTTGGCGATGACTTCATCGGCCAGTAACAGGATGCGCTTGCCCGCTTCACTAAAACGCAATGGGCGGCTTTTGCGGATAAACAGCTCGCACTCCAAACGCGACTCCAATTCCTTGAGCTGATGCGACAGCGCCGATTGGGTGAGGAACAACCGCTCAGCCGCTTCCACCAAACTGCCGGTTTCACGCAGGGCGATGAGGGTTTTTAAATGGCGGATTTCGATCATGACACCTACCCATAATAATGTGATCCAGCATCATACATTAAAATTTTTCACGTTAAACGCAATGATGACCAGTTTTACTCATAATAATGGGAATCCGTATAGCTCCTGCTCGTTATTCAGGATGAGCGTTTTACACAGATTAAAAGCGCCACTCCACTTCAGCACTCAACTCGCGCCCGCGATTGGGAATTCCATCGAGCTTGCCTAAACTCTGGGCGGGTGTTGCGGCGGCTTCATCGGTGATATTTTTGACTTGCAGTTTCAACTCGTAACCGGCTGAAAACTGGTAGCGCCACTGGGAGTTGAGCATCCAAAAATCATCCAGTGTCTGCTCGCTGGTGGGGGTAACAGGGGTTTGGCGTTCGTCCTGATAAAAGCCCAGCAAATTCCAGTTCCATTTTTCGGCGGCGTAATTGATTTCAAATGAGCCGGTTTGTTCGGCTTCACGGAATGCACTCGCGGGTAAATCCATGTGGGTGTAGGTCGAGCGTAGCGACCAATGGTTGGATAACTCCTGCGTCCACTCCACTTCCAGCCCCTGGCTTTTTTCTGCAAAACCATTGCGGTAGCTACGCACGGCGCCAACCACAAAAACGGTTTCGATGGGATGCTCATAGCGGTTTTCAAACACCCCCAGGCTGAGGCTGGTTGCGCTCCAGTTGCCCATCAGGATCAGGTTCCACGTTTTGACAATTTCGTGGTTTAACTCGGCATTGCCGATCAAAAGCGGATTATTAATCAGGCCGATTTCGGCCAGCGTCGGGGCGCGAAACGCTTCGCCATAAAGCAGTTTAAGGCTATAAACCTGGTTGAGTTGTTCCACCAAACCCAGGCGCGGGCTGAAGCGCCCGGCCAGCTCGGCGTAGTCGTCGTAGCGGCCACCCAGGGTCAACCGGGTTGATTCGCGCAGGTTGCGCAGGTATTGGGCAAATACGCCGACATTGCTTTGGGAATCTTCTTTGCCTATGGGAAACACCTTGCCCTGGTCACCGTAATAGGTGATGGGGAGGCGCCCTTGGCTCAACTGTATCAAATCAAAATTACCCCGTGCGCTGGCGTCAGTTTCTTCATGTCGTGCCCATTGTGCACCCCACTGTGCGCTGGATTGCTCATCTATCGCCCAGTCATTGGTGAACGTGAAGCGCCAGCTATCACCCGCCAGGCGCGCATCGCCTTTAAACGGCTCGGCGCTTGCGGGGTTACTGGCGCCCAGCAACTGCCTTGGCCCGGTGAGGTAGAGGTCAAAATCGTAGGTGAAATGCTGGTAGCTGAGGGAGATGTTGGATTCAGTATCGGGCAGCCAGGTAAAGCCCTGATCCAATGCCAGGTGCCACCATTGGCGCTCGTTGGCGTTGTAGCCGTTGGCGGTATTGTCCGATTGGTAGAAATCCTCCGTGTTAAGGCGGTTATAACTGACGTGGATCTGTGTTTCGGCACGGCGCAGCGCCAGATCCGCCCCCGTCTGTTGGCGCGGGTCATGGGTAGTGATGGGTTGCTTGCTGAAGCTGTCCGGCAGGACAAATTCATCACCATTGTCTTTATAGGCGTGGATAAAACCATCCAGCGCCCAGTTGCCCAGCTGTGCTGACCAAAGGCTTTCCAACTGGCGGCGTTGCTGCGACCCATAGGCCAGCGCGAGGGATTTTTGCTGCTTGCGCGTGACTATATTGATAACACCGTTAAACGCCGAGCTGCCATAAATAGCTGAACCTGGGCCGCGGATCACTTCCAGCCGCTCAATGCGCGCAAGTGGATAGAGCGGCAAAGTGATATCCGGGCTGCCCGCGCGGGGATCGTTAACCACATGGCCATCGATCAGCAGCAAAACTTCCAGCGATTGTTGGGTGCTGCGGCGCCCTCTGGCACTGTAGGTATAAGCCGCACCGTTACTGGCATTGCGATTGAATTGGAAACCGGGCACCAGATTGAGTAATTCATATAGATAATCCACTCCCAAGCGATCAATCTGTTCACGGGTAAATACGGATACAGCGGCCGGTACAGTTTTGAGGGTTTCTTCAGTCAGGGTTGAACCGGTAACGGGCACCTCAAGCAACTGCTCAAGGCTCAGGTCGAGATAGGCGAGGTCTTGATCGGCATAGCTGAGGTTGGCAAACAGGCATAAGAGTACCTGCCCAAAAAGCCGGGTTGGATGCAAATACAAACAACGTATATTCCTGTTGGTCATTGCAACTCTCCCTCTGTCCCATCAAGACTAGTTGATGCTACTGGTTGCTACCAGCTCAATCATCCAATTCTCAATCGCCACATTCCGAACATATCTAACCTATTTTATTCTTACCTTTGCCAACCAAAGTATTGCTTCACTACGACGCCAACCACTGCTGCAACCACACCTCAAACTGCGCGGGCGGCAAGGGTTTGGAAAAATGGTAACCCTGCATCAACCGGCAGCCTTGGCTGGCCAGTACCGCTACTTCTTCAGCAGTTTCTACCCCTTCAGCAATGGTCTCCATCCCGAGCGATTCGGCCAGACGGATGATGGACGTCACAATCGCCAGGGAAGCGCCGTCTGTCTGCATATCGCGCACAAAGGATTGATCGATCTTGAGGATATTCACCGGCAGGCGGCGCAGGTAATTGAGGCAGGAAAAACCGGTACCAAAGTCATCGATGGCGATGCGGTAACCCAGGTCGCGGAAGGCTTGCAGCACCTGGATCGACACCTCCATATCGCTCATCAACATGGATTCGGTCAGCTCCAATTCAAGCGAACTGGGTTGGGTACCCGCTTGCGCCAACAGCCCCTGCACTTCTGCTAAAAAGCCCGCCTGATGGAATTGCAGCGCAGAGATATTCACGCTCACCACCAAATCGGCAAAGCCAGTCTGATGCCAGGCATTGACTTGGCGCGCCGCCTCGGCAATCACCCAAGCGCCGAGGGGGATGATCAACCCTATCTCTTCCGCCAATGGGATAAAGTGGTTGGGGGGCACAAGTCCGCGTTCGGGGTGACGCCAGCGCACCAGCGCCTCGGCGCCGTAAAGTGTTTTACTGCCCGCCACAATTTGCGGTTGGTAGTGCAACTCAAACTGCCCCTGCTCCAGCGCTGAGCGGAGGTCGTACTCCAGTTTCAAGCGATCCAGTGTGCGCGCATTCAACACCGGCGTGTAGAACTGGTAGTTGTTGCGCCCCTTCTCTTTAGCGAGATACATAGCGGCGTCGGCATTTTTGATCAGCGTACTGGGGGTGTCACCATCGTCCGGGTAAACCGCAATCCCGATACTCGGGCTCAAGTGCAGCGGCATATCCTCCAGGATGTAAGGCAGCAGCAATTCCTCGCGCAATTTGATCGCCACTTCGGCGAGGCTGCGCTCGTCGCGCACACGCGGGAGCAGCACCACAAATTCATCGCCACCCAGACGCGCGACTGTATCGTCGGTGCGCACTGCTGCACTTAAGCGCGCGGCAGTCTGGCGCAAAATCTGGTCGCCCGCTGTGTGGCCGAGAGAATCATTAATATTTTTAAAGCGGTCGAGATCGATAAATAAAATACCGACTTTTTCGCCGCGCCGTTTAGCGGTGTTGATCGCCATCTCCAAACGGTCATTGAGCAGCGCGCGGTTGGGCAATTCTGTGAGGCTGTCGTGATGGGCGAGGAAGTCGATCCGCTCGCGGGACTTTTTGCGCTCGGAAATATCGCTAAAAATGGCGATGTAGTTTTCCGGCTGGCCATCGGCATTCAACACTTGGCTGATGGAATACCAGGTGGGGAATTTTTCGCCATTCTTGCGTTTATTAATCAGCTCGCCCTGCCAGTAACCACGCTCTTTGAGAATATGCACCAGGTTGCGGAAAAAGCTGTGCGAGTGCAGCCGGGCACCGACTGCGGCGGTATCCACCCCCAATACTTCCTCTTCCGTGTAACCCATGATTTTTTCATAGGTCTTGTTAACCAAAATAATATTCAGGTGCGCATCGGTAATCAGGATCGCCTCGTTGCTGCCCTCAAATACTTTCGCCCACAAACGCAGCTCGGCCTCCTGTTGTTTGCGCAGGGTGATATCGCGGATCACCATCACCACTTCGTCCTGCTCGCGCAGGATTACCCGCGCCTCCCAGGTGCGAGTTTTGCGCTGTTGTTGCGACCAATCAAACTCCACCAACTGCTCGCCTTTTCCGGCAAATACGCGGCGAATCTGCGGCGCCAAAATACGGTATACCGGGCCAGGCAAATGGCCCTCACCGGTGGCAGGATCATAGACGACCCATTCCTCCATCTCGTTCACATAGGCGCCGACTTGCATATCAATTACATGGCCGTCGCGGTCAATGCGCAGGATGATGTCGGGAATCCCCGCGAGCAGTGCGCGCATCTTGCCTTCGCTGATGCTGGCATCGTTAAGTGCTTGTTTGGCACGCAGGATAAATTGGATGCGGTAGGGCAAAGTGCCCCAGCTAACGGGTTTGGTGATGAAGTCAGTCGCACCGGATTCATAGGCTTGGTGGATCGAATTGATGTCATCCAAGCCGGTTACCATCGCGATGGGTAAATCGCGCCCGCGCGGCTGGGCGAGGAATTCGCGGCACAGGCTGTAGCCATCGCCATCGGGCAAAAGCACATCGAGCAAGACAATATCGGGTTTACGCTCGGCGAAACGCTCGCGGGCACTGGCGCAGTCGGCTGCCTCCATCACCTGGTAACCCGCCCGCTCCAGGGTAATACTGGTGGTCAGACGCGCAGCTTCATCGTCCTCGACGACCAATACCAACGCACCTGCACCTGACGCGGGCAATGCAATGCCTGTCGATGTTAATTCTTTCACTCGCCTTGCTCCCCTCGCTCCAATTCAACCAGCCCCTGTAGTGATAAGCCGTAAAGTGTTTGGATGTTCCGCAACTGCTGCTCTGCCTGTTCCAAATTGCCCTGGCGAGCCTTGGCTTCGCAGTCGCGGCAGGCGGCGGCCAACTCCACCAAACCGAGATTGGCGGCACTGTTTTTAAAATTGTGTGCCGTTTTATAAAGCAGATCCGCATCGCGCTGAGCCACCGCCGTTTCAAGCTGGGCAAGCAAAGGCGGGCTGCTGCTGCGGAATAAACCAATAATGCGCGGCAATAATCCTTCGCGCAGCTCGCGCAGTTGGCGGATGACTTGTTGGTCAATCTCTACTGCTAGAGCCTGCGGAGTCGCCGCCGCGACCTGGTTGTATACCGCCGTTGCTTCAGCAGGTGCAACAACCGCTTCGGGCGGCACCCCGCGCTGTGGCAACCAGCGCGCCAATAATTCGTGCAACTGCTCCTGTGCGAAGGGTTTGCTGAGGTAGTCATCCATTCCGCGCGCGAGGCAGTGTTCGCGGTCGCCGCTAATCGCGTTGGCAGTGAGCGCAATAATCGGTATTGCAGGCAAGCCCAAGTCAGCCTCGCGCTGGCGAATACTGGCGGTTGCCTCAAAGCCATCCATGATCGGCATTTGGCAATCCATCAACACCAGGTCAAAACTTTCCAGTTGCAATAAATCAACCGCCTCTTGTCCGTTGTTGGCGATTTTCATACTCACGCCCACACGCTGCAGCATGGCGCTCGCCACTTCCTGATTGACCGGATTGTCCTCTGCCAGCAGAACCCGCCCCGTTAATTTTGCGAGTACCGGGTTGTGGGTGACTGGCTCATAGCTGTTGGATTTACGGGTTAAATCACCGGCAATGACCTGTGCGATCAGGTTGTGCAGCTCCGATTGGCGCACGGGTTTCAGCAACAGCGGTGCACGCTCTGCCACCTCGGGGCGCGCCGCCATGCCCGCGGAACTCAGCACAATAATCGCCAGATCGCTAAAACGCGCATCGGCAGCAAGGGCATCCAGCAATTGCCCGCCATCCATATCCGGCATACACCAATCGGTCAGCATCAACTCAAACGGTGTACCTGCCTGCGCCTGCTGCTGTATGAGTGCCAGTGCCTCGGGTGCAGAGGCTGCCAGCAGCGGTGCCATACCCCAGGATTTCAGCCAGTATTCGAGAATTTCGCGGTTGGTAGGGTTGTCGTCCACGATCAGGGTGTGCAGTTGGCCAAAACCAGCGACCAATTGGTAATCGCGTGGGTCGTTTACTTTTTGCAGGGTGAGCTGGAAATGGAAATAACTGCCCTTGCCTGCCCCGCTCTGCAAGCTTATTTCGCCGCCCATCATTTGCGCCAAGCGCTGGGAAATTGTCAGCCCCAATCCGGTACCACCGTATTTGCGCGCCATGGAAGAATCGGCCTGGGTAAAGGATTGGAACAGGCGTGCCTGTTGTTCGGGGCTAATACCGATACCGGTATCGCGCACCCCAAACTCCAGTTGCACCATGCCATCGCGCTCGGCAACCAGTTGGATATCGATTTCCACTTCACCGGCTTCGGTAAATTTGATCGCATTGCTGAGCAGGTTAGTGAGGATTTGCCCCAGGCGCGCCGAGTCGCCCACGACAGAGAGCGGCGGCAACGGGGTTTTACAAAGTAGTTCCAGCTTTTTGCCCTGGGCGATAGGCGCGTAACGCTCGGCGATATCTTCCACCAGCAAATTAAGCTGGAAGGGGCGATATTCAAGCTCCAACTTGCCCGCCTCAATTTTGGAGAAGTCGAGGATATCGTTGATGATAAGGAGCAAATCCTCACTGGAGCGGCGCGCAACGCGGGCAAAACGTTTTTGTTTAGCGTCCAGCTCGGTATCCATCAACAGGCCGGTCATTCCCATGATGCCATTGAGCGGAGTGCGGATTTCATGGCTCATTACCGCCAGGAATTCACTTTTGGCTTTGCTCGCTGCCTCGGCTTGTTCACGCGCCGTTTGCAGCTCGATAGTGCGCGCGAGTACGCGCTGCTCCAATAGTTCCTGATTGAGGCGCAACTCGCTGTCCTGCGCCTCGATGCGGTCTAGCATGGCATTAAATCGACGGGTGAGACGGCCGACTTCATCCTGCACCGCAGGTTCCGGCGCACGCTCCTGGTACTGGCCTTCGCGGCCAATTTTTTGTGCCAGTTCGCTGAGGTTGCCTAAAGGGCGCAGCACCGACGAAATCAAGGCCCAGGTCAACAGGCCGCAGACCAATAATGCGACCGCAGCAATCACCAGCACCCAAATGATCTGGCCGTAAAATTGGGTACGCAGGGGTTCAAGCGTGACATCCAACTCCAATTGCCCCAGATGCTCCCCCTCCCAAAACACTTTGGCGATAATCTGCTCGTCTTTGGAGAGGGGTTTATCCTGCGGCACCTGGTATTCCGCCAGTAATTGTTGATCTTTTAGCTGCAGGCGCGCCGCCAATACTTTGGGTTCTACGCGCAGGGCTGCAAGGGTTTGCTGGGCGGCATCGGTATCAATAAACATACTCGGCGCCGCCAGGTTAAGCGCTGTGGCTTCCGCCAGGATCTGCAATTGGTTGTTGACCTGATTGCAGATGTAGTTGTACTGCTGCCAGGTACTCGCCAGTGCAGCACCCAAGACGGCAATGCTGGTCAGCAGCATCGCCAGTAAGCTGATTTTGCGAGCAAGAGAGACTTTGCGCATCTTAGCTGCCCCCCTCTTTACGTTTCTTCGCCAGTTTGAGCAGTTGGCTACTGACTTTAACGCCCGCGTGTTGGATGGCCTGTTCGTTCATTACAAACTCGATACGATTATCGGCCGTGCGCTGCAGTGAAATACCGACACGATCATCATTGGGGTCGGCTTCATCGACCACTAACAACACGCCGAAGGGAAAAGGTTGCGGCAACTGGAGATCAGCTCCGGTATTGGGCACGTAGAGTAATTGGCAACTGGTGAGTTGCTGTGCGACAGCATCGAGCGAGTCGATGTAAACAACCTTGATACGACGTTGTTGGTAGGGTTTGTTATCCAACTGCGCCAGCGACTGGCGCGTTACATCCTGGGCGCCCAGGGCACAAAGTGTGAATTGCGCCCCTTCTAGTGCTGGCCATTCGATAAATTTGAGGAAGTTATAGACAAACGCAACACGCAGACCTGCCTCCGATGCCTGAGCCGACGCCACCAAACAATACCCGCTGAGGATTAAGCCTAACCCCCAGCGCAGTATTAATTTGCAGGCTAACTTCACTCGCCCCACAACCAAAAGTACCTCCCCTGATGCACGCTGCGAGCGTGGTATCAGCCAA
>Ga0307408_100002399_pt1 | contig 13214 bp, 9 predicted proteins | sample 322Cmetagenome_FD_202116 | JGI IMG/M metagenome (GOLD analysis project Ga0307408, IMG submission 202116) | Maize rhizosphere microbial communities from greenhouse at UC Davis, California, United States - 322HYB-C-3 | ecosystem: Host-associated > Plants > Roots > Rhizosphere > Soil | place: USA... | reverse complement strand
TAGAAGGAAGTGCAGCATACGCACACCGGCAATAAACATCATGGCGAATACGGTTGCACTCAGTACGACCGAGCTACCAAAGTCTGGCTCCAGCAACAGTAAACCTACAAACACACCGACGACCATTAACGGTTTCAGGAAACCTTGCCAACCAAAATGTAATTCTTGGTAGCGGCGCGCAAAAAAGCTGGCAAAAAATACCACCGCGCAAAATTTGGCGATCTCAGATACTTGAATGGATATAACGCCAAGGCTGAACCAACGTTGACTTCCATTTACTTTTTTACCAATACCGGGAATTAATACAATCACCAGCAGGAAAAAGGTGAGCAATAAAAAATGTCCTGAGTAGCGCTGCCATACACTCATAGGCACACACACCACAAACATCGCCAGCACAATACCAAGCAACATATAAACAGCGTGACGCTTGGCAAAAAACCAGGCATCGTTATAGGTCAGCGCAGCAAAAGAGACAGAAGCTGATGCCACCATAATCAAACCAATTGACATGAGTGCCAGCCATAAGCACAACAGCGGCCAATCGATACGTTGGCTCAGCGGCAATTGATTGAAAGGGGTGGTGGCGTTAATCATGATGCAATTAACTCCTGCACGGCGAGACAGAATTTTTCGCCGCGATCTTCATAATTTTTAAACATATCAAAGCTGGCACACGCAGGTGATAACAACACTGCATCGCCAGAATGGGCAGCAGCGAAAGCTTTGTTGACTGCATCTTGCATTGAACTGGCATAAATAATTGTTGCCGCATCACTAATAGCCTCGGCGATAACGGGGGCATCGCGGCCAATTAAAATGACTTTGCTATTGATCGCGCGCAAGGCAGGCGTTAACTCTGTAAAATCTTGTCCTTTACCTTCACCTCCCAAAATAACAATTAACTGCTGCGGATCGCGCGCCAAGCCCTGGATAGCCGCAAGAGTTGCACCTATATTGGTGCCTTTGGAATCGTTATAAAATTCGACTGCATTTTTTTCTGCTACAAATTCACAGCGATGACGCAAGCCACCAAAAGATTTCAAGGTAGCGAGCATGGCATCCATAGGAATGCCCGCAGCATCACCTAATGCCAAGGCAGCAAGCGCGTTATCGATATTATGACGACCACGAATTTTCAATTCTTTTGTTGCCATTAATGGCGTGAGATTTTTTGCGAGAAATTCGCCGTCATTATCTTGAATCAAACCAAAACTACCAAAATCAGCATTGCCACCAAAATAAATCGGTTTAACGCCCGCCGCCAAAGGTGGATGAGTGAGAATGTCTTTGCGATTCACCACGATATGCTCAGCACCAAAATACACGCGCAACTTCGCAAGAATATAGGCGCGCATATTTTCGTAGCGATCCAGATGATCGGCACTGATATTTAAAATCGTTGCCACTTTGGCATTAAGCTTGGTGACCGTCTCCAATTGGAAACTGGACAACTCCATCACATAGAGTTCAACTGCATCGTCTAGCAACTCCAGTGCTGGTGTACCCAGGTTGCCGCCCACGGCAACATTAATTCCTGCTGCCTTGGCCATTTCACCCACTAACGTTGTTACTGTACTTTTGGCGTTGGAACCGGTAATGGCGACAATCGGGGCCTTGGCTGCACGCACAAATAATTCGATGTCACCAACAACAGGAATACCCGCAGTTTTGGCTTGTTCAATTGCCGGAGTCGCCACCGCGACACCGGGGCTTACAATAATTTCATCACATGCAAACAGGCTATTCGCATCCAAATCACCGCAAATAACAGTGACACCCGGAAATTCTTGTTGGACTTGCTCAAGATTAGGCGGATTACTGCGCGTATCCATCAGGACAAACGCTTGCCCCTGCGCTGCCAGAAAGCGCGCCACCGACAAACCGGTAATACCGGTGCCGATAATCGCTTTTACTTTACTGGTGGCAATCATTTGGCTCACTGTCTTTTCTCTCTCATATTTTTGCTTAACAAACACATTTATTTACACAGACATCTAGCGCAGCTTTAAGGTCGCAAGGCCAATCAACACCAGCACCAAGGTAATAATCCAAAAGCGCACAATCACTCGCGGCTCCGGCCAACCTTTTAATTCAAAGTGATGATGGATCGGCGCCATGCGAAAAATGCGGCGACCAGTTAACTTGAACGAAGCCACCTGCAAAATTACTGATACGGTTTCCAGCACAAAAATGCCACCCATAATAAACAGTACAATTTCGTGGCGGACGATCACTGCAATCAAACCCAATGCAGCGCCTAGTGCCAGCGCACCTACATCACCCATAAACACTTGGGCGGGATAAGTGTTGAACCATAAAAACCCCAAACCAGCACCAACCAATGCACAACAAAACACGACTAGCTCACCCGCGCCGGGGATATAGGCAATATTCAAGTATTGTGAAAATTGTGAGTGTCCCGCGAGATATGCAATCAATGCCAATGCACCTGCCACCATGACGCTCGGCATAATCGCAAGGCCATCCAAGCCATCCGTTAAATTCACAGCGTTGCTGGTACCTACAATCACAAAATAAGTAAAAACTATGTAGAACAAACCTAAATCGAGCGCGACATTTTTGAAGAAGGGAATAAACAATTGTGTTTCCGCCGGGCTTTGCGCGGTGTAATACAAAAATATCGCCGCACCAAAACCAGCGATGGATTGCCAAAAATATTTCCAGCGTGCCGGTAACCCACGTGAATCGCGTTTTGCTACTTTGCGATAATCATCCACCCAGCCTACCGCACCAAAAATTGCAGTGACAATCAACACTGCCCACACATAGCGATTGGATAAATCAGCCCATAATAAGGTACTGATAAAAATGGCAGACAAAATTAATGCTCCGCCCATGGTAGGCGTGCCGGACTTGCTTAAATGGGATTGTGGACCGTCATTTCGCACCGATTGGCCGATACGTAATTCCGTTAAGCGGCGAATGAACCAAGGACCGAGCAATAACGAAATACCTAATGCGGTAAGCACACCTAAAATGGCGCGTACAGTTAAATATTGAAACACTGCAAAGCTGCGCAGATATTCTTGTAAGTATTCTGATAGCCAGTACAGCATTAGTGTGAACTCCCCGCTGAATCACAGAGCTGGCGCACGACTAGGTCCATAGCGGCACTGCGCGAGCCTTTTATAAGTAAAGTGGTATCCTTAGTGGTAATTTTTTTCAGGTGTTCAACCAAACTGGGTTGATCAGCAAAATGTAATGCGCCTTTACCGAAAGCTTGCGTAGCATTTTCACTAAGTTTGCCGACGGTAAATAAATTGGCGATTTTTTTTGCACGGGCATATTCACCTAACTCGCTATGCAACTGCGGGGCTTCTGGCCCCAACTCACCTAAATCGCCCAGCACTAAAATGCCGTGCGATTTTTGTGCGAGCACATCAATCGCTGCACGTACTGAACCGGGGTTAGCGTTGTAACTATCGTCAATAATCTGCGCATTGTTGTAGCCGATGTGGCGGCTCATACGCCCGGCGACAGGAGCAAAACTCGCCAAACCCTGTTTAATTTGTTGCAAACTTGCACCCACTGCCGATGCACAGGCCGCAGCCATTAACGCATTGCGTACATTGTGTTCGCCTTGTGCATTGACACTGACTTGTGTAGAGGTGCCATGCAAATTAATGGAAAACTCAATGCTGTTAGCACTCGGCTCAATATCCTGTGCAAAACAATCTGCATCGCGATTTTGAAAGGAAACGCGAATAACGCGACGATTAGTCAAGGTCGACAACCAATCCGGCGCAAAGCGGTCATCGATGTTGACGACTGCAGTACCGGTAGTCGGTAGCGCCGCATAAATTTCACCTTTCGCACGCGCCACACCTTGCAAGGAACCAAAGCCCTGGATATGCGCAGCCATCACATTATTAATCATCGCAATTTGAGGTTTGGCGAGCGAGCAAAGGTATTCAATTTCACCTGGACCACTCGCCCCCATTTCAATCACCGCAAATTCATGGTGCGCTTCTAATTGCAACAGCGTTAAAGGCACACCAATATGGTTATTAAAATTACCTTTGGTTGCGTGCGTAGAACCACACTCGGCAAGAATGCCGGAAAGCAGGGTTTTAACTGTGGTTTTGCCACTGCTGCCGGTAATCGCGATAATCGGGCGCAAAAATAAACTTCGGTTGAGCGCAGCAATCTGGCCGAGCGCCAGCAGCGAATCACTGACAACTAATTGCGGCAATTTGATCTCGGGAAAAAACCGCTCAACTACCAAGCCACAAGGCTTTTTCTCAACCGCATCATTAATAAAATCGTGCGCATCAAAACGCTCACCACGCAAGGCAATAAATAATTCACCTTCTGCCAGCGTGCGCGAATCAGTATTCACACGGGTAAATTCCACATCACCCTGTTGCAGCTGTGCAGTGACTGCACGCAAGGGTTTATTGGTGGCAATAAATTCTTCAACCCACTTTAAGGTAAGAGGCTTGATCATGAGTGAGCCTCGGGTGACTGATTGTCAGTTTCATGTTTGGCGATACGGCGCTGCAACGACAAGCGCGCGTGTTTGCTATCGCTGAAAGGAAGGGTTTGGGTTGCAAAAATTTGGTAATCCTCGTGACCTTTACCGGCAATTAACACTATGTCGCCCGCCTTGGCCTGTTGTACGGCAAAATCAATTGCCTGGGCGCGGTCAGCAATCACCAAACAACCGCTTGGATGACTCATACCGCGCACAATTTCCGCTGCAATAGTGGCAGGATCTTCCGAGCGAGGATTGTCGTTAGTGACGATGACATAATCACTTAAACGCTCGGCGATTTTGCCCATTTGTGGCCGTTTGCTTTTATCGCGATCACCACCACAACCAAACACCGTCCACACACGCCCGGCTTTGTGTTGATGAATTGCATTCAAGGTATTTTCGAGTGCATCCGGCGTATGAGCATAATCGACGATTACCTGAATTTCTTGCGCAGGTTGATCGACAGTAACCAATTGCATGCGGCCAGGAGCAGGCTCTAATTGCGCAATGAACGGTAACAATTGTTCTAACCTAAATCCTTGCGCACCTAGTGCAGCGATGACAGCAAGTAAATTACTGAGATTGAATCGACCCAGCAGTGGCGAATTTATCTCGGCTTCGCCCCAGGGGGTATGCAGATGTGCACGCACACCTTGCGCATGCAACTCAATATTCGTTGCGTAGACGTCGGCACTTTTTTCTGTTGAATAACTAACAACGCGCACGCCAGCAGGGGCTTTTTTTACCAAACTACTTGCCCAGTCGTCGTCGAGATTAATCACGGCTGTTTGCAATTGCGGCATATGTAATAGCTGGGCTTTTGCATTGCCGTAGCTGTGTAGATCACCGTGATAATCCAAATGATCTTGAGTGAGATTGGTAAAAATTGCGCTGGTAAATTGCAAACCGGCGACGCGTTTTTGCTGCAAACTGTGCGATGAAACTTCAATTGCAATAGAGGCCGCACCGCCGCTCACCAGCTCACTCAAAATACGCTGCAAGGTAATGGGGTCAGGTGTTGTTAAGCCGGTTGAGGTTAACAAGTTAATTTGTTGCGCAAGTGGCGCAATTACCGATGTATCCAACAAACCGTAACCAATGGTTCCGATTACCGCGGATTTTTTTTGCAGCTGCGCAAGCAACTGTGCCGCTAACAAACTGCAGGTAGTTTTGCCGTTAGTGCCGGTAATACCAATCAATTGGATTTTTTTACTCGGCTCACCAAAAAAATGACCGGCAATGTCACTCACCCGCGAGGGTAAATTATCGACTGCAATAACTGGTACTGCGCCCAACCAATCAATACCTTGCCAGTTTTTATCGGCCTCAACCAAAATGGCGGCAGCACCCAACTCAATCGCTTTGGCAATAAAATTGCGGCCATCAACTTTAATTCCCGCGAGCGCGATAAAGGCATCGCCCGTTTTTAATTGACGGGTGTCGAGGCACAAATTGCGCACCAAAATACCGGCCGCCTTATCCAATTGCAGATCAGGCAATAAGTCGGCAAGTGCAACACTGTGGGTTTGATAATGAGTGGCCATCAGGTTTCTGACCTCTCATCGCGAACAGGATTTTTAGGGGCAGCCTTAATAGCAGGCTCTGCAATTAAGGCTTTATCATCTTCGCTGCGAATATTATCGGGCGGAACTTGCAACATGCGCAGCGCATCTTCGGCCACTTTGGAAAATGCGGGGGCAGCAACAATACCGCCGTTACCCATGATGCCGCCACCTTTTGGCTCGTCGATCACCACCATGGCTACAATGCGCGGATTATCTACAGGCGCCATGCCGATAAATGAACTGATTTGCAAACTGGAATATTTTCCGTTTACAGCTTTGTAGGCAGTACCGGTTTTGCCTGCCACGGAATAGGAAATTGCCCGCGCCCGGCTACCTGTCCCTTCAGCAGATACCACGCGTTTAAGCATCTCTTTCACTTGATTGGTATATTTTTGCTCGACAACACGCTGACCGTCCGGCGGTGTATCCACGCGCAATAATGAAACCGGACGCTTGACCCCGCCAGTTGCTATCACGCCGTAAGCTTGCACGGTTTGCAGTACCGTGCTGCTGAGCGCATAACCATAAGAAAAATTGGCGCGCTCAATTTTTTGTGCAGGTTTCAATACCGGTAAATGCCCGGCAGATTCACCGGGGAACCCGGTACCTATAGGCTGGCCAACACCCAAGCGCTCATACATATCGCGCACGGTATTGGTATCTAATGCGAAAGAAATTTTGGTCATCGCAATGTTGGATGATTTGGCAATGGCCATTGCCAAATCCATAGCACCATAGTTTTGGTGATCTTTGATTGGCTTATTACCAACCATAAAGTAACCGGGGTTGGTATCAATAATATCTTCCGATTTGAATTTTCCACTTTCCAACGCAGCGAGAATCACCCAAGGTTTTACGGTAGAACCCGGCTCATATAAATCGGTAATCGCGCGGTTGCGCAAACCGGCACCGCGCGCGCGGCTGCGATCATTAGGGTTGTAGCTAGGCAAATTGGAAATGGCGAGCACTTCGCCGGTGAGCACATCCAGAATCACAATCGAACCAGCAACTGCACCTGCATCTTCCACTGCTTTTTTTAGTTCGCGATGGGCGAGATATTGCAGACGCAGATCAATGCTAAGCGTGAGGTTTTGTCCGGGGCGCGCCGCTTTCACCAAGCGCAATTCTTTTACGGTGCGACCACGTAAATCTTTTACAACTTCTTTCGCGCCGTTCTCACCGGTGAGCCAGGCATCGTAGGCCAACTCCATCCCTTCCTGACCACGGTCATCCACATCGGTCATTCCGACTAAATGCGCAGCAACTTCTGCTGCGGGGTAATAGCGGTGATATTCAATCTGTTCGTAAACACCGGGAATATCTAACACCAAAACCGCTTGCGCGGCTTCGGGAGACATTTGACGCTGCAAATACATAAATTCTTTTGTGCCGTAGCGTGCGAGGCGTGTTTCCAATTCAGCTTTATTGAGCTTTAACGCCTGCGCTAATTCACCCCAGCGATGCGGAGCCTGCAACAACACCTTGGGATTTGCCCAGAGTGTGGAAACCGGTGTGCTCACCGCCAGTGGATCGCCATTGCGATCGGTAATCACACCGCGATAGGCAGGGATAACTTCTGTGCGCAGGGTGCGCGACTCGCCTTGGTCTTGCAGGAATTCGTAGCCTTTATCAGCATTGGGCAATACCTGCAGGCTGGCAACATGACCAATCAACACCATCACCAACAGCGCCAGCAAAATACCAACACCATAAAAACGCCAGCGCGCAACTTTCAATGGTTTGTGTGCAGGCTGTACCGGCGGGCGGGCAGTGCGTGGCTCAAATGCGGAGCGGCGACTCATTGTCCACCCGCCGCAGGCTCTGCCTGAACATGCCCATCAATCACATGATTGCCGGAGATCATCACCATCTCTTCCGGTGTCGGCGCCATCATATTGAGTTCAGAAACCGCCGCATTTTCTACACGGCCATAAGCCGCCCAAGTGCTTTGCTCCAGCAGATATTGCCCCCACTGCACCTGCAGTTGGGATGCCTCACGGCGCAGGGTTTCGAGACTATTTACATCGCGGCGGACGACTTGTGTGGTGGCGACCACACCTATCGCAGACGCTACAGTTGCCACCCACAAAAACGCCACAACCAGGATGACACCCGGTGAGAGCGGCTTTTGTTGTGATGGGTGACTTCTGTTCATGGAATCCCTGGAGCTTATAAATTTATCGAGTGATCTCGTTTTGGGTAGATCGGGTTACCGCTGGTGACGCAAAACCGGGATTTACAATTTCTCCGCCACACGCATAACGGCGCTGCGCGAGCGCACGTTGGCATTTACCTCTTCATCGCTCGCTTTGATCGCCTTGCCGAGCGAGCGCATACGTTTATTTAATTGGTCATCGCGAATCGGCAGACCTTTGGGTACGGGATCACCCAACTCCTGACGACGGATAAACCGTTTCACCGCGCGATCTTCCAGTGAATGGAAGCTGATCACCACCAAACGGCCACCGGGTGCGAGCACAGTGAGAGCCTGCTCCAATACCGAGTCGAGATCAGTCAACTCGTTATTAACCTGGATACGGATCGCCTGAAAGGCACGGGTTGCTGGATGCTTGCCCTTTTCCCACGCCGGATTCGCCTCTTTAATCACTTCCGCCAAGTGTTTGGTGCGTGTAAAGGGGGTCTTTTGGCGCTCAGCGATAATGGCGCGCGCCATACGCTTGGCAAAACGCTCTTCACCGTATTCTTTAAACACCCAAGTGATATCGTCTTCGCTCGCGGTATTCACCCAGTCTGCTGCGCTTTGCCCACGGGTCTGGTCCATGCGCATATCGAGCGGGCCATCCTGCATAAAACTAAAACCGCGCTCGGCTTCATCCAACTGCGGTGACGACACCCCCAAATCCAGCAGGACGCCGGCAACTTTGCCGGTCATATCGCGCTCAGCGACCAATTGAGCCAGCTCTGCAAAAGAGCCATGGGCGATGGCAAAACGGGCATCATCAGCAAAACGGGTTTTGGCAGTGGCGATAGCGGCCAGGTCTTTATCGATTCCGAGCAACCGGCCATCGGCAGATAACTGCTGCATCACCAGCGCGCTGTGACCGCCGCGCCCGAAGGTGCCATCCACGTAAAAGCCCGATGCGTCGGTAACTAGCGCCGCGACCGCCTCATTCAAGAGCACGGTTATATGTTGTGAATCAGCCACGCCGGTACCTAAAAAGAGAGATTTTGTAAGTCGGCTGGCATTTCGCCTTCAGCCGGCTGATCCATCAGGGCGTTCCAGCTGTCTTCGTCCCACAGCTCCAACTTATTGCCCAGACCAACCAACATGAGTTTTTTATCCAGATGCGCAAATTCGCGCAGGGTGGGGGGAACCAGAACACGGCCGTTCGCATCCATTTCAAGATTCACTGCCTGTCCAATAAAACGGCGCTGAATCCGGCGAACATGCTCATTCCCGGCGGGAAGTGCTTGAACCTTGGCAAGTACTGGCTGCCATTCGGCCTCGGAGTAGACCAGCAAGCAGCGTTCATACATGTGTGCAGTCACCCATAAACGCCCAGCACCATAGGCAGCCAGCGAGTCGCGAATGCGCGCTGGAATCGCCATGCGACCCTTGGGGTCCATGCTGATGGAATGACTACCTGTTAAATCGGACACGTTTCACCACTTGCCGGGTTTATTTTCCACAAAAATCCACAATTACCCACATTTCCCCACGACGCTCACTATAAATCGGGGTGATGCAAAGTCAAGCAAGCAATTGCCAAAAGGCGCATAAAATCACGGGAAAAATCGGCAAACGTCGGCAAACAAGAAGGGAAAATACAAAAGCAAACACTCACAAAAACCAACTTAAACAGTAAAAACAAAACGATAGAAGCCAAACCTAATGTAAAACATTAAGTTTGAAATTATTTTGCAGTGATAATCAGGGATTTATAGAAGGATTAGATCTATGTAGATCTGAAAACATCAAGAACAAACCAATAGCTGCAGGGAAAAACGGAGTCAGCCTGTAAGCCGGGTTCTGTCGTGGACAGTCATTCATCTGGGACTAGCGTCACCGCTAGCCTCAAGCAACCTACCCGAATCCGATGCGGGCCGCACCAATGGATTCCTATTTGGTCTTGCTCCGAGTGGGGTTTACCATGCCGCAGCCTGTTGCCAGTTGCGCGGTGCGCTCTTACCGCACCCTTTCACCCTTACCGTCATTCTTGCGAATGCTTAGGCGGTCTACTCTCTGTTGCACTTTCCGTAGGCTCACGCCTCCCAGGCGTTACCTGGCACTCTGCCCTATGGAGCCCGGACTTTCCTCCCCGATGCACCAAATAACACTCAAGAGAGCCATTCAGTTAACACCAGAGCGACTGTCGGGCCGACTCCGAGGCCGCACATTACTCGCCAGAATCGACAAGTGCAAGCTCAGCCTTTGAACAACAACCGCTTTTTTTGCGAACTTCGTCACCAAAAGTGGCAGCCTTATTCCCACTTTGGAGCAAAGCTGTTCATTAACTGGTATTTTTGCCACTTTAAGCTATTAATTAACAAGTATTTATTGCCCGACTTTGGGCAATAAATACTCTTCACGCACAAACTTCACAATAAAAGCCAAGGAGACTCTCCCGTGACAGCGCAAAAGCACAACCTTCTCGCAGCGGCTATAGCTTTATCTCTGACTGCACCAGCAATCGCCCAGGATGATAGCCCGGCACTTGAAGAGGTGATGGTAACCGCACAAAAACGCCCGCAAAGCTTGCGCGATGTCCCTTTGTCAGTAAATGCACTCGGGGGAGAGAAAATCGAATCTGCCGGTATCACTAATATCGAAACCATGGCGGATTACATCCCCAGCTTCAATATGACCCAAACCGGTATAGGTACCAACATTGCTATCCGCGGTATCAGCTCTGGCGTAAACCAGGGTTTTGAGCAATCTGCCGCACAATTTATCGACGGTATTCACTATGGCCGTGCGCAGCTTTCACGCGCGCCCTTCCTGGATATCGAACGCGTGGAAGTCCTGCGCGGCCCACAAAGTATCCTGTTTGGTAAAAACTCCACTGCCGGTGCAATCAGTATCACTACCGCCAAGCCGGGCGATGAACTGGAAGGCAAACTCAGCGCGCTTTACGAGCCGGAACACGGCGAGCAGGATGTGCGCTTGATACTGTCTGGCCCCATTAGCGATACCGTTGGCGGCCGCCTTGCTATTTTGCAAAGCAGTCTCGATGGTTACATGGAAAACACCACACTGGATCGCGATGAATCTGGCGATAAGAATCGCGTAATTCGCGCTACCCTGCAGTGGCAACCGAGCGACCTGTGGGACATTATCCTCAAGGTCGAAGATGGATCGTTCGATAGCAACGGGCGCAATATTGAAGTGGTCAAACCGGTGGGCGGCTCCTACGCCAATGCCTTATCCTTCTTCACCAAGGGTGCATATCAACTTGATACAACCCATGATTGGAATCGCCAATCCAACGGCGATTACAGCTACAACGATACTGAAAACGTCACGCTCAATATCGAGCGGGAATTGGGTGAGCACACACTCACCTCGGTGACTGGCTACAACGCCTATACCTACCAGGAATTGTGCGACTGCGATTTTACCGGCGCATCGGGCTTTAACATCCTCTCGGATGAAGATTACAGCCAAGTCAGCCAAGAACTACGGATTACCTCGCCGGAAGATGAAACTATCAGCTACCTCGGCGGTGTGTTTTTCCAAAGCAGCTCGCTGAAATTCCATGATGCCGTACGCGTCCCCACCGACAGCTTTATCGCTACCGCCTTCTCCTCACTGCTGGGCGCGCAAGCCGCTAATTTGTTGCGCGGCGCATCAACCCAGCGCGATTTTGAGCAGGATACTGATCTGGCCGCCGTCTTCGCACAGGGAACCTGGAATTTCACCGATTTATCACGCGTGATTGTAGGTGCTCGCTATACCCAGGAAACCAAAGAGGCTAGCCGCCACCAGTACCATGTGAGCAACACGGGCGCTGTCTTGCCCCAAGGCACAACGGCACAGCCTTACAACCTGATCTGGAGCCAGTTCAAAATTGATCCGCACCAAGTGACGGGGGATCGCGATGAATCCGGCTTTACCCCATCGATCACCTTGCAGCACGACTTCTGGGGTACCGACATGGTCTACCTCAGCTATACCACCGGCTTTAAATCGGGCGGTTTTGATGTGCGCGCCAACGCCGCTCCCAACGCCCTCGATGGTATCTACCCAAACATCGAGGGCACTTGGGAGTTTGATGAGGAAAAAGTTCAAAACATCGAGGCAGGGACAAAGCTGGTACTGGATGATGGCGCAGCCGAACTCAATATCGCCGCCTTCTATTCTGAATTTACCGACATGCAAACCAGCCAGTTCGACGGCAGCCTCAGCTTTAACGTTACCAATGCCGGTGAAGCCGTGGTCAAAGGCCTTGAGGTCGATGGCCGCTGGGCCATAATCGATAATGTCATGCTTCGCGGTGGCGTTGCCTACATCGACTTTGAATATACCGACTTCAAAAACTCGCAATGCTACTTCGGCCAACCCGCTGCCGAGCGCAACCCAACAAACCCCACCGTGTGTGATGCCACCGGCAAACGCCGCGAGTTCACCCCGGAAATTCAGGGCAACGCAGGCATAGACTATACCCTGAACTTCAGCAATGGCATGAAACTGGTTAGTACCCTGGACGCAATTTACAGCACCGAGTACCTAACCACACCGTCGCTGGACCCCAAGTTTGAACAGCCGTCTTACACTAAAATCAATGCGCGCCTCGCTCTGAGTGGCAACGACGATATGTGGGAATTGGCACTGATTGGCAAAAACCTCACCGACGAATCAGTCGTTACCTACGCCAACGGCCTACCGGTAGCGACTACGGTATCAAGCGGAACAGCCTATTACGCCTTCTACGAGCGCCCAAGAAATATCGCCATACAAGGAACTATCCGCTTTTAATCCACAATAGTAAAAACCTGCTTCAACAAACCCCAGCCCTGTGCTGGGGTTTGTTTTTAGTGCCTCCCGCTCATCTCACCCACATAACTGCTACCATTAATATGACTTATTTTTTGCTTCATCTATCGGATTAAGAACAATGAGCGATTCACCTGCCGGGCAACCCGCACCGAAAAACGCCCCGCACACCATAACCCTGCTGCAACACAAT
>Ga0307408_100002398_pt1 | contig 13215 bp, 7 predicted proteins | sample 322Cmetagenome_FD_202116 | JGI IMG/M metagenome (GOLD analysis project Ga0307408, IMG submission 202116) | Maize rhizosphere microbial communities from greenhouse at UC Davis, California, United States - 322HYB-C-3 | ecosystem: Host-associated > Plants > Roots > Rhizosphere > Soil | place: USA... | reverse complement strand
GCCGTGCTGAGGGCGACGAGCCCCGGGCACCGCGATCTGGATTCGCGGACCATCTACGTCCACGAGCCATGCTTGGAGGGGTTGCGCGCGAAATGCCGACGCCTGCGGGCCACGGGAGCACTCGAACGCGACTGGAAGGTCGCGCCTCGCATCTACCCGCCGGGCACGGCGGCGCCGTAGCTCGCCCGACGGACCGCCGGTTCGCCGCCTGGTGCGGCATTAGGCGCCCAACCGTCACGCCGAACGGATCGACGCGTCACCGTGCCTAACGGCAACTGCTGCTACTCGGGCAGCGTCATCGAGGACAACGTCGTCGTCGACAATCAGCGGTTAGGCGGATGGGTCGAGATCATCTACGCCGCGGTCATCCGCCGCAACCGGGTCGAGCGGAACGGCGGCACGACCACCGATGGCTGGCTCGGGAAAGCGGGCATCCATGTGTCGAACTCGCCCGATCGAGGTTACGTAACACGGTGCTCGACCACCAGAACGGGATCACCGGCATGCAGGCGTCGGCATTACGTGAGCGACTTCGGGCTCGGGCTGTTGTCGCTCCGCAACTTCTACGTGCACGACAACACCGTGCGCATGATCACGGGCAACACTCGCGCAGAACGTCGGCAGTACGGCCGTCTTCACGAGCAACAATAACCGGTTCGTAAATAACACCTACACGTTAGGCCGCAACGCCGGGTACTTCGCATGGCCGGGTAAGCTTGGCCTCATTGAGTCGCAGTGGCGCGCCTACAGCCAGGACGCCTCGGGCACCTTCACCCGCTGAGTCAGCCAAATACGATCGTGTAGCCCACTCGACCGTGGGTACACACGCGTCACGATGGCGATCGGCGTTCGACCCCACGTTAGGCACGCGGAACGAGGCGCCGGCAACCACCGTCGCGGAGCTGATTAGACATTCGCCGCACAGCGATACGACAGCGAGCCGGTGGAAGCAGCCGCTGCTGTAGCCAGCGAGACTCGCCGGGCTGATGCGGCGAATTATTTGGCTTGCGCATTGTTAGGATTGCTTAGACTGCTTAGTCGAATTGCGCTGCGCGAACTGCCGGAGTCGAGCTTCGACTCGTTCTCCGTTGGGCCCTTGCTGTACGTTGCGTCCGAGTACTACGCGTCCGCCTGCCGAGTGAACAGTCAGGCCGGGTACGGTTGTTCGCGCTACCCATCGCATTTCCACAGGGTGTGCGATGACATTGACGGACAGCTACGGCTGGGTGCGATTAGGGTACGGCCGGGACTGTTCGGTGCCGAGCACATCCGACGGATCAGCATGCCATGCCTATTTCTCGGCACGGGCAGCCTAACGATATCTCGTCGCATCCACGGCCCGCCGATGTTGCGACGTCTCCACGCGCTGCGGCGGCAGTGCAACGTTTCGCGCGTGTCGCTCATCGTTAGGTGAGGAATCGCGCGCTTAATTCGCAGTTGCGCAATCGTTAAGGCCAAAATATAGTGGCGCGGATGTGATTCTTCTCATTCAATAATAAGCGTCAGCAGGTCGAGCGAATCACACAAGGGGTAGCAGCAGATCGGTGCGCTTCTTGTGAATATGGGCGGACAAGGGAGTGGGGAGTCCTTCGGTCGACGCCTTCGGACTTGCACACCACGAACGGAGTTGACCGTCGGTTGCAACCGCCCAGCTCGCCTTGTTCCGTCGGTGGGTCGGGCTGATGGGTGGGGTGGTGATGATGTGGCGGAAGCTCGGTGCGGACAGGTGCGTCCAGCGCGGTCGCGGCACGCGTGGAGCCGGTCGACTCCACGCGCCCCCAACCCGATACACTCCAAAAGCGCACGCATCCCGCGCCCACGCATCGCGGGAGTGTGGGCCGTGAGCGAGTCGTTCGAGCGGCCGGTGGTTCAGGCGCTTGGTCCTGCGCCGGGCGACAGTCGTTATGCACCGTACCCGAGCGGATGCGGCGGACGCGCGCGCTGTCCCTTCCCGCGCGGTCACCCGTCGCCGACGCCGGGCACGCGGGCGGCATCTCGATGAGTAGTCTGAACCGCCCCCACACTAGCCCCATGCTGACCACCATACGGCGTCTCGGGGCTGTCGCCCTCAGCGTTCACTTCGACCCGCGGCGCGCCCCTGTGGAAACCCACGGCACGCGGGCGTGGCGTGGCAAGGGTCGGGAAGCGGCGACCGCTATCCCGAGCGCTCGGCTCTCACGTGCCGCTCGGGCAGAGCCCTTTCAGGTCAGCGGGGGTTTGAGGCCATGAATCGCACACCAGTCGCCGGCAAAGGCGCCGCGCTCGGGGCAGCCTACTCGCTGCTTGTCCTCGTCACGGTCACCTGCGACCGGCCGAATCGCCCTCCCACCGCGCCGCAGAGTGCGGCTCTTAAGAAGGCGGCTGCTGCGATCGCCGCCGTCGCGTTGCCGGGCACCACCGACCCACAAGTGTTCGTCGGGGCGGGTGACATCGGCATCTGCGGGAGCGCCAACGACCAGAAGACGGCAACGGTGATCGACGGGGCGGTGGCCACGGCCCCCGACGCGACCTTGTTTACCCTGGGCGACAACGCATACCCGAACGGATCCCCCACCGACTACACCGACTGCTACGTCGCCACGTGGGGGCGGCACCAGGGGAGGACTTACCCCGCGCCCGGCGAACGGGACTACAACACGCCGGGTGCCGCCGGCTACTTCGGCTACTTCGGCGCCGTCGCCGGCGACACGGCGAAGGGTTACTACAGCTACGACATCGGCGCATCGTGGCACGTGGTTGTACTGAACAGCAAGCTCGCAACCACCGCCGGCTCCGCCCAAGAGCAGTGGCTCAAGACCGACCTCGCGGCCTCGGGGCGCGCCTGCACGATCGCTATCTGGCACACGCCGCGGTTCTCCAGCAGCACGACGACCGTCCCCGCGGCGCTCAAGCCGCTCTGGGACGATCTCTATCAGGCAGGGGCGGAGCTGGTGCTCAACGCCCACTACCGCAATTACGAGCGCTTCGCTCCGCAGAAGCCCGACGGTACGGCGGACTCCCTTTACGGGATCCGCCAGTTCGTTGTCGGGACCGGTGGCGCCGGCGGCACGTCGTCGTTCGGGACGATCCGGCCAAACAGCGAGGCCCGGCAAGTTGGCACGCTCGGCGTCCTCAAGCTGACTCTCGACGCCGGCAGCTACTCGTGGGAGTTCTTGCCGATCGCCGGCTCCACGTACACCGACATAGGCTCCGGCACTTGCCACGGCACTCAGCCGCCGGCGGCGAGCCCCGGTGGTCCCTACCGCGCTGAAGCAAACATCGCGGTCACCTTCGACGGCAGCGCGTCGTCGGACCCGCAAGGCGACACCCCGCTCACCTACGCTTGGGACTTCGGCGACGGCACAACGGGCACAGGTGTGAAGCCGACCCACAGCTACGCGGCCGATAGCACCTACACCGTGACGTTGGTCGTGACGGACTCGAAGGGCAATCCGAGCTTGCCGGTTACGGCAACGGCGACGATCGCAAACCTGCCCCCCACCGTCACCGCCTCGGACGTCGTAGCGAGCGCCGGCCGAACGGCGAATCTGACCTTGACCGTTGGCGACCCAGGGCCAAACGACGCGCCGTGGGCCTACTCGATCGACTGGGGTGACGGCACCACCCCGAGCACGGGGAGCATCACCGCGCTGGGAGCTCCCGTGCCTGTGACGCACGTATACGTCACGCCCGGGCAGTACACGGGCGTTGCGACGGTGACGGATAAGGACGGGGGGGTTGGCACCGACGGCTTCAGCGCGGCAGTCGGCGACCCAGTGGTCGCGAAAGTCTTCGTTGGCGCGGGCGACATCGGCATCTGCGGCAGCAGTGGCGACCAGCAGACCTCCGTGTTGATCGACACCCTCATCACCAAAGACAGCACGCTTACCGTGTTCGCCGCCGGCGACCTCGCCTACAACAACTCGACCGCCGACGAGCTGGCGAACTGTTACGAGCCGAGTTGGGGACGGCACAAGAAGCGTACCCAGGCCGCCTTCGGCGACAACGAGTACAACATCGACCCAAACCCGACGTGGGACTACTTTGGGGACCGCGCCGGTCCGCGAGGGCTGGGCTATCGAAGCTTCGACCTTGGCGAGTGGCACATCATCTACCTGAACGACAACCCGGCGTTCGTCCCGTTCGCCGCCGGGTCCGTACAGGACCAGTGGCTGCAGCAAGACCTCGCCGCCAGCACAAAGCGTTGCACGATCGCCATCTTCCACGAGCCGTATACGTATTCGAGCGGCGCCGGTTCGCCGACGCTCCGGACGAAGTGGAAGATCCTTTGGGACAGGCTGTACGCCGCGGGCGTCGAGATCGTGATCAACGGCCACGTCCATCGTTACGAGCGCTTCGCCCCACAGACGCCGGACCGAGTCCGGGATGACCAACGAGGCATTCGCGAGTTCATCGTCGGGACGGGTGGTGCCAGCCTGGCAGGGCCGGTCGGGACGATTGCCCCCAACAGCGAGGTGCGGAGCAGCACCAGAGGTGTACTGAAGCTCACGCTGGACGCGAACGCTTACTCGTGGCAGTTCATTCCCGTGGCCGGGCAAACGTTCACCGACTCGGGGTCCGGGATATGTCACTAGTCGCCGGTCGAACGTTACCAAAGCGGGCCGCTATGGCCGCGGACGCTTGTCCGGCGTGCGGAGCGCCAGAACCCCTTGCGCTTCCACTCAGGGTAGACCCCGACGGACAGCTAACTCTTCTGAGTTGCACCCGTTGTACGTTCATTTTCGCGGCGGCCCGTTTGGATGACCGGGCTCGCCACGCGCGGACGTATCACCTGGCACGCGAAGCAATGAAAGACCCGGTCAGGGCAACCGTGAACGTGGTCGGTTTTCTGACGTTCTGGGCAGAGAAACTCGCTTGGCCGAAGTCCCTTGCGCTTCTCGACGTCGGTTGCGCGGAGGGCCGATTGCTCGAAGTGGCCCGAAGCATGGGAATTCGAGCTGAGGGGATCGACGTGTCCGACTACTACGTCGAGCGTTGGGATCGCGCCCGTCTTCCGGCGACAGTCGCTACGGCCGAAGAATTCAGCGCGGGCCGCTCTGGCGCGTACGACGTCGTTGTCGCTCGTCAGGTCATTGAGCACGTTCGCGACCCGCAGAGCTTTCTGAACGCCTGCGGGTCAATGCTGGCTCCCGGCGGAACGTGTCTGATCGAGACGGGTGACCCGAGCTCATGGCAAGCTCGATGGCAACGCGAAGCGTGGAACTTCTGGGTTCCCAAGGAGGGAGTCGGCGCACACATCTCCTTCATCAATTCGCTGGCAGCCGAATTCCTTGGCCGTAGTAGCGGTCTGGTGCTTCGCGGCTCGATCCCGCAAATGCGGTACATGTCGCTCCGGGCCTACGCGCAGAAGCAGGGGCGGCGCATGTTCCATCCGATTTCGCTATCCAAGTTCCTGTTGCACCAGTCTCGCCTGAGCGCCGCACGATGCTACTGGTATGAGCGCCGCGCGAACTGATACGCCCGGGCGCCGCTAGAGGATCTCGGACGTGTTTGTGACGGCGTCGGGGGGGGGTCGCCGCGGCGCCGCCGATGGAGCAGGAGGGTAGGCGATCCAGGGGGCGCCCTTTCAATCGACCGGCGTCGCAGGCTAATAGCCCAACCTCGGGTCAACAAAGGGGGAATGCGCGAAACGGGAGCGCGCCTAACGCGAGCGGGTCGAACGCGAGCGGTTGGCCGCCGAGCGTGCAGAGTAGAGTAGCCGAGGCTCGCTGCACCGGAGATCGAAATGCCTCGACGTTCCGAACCGGCTTCAGCGGCGCCGGCCACGACCAACGAAATTCTGGTAAGACAGCCACCGCAAATAGAGCAGCCGGCACTACCGGCACGCGCTGGCGAAGTCGAACCCGACCTCGAATCGCGGACGATTTACGCCAGCGAGTCGTGCCCGGAAGGATTGCGCGCAACATGCCGACGCCATCGCGGCTCGGGAGCACTCCGGCGCGAGTGGAAAGTCACGCCGCGAATAGACCCGCCGGGCACGGCGGCTCCGTAGCCCGCTCCTGCTGGTCTGCACGGACCTTCTTCCCTCGAGCCATGTGCGCGTCTCGGGCGGCGTAGGCACGCGAGCGTCACGCCGGAAACGGCATCGACGCATTACGGTGCCTAACGGCAACTGACGCAGACGAGAAGACGCGCATCCCGCGCATCGCTCGGGCGGTCGCGGATACCCAATCGGCGTCCCGGTCCGTGTCGCACTTCACCTCGACCCTTACGAGCCGGTAATCGGTCGCTTTCTCGTTGCGGCGAAATCGACGCCTGCTGAATCCCCCGAGCCTGTTTGATCGCACCGAACATGACTTCGTCGGCACCGGGGCCCTTACACCGCGTCTCCTAGTCAATCAGCGCGAACCCTTACTCAGCAGTGCGTCGCGGCGTCCAGGGTGCAGAGTCGGCGCGCATTGGCCGTCAATGACAACGCAGCGCCGCGCGGCGGAGCTACAGCCCAGACTCTACTCCGGCGATCATGGAATGAAGCGTGTGGGCCTCACCGCGAACGCCGCGCATGCTGTCACTTCGCGATGAGTCGAGAGAGCTCCGGCGGCTCATTAGCGATATGTAATTACTTAAGCCACACTAACTTATACTGAACAGCTGGCCAATCTTCATTGCTAGATCCGTGACTTGTGCCGTAGACACACGGATCCTGGTGCGAGAAATTCGAGACCAGTCAAAGGGGCGGCGGGATAGATGAGTCTGGTGACAGCTCACATCTCCGATGCGCAATCGACTTGACCGGCCGAGACGGTGACGCCGTCCCTGAGTATCTGGCCGAGCCTCGTATTTCGTACCGCCTCGTTAGCGAATTCTCCTGAACCGTCCAACCTTCTCAAAGAGAGGGTACGCATGCAGCAAGTGCACGGGACGACACGGCGATGACAACGCCTAAGTACACGACTGGCCCGCACGGCGGAGGTGCCGGCGGCGCGCCCACCTGGCCACCATACGATGGAACCGCCCGGGCGCAGCGACCCACGACAGTCTAGTCGAGGCAGAGCTAACGACGACAATGCCGACCGCCTAGGGCGGTTACGGCCGACAGTTCCCAATCGAGCGCCCTCGACGGAGGGCCGCCGATAACGGCAAACCCGGCGAAAGTCGGGGACGCAAAGCTACGAGGCTACAGCGCTACGCTTGAGCGCCATGCCAGTCGAGCCGCCGAACCGGACCTCATAGGAGGGTCAACTCATGGTCACGAAGCGGCACGTGCACATCCTTTCCATTGCGTTTCTTTCAGTCCTCGCGGCGTGCGAGGACGTAAGCTCTCCGGTTAATCCCGCAGGCGCGAAAGCAAGCTTCGCGACAGGCGTGACGACCGCCGGCCCCGTCGCGGCGGTGCGCGTGACGTTGGCCTACGACACCGTCCAGATAGGCGATACGCTCCGCTGGACGGCGGCGGCCGTCGACGCCAACGGGCAGGCCGTGACATCCGGAGTCACGTACCTCTGGGGCAATCCGGGCAGCGACCTGTTCGGTTACGTGGCGAAGTCGGGCAACACGGCGAAGGCGGTAGCGCGCATCGCAGGGCGGGACACGGCCGTCGTGACCGTGAGCGCCTCGAGCGGCACGTTCAAGGGCTACGGGCACCTGCTCATCGTGGCCGCCGGCACTACGCCGCCGGGCGACCCGACGCCCGTGGACACGAGCTCGCCGCCTGACACGACCGCACCGCTCCCGCCTCCGCCGTCCTCCGCCGGCGATTCGGTGGACCGGACCTGCACGGGCTGCGTCGTCTTGTCGCCCGGCGCCAACCTCCAGAGCGCCGTCACCAACCGCGCGGCCGGGACGGGCTTCCGCCTCACCGCCGGCGTCTACCGGAACCAGCGTGTGGTGCCGAAGTCGGGGAACCGCTTCGTCTGCGACCCGGGCGCCGTGCTGGACGGCGGCGGCACGACGGTCTACGCCTTCGAGAAGGGCTCTGGCACGAGCGTCGACACGCGCCCCAAGAACGTGACCATCGTTGGGTGCGAGGTCACGCGGTACGCCTCACCCGACCACTACGGGCCAATCCGGGCCGGGGGCAGCGGCGCGAGCGACGGCACGTACGGCTGGACGATCGACGGCGTCAACTGCCACCACAACCGCGTCGGGTGCGTCCGCGTCGGGCACAAGACGGTGGTACGGAACTCGTGGCTGCACCACAACGGGTGGGCGGGTATCATCGGCGCCGGCGACTCGATCCTGATCGAGCATAACGAGATCAGCTACAACGACGTCTCGGGCACGCCCGGCATCTCGCTCGGCGGCTCGAACGTGAACGGCGGGTTCAAGTTCGTCAACACGCGCTGGCTCGTGGTGCGGAACAACTTCTCGCACCACAACCGCGGCGCAGGCATGTGGACGGACATCAACAACATCTACACGACGTACGACGGCAACCGCGTGGAGGACAACACCGAGGTCGGCATCTTCCACGAGATCAGCTACGACGCCGTCATCAAGAACAACGTCGTGCGCCGGAACGGGTTCGCCAAGTCGTCGTGGCTCTGGGGCGCCGGTATCCTCGTCGCCGCGAGCCCGAACGTGGAAGTGTCCGGCAACACGCTCGCGGGCAACTACAACGGCATCGCGGTCGTCCAGCAGAACCGAACGGAGTCGGCCAAGTACGGGCCGCACGTCGTAAACAACGTCCGCGTCCACGACAACAGCGTGGACGGCGGCCGGTCTGGCTTCGTGCAAGACGTCGGGAACTCCGGGTTGTTCACGCTTTCGCACGTCAAGTTCTGGCGCAACACCTACACGCAGCGCGTGTCGTCGCCGTTCGCGTGGGCTAACGGGTGGCGCACGGGGAGCCAGTGGCGCGGGTACGGGCAGGACACGGACGGCACCTTCACCTGGCAGTGAGCGGCGCCCGCGCTCCCTGGTCGTTCGTCGGCTAAGGGACGCGGCACTATCGGCTCGGGACCAACACGTGGGCGGGCGTCGTCGATGTCGACGACGCCCGCCCACGGGCGTTAAGGGCTACTCTCGCCTGACGAGGAAAACAGAGGCGCACGGCTCGCGGCGCGTGGCGGTTCGCGGGCCACCGGGGGCGGGCCGGGGCCGCCCCGCGACTGCGCCGAGCCGTCAACGGCGAGGCGTGAAGTGCCAACCGCTCGGAATGCGCGCCAACCCCGACGCCGACGCGTTGGATGTGTGACAGTCGACTATAGCACCAATGCAGTGCGAAGGCCGGCGACGCCGCGGGCCGCGCGAGCCGTCGAGTAGGCCTGGATGAGGAGCTCGTAGTTGCGGTCCGCCGTCAGGTCCCGCTCGTACACCGCACGGGCGCGATCTCCCATCGCGCGCATCTCGGCGGGGCGATCGAGCACCCAGCGCAGCTGGCTCGCCAAGTCCGTCGAGTCGCCGGTACGGAAGTGGACGCCGGTGCAACGATGGGTCACGAGCGATGCCGCGGCCCCCGAGTCGCTGCAGACTACCGGCAGGCCGGCCGCCATCGCCTCGGCGAGAACGAGCGGGAAGCCCTCGGGCCAGAGCGACGGGAACACGAGAAAGGCGGCGTCGCGCATAGCAGCGAGCACGCGATTGCGCGGTTGGGCGCCGAGAAACTCGACGCCGGGTAAACATGCCGCGCGCGCCCGAACCCGGTCCGCGAGTGGGCCGTCGCCGACGATCTTCAGCTCACCGCGGCCATCAAGGCGCTCCCACGCCGAGAGAAGCGTGTCGATGCCCTTCTCCGGCGCCAGTCGGCCGACGAACAGCGCGTAGCACCCTCTCCTATCGCCGACGCCCGAGTCCGGGTAGACAAAGTTCGGCTTGACGAAGAGCTTGTCGGCGGGCAGTCCCCCCTCCACGAACTTTTGGCGGGCGGCCTCCGTGAGAACGATGAATAGGTCGACCTTCCGCTTCCAGGTGCCCATCGCGTTGTGCGCGGTCAGCATGCCGCACACCACCGAGCTGGCCACCCTGCTGGATCGGTAGCATGCGTGGACGACGCCCGGGAGCGGCACCGCCTTACCGACACAATCCTCACACGGCCGCCCGTCACGGAACAACAGGGCGTTCAGGCACAGGAGCCGATAATTGTGCAGCGTCTGGACGACGGGTACGCGCTCCGCCTGGGCGGCGTAGTAGATGGACGGTGAGAGGAGCGGCAGGGTGTTGTGGACGTGCATGACGTCGGGCCGCTCGCGCCGGAGCAGTCGCTGCACGTCGCTGTGTGCGGCGCCGCTCCAGACCGTGGTACGTGCGAGCGCGAGCTTCCCCATGCGCGCAGTGTCACTGTTGTGCGCGGTGTGCCGGACGACCTCGTGGCCGTGGCGCTCGAGCAGGTCCGCCTCGGCGGCAAAAACCTGGTCCTCTCCCCCAGGCTGGAGGTAGTGGTTGTGAACGACGAGGACCTTCACGTGACCGGTCGCGGCAGCGAGCGCCGCGAGCCTCGCTCACCGGCGGAACCGCCGTACACGCTGGCCACCGCCGTGCCGAGCGCGAATACGCTCCAATACCAGATGCCACCCTGCGGCCCTTCGAGGTAGATGTCGAAGCTCGCGTTCACGAGCATCGCCAGCCCGTAGGCCAGCACCCAGGCGCTCAGGCGCTCCCACCACTCGTCCTTGGCGCGGCGCGCGCGGACGTATGTGCGAATCAGCAACACGGCGAGGGTAGCTTGAAGCGTTAGCCACAGCACAGCCCCCGGCACGCCCGTGCGTGCAAGCACCGACATGTGGCCGTTGTGCGGGCTTCGGAGCCGGCCGCGGGCGAGCTGGAACCCGTCGTCGATCGCGAGATTGACGCCGAAGCCCTTGCCGGTCCAGAAGTACGGCCCGCGGATCGTGTAGTCGACGATGGCGGTCCACCATCGGAGCCGCCATTCGCGCGTCCCCGAGAGCGCCGGGGCCTCCGACGGGTCGACGACGCTCTGCAGATTGTCAGTGATCTGCTGCACCGACAGCGTGCGTCCGTGCCCCAGATCCACGGCGACGTCACCGGCGGTAAGCACGAGCCCGAGTGTCGCGCCGACGGCGACCACGCCCGCGAAGCGCGGGAGGAGCTTGACCGGGCGCAGGACCAGCAGTAGCAGCATGGCAGCGAGCAGCGCGAGTGCCCCGCCGCGGTTCAGCGCCGCGACGGAGAGGGCACCAACGAACCATAGCCCTGTGATCACCCACGGCGGGACCGCCGGCCGGGTGCGCCGCCGGGTCGGGCCGTCGAGGCCCAGCACCAGAAAGGCTGCGATCCCCGCGAGATGCACCGCGCCGTCGCCCGCCTTCATGAACGTCAGGCGCGAGCCGTCGGGTGCTACGGGCAGGTATTCACGGATTCGTCGCGAGAGGAAGACCACTACCGGAGCCCAGACGAGAAACAGCGGGATGCAGCGCCGGTACCAATACACGACTGTTTCGATGCGGCCCGGACCGAGCAGCAGCGGAACGAGGAGCAGGACGAACACTCCGTAGCCCCAGAGCACCGCGTCGCGCAGCGCGAGCATGCCATACGTGCCGAGATACGGGACCGTCCTGCATGCGCCCCAGGCCATGAACGCGACCAGAGCGAACAGTGCCGGCGAGCGCAGAGTGATCGCACGTCGACGCCCCAGGACGGAGAGCAGCCCGGTCGCGAGTACGATCTCGCCCACGAAGAAGGGGGGGAATCCCAGGTATGCGAACGCGCGCCCCAAGAACGCGTAGCCGAACAGGACGACGCCCATCCCAATGCTGAAGAGTCGGGAGAGGCGCGCAGGGAAGTAGAGGTTGACCGCGGTCGCGAGTAGCGCCAAGCAGGCGCCAAGCACAAACAGCGGCTCCTGAGCGAGCACGAGTCCAACGAGACACGCGCCCGCCAATGCCACTCCCCCGATGACCGCGTTGGAGCGGCTCGTCGTCGCTGCCCCTGTCATTCCAGCCATATGTCAGTTCCCACTCGTCTTGCACCCCTGCGTGGCCGTGTACCGGGGGCCTCGTTCAGCACTGCTCCCTCGCCGACGTGGCACCTCGTCTGGGCCGCGGCCGGCCCCCGGTTCCCGTGCGGCCGGCGTTGGTCATCGCATGGCGACCCGCACGAGGCTCGCATCGCGTTAGCCGTCCCGAATGGACTGCGCCTCGGACCGAGCGGTAGGATGATTCTCCGGCCCGAGCAGGTGGGGCGAGATCTCGCCGACGCTAGCTGTCTGGCAGAGCACCATGGCTCGCGCGAACTCCTCCCTCAGCGCGTCGAGAACGCCGAATACGCCGTCCGCCCCGCCCGTGGCCAGTCCCCAGATCACGGGACGGCCGACCATCACCGCCCGCGCTCCGAGGGCTAACGCCTTCAGGACGTCGGTCCCGCGGCGAATGCCTCCATCTACGTAAATCTCCGCGCGCCCGTTGACGCTGTCGGCAACGTCACGGAGCGCGTCGGCTCCGGAGATGGAAGTGTCCAACTGTCGCCCGCCGTGGTTCGACACCGTTACTGCGTCGGCACCAGCCTCGATGCACGCGACGGCATCGTCGCCCCGCAAGACGCCTTTGACCACGACAGGAAGATTCACTGCCGCCCGCAACCAGGCGATGTCGTCGAGGCTGATCTCAGGGTCGTGTAGGGCCCCAACATACGACTGGAGCTCGGCCGGGTCCGACGGAACCCCCGACCCGAGGTTGGCCAGCTGCGTCTGCGGGAACGTGAACTGGCTCCGCTGGGCGCGGAGGTTGCGGCCGACGACGGGCGCGTCGACGGTCAAGACGAGCGCGCGGCATCCCGCCGACGCCGCCCGGCGCACCAGTTCCGTCGTCCACCCCCTGTCACGCAGGATGTACACCTGGAACCAGCGGGGACAGTCCGGTGCTGCGCGCGCGATCTCCTCGAGGCTCACCGTCGCCCTGGTAGAGATCACGAACAGGCTGCCGGCGGCCGCCACCCCCCGCACTGTGGCCGCTTCTCCGTCGGGATGGATGAGGCGCTGGTAACTGACCGGCGCGACCATGATCGGCGTGGAGATCGGGGTCCCCAGAACGGCAGTCTGCGTGGACGCCTCACTCACGCGGCGCAGCACCCGGGGGCGGAGTCTCAGCCGACTCCACGCAGCCAAGTTGTCCTGGAGCGTCAGCTCGTCGTCCGCGCCGCCGGCGATGAAGTCGTGGGTCGACGCGGGGAGGACCGCGCGCGCTTGGCGCTCAAGCTCGATCAGATCCATTGCCGCAGCGGTCAGGGGAACGGCCGGGAACGACGTCCGCGCCGGGCGCGAGTAGCGCGGCGCCGGGGTAGCCGGTGAGACGACGATGATGCGCCACTAGTAGCCGAGCT
>Ga0307408_100002397_pt1 | contig 13215 bp, 9 predicted proteins | sample 322Cmetagenome_FD_202116 | JGI IMG/M metagenome (GOLD analysis project Ga0307408, IMG submission 202116) | Maize rhizosphere microbial communities from greenhouse at UC Davis, California, United States - 322HYB-C-3 | ecosystem: Host-associated > Plants > Roots > Rhizosphere > Soil | place: USA... | reverse complement strand
CAAGCCGATGTAAAGGTCGAAGAAGATATTAAAAATGAGCACCGCAATTGATATCTTGCATACGGTATGAAAGATTCTGCTTTCCATAGTAAAATCTTTTTTTCTCAGCGATTTTTTATGGCTGGTATTATTCTTCCTGCCGGTTCTACCTCCACCTCCTCCAATCACGTTCATACACCTTGGCTATTAGATGGGGGTGTATACGTTACTGCTGTGAAAAAAGTTCGCGCTTAAGGTTCTTATTCTCAGGAGCATTAAAACTACTTATGAGGTATTATGTTATAAATTTACCTGGACGAAAAGTGATGAAAAGAGTATTAGTTTGCGATGACGATTTAGCTATTTCTGAGATTGTAGCATTGGTATTGACAGATTCTGACTGGGAGGTTTATACGCTTCCTGATTGTAATAATATAATTGAAAAAATTGAAACGATTAACCCTTCGGTTATATTCATGGATAATAAAATACCGGATGAAGGGGGAATTGTGGCAACTCAGATTATTAAGAGGCATCCCGAATATCAAGAGATTCCTGTGGTGTATTTTACGGCCAATAATGATATAAATGCTCTGGCTGAGCAAGCTGGTGCGGATTTTATCCTTCAAAAGCCATTCAATATCTCACAGCTTGAAGAAACCGTTGGAAAGGCATTCAGGGCTTATCATGGCAACCGGCCAGATATGAATTAAAAAAAATAGAGGCTTTGATAATGCTATCAAGCCTCCATTCACAAACAATTATTAAGAAGATTTAGGCTGAAGTATAGTTTTTATACTCGCTGCCTTCGATGTAGTGTTTAAAGTTGGTAATATCTTCCCTTACCAAATTTTCGAAAACGCCATTAAACATTTTTGCAATGCCTTGTCCAATGGCGCCCGCAGGGGCAAAATAATTTATTTCAACATTGAGTTCGGTACCGGTGGCGTTTATTGCATCAGAAAATTCTACCTTACCGGCGTTATCGATCATTGAACCTTCCACAGACTGCCAGCCTATGTAGCTGTTTTCTTCTTCCCGGGTAATCTGGGCGTTCCAGGTTAGTTTTATCACTTCGCCGGGTAGATTAGCCTTCCAATAGGAATATTTATCGTCTATCTCTTTAACAGAGTCGAGGTGTTTCATGAATCGTGGAAGGTTTTCGAGATTTCGCCAAAAGGCGTACACTTCCTCGCGAGGCCTGTTTACAATGAAACGCTCTGTTATTCTGATGGCGCTAATGTCGGTAGTGTCTTTACCAAGCTTGTTATAAACCGGGCAAAAGCCGGTTGCACCACGATATAGCAGGATGCTTCCCAAGGCTGCTTCCTGCAGTCCAATAAAAGGATGTTTTAATAGTTGAGAAATCCCTTTGTACATAATGAAGGTACCTGCCGCAATAGAAATAAAGCGTTCTGTTGTATTAACATTTTCATGGTCGCCGGGCTCAATTATAGAACCGCGTAAGGTTTCGTTTACTTTGGTTGTGAATTGTTCTAACATGTTTTTCTTATTTAGGTATGTGTTTACTATTAGATTAGCCGCTTTCTAACTGGTAATCTATAAAGGGTATTCAAATTTGCTGCCAGTATTATGCCGTATCCATTTAATAGCCAATTGCAGCAATACTTCAATATAAGTATTTACTAATTGATACATTTTTTCGGCTAAAGAGGGCAATATATGTTCAATAGGATAGTAGTTTATACACTAATGGCTAAGTGTATCTTGGTGCTGGTTAATAAGTTGCAGCTTAGCTTTGTGGTTTTTTGATAGCCGGAAGGCAAATTATGGCTTTTGGCATTTTGATTGATATCATCAGTTAAGTAAAACGAAAACACTAGATGAAGCAACTATTCTTTATATGTCATGACACCCAAACAGCTGTTAAAACAGGCAATTCTGTAGATGGGATTTCGCATATAGGCCAAAAGCACCTTACAGCCTTAGAAGCATTTTTGACAATTAACCACAGGAAAGATATTATGCCAGTGTGGGATGATGACGACGTTTTTGAGGAAATTTTGGATACCTATACTTTTATCACAAACGAAGATGCCGAAAAAAGCATTTACCGTAAAGATATTTATAGTAAAGATAATTTGGCAGGACAGTAGATTTATACCGTCCCAAGAAAGAAAGCCCTTGTTCTGTAAAAGAAAAGGGCTTTCTTTTTCCCTTACAGGGCTATTTAATAACTTCTTGCAGGGCTATTTAATAACTTCTTGCCATGCACATGACATCAGCCTTGCACCTGCAACGCTTGGATGCACTCCATCTGGAGCCCAGTACGCGCCAGGAGCCAGTTTTAACGCATTATCGAACACTTTTTGATACGGAATAAAGGCAGCATTAAAACGTTCTGCTATTTCCCTGGCGGCATGCTGATATTTAGTAAGTTCTGGCCACCAGCTTTTATCAACCGCTGTTCCTAAAATGGCAAATGGTTCGCCAATAATTAGCTTTATGCCGGGATTTTTTTCTTTAGTGCGCTCTAATAGCTTTATATAATCATTTTTGTAGGTTTCAATGGTTCCTTTGTAGCCATGTTTTAACATGTGCCAGTAATCGTTTACGCCTATTAAAATGCTGAGTACATTGGGTTTTAACTCAAGGGCATCTGCATCCCAGCGCTCTGCGAGCTGGTATACTTTATTTCCACTTATTCCTTTATTGTAAATTTTAAACGCCTTTTGCGGATTGTTATTTAGAAGATCGGCAGCTGTCATGTAGGCGTAGCCAGTGCCTAAAGCCCTTTGGGTATTAAAATTACTTTCCTTTTTGTCCCGGCCCGCATCAGTGATCGAGTCGCCCTGAAATAAGACTACATCGTTGGGTGACAGGCTTATTTTAGGTTTTAACTTTTCTTCAGCAAATGATGAGAGCACCAGCTGTGGCATAGACAATGCGGCTAGCGTGCCGACTGAGACTTTTTGAATAAAATTTCTTCTGTTAGTGTGGGTTTTCATGGTTGTATAAATAGGATGTAAGGATAGCTTTTTCCTGAAAATTAGGCAATAAAAAAGGCGGAATTTTTTGAATCCCGCCTCATCGTAGTGCTCATTTATAACTATAAACCTACTGTGAATGTGTATTTGGCTGTTGCAGTAGCTTTTAAAACTTTAGTAGTTACTCGCCTAGCTTTGCCTTGAATTTTGTATTTAAACGTACCTGAAAGATAGTTTTTGAGGTCTAGTCCTCGGTTGGAAAGTTTAAGGTCTAAAGTGGTGCTATAAGTATCTGGATTGTTGTTAACAGATACTAACTCTACAGGAGACTGGCCTGTTGCTTGTATCTGCGCATTGATGGACTCGAAATTGGCGAAGTTGTTATCGTTGTCTGCATTGTTAAGCACAATATTAAAGCTTTTTAATTTTATGCTTTTGATGTTTGCAGCGCTAAATCCTGATGCGTTCTTTTTGATTAAAGAGTCGAGGTTTAAGCTAACAGTAACAGAATCCATGTTTGTAACAGTGGATGTGGTGTTGATTTTGTCGATGTTAAAAGTAACTGTGTTGGGGGTGATAGAAACGTCTTGCTGTATTGCTTCTTCAATTTTGTCGCAAGAACTGAATGCCAGCAGAAATCCGCAGGCTAAAGTAGTAAGGAGAGTTTTTTTCATGTTGTTAATCCTGATGGGAATAGGGTTTAAAATTGAATCAAAAATAAAATTTATAAGTTAAAATCAAAGTGTCTGAGTTTTAGCAGGCTACAAACCTGCCCGCTTTTGAATTGCCTGGGTGCATTTAAACGCTTCGGCTAATATATCTTCATTTTTTATCCCTTTATTAAGATTTAATGTGGTAAGCCTCGAAACGGTAAGGCAGGCAATTATACCAGTAGCTGTTTGTCCAATAGGAACTGAAATATCCACCACCCCTTCGGCAAGGTCGCTTGGGCGGATATAGTAACCGTCTTCTTTTATTTGGTTTAATGAATCTAAGAAGCTCTCTTTTTGGGGGCTGGTGTAAGTTTTATAAATTTTATTGTCTTTCAGGGCTGCCTTTCGTTCGATATCTGGCATAAAAGCGAGAAGCACTTTACCGGAAGCAGTTAGCGGCAAGGGAAAAAGATTGCCTTCTTCGATTGATAATGCAATAGGTTCGGGGCTTTTTGTATGCAGCACTACCATAACCTGGTTCATATAAAGGATACTGAGGTGGCAGGATTCTCTGATGCTTTGTGCTAGTTCTTCCAGGGGGGATTGCGCAGCTTTACAAAGTTCATCAACCGGGGAATGCCTGTGCGAAAGGTGATATAATTTTAATGTTAAACGGTACTTGCCTGAAATCTCATCTCGTAGGATATAGCCCCGGTTCTCAAGGCTCATAAGCATACGATAAATCTCGTTTGAAGTCCGGTCTATTCCAGCTGCAATTTCTGTTTGCGATAGTGGTACAGATTGGGAAGATAAGTATTCAAGTATGTCCAACCCTTTGTCTAAAGCGGGCGCTTGATATTTATTATCTTTTTCTGCCATTCTTTAAAGTAATATAATTAGTTGAGTGTTGCAAACATACTAATTGAATTTAATTATAGGTAGCTATTGTTTTCGTAAGAGTGAAATGTAAAAAATATTTTCATATTTGAAAAAACTATTTATATTTGAATATAAACCTATAAAAAAGCATTTATTTTCTACCCTGTTTTTATCGCTCGGCGATAGAAACAGCATTCAATCTCGCTAGTACCACATTAACCATATAATTAACCAAATTATTAACTAAAGAGAGCAAATACCACATGAAACATTCGATCACATAAAATGCAGGAAACAGAGTCATTCTTCTAATAAATGCTGGTTTCTAATCAAGCATTTAAGGGCTAATTCACGATCAATTAATCAAATTTAAATCATGAGAGCATTTAAAATAAAGCCTTTTTTTAGGGCAAGGGGATCTTTTTGCCTATTATTTTGCCCGTTTATTATTATACTATTATTCCAATCAAACCTAAAAGCACAAGGGCAGCCTGTAATTGTAACCGGAAAAGTATCTTCTGCGAGCGGTGAAACCTTGCCAGGTGTAGGCATTAAGGTTAAAGGTGGAACTCAAAGCGCATCGTCAGACGCTAATGGAAATTTCAGGATTGCTGTGCCGTCTTTAACGGCGACATTAATATTTAGCTATGTGGGTTTTGTAACACAAGAGGTAGGCCTAGAAAACCGTTCCTCGCTTAATGTAGTGCTGAGCGAAGATACCAAAACGCTGGAGGAAGTTGTGGTTGTTGGATATGGTACTCAAAAGAAAGTGAATTTGACTGGGGCGGTAGCTTCGGTGAGTGGGGCGACGTTGACTGAGCGGCCGGTTCCAAATGTAGGAAATCTTCTGCAAGGTAGAATGCCCGGCTTGCAGGTTACTCAGTCATCAAGTGAGCCAGGGAGAGAGAATCCAACCTTCTTGATACGCGGAAGAGGGTCTTTTGGAGGGAGCACAATCCCTTTGATTTTAATTGATGGAGTATACGGGTCAATCAATAATCTTTCTCCCGACGATATTGAAAATGTAACCATTTTAAAGGATGCCGCCTCTGCTGCTATTTACGGTTCACGCGGGGCTAACGGTGTTATACTAATTACAACGAAGAAAGGCAAATCCGGAAAGCCGGTTTTTAGTTATCGGGTAAATGTTGGGAGATATGTACCAACGGCATTGCCAGACTTGATCACAAATTCTGCGGAGTACATGACCATGTACAACTCTGCCAATGGCATAGCGGCCGGCTCTGCATTTACACAGGAAGAAATTGATAGTTATCGGAATGCTACAGATCGAAATCAGTTTCCCAATTTTGATTTTGTAGACTATTTTATCAATCCCGCAACAGTAAGTAACCATAACGTATCTGTTTCTGGAGGGAACGAAAAAAGTACTTATAATTTGTCTCTAGGTTATCTTAATCAAAATGCTGTTATTAAAGGTTATAAATTCAAGAAATACAATGCGTTATTAAACTATTCAAATAAAATTAGTGACAAAATAACTATTGGAACTTCAGCAAACTTCACTTATAAAGATAGGCAAGAGCCTCCATTCACAGGGGAAAGTATGACATTATCCATTTATGCAGCGGGCCCGCTATATGGGCCGTTTTTGCCAGATGGAAGTGGGAGGGTGGCATCCAAGGCGTATTTAAAGGAAAATCGCAACCGTAATCCTCAAGAGTATTACTCAATGGGCGAACAGAATACCAAGGAATACAATTTAAACGGACAGGCATATATTGATATAAAGCCATTTAAGGGGCTTACATGGTCGACTAAGGCAGCACTCAACTATATTGATGAGTATTATAAGATGTACCAACATCCCTATCAGGCATTTTTAAGTCAGAAAAGCCCCACCGCCACAGACTACACATTTAACTCTTTCGGACCTGATATTTTAGGAATTACAGACCAATATTCAAAGATCTTAAATCCAACCCTGTACTCCACCTTAACTTACGAGACAAGGGTGAAAAACAATCATAACCTTAAATTTCTAGCAGGTTATGAACAGATCTTTAATAAAAACCAAAATTTACGTGGTAGGAGAACCAGTACATCCGCCCCGGTATTGGAAGATTTAACTGGCTATTTACCAAGTGGTGAAACGTTATATTTTACTCATCCCAGATTACCTTTTCTGGCTGCGCCCGGCGAGTGGGCTTTGCGGTCATATTTTGGAAGGGTGAACTATGATTTTAAAGGCAGGTATTTGTTTGAAGCAAATCTCAGGCATGATGGAACTTCCAAAGTTTCGCCGGAATATAGATGGGGAACGTTCCCATCTGTATCCGCTGGTTGGATTCTATCTGAAGAATCTTTCCTTCGAAATAAATTTAATTGGCTTAGTAACCTAAAGGTGCGTGCTTCCTATGGGGTGTTAGGTAATCAAGATGTAGGAACTTATTTATATCAAGACAATCTGGTAATTAATAACGTGTTCTATTCCTTTGATAACTCCACTTTACAGCAAGGGGCAGTTAATAATACTTTCAGAGAAGAATCACTAAGGTGGGAATCTACCCGAGTGTTGGATCTTGGCTTAGATCTGGATATAAAAAGGGGATTGTTTGGAGTTACGTTTGATTGGTTTAATAAAACAACATACGACATCCTAGCGGGGCAACCTGTGCCTTTAAGCTTAGGGCTCGGCTCCCCGACAACCAATGATGGAAAACTTCAGAATAGGGGAATTGAGTTAAATTTAACTCACCAAAATAAGATCGGAGAAATATCTTATGGTGCCAATTTTCAGGCATCAACCGCAAAAAATAAGGTTTTAAGTATTCGCGTTCCGTTCGAAGCAGGGGCTAATATCAGGAAAGTTGGCTTACCATTCGATGCTCATTACTTGTATATATGGGATGGCGTGTTTCAGGTTGAAGACATTGGAAATCCTAATGTGCCAAGGCATGCATCGAATACAAACCCAAAAGCAGGAGATATTAAAATGAAAGACCTGGATGGCGATGGCGATGTTGATGTAAACGACCGTAGGGTGGTTGATGGCTATTATCCGGATTTAATATATTCTTTTGGTTTTAATTTAGGATATAAAAGATTTAGCCTAAATGCGTTTTTTCAGGGAGTTTCCGGTATAACTAGCCGCGTAACAGGTTGGGGGGTAGATCCTTTCCATCAAGGCGCTGCGCCGACAACTAAATGGCGAAATGCCTGGACTCCTGAAAATCGAAGTAACACACTGCCCAAAATATATGTTCAAGGATATTCAGGAATACAAAATTATGCAAGTTCAACCTATTACTTGCAGGATGCATCGTATTTGCGTTTAAAGAACGTTATTCTTTCTTATGAGCTTCCAACATCCTTAGTCCAAAAAGCAGGTGCGAGCGGTGTTAGTGTATATGTTTCGGGAGACAATTTATTCACTATTACTGACTATGAAGGTGGAGACCCCGAGCGGTCAAGCCCCACCGGAAACTTTGCACAGTATCCACAAGCAAGAATTTACAACATTGGTGTTAATGTTAAATTTTAAATCATGGCCATGCGTAAGAAAAATACAATAGCCGTTCTCTTTTTAGCTGCATTGCTTTCGGGAACGGTATCATGCAATAAAGATTTTTTGGATCGAAATCCTTTAAACAGCGTTTCAAGCCAGATTTTCTGGGCTTCAGAAGATGATGTAAAAACAGGCTTGGCTGGCGTATATTCCAGGCTTCAACAAAATTTTCTTGGGTATGAAAAGGTCTATTTGGATGGAATTACAGACAATGCCTTTTTACTGCCGGGAAATGGAAATCAATCAAATCTGCCCACTCTTGCTACGGGTGGAATTAATGCCGGCGTGACAGGTGCGCTACCTAACATGTTGAGTTCTCCTTACCGGCTTATTTCATCATGTAATTACTTTTTAGATAACGTAGATAAGTCACCAGTAAGCGAGGCTAACAAAAATATATACAAAGCTGAAGTTAGGTTTCTTAGAGCCTTTGCCTACTTTGAGCTAGTTCAGGCATTTGGCGGTGTGCCGATTTATAGAAACTATTTCAAGATTTTTGGCGAGTACAAAATCAGGCAAAGTTCAAAGGAAGAGGTTTATGCTTTTATCGAGGAAGATTTAGATTTCGCAATAGGTAATCTTCCTGATATCAAATACAATGGACATGCAGTGAAAGGAAGTGCTCAAGGCATAAAGGCACGTGTTTTAATAACTCAACAGAAATGGACAGCAGCGGTTACCCTTTTGGAGCAAATAATGGCGGGGGCTAACGGGAAATTCGCGCTTTCAAATAATTTCGCAGGTTTATTTAGAACCTCAGGACAATCTACAGCCGCTGTAAATACCGAAATTATGTTCGCAACCCAATATCTGGCACCAAATAATGTGCATAGGACGAGTCCAGGTGCGTCTGGCCTGAATATTGAGTTTGGAAGAGATGTCTTAATTCAGCCATATAAGGACCTTGCTGACGATTATGAAATGATTGACGGGAAACCAGCGTCTGAATCTCCTCTTTATAACCCATTAACTCCGTATTTGAACCGAGACCCTCGGCTGGACCTTACAGTAAAACTTCCAAATGAATCATGGAGGAACGCTTCAGGAACTGTATTCGTACCCCCTGGAGTTCCTGCCACAGGTTTTCTGGTAGAAAAATACGTTGACGTAGCTCAAGGCCCTTTCACTGCAGCAAGCGCTACTACAACAGATCAGGATATTATCCATTTGCGCTATGCCGACATTCTATTAATGTATGCAGAAGCTAAAAATGAAGTGAGTGGACCAGATGCGTCAGTCTACAATGCAATTGATTTGGTAAGAGGCCGAACAGGAATAAATATGCCACCTGTTGATAGGGCAAGGTACGATACCAAAGAGGAGCTTAGAGATTATATAAGGCACGAAAGGCGGGTGGAGTTCGCATTTGAAGGCCATCGTTACAACGATTTGAAACGATGGAATATCGCTCATATCAAACTGCCTACGCTCAAGGACCCCAACAACGTTCCCTTAGTTTTTACTCCAACTAATTATCTGTTGCCATTTCCATCCTCAGAATTATTAAACAACCCGCAATTGGTTCAAAATCCGGGTTATAACTAACAAATTGAACCCAAAGCAGGGCTACCTAATGCCCTGCTTTGGGTAAACGTCGAGGGTAAGATCGTACAATAGCTTGAGAACATGGTATAAAGAATCAGTTTTTGCCCGGTCTATATTTGTGAATTAACTAGCCGAATTCGTTGTAGAAAGATTAGCCAATAAAGCCTTTTATAAGCTATAAGCGTGTTTCTGCTTGAGTTCGTTGTTTAAATTACGGCACACACAACCAGATGAAATCGTTTCTATCAATTGCACTTTTTTCCATTGGTACCTGCTCTTCATTCGCACAATTGGTAGATAAAACCCCTGCGGCTGTTCCAGTAGCTCCCCAAATTTTCAACAGAGAGCCTTACGAAGACCCTTTAATTAGCGGGATTAACCGCGATCCTTCACGAGCAACCGGCTATTCATTCTTGTCTGTTACTGAAGCTCTTAAAGGTGTGAGAGAAAAAAGTGGCCGTGTGATTTCCCTAAACGGTGAATGGGATTTTTCTTTCGCGATAAAACCATCAGATGCGCCTAAAGATTTTTATAAAAGCCGTGTTTCTGGCTGGAAAAAGATAGAAGTTCCTTCCAATTGGGAGATGAAAGGCTACGATAAGCCGATCTATAAAAGTGCAGTTTATCCGTTTCGTCCGGTAAATCCGCCATATGTTCCTCAGGATTATAACGCTGTAGGAAGTTACCAAAGAACCTTTACTATTCCGGATAACTGGAAGAACATGAACATCACCTTGCACTTCGGTGGGGTAAGTTCTGCTTATAAAGTTTGGTTAAATGGCAAATTCCTGGGTTATGCCGAGGATAGCTTCTTGTCATCAGAATTTAACGTTACCCCATATTTACAGGCGGGCGAAAATATATTATCAGTTCAGGTTATTCGCTGGAGCGACGGAAGCTTTTTGGAAGATCAGGACCACTGGCGCTTAAGTGGTATCCACCGCGAAGTGATGCTTTTAGCTGAGCCGAAGTTGAGAATAGCTGATTTTCACTGGCAAGCTAAGCTAGATAAAGATTACAAAGATGCGGTTTTAAGCATCCGTCCGAGAATAGAAAACCTTACCGGAAAAGTGGTTCAAGGATATCAGGTTAAGGCTCAGCTATTTGATAAGAATGGAAAACCTGTTTTCGAAAATCCTTTAGAAAGATCAGCAGAAAGCATTATCAATGAAATCTATCCAAGGCTGGACAACGTAAAGTTTGGTTTATTGGAGGCTAAAGTTAAAAATCCGGCAAAATGGAGCGATGAAGCTCCGAATCTCTACACCCTGGTTATTTCACTTCAAGATAGCACCGGAAATGTATTGGAGGCCAAAAGCTGTAAAGTCGGTTTCAGAAGCATCGAGTTTTCTAAAACAAATAGCAAACTTCTGATCAATGGAAAAGAAACCTACCTGTACGGAATAAATCGTCCAGACCATCATCCTACCAAAGGAAAGGCTTTAAGCCGCGAAGATATTTTAGAGGATGTACTTACTATTAAACGTTTCAATTTTAACTGCATCCGCACCAGCCATTATCCAATGGACCCGTATTTATATGATTTATGTGATGAATACGGAATTTTGGTGATAGATGAAGCCAACCTGGAAACGCATGGACTGGGAGGGAAGTTGAGCAATGATCCGCAGTGGACTGGCGCTTATCTTGAAAGAAGTAATCGCATGGTAATGCGAGATAAAAATCATCCAAGCATTATTATCTGGAGCTTAGGAAATGAAGCTGGCCGTGGCCCTAACCACGCAGCCATGGCCGAGTGGATACACGATTTTGATATTACCCGCCCGGTGCACTACGAGCCGGCAATGGGAAATCCTCGTTTGGAAGGCTATATAGATCCAAGTGACCCTCGTTATTTGAAATCCAATGACCATTCGCACCGTATTCAGAATCCACAAGATTCCTACTATATAGATATCGTTGCCCGTATGTATCCTGGAATTTATACTCCTGAGCTTCTGGCAAACCAGCAGAATGGCGATAAGCGCCCGATTTTCTTTGTTGAGTATGCTCATGCTATGGGTAACTCGGTTGGAAATATGAAGGATTTCTGGGATAAATTCCGTTCTACGCCTCGCGTAATTGGTGGTGCAATTTGGGAATTTAAAGACCAGGGCTTATTAAAGAAAGACAGCGCCGGAGTTGAGTTTTATGCTTATGGAGGTGATTTTGGCGAGAAGTACTTTGACAATTTCACTATTAAAGGAGTTGTGGCATCAGATGGCCGCCCGAAAGCCCCAATGTGGGAGTGCAAACGTGTTTATCAAGGCGCTCAGACCGACTTGGTGGATGCTGGTAAAGGCTTAATCAAAATTACCAATCGCCATGCTGTTAAATCTTTGGGCGATTATTCAGTGAACCTTGTTGTAAGGGAAGATGGAAAGATTGTGGTGAACAAAGTACTTCCACAGATTAATCTTGCCGCAGGAAAGGACACTGTGATTAGCATTGCCAAATACTTGCCGAAAATGAAAGTGGGATCAGAGTATCTAGCTGATATTCATTTTAGCCTTTCGGCTGATGAAGCCTGGGCTACGAAGGGTTTTGAGGTAGCTTCCAATCAGTTTGCTTTGACTGGCCTTGCAGAGAAGCGGATGGTTAAACGCCTTCCTTATGCAGAGATTTCTGTGAAAGAGAATGCTGGCAGCTACGAACTTAATGGGAAGTCCTTTTCAGTAAGCTTTAACAAAACCAACGGGGCATTAAGTTCTTATAAAGTGAATGGCATGGAGCAGGTTTTTGCTCCTTTATTGCCTCACTTCACCCGCCCGCAAACTGATAACGACAAACGTGGCTGGAAGACTCATAAGAAGTTAAAGCAATGGTTTTCTCCAGGTCTGAAACTTAAGAATATCTCGACAGATACAAGCATCCCGGGAACGGTAAAAGTAAATAGCACTTATTCTCTAATTAATGATAGTGCTGCTGTGAAAGTGGTGTATACCCTTAACGGTGACGGTGTTTTAAAGGTTGACTATTCATTAGATGTGAAGCCAGGCTTGCCCAACATTCCCAAAGTGGGTATGCAAGGCGGAATTGCCAGAGCTTATGATAATATCACCTGGTACGGTAAAGGCCCGTTAGAAAACTATATCGACCGTAATTATGCTTTTGACGCAGCTATTTACTCTCAACCTATTAATGATTTTATGGAGCCTTATGCTGTTCCGCAAGAGAATGGAAACCGTACGGATGTTCGTTGGATGTATCTGGCAAATAAAGCTAAAACCGAGGGTTTTATGGTTGTTGCCGATAGTCTTTTGAGCATGAGTGCATGGCCTTATACTGAAGAGAATATCAGCACAGCAAAGCATACTAATAAGTTAAAAGATGCTGGATATCTTACGCTGAATGTTGATTTGGTTCAAATGGGAGTAGGTGGTAACGATAGCTGGAGCGATGTGGCGGCACCTTTGGAGAAGTATCAGATCCCGGCGAAGGATTATAAATACAGTTTTTATTTGTTCCCGGTTAAGGGGAATAAAGCGGATTTAAGTGAGGTGGCGAAGAAAGTGAAGTTTTAAGTTGAAGCGTAGAGATTTTCGCGCAGAGACGCAAAGTACTGTCCGTAGTCTTAGCGAAAGCGAGACTACGGATTGGCCAATGGAAAGGAGTCTCCAGACTCCGCGAGATGGAAGCAGGGAGTCTGGAGACTCCTTTCCATAACTTGAATCCGTAGAGA
>Ga0307408_100002396_pt1 | contig 13215 bp, 10 predicted proteins | sample 322Cmetagenome_FD_202116 | JGI IMG/M metagenome (GOLD analysis project Ga0307408, IMG submission 202116) | Maize rhizosphere microbial communities from greenhouse at UC Davis, California, United States - 322HYB-C-3 | ecosystem: Host-associated > Plants > Roots > Rhizosphere > Soil | place... | reverse complement strand
CGGCGTGCAGGTGAAACGGGCGCCGTTCGCGCTGTCGTACAGCTATCGCGGCAAGCCGCTGACGGCGGAAAAAAACGGCTATGCGCGCACGGCGCAGGGCCAGCGCGTCGACTTCACGCTGACGCCGGACGAAGTGATCTATGGCGCCGGCGCGCGCGTGCTGGGCATGAACCGGCGCGGCTACAAACTGCCGCTCTACAACAAGGCCCACTACGGCTACGAGACACATTCCGAGCAGGTGGCCTACGCGCTGCCGCTGGTGATGTCGTCCAGCCTGTATGCGATCCACTTCGACAACCCGCAGCGCGGCGAAGTCGACATCGACAGCCGGCGCGACAACACCCTGGCCTTCGAGACCCGGGGCGGGCGTAGTACGTACCAGGTGATCGCCGCCGACAGCTGGCCGGAACTGCTGGCCAGCTACACGGCGCTGACCGGCCGCCAGCCGATGCCGCCGCGCTGGGTGCTGGGCGCCTTTGCCAGCCGCTTCGGCTACCATTCCGAGGCCGAGGCGCGCGAAACCGTGGACAAGTACATCGCGGCCGGCATCCCGCTCGACGCCATCATTTTCGACATCTACTGGTATGGCGTGGACATGAAGGGCCAGGTCGGCAACCTGGACTTCGTGAAGGAGAAATTCCCGAACGCGCGCAAGATGATGGCCGACTTCAACGCAAAAGGCGTCAAGACCGTGGTCAGCATCGAGCCCTATGTGATGACCACGTCGAAGCGCTGGCAGGAAGCGCTCAAGCGCGACGTGCTGGCCAAGGGGCCGGACGGCAGGCCGCTGGTGTACGACGTGTATTTCGGCAGTACCGGCCTGATCGACATTTTTAAACCCGATGCGCGCAACTGGTTCTGGGACCGCTACAAGGATTTGCACGCGCAGGGCGTGGCCGGCTGCTTCTGCGACCTGGGCGAGCCGGAAGGCCATCCGTCCGAGATGCGCCACGCCACCGGCGGCGCCGACCAGGTGCACAACCTGTACGGCCACGAGTGGGCGCGCATGATGGCCGACGGTTTCAAGCGCGACTATCCGGCCGAACGGCCTTTCATCCTGGCGCGCGCCGGCTATTCCGGCTCGCAGCGTTACGGCCTGATTCCGTCCTCGGGCGACTCCAACCGCACCTGGGGCGGCCTGCAGGGGCAGCCGGAACTGTCGCTGCAAATGGGCATGCAGGGCGTGGCCTACATGCATTCGGACCTGGGCGGCTTTGCCGGCGCCAACCTCGACGACGAGCTGTATGCGCGCTGGATGCAGTACGGCACGTTCCAGCCGGTGTTCCGCCCGCACGGGCAGGAAGAAGTCGCATCCGAACCGGTCTACCGCTCGGCCAGCGCAATGACGCGGGCGCGCGACGCGACGCGCCTGCGCTACCGCCTGCTGCCGTATAACTACACGCTGGCGTTCGACAACCATGTCAACGGCATGCCGCTGATGCGGCCACTGATGTTCGACGAGCCGGACAACCCGGCGCTGCGCCTGGTGTCGGACACTTTCCTGTGGGGCGACGATTTACTGGTGTCGCCGGTCCTGAGCCCGCAAACGCAGCGCCAACCGGTCTACCTGCCCAAACGGGGGCCCTGGTTCGACCACACCAGCGACAGGGAATATGCGGGCGGCATGATCCACATGGTGAGCCTGGCGCCCGAGCATATTCCCGTGTTCGTGCGGGCCGGCGCCTTCATCGGCCAGGTCGAGCCGGTGCAGAGCACGCGCGACTATTCGCTGGCCAAATTGGCCGTGCATTACTACCACCACCCGGACGTTGCGGCCGGCCACGGCAAAATCTACGATGACGACGGCAAAACGCCCGATGCGTACGAGCGCGGCCAATACCAGTTGCTGCATTTCACCAGTGCATTGTCCGGCAAGGAACTGGCCATTACCCTGCGCGACGAGACCGGCAACCATTACACGCCGGCGCCGCGCGAACTGCGCTTCGTCATCCATAACATCGGCGCGCGTCCCGCAGGCGTCACGCTGGACGGACAAGCCTTGCCATTCGACTGGGACGGCCAGCGCCGCCAGCTGACGCTCGCGCTGCCCTCCATGCGCGCCAATACCGGCGCCCTGCGCATCACCCTGGCGCAAACCGGCACCGCCCTCTGAAAGGATCTCCATGGATTTGCAATTCCACCCCGACCCGGCCCTGCTGCCGCACGGCACACCTGGCGGCGTGCGCTTCATTTTCGATGCCGCACCCGGCACGCGCAGCGTCGCGCTGGCCGGCACCTTCAACAGCTGGGTGGGCGACGCCCGCATGCTGGAACAATTGACGCCCACGCGCTGGCAGGCCACCCTGCCGATTCCCGCCGGGCGGCACCTGTACAAGTTCGTCATCGATGGCACGCAGTGGATCCCCGATCCGGCCAACCCGTGGATTTCCGAAGATGGCCAGAACAACTCGTGCCTGACCGTGGATGAAAGCGGCGCGGTGCTGATGCGCCAGGCCGGCTTGAACGCCGCGGCGCCGGGCGCGCTGTATGCGCGGCCCGCGCTGGCCAGTCCGGCGTGGCTGCGCGACGGCGTGATTTACCAGTTGTCGGTACCGGCCTTCGGCGGCAACTTCGACGGCGTGCGCGCCAGGCTGGCGTACCTGGGCGAACTGGGTGTCGATGTGCTGTGGATCATGCCGTTCCACCCGGTCGGCGTCGAGGGACGGCGCGGCACGCTGGGCGACCCGTATGCGGTGCGCGATTTCGACGCGATCGATCCGGCGCTGGGCGATGCGCCATCGCTGCGCGCGCTGGTGGACGCGGCGCACGCGCGCGGCATGCGCGTGATCATGGACTGGACACTGAACCGCAGCAGCGCCGATCACCCGCTTACGCGCACGCATCCGCACTGGTACACGCGGCGCGCCGACGGCGACATTTATTACGCGGTCCCCAACCGTGAGTACTTCGCCGGGTTTGATTTCACCGACCGCGCGCTGCGCCGCACCCTGGTCGGCAGCATGCGCGGCTGGATCGAGCGGATCGGGTTCGATGGCTTGCGCTTCGACGATTCCGACATCACGCCCTGCGATTTCCTCGACGAGATCCGGGCCGACCTGGCCACGCTGCGGCCGGACATCGCGCTGATTTCGCAGTCCTACGACGAATACCACCACCTGGCCGCCTGCGACCTGACGTATGAAGGCGGCACGCGCGAAATGCTGCGCCGCTGCGCCTGCGGCGAAGCCGACGGCGCGGCGTTCGCGCGCTACTGGAACGAATCGACCTACAGTTTCCCGCGCGGATCCCTGCGCATGCGCTGGCTGGAAGACAAGGAGCAAGGCCGCGCGTCGGCCTTCCTGGGCCGCGCCGCGCATCGCCCGGCGGCCGCCGTGCTGCTGGCCATGGATGGCGTGCCGCACATCCTGATGGGACAGGAATTCGATGAACCGACGTGGACCGGCTGGCCGGTGCTGTTCGATCCGTACCGGCTGGACTGGAACGCCTTCGACGGCGAACTGTATGCGCATTACCAGGCCCTGATCGGCCTGCGCCGCCGCCACGCGGCGCTGCGCACCGGAGCAACGGCCTTCCCGGACAGCCTGCCGCCCGGCGCCATCGGTTTTGTCCGTGGCCACGGCAAGGAGCGGATGCTGGTGCTGGCCAACCTCTCGGCGACGGCGGTGACGTTCGATGTGTCGGCCTGGCGGGAACCGGCGCGCGTACAGCCGCTGTATGCGTCCGGCTGGCGGGGTGACGGCGCCACGCTGGCGCCGTATGGCTGGATGATCGGGACGATCCCGGCTTAACGCACGTCGAGCAGCTCGACGTCGAAGATCAGCGTGGCGTTCGGCGGAATCGGGCCGGCGCCACCGCTGCCATAGCCCATGCTGGCAGGCACGATCAGGGTGCGCTTGCCGCCGACTTTCATGCCCTTCACGCCTTCATCCCAGCCCGGGATGACCTGGCCGGCGCCCAGTGCAAAGCTGAACGGGGCGCGGCCGACGGACGAATCAAATTGCGCGCCGTGCTGCTGCGGCGCATTCGGCTCGTACAGCCAGCCCGTGTAATTGACCACGGCCGTGGCGCCGCCGACCGCTTCCTTGCCGGTGCCGGGCACGGTATCGAGCTTTTGGAACGGGACAGAGGCGGCGCTCTCGACAGGAACAGGCGCCTTGGCGCGCTCGCAGCCAGCCAGGGACACGGCCAGGGTCAGGCCGGTAATGCAGGAGATCAACAATCGGTTCATTCAGTGCTTTCGTGTGAGGGACAACGGAGGTAACAAGGCCGGCAATTTTACCGCCTATCCCCGCTTCGCTGAATGATGGTGCTGGCGCTGCGCCGCGGATAATGCGTATATGATGCAAAGATGCCTTTGAACAGTGGGGGGTTGCCATGTCGATCTATCGCCAGGAAGGCGCGGCGGCCTATCGCGAGTTTGCGGTGGCGCTTGCCGAGGAACAGGAAGTCGCGTACGAGCTGAGTCAATGCGTCAAGGTCGATGTCTACAGCCTGTTGGCCCAGGACTTGCACGACCGGATGACGGCGGCCCATACGAAAACGGCTGCGGCGTTTGCTGTCATACAATGCTTTCAGCACGAGAAAGCCTGAGCCGCGAGCCAGACCGCCTCATGCTCCAGGGCCAGCCCCTGCTCCGCCATCGCCCGGTAAAGCATATTACCGGGGCTATGAAAACCGCTGGCTTGGGGGCCGGGCCGCGCCGATCCACGGGCAGACCTTTCTCCGCAGACCGGCAGGCATGAAGCGGCGCGGCTTGGCCAGGAGCGAGGCCTCGCCTTGGGGCGTATGGCGCATCGTCCATGCGCCCAGCGCCGCATCACATCCCCGTCTCATGCGCGCGGGGCGCAACTGGTGCTGGATTTGTAGTCGTACACATGGTTGCCGGCTGGAGCGCGCTGAGATAGTTGTCTTTCAAGCGGACGTAATGCTCAGCCGAGTAGCGCAGGTACGCGATCTCCGCTTCGGTCAGCGGCCGGATTTTCTCTGCCGGCCGCCCCATGTACAGGAAACCGCTTTCCAGCGTCTTGCCCGGCGAAACCAGGCTGCCGGCCCCCAGCATGACGCGATCCTCGATCACCACGTCGTCCATCACGATGCTGCCCATGCCGATCAGGCATTCATTGCCGATCCGGCAGCCATGCAGGATGACCGAGTGTCCAATGGTGACGTGATCCCCGATGACCAGTGGTGAACCCAGCGGCTTCCTGTCCGTCCGGTGGGAGACATGGCCCATGGCAAGGTCCTGGATATTGGTGCAGCGCCCGACAGTGATGCGATTGACGTCGCCGCGCAGCACGGTATTGCACCAGATGGACGAATCGGCGCCGATGCGGACATCGCCGATCAGTTGCGCCGACACATGGAGATAGACCCGTTCGTCGAGCTGGGGAGCGGTGTCAAGGTAATTCGACAGTGGCATGGCAGGTTCCTTTGTGATCACAGTGGGCAAGCGGACTGGGAAACCCGGCGACCGCCCGCTGCCACAACGCGCAAGACTGCCCACCACGCGCCGCCCAGCGACTTGCCTGGCTTACTCCGCCAGCTGGTAGATGTCGGCAAGGTCGCCCAGGTTCCAGTTCCCGCCAGACAATACCACACAGACTTTTTCATCGGGGCGGACCTTGACGGCGCCGGCCAGCAACGCCCCGATGCCGATCGCGGCGGCGGGTTCCGCGATCAGCTTCGCATCCTTCGCCAGGCTGCGCATGCCCGCAATGATGTGTTCATCCTCGACCAGCACGATCTCGTCGACATACTTTTCAATGATCGGAAACGGGTTTTGGCCCGGGACGCTGATCCGCAATCCGTCCGCGATGGTATTGAGCAGCGGCAGCGTCGTACGCTCCCGGTTGATCCGGCTTTGGTAATACTTCGGCGTCAAGGCCGGTTCGGCGGCGATCACGCGCACCGAAGGTTTGGTTTCCTTGATGGCGGTGGCAATGCCGGAAATCAGGCCGCCGCCGCCCAGCGGGATGATGACGGTATCGACATCTTCCAGGTCTTCCAGGATTTCACAGCCGATGGTGCCCTGCCCGGCCATCACCATCGGGTCCTCAAAGCCATGGATCGCCACATAGCCGTTTTCCTCGGCGAGATCACACACGTGTTTCCAGCGCGCCGCCGTATCGCCGTCAAACGGGATCACTTCCGCCCCGAGTGCTTTCGTGTTGGCGACCTTGATTTCCGGCGTCGATGCCAGGATCACGATGGTCGCTTTGACACCCAGCATTTTCGCGGCGTACGCCAGGCCCTGCGCATGGTTGCCCGACGACGTGCCGATGATGCCGTTGGCAATGGCTTCCTTCGGCAGCGACAGTGTCTTGTTCAGGGCGCCGCGGATCTTGAAGGCGCCGGTCACTTGCAGGGTTTCCGGTTTCAGGTACACCTGGCAGCCGGCGGCAGGTTCAATTTTTTCCGCGCGCAAGATCGGCGTACGGCGGATATACGGCTTCAGGCGGACCCGGGCCTCGTGGATGTCGTCAATGGTAGGGTAGTTGCGCATGATGGGTGATTATTTTTCAAAAAATGCAAAGAACGTGCCGACCCGGTTTTCCAGGGCATTGCGGTAGATTTTTGCCGCCGTCGTGTTGTCCTGGATGGCCATGCCGGTCGAATCGAAAATCGTGATTTCCTCGTCGCTTACCCGGCCCGGCTTCTTGCCCAGCAAGATCTCGCCGATTTCGCCGTGAATATCGTCCCGGGTGATGATGTTGCTGTTCAGCGGGTGCCAGGTTTCGCCTTTTACTACGCACTGGGCGATGGAATCGTTGACGATTTTCGCGTGCCTGAACACCTCGGGTTCGAACTCCTGCTTGCCCTGCACGTCCGTGCCGATCGCAACAATGTGGGTGCCGGGACGGACCCAGGCCGCTTCCACCAGCGAACCCTTGCCGCGGGTGGTGGTAATCAGGATATCGGCCTGTTGCACCGCTTCTTTTGCGGTGGGCGCCATCACGACAGAAATGCCGAACTCGCGTTCGATATCGGTCTTGAACTTCAACAGCGACTCGGGGTGATGGTCCCACGCGTGGATCGCCTCGATCGCCATCACTTCGCGGATGGCGCGGATTTGCATGCGCGCCTGGTTGCCGGTGCCGATCGACGTGATGACTTTCGCGTTTTTCCTGGCCAGTGCCTTGACGGAAACCGCGCCGCTGGCGCCGGTCCGCAAGCCCGTGATCAGGCTGCCATCCATGACGCAGGCCAGTGCACAGGTGATGGCGTCGAACAGCAGGATGGTGCCCATACCGCTGGGCAAGCCTTGTTCCGGGTTCTGGGGGAATCCGCCGGATGACGCTTTCAGGGAAATCATTTCGTTGGACTGGCAATAGCCGGCCTTGAAATCGATCTCGCCGCGCGGCGCCGGCAAGTGGATGCTCATGTAATCAGGCTGCGCCACCTGGCCGCTGTTAAAGGCCTTATAGGCCTCTTCCACGGCGCCAATGACGTCCTTCATGCAAATCAGTTGGCTGATTTCCTCTTTTTTCAGCAGCAGTGTTTTCATCAAACGTTCTCCTAATAGCCACGGCCCCGGTCGACCAGGCCTGTCATGGGTAATCCCTGCTGGTGGCGGCGCAGGTTGCCGATCACCGCTTCAACCGCCGTTTCCGGTTGCGTCATGCTGGCGATATGCGGCGTCAACACCACTTTCGGATGCGTCCAGAACGGGTGCGCCAAAGGCAGCGGTTCCGGTTCGCACACGTCGAGGATGGCGCAGCTTAACTGTCCGTCATCGAGCGCCTGCAACAAGTCTTGCTGGACCAGGTGCCCGCCACGGCCCACGTTGATCACGGTGGCACCGCGCGGCAACCGGTCGAACAGGGGTTTCGACAGGATGCCACGGGTGCTGTCCGTCAACGGCAGCAGGCAGACCAGGATGTCGGTGCGGGCCAGGAACGGTTGCAAGCCGTCCGCGCCGGCGTAACACTCGACACCATCGAGCTGTTGCGGCGAGCGGCTCCAGCCCGCGCAAGAAAAGCCGAAGCGTTGCAGTTGTTCCAGCACCGCGCGTCCCAGCACACCCAGGCCCAGCACGCCGACGCGACGCGACGATGCTGGATACACGCGGTGCACTTGCCAGTTACCCTCGCGCTGCTGGCTGCGATACGTTTGCCAGTCGCGATGGATGGACAGCACGGCCATGCTCACGTACTCGACCATGCCCCCAATGATGCCGGACTCCACCATGCGCACCACCGGCAGCGCTGGCGGGATGGCGGAGAGATCGAAGTGGTCGGTGCCGGCCCCGGTCGAGAACAGCACTTCCAGGTTCGGGAAGCGCTCCGCCAGATCGTCCGGCGGCTGCCACGCGGCCAGGTAACGCACGTCGCGCGGATCGCCGATGTCGGGCCAGATGCAGAACGGCAGTTCCGGCATCCGGCGTGCAAACAGTTCCGCCCATGCCGCGCCGCGGACCGGATCGGATTTATAGACAAAAGTCATGGCTGCTTACGCCGGGCGGTAAATCACATACACCTTCGCCACATCGACACGGCTTTCCCAGCTGCATTGCGCAGTTTGCTCAACCAGGAAAATATCGCCCTTGACGAACGTGCCGGCGCGCCCCGCTTCGTCGATAAATGTCACGCTGCCTTCCAGCAGGTACATCAGTTCGAAGTGGCGATAAAACATGGCACGGCGGTGGTACGGCGTCGAGTCCCACGTGCCGACCATGAATTCGCCATCGGTGGTGCGGTAATCCGTGTAATTGCGGCATACCGGCACCGGTGTCAGCAACAGGTCCGCCGACGGCGTGCCGGTCGGTTCCAGTCGCGGGTTGGCCTTGACCGGCACGATCGCACCGTCACCGGGTACGCTGAAGTTGTAGCGCGTGAAAATCAGCGATACCGGCCCTTGCGCCGTCCAGGAAAACGCGGCGCCCCGCTGGATCACCGCACTCTGGTTCGCCTCAAGGGTCAGGGTGACGCCCTGCCGCGTCAGGGTCAGGCGTCCCTGGTTGACAATGATGAATTCATCGGCCGGCAGCGAGGCTACCGACCCGCTGCCCCCGTCGAGGTTGATGACACCGGCCGTCACCGGCCCCGGCGCCCAATCCAGCACACGGCGGTTGGCCAGGAACTGGTCATCGTGCGGGAAGGCCGCCACAGGAAGGCCCTGCCCTGTGTCACGCGCAAACTGGCGCAGGTCGACAAAAGATGGAACGCGTACATTCGACATGGTGATACTTTCATGGTTGGAACAATCAATGACGCCGCGCAGTGCATGCACATCAACAGCGCCCCTCGGCACTCAGTAGACCATGAAGCCCCTGTCAAAAATCACTGTTTTCGCCATGCCGCCACGCAGAAAGCACGGTATTCAGGGCATTGGACAGCACAGCCTGCCGCATAGAATGGCTGCCGGCTGCAACCGGGGCTACGCTGGCCGGTGCAAGCGCTTATTGCCTGCAGTGTCAGGCAGTCGCCGCCGGCGCCCAATCCTTGTCGGCGGTAACAGCCGACAAGGAGGCGGCCACGGTCAGCGATACCCTGAGCGAGCCGGCCAGCGCATTGCGGCTGGGTCCTGCGACGGCGGCAACGCCCGGTTACAGGCCGGTGCGCCGCGCCAGGTAGTCCTTCATCCTGCCGGCATCGGCCGGCATGATTTCAAAGCGCTGCGGCAGCGCCTCGATGTGTTCAAAGCCGGCCGGACGCTCGGCGTCGCGGCCCAGCGCTTCGCGGATGGTTTCATTGAACTTCGCCGGCAACGCCGTCTCCAGCACAATCATCGGCACACCCGGCGTCACGTATTCACGCGCCACCTTCACGCCATCGGCAGTGTGCGGGTCGATCGTGATGCCATACTTCGCATGGATGTCACGAATGGTGGCCACCCGGTCCGCATGTACGGACTTGCCGGACACAAAGCCATACTGCGCCACCTTGCGGAATTCGTCGCCGTCGCTGCCCGGCCCGCCCGACAAGTCGAAGCCGCCATGGGTCTGGACTTTCTCGAACAGCGCGCGCACGCGCGCCGCATCGCGCCCCAGCAAGTCATAGATGAAACGCTCGAAGTTGGATGCCTTGCTGATGTCCATGCTGGGACTGGTCGTGTGGTACGTCTCAGCGGATCTCCGCACGCGGTAGATCCCGGTGCGGAAAAATTCGTCCAGCACGTCATTTTCATTGGTGGCCACCACCAGCTTGTCGATCGGCAGCCCCATCATGCGCGCGATATGGCCGGCGCAGATATTGCCGAAGTTGCCCGACGGGACGGTGAACGATACTTTCTGGTCGTTCGACGTGGTTGCCGCCAGGTAGCCGCGGAAGTAGTACACCACCTGCGCCACGACACGGGCCCAGTTGATGGAATTCACCGTGCCGATTTTCTGCCGGGCCTTGAAGGCCAGGTCGTTCGACACGGCTTTCACCATGTCCTGGCAATCGTCGAACACGCCTTCGACCGCGATATTGAAAATATTCGGGTCTTGCAGGCTGAACATCTGGGCGGCCTGGAACGCGCTCATTTTCCGGTGCGGCGACAGCATGAAGACCTTGATGCCCTTCTTGCCGCGCATCGCATATTCGGCCGCGCTGCCGGTGTCGCCCGACGTCGCGCCGAAGATGTTCAGTTCCGCATCCTGTTTGGCCAGTGCATATTCGAACAGGTTGCCCAGCAATTGCATGGCCATGTCCTTGAATGCCAGCGTGGGTCCGTTCGACAGGCCCTGCAAGACGAGCTCGCCGCCATCGGCAGACTCCAGTACATGCAGGGGCGTGATTTGCGCCGCGTCGTCGCCTGCGCGCGCGTTACGGTACACCTCCGCACGGTAGGTCTTGCGCGCCAGGGCTTTCAAGTCCGCCTCCGGGATGTCGGTCGCAAATTTCTTCAATATTTCGAACGCCAGGTCCGCGTAGGAGAACGCGCGCCACGCATTGAGTTCGGCGCCGCTGACCCTGGGATATTCGGCCGGCAGGTACAGGCCGCCATCGGGTGCCAGGCCGCCCAGCAGGATGCTGGAGAACGATTGCGCGGCCGATTGGCTGCGGGTGGAAACGTATTGCATGGTTTTCTTAGGTGTCGTTTGTGGAGTGAAATGCGTTGCGCGTGCCGGCCGCTGGCCCCGGGAGCAGTGGCGGCCGTCAAACTTGGCGGACAGGGCCGGTACCGTGCAAGTCTTGCGCCGTACCGGCCCAGCGCCTTCAGGCGTCCAGCCAAACGCTCTCGGCGAACATGTAACCCATCAAGCCGGCTACCGGATGCGAGGCGTAGCCTTTCAGCTTGTTCGTGAAGCCATCCAGCGAATGGTTGAAAATCGGGATGCCGACGCCGCATCCCTCGTGCACCATCACTTGCATATCGGCGTACATTTGCCTGCGTTTGGCGTCATTGGTTTCGCCGCGCGCCTGCTCCAGCAACTGGTCGAATTTCTCGTTCTTCCAGCCAGACACGTTCAGCGGTGCGCTGGACTTGTAGAACAGGGTAAACATCAGGTCCGTGGTTGGACGAGGATTGATATTACCAAACGACATGGGATGCTTGGCCCAGTGGTTGGACCAGTAGCCGTCGGCCGGCATGCGCTTGATGTCCAGGTTCAAACCGATCTTTTGCGCCGACAATTGCAGGATTTGCGCGGTATCGACCGAGCCATTGGCGGCGATGGACGCCACCAGCGGCAAGGTGCTGCCGGCCATGCCGGATTTCTGCAGGTGGAATTTGGCCTTGTCCAGGTCCATGCCGCGCTGCGGCAAGCCGGAAAAATAATACCGGTGGTGCGCCTGGACCGGCTGGTCGTTGCCGATGGTGGCAAAGCCGCGCATCGACACCTTGCGGATCTGTTCGCGGTCCATCATGTATTTCATGGCCAGCACGAAGTCCGGGTTCTTCACCGGCCCCACGCTGTCGCGCATGATCAAGTCGGTGTAATGGCCGGTCTTCGATTCAAACACCGTGTAGCCGGCGGCGGCCGTCACGGTCGGCACCGAACGGGGATTGATGGCGTTGATCAGGTGCACGTCGCCCGACAGCAATGCATTGACGCGCGCGGCTTCGTCGGGAATCGCGAAGTATTCGATTTCGTCGAGATAAGGCTTGCCCGGTTTCCAGTAATTCTCGTTGCGCACGCTGATGGAACGCACGCCCGGACGGAATTCCTTGCACTTGTACGGGCCGGTGCCGTTGGCGGTCGTGAAATCCGTGGTGCCGTCGCGGATGATCAGGAAATTCGCTGTACCCAGCAGTTGCGGCAAGTCGGCATTGGCCGACTCCAGCCTGATTTGCACTTCGCTCGGGCCGGTGGCTTTGACTTCCGCAATTTCGTCGGCCACCGGCTTGACCTTGGATGCTGTGGCGGGAATTTTGTGCCGCATCAGCGTGTACACGACGTCGGCCGGGGTCAGGAGTTTGCCGTCATGGAAGCGGATATCCTTGCGCAGTTTCACCGTCCACGTCACCGCATCCTTGGTGGTGATGGACTCGGCCAATTCCATTTGCGCCCCCAGCCTGGTGTCGATCGTGGTCAAGCCGTTGTAGAACATGAAGTGGCGCACGTAGTCGGCAATGGTGCCGCCCTTGGCCGGGTCCAGCGTATCGGCAGTGGAACTGGCGCCCACCGCCACGCGGATGCGCCCCCCCTTCTTCGGTGCCTGCGCAAACGCCTGGCCGGCGTGCGTCAGCAGGCCGCCGGCAGTGGCCGCCATCATGCCTCCAGCCAGCAAGGTGCGCATGACGTCGCGGCGCGAAGTGCCGCGCCTGAGATCATCGGAGATCAGGTCGCCGATGGCGGAATGCTGGGGGAGGATGATATTGGATTCTTTGTCGCTCATGGGTGTATCCTCTCGAGTCTTAATGAATGTTATGGCTGCAAGCGAACTGTAAAAGCTTTCCGGCGCGGCGCTCCTTCATCTGTCTTGCCGTCCCGGCGGCGTGCAGATCCATTGTAGACAGGTCCCGAAGTATTTTCTGCCGTCCACATCCCTCCAGATGGCAGAAGCTGTCATTCTGTAGTAATGGATAGCTGCTTTGTTTCGAACCGCAGCCACCTCCCGCACGTCATACCAGGTCCGCGACCGGCAATGCAATACGCTGGCGCAGGATGCGCTCAAAATGCACCGGGTCATGCGGCGTCAGCATGGCCGCCGCGCGCGGCAAATGAAAATCATGCAGCCGCGACAGCCAGAAGCGCAGCGCGGCTGCCCGCAGCACCATCGGCCACGCATCCTCTTCCGCCGGAGTAAAGCGCCGCACCGCATGGTAGGCATCGAGCAGCGCGCGCAGACGGGCCATGTCCAACACCCCGGTATCGTAGGCAATGCA
>Ga0307408_100002394_pt1 | contig 13233 bp, 12 predicted proteins | sample 322Cmetagenome_FD_202116 | JGI IMG/M metagenome (GOLD analysis project Ga0307408, IMG submission 202116) | Maize rhizosphere microbial communities from greenhouse at UC Davis, California, United States - 322HYB-C-3 | ecosystem: Host-associated > Plants > Roots > Rhizosphere > Soil | place... | reverse complement strand
CTTTCGGATGGGCGTTGGGAGTGCCTCGATGGTGCCCGGCTGCGGGCTGGGCGGCTGTCTCCTGCATGACGGGGCGTACGGGTCGGAGGAGCAGCGCGGAATGCGTTGCTTTCTCTCGAAGGGCCGCATGTTGCGCATGGCCCGGGCCTAGCGAATGCTTGCGATGCAGGTGGGATGAACTGTAGGGGTCTTGCACAGCACTGCTTGGCATGGGCATGCTGCAGATGCGGCTGCCAAAGCGCTTCTTACTCGCGCGGAGTTTCAGCTGTTTGCGCAGCGCTTGGAGCGGGTGAAGGGAATCGAACCCTCGTATGAAGCTTGGGAAGCTGCCGTTCTACCATTGAACTACACCCGCATTTTGTACCCGCTGATTTCTAACGAGTATCGAACTTGGTGCCTGATTCTACAGAGGGAATTCGAAGATTCAATTTCGACCACGTTCTCAAGGTCACCCGGCCTCACAGCGACGGCCTGCGCCTGGTTGCCTCTGGGTCAAAGCAGACCTGAACCTACCGCTACAAGTCCCCGGCGACGGGCCTGATGAAGCAGACCGCCCTCGGGCCGTATCCGAAGATGCGCGCTTCCGAAGCCGCGGCGATATGGGAAACATTTCGCGCCGAGCGTGCGGCCGGCATTAACCGAAGTAGCACCAGCGGCAGCAGCGCAAGCCAGCCGCGCTGGCGTCGGCTGCTCCGGAGAGCTTCACGGTGCGCAAGCTGGTTCAGGAGTACATCACTGGCCACATCGAAGAGGAACGGAAGGAAGCCAGCGCAACGGCGGCACGTCGCACGCTCGAGCGGCTTCTCGACGAAGAAGCGAAATTTGCTGAAGCAGCCGCGGTCTCTGTCTCGCGATAACGTGCTTTGAACTACTCGACGCCCGAAAAGCTATGCCAGTGGCAGCCCAAAAGCTACGTTCGCTGCTCGGGACTGCGTGGGCCCGCGCGCCCGACTCGGCCGGCTCGATCAGGACACTAGGCGATAGCTGCCACAATGCCTCCTTCCTACGAAGGGGGCAATCCTGCTTTGACGGGCTAGAAATAGGTCGCCGAGAAGGTCAAGGCGACTTTTTCGGTGCGCTCAATCCGATATACGCCAAGTCCACAGCAACATTGCTCGCTCATGGACGGTCAATTGATACGACCCCTCGATTTATCAATGAGCGATTCATCCCTGATGGGGGGAGTTGGGGCGGGGCGGCGAGGGTTGCGGCTGCTGAGGCGGCTGCCGGTGCCCCGTCCGGTCCAGCCAACCCACCCGTACCGCGAGAAAGTGCGCGAGCAGGAAGGCGACAGGCGAGAAGAAGAACGTCCAATCACTACGCACAAGCGTCTCTAATGTCGTGAGTTGAGTCACTCCTGCATTGACTCGCGTCCAATCGATGTAGAGGGCATAGAAGAGATAGCACATCAGCACCCGCGATGCAGCAAACAGGCCAACCATTCCGGCGATGTACGAGGTAGAGAGAACTCGGTCGCCAGCTATGAAGCCGAAAACGACGCTGCAACTCGCATATAGGAATAGGGTGAATGCAAGCAAAACGGGCCACCATCCACCTGCATCTGAGCTATTCGCGTAGCCGATAGCCGTTTCAAAAACCGCACAGGCTGAAAGGATCGCCAGCGGGAGAGCAACGTTTCGTATTCTCATGGTGCGTTCCTTTGAAGTGCGTGGCAAGCGGCTGGGCGAATGCATGAACATCAGATTCACCCATCGCAATGCGGCCCGGGAAGATCGACCCGGCGCATGTCGCGTTCGCGAGCCCGTGCCCATCGCCCGATGACATGGTAGCGCTCGCGCCCCAGAAAGAACTGGAGGCGTGGGCCGCGCAATGGATCGGCGCCTACAGGTGCGAGAAGTCGAAGCGCATGAGACTGATCGAATCGTCGCCTCGGTGACCGCCAGACGTGTCCCACTGCTTCTTGCTTTTATCCCATGCTCTGGGGAAACCTCGCCGAAATTTGCGGGGTAATGTTGTTCAACACCGCATTACCCGGCAAATCCCGCACCAGCGACCAATCCAATTTCTTTAACCGCCGCTGTTTTGTTCAGGGTTAAGGATTAATCCTACCAGCGCCAAACAGGAAATGGTCCAGCAGTCTGTACTGGCTTGGGTCTCTCCTGCGGAACGACCCAAAAAACCATAGGAACAATTGCGGGGCTGCTGTTAGGCGCCATGCCGTGGTCCATGCCGCCTTGGCTAAAAGACCCTGCAGTATAGAGATTTCCTACGTTGCTCTGAATTGCGATTTGGTATGCGTCCCAAGGATACCCTGCCACGCTAGTAACTGTTCCCGCTATCCCAATTGTTGAGATGCTAGGGCTTGTGCCCGCTTTCATTCCCAATCCCCAATCTCTTAAGCCACCATAGCCGGTAGTATGAAGATTTCCAGTGTTGGCTTGGAAAGCCGTGATCGTTTGTCCATTAATAAGCGTTGTAATGGACGGGCTTGTCCCAGGCATCATGCCCAAACCGGTCGATCCAGCGGCGCCCTCGCCAACAATGAAAAGACTGCTCGTATTTGCCTGAAATGCAATTTGAAACTGGTTTCCGATGGCCGTAATGCTGGGGCTTGTGTCCGGCATCATTCCCGCGTTCCAATCTCTAACGCCACTGGCATCGTAAGATAGTAGATTTCCTGTATTGGCTTGAAAGGCTGTAACCGTAGTTCCATTATAAAGTGTCGTAATGGAGGGGCTGGTTCCACGCCTCATGCCAAGCCGAGTGTCGCCTACGCCGGCATCTCCGACAATAAAGAGATTTCCGGTATTGGCTTGAAACGCGATCTGATAACCATTTGCGGTTAGTGTGATGCTCGGACTCGTACCCTCCATCATTCCTGCTCCCCAATTCCTTACTCCCTGAGTTCCGGTAGTGTAAAGATTGCCGTTATTGGCCTGAAAGGCGATGACAAGAGCGCCATTTTTGAGGAGTGTTGCGGAAGGAGAGGTTCCCGGCATGACGCCAAGATCTTGTATGCCAGCATTAACCGCTGCTAAGATCGCAAGATTAGTCGTGTTGACCTGAGTTGCAATGGGGACTGTGTAAAAGGTTGTGGGGCCAGGTTGGTAGCCGAGGTTATTTGAAACAGAAAAGCCAGGAGACGCTTGAGACGAGGCGATGGTTGAAATCCACCCTAGCAAAATTGCTATTGATTTGAATGTCGGAATCAGTATGCTTTTTGAATTTTTCATTTCCCTCTTCCTAATATTTCGGATTTTGATATATTGATGTGGTCTTGCAGTGAGACGGAGATTTAAAATGCATGAGCCCTGTGTTTAGTCGGGCTCATGCCACGGCGGCCGTCTGGTATTGGGAAATTCGGTCGCATTCTCCATCGCGCATCAAGTCATGGATAGCAATAGAACGCCTCCTTCGGTTTGGAGGCTGGCTCGGCACCTTTTGAGCGCCCAGCATACATTTTGCAATACTCGCAGTTGTTTGCGTTAAGCAGTGCGGAAAATTTCTGCCGTTGGGCGTCCGCTCAAGCTAATGGGTTAATTCTTTTCGGCTCATTCGCGAGTTCGTCCTTGATCACCAGGCTGACTTACTCCCGTGGAGGGCCGCCAATTTCGCAGTACCACACCTGATAGAACCAGCGATCTCCGATCTTTTCAGCGTCGGCAAAGCTGATGGTGTCGTACGCGCAAGCGGCGAGTTCTGGCCGCCATAAGAGGCCCAAAGGTGGGACGTGCGTGTAGGTCCGGAAACCCACAGGCCAAGGCGTTCTCTTCCCTCGATATGCTCGAGCGTGAGCATTCCGCAGGCCCACGGCTCATCCGCAAACTCACGCTTCGTGGGTTGCGCGCCTTTGCGATAGCGCCGCCGCATCCTCACTCGCATGACGGGTCCTTTGCGGCGTCCGGTAGCGGCTCTGGCATCTCATGCATGACCGCGCAGCTCTGGCATCTCATGCATGACCGCCCTGATGTGGTCGCCAGCCTTGCGGTCCCAATCTCCATACAGGTCGCCGATGCGCGCACAGCGGCCCGCGACCTGGTCAGCAAATTCTCGGAGGGAGGGCCGCAGCGGCTCATCGGGGCGAAGCTCGCCAACCCTCCGCGCCATCTCTGCGAGTTCTCTCTTCAATGGGAGGTTCGCACATGGGATTTTAGTATCGTTGTACTGTACAAATATACATATTCTGGTGATTACGGACCTATGAAAAACGTGCCCGCAACCCTCTGGATTGCCGCCTGCGCATACCGGCTGCAGCAGCAGTGGCATACCGTCGATCCGCTCGAGCTGGAGGATGTCGCGCGTGACCTGTGGCGCGACAAACGGCTCCGAACGATGCCGCCTGATGAGGCTGCGGTGGACTGGCTGAAGCCGATCAACGACGGAGTCGATCTTCCCGGCTAACCGGTTCCCTCCTCGCGGAAGCGAGCATCTCCCATTTTTGCGAGTTCGGTGAAGCCCGCCTCCGTGATACGAAGCACCGTTGCAACGCGTGATGTGGCGTAGCGAACGGTGGACTCCAGAGCCTGGATCTCAGCCTCGATCAGACCGGTAGCCAAAAGGACCGAGACGTGCCTGACGTCCTCCGGATTGGCAACACGAACCGGAAGCCGCGCATGCAGTAGCCGCATCAAAAACGAGAGGGGCATTCGAGTCTCCGAGTGCCGGCGCTTGTTCTTCGGTCTACCAAGAAATGCCGGCCATTTCTGGTCGGCGGAATGTAACTATAAGTACAACTCAGCCGCTACTGCTTGCTTATAAATTAGAACCATTTTTGAGGAATACATCACACTTAGCGCTATGCGAGCCTGCTTTCAGCGTCAGGCTGAGCCGCGGAGCTCGACGAGCGCAGGACATGGGGCCGAACGCTGGTCCTGTGCGGTCGCGAAGGAGATGATTAAAGTGCCGGCAGTCGAACAGTGTTGGGAGGCTGGCGCGTTCTCCAGCAGCAATCGACGGCATCGCCTTGAAGTGAACTTCAGACTTATGATCCCTTTGTTCGCCGGACTGGGGAGCTGGCGCAGGATCAAAAATGAAAAGAATTCTGGTGGGAATCGCCATAGCGGCAATGGCTACGGCTCTTGTGTCTTGCGGAGGAGGAGGCGGCGGAGGAACTGCTGCCGGTTTATCGGTTACGCAGTCATCACCGTCGCCGATTGATACTTCTGCTTTGATTCAGCCTAACAACTCAAAGGCGGAAGCAACAGCCGCGAGTCAAGAGTTGGCAGCACAACAGGCTGAACAGGGTGGTGGCATTGCTTCATTGCGGGCCCAGGGGCCTGAGGGCCTTAAGCTGATCAGGCAAAGCATCGCGCAGGGGAGCGACATCTTGCCGGGCAGACAGAGACTGTTTGCGTACCTCCCTAACTTGCTCAAGATAGCATCAATTCCCAATACCAACCCTGCGCCAGGGGAGAGCGTCGCCGTTGATTTGATCTTTCCTTATTTCACTGGCCCGGGTGACTACAAGAATGGAATATATGCGAGCAACCTTGCATATGATGCAAGGCGGGACAGGCTGTATGTTCCGGTAAATAACGGGGCAATTGGGGTCCTCAAGAACGCAAGCGCTGCAAAGGGCGAAGTTCAGATTCCAATTTATTACGCACCGACCTCGCTGGATGTTCTTGGGTCCGTATTTTTGGATGCAGAAAACGACACGCTTTGGCTTGTTAGTTCAACAAATTCCTTCGGTTCCACGCATCCTTACACGACCATTGTAAAAATCAAAAGCATCAGCAAAATCGAGTCGCTAACTAGGTGGGCAATTCAAGGTAATCAAATAATGCCTTCGATGTTTACCACCGTGTGGCACGTGCGTTCGTCTACATTTACCGGCGGGTTTGCTATAGATGCAAAACGAGGCACAATTTACATGGACAATGGCAACGTCTTTGATCTTAATGCGATTGCACCAACGCCCGGGGTAGGCAACTCTGCGGATTTCTATCTTTTCCCCATCAATGAGGCCAAAGCATGGGAGACTCTGCCAGTTCGGCGCTTCGTCGATGGCGGGTGGTTTCTCGGCATTGCATTGGATGTAGCGAGAGATCGATTGTACGCAGTCAATGCGGCGAAAAAACAGTTGCTTATCGTTGAAAATGCAAGTGCAAATACAGGCCCAGCCATCCCCATTGTCCTGAACTTGCCTGGCCCTGCTGCTACATACTCGTCGTTGACGTTCGATGCCAAAAATGACCGGCTCTACATAGGCGGTGCAGGCAATGATGGCTATATCATCAATAACGCGAGCGCAATTAATGCTGGGTCGGTAATTCCAGCCGCATATGCATTTGCCGCTCCGGATTTAACGCAAACGCGGACTGAGGTTTGGGGCATTGCGATTCCTCAGTAGGTGGTCAAGCGCCTGGCTGCTGAGCTGGCCGCTCAAGCCGGTGATGGCGCTGGCAGGCGGGTGTAATTCACCTCGACAGCGAGCGCCTCTTCCCCGGCTGGCGTGATGTTGAACATGCGGATGTCCAGATGCTCGGGGTCGGGCTGAGACACCTCGGTACGCCAGCCCCAGCGTTCCCCACCGGCGCAGTAGCTGCCCAACGCGCCGAAGCGCCCATCCTCCACTCGGCCAGTGCTGAACATGATCGATGCCGAAGCTCTCGCCCCAGGCGCACTCGAAGGCGTCTTCATCGAGGTGGTAACCCCACAGCGCGATGCCCTCGAAAGGCTCGCCGCTGCAACGGCCCTCGTACTCGTGCAGGAGGAACCGGCCGCGGCCGACCAGCCGGATGGTGCCGCGTTGTACCGATTCGTCGGCGGGCGTGCCAGGCTCGAACCAGAGTCGAAAACGGCCTTCCTATTTGCCGGTCATTGCAGTCAGCCGGCGATGCATGCCGCCGGGAGCGGTGGATCGTTCGAATGCTTCTTTGCTCATGAGGCCTCTCGTGAACAGGGTGCTGCGGCGGGTGTAGGGCTCAACACCCGGCATGCTGCCGACGCTTGGCTGCTCGGCGTAGGTTTTAGAGAAATAGAAGTTTTTTCACTGGAGAGCGTAGTTCTACCATTGAACTACACCCGCATTTCGGAGGAGTCAATCGTCGCGGCGAGAGGTGCTCACATTCTTGTGAATCGAAATTTTTTGATACGCTTGCGCCTCAAAAATGAGTGCCGCGCAGCGCGGCGCCAAAAATATGAGGGGCCGAGGGCAAATGCGATTCGAAAAATTGCGGCGCAAGCTTGCGCTTGTCTGGGTTGTTGCCATCGGCGTTGCCGGATGTGGCGGCGGCGGTGGGGCGCCGGTATCGGGCTCCTCCGCATTCAAGCCCGAGGCGATAGAGATCGGGACAAGCAATCCAAGCGGAGATGTCGAAGGGGTCAAGGTCGCGATCCTGCGCAGCGGCGCCCGTGACGATCGACCGATGACAACTGCCGAGGCGGCGTCCAGCTCTCGCATTGCTGGTGCCTCGGGATACTTCATTCGCACGGAGCCGGTGGCGGGAGTACCTGGGGGACGGGTCCAACTCATCGCTGGCCCCGACCCGGCGCCTCGTGACATCGAGACCTCGACCAACTACGCGACGGTGAACCTGTCGGTCGCGACCTTCTTCCCGAAGACGCTACAGGCGGATCTGTACGAGGGGACGTCGCTGCAAGATCTCAATATCGGCGCAACGGCGAGCGGCGATTTCTCCCTGCTTAATGGACGAGCCCTCCATGTCGTGATCGCGGATCCGGATGGACTCTTTCAGGACAATCCCCAGGCTTGGTTCACTACGGGGTCAACGCCAGGCATGGTCATATGGCTCCGCGGCCGACCTCTTTTTAAGCCGCCGGGTTCCTATCGCGGCGCTTTGAGGGTGTATGCCTGCCTCGATTCAGCCTGCACCGTGCGCTTGGGAAATACGCCAATCCGCATTCCTTACGAAGTCAGAGTCCGCAAAGGCTTGTCCATCGAAACGAGCAAGGTAACTCTGAGCACGGTATTCGGTGTCCCCGCAGCGGCGAAAATTCGCGTCACTCCATCTGAAGGTCGATCGATCAATGAGATTGTGATCTACGAATCTCGTGAGAACGTCATTGCCTCCTTCTCCGCTGTCGAAGCTGACGGGAGCGCGATTCTCAATGTAGATGGTTTGGTCAGCAAACCGGGCACGTACACAAGGCGAATCACACTCGCGACGAGCGGTTTGTATTCTCACCCCGTCGATGTTGCAAAAGAAATAGATATAACCTACACCGTCGCGCCGGACCCGAATCGGAGCTATGCGTTCGATCCCCCTCGTCTTGACGTGATGTTTAAAGCGGGCGACGGGCGTTCTTACAGTCGAATGTCATATGCGTATGTCATGCAGGGCGAGTTGAGCTTCGAGGCTATAGAGTTTCTTGCAACTCCCGCCCAGTTGGCGGCCGTTCCGGCAAATCTCCAAGGGCGTTGGGTGTCAGTTCGAACTTGGGGGCAGTACAACGAACACCTCCAACCCGATGGGCGGTTGACGAACGAGGTCATTTGGTGGATATGCGATCCGGTCACGCATCAGTGCATGCCACCGGACACGTATCCATATCGATTGAGGCTGAAGTACATTTTGAACGGGACGAGCTCGACTGTGTACCAGTACGGCCAGGTGCAAATTTCGCCCTGAAAGAGGTCTCCGTAACTCGGCCTGCCGCTGTGCCAAAGATGGTGATGCCAGGGAGTTGTTGCATACACCCGTCGCGATCAACCGCCGGGTGGCAGCGGGTCTTCGCAATACCGCCCTCCAACCTGCGGCTGGCCCGCGGCGAGATGACTGGATGCAAGAACGGTATTGTTCGAGCCCGTTTGCCGCCATACCGTTATTGCCTTGCCTTGTTTATCGATTGCCACTAACGGCCTGTCCGCCGGAGTGTTCAGCGTGACACGGCCGGGCGCAGTCCACTGGAGCGTTGCGGCGCTGTATCGACTGAACCAAACCATGTTGCGCTGTTGCCAAACGAGCACTGCATTTCCCTGCGCATCGCTGGCGATATTCGGAATACCGCCGCTGGAATCCAAATCCATCAACGTAGTGGGTGCTTCCCATCGACCCGCCTGGGCGTCATATCGGTTCGTCCAGATGCGCGGAGTGGCCTGCCCCTGTGTCCATGCAACAAGAGCGTTACCTCGTCCATCCACTGTCAACGTCGGCTCACGCTGCGGAGCCTCGCCATTGCCGATCGCAATAGCGTCCGACCAAAGCGCCGTTGATTTGTCGAACCTGCGAAACCAAAGAGTCGTTTGAACGCCATCGCCACTTTGCTGCCAGCCAGCAAATGCATTGCCCAATCCGTCCATCGCAACGACAGGCCCTTCAGCTCTGACATTGCTACTCGTCAGTAACTGGCTGGCAGCCCAACTGTTTGCACTGGCTTTGTAAAGGCTAGCCCAGATACCTCGCTGCCCGGAACTCTCCTCCGTCTGCCAAACCAGCAAAGCGCCACCTTGCTGATCCACCGCAACGCGGACGTTGCTGTCTCGGCTCCCGCGCGCGGCCACCTGAGTGGCAGCCCCCCAAACACCAGTGTCGGCGTCATACCGGGCAGACCAGATTCCATCGTTGCTCCAGGTGACAAAGGCATTGCCCCGCTGATCTAGAACGACTCGAGCTCCACTGGCAAGATTCGAACTTAAGCCTGTGTCGATGCGTGTGCTGGCCGTCCAGGTGCCTGTCGCCGCCTCGTAGCGCTTGGCCCAGATCTGTCCTCCGCCATTGCCCTCCGACCACACCGCCACTGCGTTGCCTTGCGCATCCATCGCGACGTCTATCTGCTGGACTCCCGGTCGCTGCGTCCGAAGTGAAATCGGCGGCCCCCAGCCTCCCGTCGTACTGTCATAGCGCGTCGCCCAAGCCTCCCCACCAAACCACCAACCGTGATATTCCGTCCAGACCAGCACTGCGTTGCCGCGGCCATCGGCGTCCAGGTCGTACTGCACGGCCCCCAACTGTGGCGACATCAGGGATGCAACGGCAGGTTGGGGGGCACGCCAAGCACGATCGCAAGTCGTGAAATTCAACGTCGCGCCTGCAAATGCACGACCCGAGATCCCCCGCAGCCCACCGATCTGCAGCTGATAACGCGTGCTTTGCGACAACCGTTGTACCGGCGTAAGCGTAATGGTGCTGCCGTCGACGGTTAGGGTGCCTTCGACCTGAGCCTGATCACTGCTCAACTTGAACGTTTCGGGCCCGACTGTCGACGCGTCTAGAAGGGCTGAAAAACTTACCGTCGTTGCTTTGCTTAGCCCCACATCTTGCGCGCCATCAGCGGGGTCACTGGAAACGATTGTCAGCCCGGCAGCGCCAGCGCCCCACGGCAACGCCCCCGATCCATCGCCTCCTCCACATCCGGCCAATAGAGCCCCTGTGCAAGCCAGGGCACCCGTGATTCCCGACCAAGCCTTGCTTACCATTCTTCCACTCCCACCCTTCGGCCCATTAGACCAATGACCCCATCTAACCATAGAGACCTCAACTTAGGTAATCAGTGTTGGTCCTAGAATCTCGAAAAAGAGTGCGAAAAACCACTGCCGCATAGCCGGTTCCCCCTGCTTGTGGACGGCGCATGAGGATACTTGCCTTGAGGTCCGCTTCTCTATAGGAATTGGCAGGTTACCTGAATGGAGTCGCTCTCAATGCTGCTTTTCATGCAGGTGAGTAGACGGCATTGAGAAACATGCCATAAACCTCGAAACTCTCGATTTTCAGACCCGCACGTCTAGCAAGAACTTCTCGGGACCGGCCAGGAAAGAAGAAAAGGTGAAAACGCGTGTACTCGAAAAGATACTCGAAACACGGCGTAGCGTGAGCCATCTGGGCCCCCGGCTTTAACCAGGCAAGCATGCGGTGCAAATCATTGGCCGGCTGCCGGAAATGCTCTAGTACGTTGTTCGAAAAAATCCCGTCGAATTGATTGTGCTGCATCTGAGCTTCGCTCGAGATCAACCACTCACCATCAGTTGCAGCGGAGCCGTGGGGCTCATACGCAAAGACGTTCCAACCCTGCTCTCTCAGCAATGGAACGGTTCGTGACCACGACCCGGCGCCATAGTTGAGATAGACCCCGTCGCGCCGCGGGTTGAGAGAGTGAAAGGCTCGCAGTTCGGCCTCGGTCGAGTCGCCTTCTTCGTAAACCTTGTAGTGCCATTCGTAGTCTTGGCTCAGTTCGGCAGGAGAAAGCTCGAACATCTTGTCGGGGCCGAAGATCACATCGCAGGCTGGGCACTGATACCGCTTCAGCAGACCCCCTCCAAAAATGCAATTGGTCACGTAGGGCTTGAATGTTTCAGCCTTTCCCGTGGTTTCGCACAATGGGCAAGTGCGGTAGTCTGATGCCACCGCAGTTGCCCGTTCCACAGCGTCTACTACGCTCCAACGATTAGCGATCTGATGTCGCAGAAGCTCCTTGTGCGATGCTGCAATCGTGTCGATCGCACCAGCTTGCCGGGCTTCCAACGACTCCTTCAAGCCTTGAAGTTCGACATTCGCGCGATCAATCTCAGAACGCAGAGCAGACATTTGAGACTGCGCTGTGAAAAGCTGAATGCGAGTATTTTGGAGCGTCGTCCTACGCGTTAATGCGATATTCAGAGGCGCCAGAACGCGATTGACCGCAGATGCAAGTTTGCTCAAGCAATACCCCCGGGGTTCCTTGAAAGAGTCACAGCTTAGCGCAGTGCCGTCAGCAAGCCGCCCCCCTGCGGGCATACTGCCAGAGAACGAAAAAAGCGATGACGCTGGACCAGTGCTAGTTCATGATCGCCTTTTCTGAACAGGATCTTGGCAGCCCGAAGTCTAGGACCGAAGCGCCATGATCGCCACTCCCATGTACCACCGCACGCCGTTCCGCCAACTCCGCCAGATTTACTCGAGCCTCTTGGCGCTCGGCCGCCTGCCAGGGATAGCCGAAGAAATCAACAGGACCATCGCGTCGAACGGCGTCGAGCAAATGGCTGCCATTCGAAGCTTGGCAACCTCGCCTCCTGCGACAGAGACCGTCAAGCCACCGGTTGCCGCTCCAGTTCTCGCTAGCCATAAGCATCGTTTGAGTGCATTCAGGAGCGAACTGCTCGCAAAGATCGAGCAACCGCTGCTGTGTGTTGATATTGGTGCGCGCTGGGGCGTGGACAGCGCCTTGTTGGCGCTAAAGGGGAAAGCCAAGCTGCTCTGCTTCGATCCTGACGAAGAAGAATGCGCACGCTTGCAAGCAAACCATTCAGTCGATGAGCTGGAATACGTGCCACTGGCGTTGAGCTCTGACGGTCGAGAACTGAGTCTGACGATTACACGAGAGCCTGCCTGCAGTTCGATCTACGATCCGGACGAGAAGCTCTACACGAATTATCCAGCTCTGGCGGAGAGTGCCCCTGACCGAGTTGTGTGTGTGCCGAGCAGCAGCTTGGACAACTTCTTGGCCGCCCGGAATCTCGGCAAGCCGCATCTGTTCAAGATCGACACCCAAGGAAGCGAGCTTGACATCCTGAAGGGTTCAGTCAGAAATTTGTCCGAAGTGTGCATGATTGACGTTGAGGTCGAGTTCAACCCGCTCTACAAAGGACAACCCTTGTTCGGCCAAGTCGATTCGTTCATGCGCACGAATGGGTTCGTGCTGTGGCGGCTCACGCACTTGGTTCACTATCCAGTCGAGAGCTTTGACGCCGCGTCGACCGAAATCGAGGCAGTAGCGCATCCGCCCTCGCGCATCGAGCGCATAAACCCAGGGAACGGACAACTTTTCTGGGGTCAGGCGCACTATGTCAGATCGTCCTTTTTGGTCGCGGATCCGACCCCAATAGATGCCGCGTTCGCTCGACGCGCAGCTGTAGTGACTAGCGCTTACGGATACTGGGACCTCTCACTGACGATCTTGGAAAAATGCCCGGAGACGAAGGTCGAGGCCTCGGACCTCCGTGCGATTTTGCGGGCCTAGGCACCTAATCTTGCCGTCGTATCACTGAGAGCCGCCAAGGCTTTCGTGGAGGCCTGTTGATCAAGTCATGCCACCATCGGGGCGGTCTGGCTGGCGAGTTGCCGGTAACAGTTGCCTCGGTCTCTCAGGCGGGATGCAGCCGACCGGTTCGAACAAGCTATTCCCCACAGGCGCCTGCAGCAATGCTCGGGGGCTCGTTCGTTTTGGGAGCGCCTTTCCATCGGAGCCCGAAACCCGACTGTTTTTCCAGACTAATCTAGACAACGTCACACTGCCTCAAAACAATCCGGCACCCTCAGGTTCAACAAAAAGCATTCGTTGAGGGGATCAAGAAATGCACCTGCTCTTCTTGCTGCGGCTCCAGCATGTGGAGTT
>Ga0307408_100002393_pt1 | contig 13234 bp, 14 predicted proteins | sample 322Cmetagenome_FD_202116 | JGI IMG/M metagenome (GOLD analysis project Ga0307408, IMG submission 202116) | Maize rhizosphere microbial communities from greenhouse at UC Davis, California, United States - 322HYB-C-3 | ecosystem: Host-associated > Plants > Roots > Rhizosphere > Soil | place... | reverse complement strand
CCACGGCGAACAGGCGCGCCGGCTTGCCGTTGGCGTCGGTGGTGGCCCAGAAGAATTGTGGCGACAGGCCCAGGCCGGTTTGCGCCAGCAGTTGCACCGTCTGCTTCTCGGTCCCCTTGGTGACCACGGTTTCCGCCAGCTTGCGGTGCGACAGCGTGCCCGACGGCAGCAGCGCCAGCTTGTTGTCGGGCGTTGCGGCCAGCGCGGCGATCGCGGCCGAGGCGGTTTCAAAGGAACTGTTCAGCGGCACGTACAGGGCCGGGCTGGTGACGGCTTTTTCCCCCTTTTCCGTGGTGGACTTCCACACGGCCTTGCCGTTGACGACTTCAAACTGTTCATCGACCACGGCGCCATAGGTGGAATTGCCCTTGACCGCATAGCTGGCCATGGTGCCGTCCGGGGCGTAGCGGATTTTTTCCGTCAGTTCCGGGCCGCGGCCATTGTCCTTGTAGATGAAACGCACACTGGTATTGCCGTCATCGGAACGCTCGACCACCTGCTCGCCGGCCTTCTTGCCATTTTCCGAAATAATCACATAGCGGGTGGTGGTGGTGGCGGCGTGTACCTGCGCGGAAAATGCGGCGGGAAATGCGGCGGCTATCGCCAGCGCCATGACGGTGGTAATGCGTTTCATCGGATTGTGTCTCCAGAGGTTGTCAGCCTGCGCTTGTGGCGCAGACGGGGCATGAATCGTTGCGGGTGATGGCGATGCTGGTCCACTCCATGCGCAGGCCGTCGAGCAGCAGCAGGCGGCCGGCCAGGGTCTGGCCGATGCCCATCAAGACTTTCAGCGCCTCGGCCGCCTGCATGGCGCCGACCACGCCCACCAGCGGCGCGAACACGCCCATGGTGGAGCAGGCCACATCTTCGAATTGCTGGTCTTGCGGGAACAGGCAGGAATAGCAGGGCTGATCGCCGTTACGTGGATCAAATACGCTGACCTGGCCGTCAAAGCGGATCACGGCGCCCGACACCAGCGGCACCTTGTGGGCGACACAGGCGCGGTTGACGGCATGGCGGGTGGCGAAATTGTCGGTGCAATCGAGCACCACACCGGCCTGCGCCACCAGCTCGGACAGGCGCGCATCGTCGGCGCGCTCCACCAGCGCGTCGATCGCGATGGTGGGGTTGATGGCCGCCATGGTGGCTTTGGCGGAGTGCGCCTTGGGCTGGCCCACGCGCGCCATGTCGTGTGCGATCTGGCGCTGCAAATTGGTGAGATCGACCGTGTCATTGTCGACCAGCGTGATGTGGCCGACACCGGCCGACGCCAGGAACATGGCGGCGGGTGAACCGAGGCCACCCGCGCCGATGATCAGCGCGCGCGCATCGAGCAGCTTTTGCTGGCCTTCGATACCGATTTCATCAAGCAGGATATGGCGCGAATAGCGCAACAGCTGGGAGTCATCCATTGAATCTTTTAACTTTTTTCAGCTTATTTCTTCGACTTTTCAGGCTTGCCGCCGGCAGGTTTTTCATCGGCCTTGTCCGATTTCGCGGCGGCTTCGAAATCACGCACCACTTCGGTTTTCGACAGTTTGACGGGCAGGCCCTTGAAATGATTGATCGCCTGCGCCAACTGGAAATCGTCCTTGCCGCCGAATTCGACCGGCTTCTGGTTTTTCGCCAGTGCCGCCAGGCGCAGTTCTTCTTCCAGTTCGTCGACCTTGGCCGACGGCACCTCATCGCCATCCTTGTTGTGCAGGTGGCGCGCCAGGTCCGCTTCGCGCAGGCGCAAGCCGTTCAGGCCCTCGCCATCGGCGGTTTCGTCGACCAGCATGTCGGGGACGATGCCGCGCGCCTGGATCGAGCGGCCTTGCGGCGTGTAATAGCGGGCCGTCGTGAGTTTGACGGCGGTGTCGGCGGTCAGCTGGCGCAGGGTTTGCACCGAGCCTTTGCCAAAGGTTTGCGAGCCCATGATGATGGCGCGCTTGTGGTCTTGCAGGGCGCCGGCCACGATTTCCGAGGCGGAGGCGGAGCCGGAATTGACCAGCACCACCATCGGCACGGTTTTCAGCGCGGCCGGCATTTTCGCCAGCGGGTCGCCGTGGCCGCGGCTCGAGTAATACTCGGGGCGGCCATAATAGGTTTGCTTGGAATCGGCCAGCTGGCCATTGGTCGAGACGATCACCGCGTCTTTCGGCAGGAACGCCGCCGAGACGCCGATCGCGCCCGGCACCACGCCGCCCGGATCATTGCGCAAGTCCAATACCAGGCCCTTGATGCCCGGGTTTTGCGCATACAGCGCGCTCAGCTTGCGCGCCATGTCATCGACGGTCGGTTCCTGGAATTGCGCGATGCGCAGCCAGGCAAAGCCCGGCTCGATCATCTTCGCCTTCACGCTTTGCACGCGGATTTCCTCGCGCACGATCGGCACGACGACCGGCTTGTCCTCGCCCTTGCGCGACAGGGTCAGCACGATTTTCGAATGGGGTTCGCCGCGCATTTTCTTGATCGCGTCATCGAGCGACAGGCCGCGGATCGGTTCATTGTCGAGGCGGGTAATCAGGTCGCCGGCCTTGATGCCGGCCTTGAATGCCGGCGAATCCTCGATCGGCGACACCACTTTGACATAGCCGTCCTCCATGCCCACTTCGATCCCGATGCCGACAAACTTGCCCAGCATGGTTTCGCGCATTTCCTTGAAGGCTTTTTTATCGAGGTAGACCGAGTGGGGATCGAGCGACGCCACCATGCCGGAAATCGCATCCGTCACGAGTTTCTTGTCATCGACGTCTTCCACGTAATCGGACTTGATCAGACCGAACACGTCCGACAGCTGGCGCAACTCTTCCAGCGGCAGCGGCGTGCCCATGGGCTTTTGCGCGATGGCGGAAAATTGCATGGAAGCGGCAATGCCGGCCACCATGCCCAGGCCGACCAGGCCGAAACTCTTGATTTTATTGCCCATGATGCGCCTGCGTCTCTCTATGGCGGGCTGGTCGCCCGCGTTTTCTTATCCATGCAGCCGGTGGTGCCGCCGGGATCCCTTTAAAACTTAACCCAGGAAGCCGGATCGAACTCTTTACCCCGATGCCGGAGTTCAAAGTATAAACCCGATTCCTCGTTGCCACCGGTATTTCCGGCCGCGGCAATCACGTCGCCGCTCTTGACGGCATCCCCTTCGCGCCGCAGCAGCGACTGGTTATTTCCGTAAATACTCATGTACTGGCCGCCGTGATCGACAATGATCAAGTTGCCGAAACCGCGCAGCCACTGGGCAAACACCACCCGGCCGGCGGCGATCGCATGGATTTGCGCCCCTTCCGCGGTGCGGATGAACATGCCTTTCCAGCTGGGGCCCTCGCCGCGCTTGGTACCGAACCGGGCCCCGACCTTGCCCGCCACCGGGGGCCGCAACTGGCCTTTCATGGCGGCAAACGCGCCTTCCGCCGCGGCGGGCGCCAGTGCCACCTCGGCGGCGCGCGCCGGACGCGCCGGCGGTTCATCGTGCGGAATGTCGCGCACGGCGATCGGTTCGCGCATGGCGACTGGCGCGTCCTTGCCGCCTTCCTTGCCGCCTTCCTTGCCGGTTTCTTTGGCAATGGCTGGCGCCGGCTCTTTCAGCGGCGCCGTCTTCACGGGTTCCTTCGCCGGCTCCTTCGCCGCGTCCCGGGCCGGATCGGCGGCGGGCACGGATGCCACGCGCGTGTCTTCCGGCGCCGGTTTGACCGGCGTGGCCACCGGGGCCGATGGCGCGGCCGGGGCTGGTTTGCCCTGCAACTTCGCCAGGCGTTCTTTCTCGGCTTGCTGGGCTTGCGCGCGCAATTGCGCCAGCTGGCGCGCTTTCGCCTCGGCGTCGGCGCGGGCTTTGGCCTTCGCTTCCGCCAGAGCCTTGGCCTCCGCCCTGGCCTTGGCGGCGGCCAGCGCTTCCAGGCGGCGCTTTTCCGCCGCCGCCGCTTTGGCTTGTTCTTCGATTAATTTGTTCAGGCTCCCCACCAGCGCGCCCATGCGCTGTTCATCCTGGGCCAGCTTGCCGGCTTCCTTGCGCTGCGCCACCAGGCGCTGCGACAGGCCAGCCAGCACGGCGGCGCGCTTGGCCTTTTCCTGCTCCAGCACGGCCTTTTGCTGCCGTTCCTCCTGGGCGATTTCCAGCAATTCATTGCGCGCGTTTTCCGCTTCCGCCTGGTTACTTTCCACGGCTTTCAGGTTGGCGCGCAGCGATTCCAGCAGCCGCGCCTGCGCCTGCGACACGTAGGCCATCAGTTGCAGGTCGCGGTTGATGCGGTTCGGGTTATCCCCGGACAGTAATAATTTGATGCGGTCTTCGTTGCCCGCCACGTAATGCTCGCGCAGCAATTTGGCCAGCTGCTGCTTTTGCAGGTCCACCGTGGCTTGCAGGCGCGCGCGCTCGGCCGCCAGTTCGGCCAGCCGCGCGTTGATGTGCGCCTGTTCATCGCCCAGCTCCCGCAGCGTGCGGTTGGCTTTGGAAATCGCTTCCTCGGATTCAGCCAGGGTGTCGGCCGCATCTTCGCGCGCGCTTTCGGTCTTGCCGATGTCGCGTTTGAGGTTGCTGAGTTTTTGCTGCAATTCCGCGCGCTCCGCTTCGGCGGCGGCTTTTTGCTTGCTGCGTTCCGTCGGTTTCGCGGCGGCGTGCGCGCCCCCGGCGGCCAGCACCGAGGACAGCAGCAAGGGGAGCAGGACAGGCAACCGCCACGCCCGCCGCGTCGTCATGAGGCGGCGGAAATTCAAAGACCACGACATCAGTGATTACTTGGCCTTACCCTGGTTCGCCACGGCAGCCTGGGCCGCGGCAATCGCTGCCGGGTCGCCCAGGTAGTAATGGCGGATTGGTTTCAGGTCGGCGTCCAGTTCATAGACCAGCGGCTGGCCGTTCGGGATGTTCAGGCCGACGATATCGCTGTCGCTGATGCCGTCGAGCATCTTGATCAGGGCGCGCAGGCTGTTGCCGTGGGCGGAAATGATGATTTTCTTGCCGGCACGGATGGCCGGGGCGATTTCCTCATCCCAGGCCGGCATCACGCGGGCCACGGTGTCTTTCAGGCATTCGGTCAGCGGGATGGCGGCTTTCGGCAGGCCGGCATAGCGCGGATCGTTGAACGAGGTGCGGTCATCGTTCTCGGCCAGCGCCGGCGGCGGGGTATCGTAGCTGCGGCGCCATACCAATACCTGCTCGTCGCCATATTTCGCGGCGGTTTCCGCCTTGTCCAGGCCTTGCAGGGCGCCATAGTGGCGTTCGTTCAGGCGCCAGTCGTGCTTGATCGGCAGGTACATCATGTCCATTTCGTCCAGGGACAGCCACAGCGTGCGGATCGCGCGCTTCAGCACCGACGTGTACGCCAGGTCGAACGTATAGCCCTCGTCCTTCAATACCTTGCCGGCGGCCTTGGCTTCCGCCACGCCCTTGTCGGTCAGATCAACATCGGTCCAGCCAGTGAAGCGGTTTTCGAGGTTCCAGGTGGATTCGCCGTGACGCATGAAAACAATTTTGTACATAGCTCTGTCTATCAAGTGTGAAAAAAAGCTGCTGAAGTAGGTTTCAAGCTTCTATTTTATAATGCTCGGATACCCTTAAACCATTGGAACACCGTGAAATTCCTTATCGACCAAATCTTTCTCATCGGTATCGTCGTCCTTTCCGGGGGCGCGCTGCTGTGGCCAGTCCTCACACAACGGGGCAAAAAAGCCTCTCCGCAAGAAGTCACGCTCTTGATAAACCGGGCCAAAGCCATCATTGTGGATATCAGGGATGCCGCCGCTTTTACGGCCGGCCACTTGCCTGACGCGAAAAACATTCCGGCAGGCGAACTGGCGAACCGCGCGGGCGAGCTGGAAAAATTCAAAAACCGCACCATCGTCGTCGTGTGCCAGCAAGGTTCGCGCGCATTCGGCGCCGCCAAGACCCTGGAAAAGGCTGGATACGAAAACGTGGTCGTCCTCGAGGGCGGCCAGGCCGCCTGGGCCACCGCCGGGCTGCCATTGGCAAAGTAAAGGAATTGCGATGACCGCTCATGTCACCATGTACAGCACCGCCGTGTGCCCGTATTGCGTCCGGGCCGAGCGCCTGCTGGTCGCCAAAGGCGTCGACACCATTGAAAAAATCCGGGTCGACCTCGATCCGGAGCAGCGCATGCTGATGATGCAAAAGACCGGCCGCCGCACCGTGCCGCAGATTTACATCGGCGACACCCACGTTGGCGGCTTCGATGACCTGTACGCGCTGGACCAGGCCGGCGGGCTGGACCCCTTGTTAAAAGGCTGACCCGTCCCATATTGGTTTTGCTACAATTGCCAGCGCATTTGGGCGGCAGCTATCCGCTGCCGCCGCAACGCATGACATCGTGAGCGGCCAGGCCGCTCTTTTCCACTCTACGAAAGCGTTCCATGTCTGAAGAAATCAAGCAACCCGTATTCCAAATCCAACGCGTCTACCTGAAAGACATGTCGCTGGAACAGCCAAACTCGCCAGCCATCTTCCTGGAACAGGAAGCACCGGCGATTGAAGTGGCGCTGGACGTAGGCGCTGAGCCGCTGGCCGACGGCATCTTCGAATCGACCGTGACCATCACCGTGACCGCCAAGGTCAAAGACAAAGTGGCTTTCCTGGTGGAAGGCAAGCAAGCCGGTATCTTCGAAGCACGCAACATCCCTGCGGAACAGCTGGATCCACTGCTGGGCATCGGTTGCCCGAACATCGTGTATCCATACCTGCGCGCCAACATCGCCGACCTGATCACCCGCGCCGGCTTCCCACCAGTACACCTGGCGGAAATCAATTTCGAAGTGTTCTACCAGCAGCGCCTGGCCGCGCTGGCTGAACAGCAAGCCGCCACCGCCGCCGCCGCCGCGCCGGAAGCCAATGGTGCAGCGCACTAATTGCACTTAAAGTAATATAGTAGTACCCCTTCAAAGGCCGGCAACGGCCTTTGAGCGTTTTAGAACTCCTGCCTTTGAGATGACCACATGAGCCGCACCACCACCTTTTCCCGTTTGATTGCCGGCGCCGCCCTGTTGCTGGCCGCCGGCGCCAGCCATGCGGCGGACTTCAAATCGGTGGGTGCGGCGCCGGCCATCCTGTATGACGCGCCGTCGGTCAAAGGCGTCAAACTGTTCGTGGCGCCGCGCGGCATGCCGCTCGAAATCGTGCTCAGCTATGGCGAATGGGTCAAGGTCCGCGATGCCGGCGGCGACCTGTGCTGGGCCGAGGCCCGCGCGCTGAGTCCGAAACGCACGGTCGTGATCAAGGCCGCCACCACCAAAGTCCGCACCGCCGCCGATGACAACGCCCCCCTGTCCTTTACCGCCGATAAGGGCGTATTGTTGGACCTGGTGGAAGTCGCCGCCGGCGGCTGGATCAAGGTGCGCCATCGCGACGGCGCCATCGGGTATGTGAAAAGCAGCGACATCTGGGGCATTTGACGCATGCAAGACAAGAAAAAAACACGTGTCGGCGTGCTGGGCGCCGGCGCATGGGGCACGGCCGTTGCCATTGCGCTGGCCCATCGCCACGACGTGATGTTGTGGGGTCGCAACACTGCCGCCATGCAAGAAATGGCGGCCGCACGCGACAACCTCGCGTATCTGCCCGGCCATCCCTTCCCACCCGGCCTGACCGTCGCCACGGATTTCGATGCCGCCGCCGCCTTCGCCGGCGAGGATGGCTTGCTGATTGCCGCCTGCCCCGTGGCAGGCTTGCGGCCCTTGCTGCAACAATTAAAAGGGCGCGCCATTCCCAATATCGTGTGGCTGTGCAAAGGTTTCGAATATGAAACCGGCTTGCTGCCGCACCAGATCGTGCAAGAGGTCCTCGGCGACACGGTGGCGGGCGGCGCGTTGTCCGGTCCGTCGTTCGCGCAGGAAGTCGCGCGCGGCTTGCCGTGTGCGCTGGCGATCGCTTCGAGCTCGGAAAACCTGCGAAATAAAGTTGTTTCGATCGTGCACGGAGGCAACTTACGCGTGTATTCGACCCCGGACCTGGCCGGTGTCGAGGTCGGCGGCGCCGTGAAAAACGTGCTGGCCATCGCCACCGGCGTGGCCGACGGCCTGGGCCTGGGACTCAATGCGCGCGCCGCGCTGATTACCCGGGGCCTGGCGGAAATCACCCGGCTGGGCCTGGCATTGGGCGGCCATGCGGAAACTTTCATGGGGTTGACCGGCATGGGCGACTTGATCCTGACGTGCACCGGCGACCTGTCGCGCAACCGCAAGGTCGGCCTCGGCCTGGCCCAGGGCAAATCGCTCGACACCGTGGTGGGTGAACTGGGCCACGTGGCCGAAGGCGTACCCTGCGCCAAAGCCGTGCGCGACCTGGCGGCGCGGCGCGGCGTCGACATGCCGATCACCAACGCCGTGGCCGGCGTGCTGTTCGACGGCGACCAGCCGCAAGCCATGGTGGCGCGCCTGCTGGCGCGCGATCCGCGCGGCGAGGCTGGCGCCAAATAATTCGCTTGCAGCCAAATAGTTATAAGAAGAACATTTTCATTGACCAGCGACAATACCGTAAGTAACATACGCAATTCACGATCTTAAAAAAGATTGCAATTTAATTACGGTTTGGGTGGCACATGGCGAAATGGTATGAGGTAACGGCCGGCGTAACGGCACTGGTGGCGCTGAGCGCTTGCGGCGGCAGTATGAACAGTGGCGGCACCGAGAGCGCCGCGCGCGCGGTACAAGGCGCCGCCCCATTTACGCCGGAAGTGCTGGCAGACGAAAACCGCCTGTCGGCAGGCATGGAAAGCACAGCCGGCCTGGGCGCCAATGGCAATGTCTACGTCTGGGGCCGCAACGACGCGGGCCAGGCAGCGCTAACGCCAGTCCTGATCAGCGGCCTGAGCGATGTGAAATCCATCAAGTCGGGCGGCCTGACGCACCTGGTATTGAAACAGGATGGCACCGTGTGGCTGATCTCGTCGCGCGGCACACACCCGGTGAGCGGCTTGAGCAATGTGAAAGCCATTGCCGCCGGCCAAGGCCACATGCTGGCGCTGGCAGGCGGCAACGTTTGGGGCTGGGGCCGTGGCGGCGCCGCCAGCACCACGCCGACCATCGTGGCCGGCTTGAGCAATGTGAAATCCATTGCTGCCGGCCAGGATTACAGCGTGGCGCTGGCGGCCGACGGCAAGGTCTGGACCTGGGGCGTCAACCTGTTCGGCCAGCTGGGCAATGGCACCACGGGCCGCGCTGGCAGTCCAGCCGCGGTGCCGGGCATCACCAATGCAAAATCGATCGCGGCCGGCATGTCGCACGTGCTGGTGCTGAAACAGGATGGCACGGTGTGGGGCTGGGGTAACAACAGCTATGGCCAACTGGGCGGCACCGCCCATGCCCATTACCTGCCCGTGGCCATCAAAGGTTTGCCGGTGCCGATCGCCGGCATGAGCGGCGTACGTTCGGTCGCCGCCGGCGCGTACAACAGCGGCATCGTCAACTACAACGGCTCGGTCTGGACCTGGGGTAACAACTCCTTTGGCCAGCTGGGCGATGGCACCACGTCCGTGTCGTTCGCGCCAAAGAAAGTCAACGCGGTCAGCGACGCCGTGTCGATGGCGATTGGCGCCGGCCACGTTGCCGTGCTGCGCGGCGATGGCGCGGTCTATGCGTTTGGCCGTAATACGGCTGGCCAGCTGGGCAACAACACCACGTCCGGCAGCAACCTGCCGGTGCAAACCGTGGGCGCGGGCGGTATCGGCAACCTGAACCTGGGCAAGTCGGCCAACCGCTAAGCCGGCGCGCTGGTGTTTCAGTATGCAAACGCCAGCATGGTCTGCGATCCCTGAAGCACGCCCCGGCGACCGCCGGGCGTGCGGCATGCTGGGCCTGATGGCCAGCCTGCCGTTCCTGCAGCCCTGGCATGACCTGCCACTGACCTCTTTCCATGCCGAATGGCTGGCCGCCGTGTGCGGCCTGCTCGGCATGCTGTTCCTGTTGCCGCGCCCTGCCGCGTCTCCCCTGCTGGTACCCGCCATCACCGTTGCGCCACTGGCGCTGATCGCGCTGGCCCTGCTGCAACTGGCCGGCGGCGTGTTCGCCTATGGCGCCAGCGGCGTGCTGCTGGCGCTGTACCTGCTGTGGGCCGCAGGACTGGCCATCACCGGGCGCACGCTGGCGGCCGGCATGGGCCAGGCGCCACTGCTGGCGCGCCTGGCCTGGGCGCTGCTGGCTGGCGGCGCGCTCAGCGCGGTCTGCGGCGTGCTGCAATATGCGGGCTGGTGGCCCGCACTCGGGGGGCTGGTCAGCACACCGCAACCGGTCGCCGAGTACGGCGTGTTTGGCAACCTGTCGCAGCAAAACCATTTCGCCACCTATGAAGCGCTGGCGCTGGCCGCCGGCGCCTACCTGGCGCTGACAGGACGGCTGGCGCCGCGCTGGAGCATTCCCGTCGGCGCCTTGCTGCTGGCCGCGCTGGCGCTGTCCGGCTCGCGCAGCATGCTGCTGTACCTGGCCTGGCTGCTGGGCGCGGGCTTCTTGCTGTCGCCGGCCACAGGCCGTTGGCAACACCTGCGCCGCTGGCTGCGCGTCGCGGTGCTGGTCATGCTGGTCGCCGTCATTGTGCTGGCGCTGGCCGCCCGCCTGGCGCCGACCGGGCTGGGACCGCAACTGACCCGGCTGGTGTCGCCGCAGGACGGCGCCTTCGGCCCGCGCCTGTTTTATTGGGAACAGGCGCTGCGCATGTTCATGGCGCACCCATGGCTGGGCATCGGATTCGACGGGTTTGCATTGGAACTGGAAACCCAGCTGGCGGCGCCGGCCCGCTTTGCCGTCGACCAGTATGCGCACAATTTGCCGCTGCAATTGATGGCGGCGGCCGGCCTGCCCGGCATGCTGGCGCTGGCGGCGCCCGCGCTGCTGTGGGTGGCCCGGGTGTGGCGCCAGCCGCGCAGCATGGAACGCCTGTTCGCCTGTGGTGTGCTCGGGATCCTGCTGATCCACTCGATGCTGGAACAGCCGCTGCATTACACCTATTTCCTGGGCATCGCCGCGCTGTTTGCCGGCATCGCCGATCCCTCCGGACGTCCATTGCGCGCCAACGCGATCGCCATCCTGGTGCTGCTGGCGCTGCTGTTCACCGCGGTCAAGACCGGGCGCGACCATGCCGCCCTGCGGGAACAGTTCGAACCGGGCGAGGCGGCGCAAGACCTGGCGCTGCGCACCCGCACCCTGCACCATTTGCGCCACTATTCGCTGCTGGCGCCGCTCAGCGAACTCATCGCACCGGAAGTGTTCGTGGCCGCCGATGCCCCGGTGGCCGCGCGGCGCGCGCTGAACCAGCGCCTGCTGCGCTTTGCCCCGACCGATGAAGTGGCGTTCCGCCACGCCGCCCTGCTGGCCGAGGAAGGCCGCCTGGCGGAGGCGCAAGTCCAGTTGCGGCGCGCCACCCTGGCGTATCCGCTGTCGGCGCCGGCCTACCTGGCCCGCATCGATGCGCTGGCCGCCGCCGATCCCGCTGTCTATGGCGCGCTGGCGGCGTATGGCCGCCAATTCTCCCGCCCACGATGACAACAGGCCGGCGCCCCACTTGCCGTGGGGCGGCCGGCCTGTCTTAGTCCGCTAGCGTGCTATCAGCAGCAGCCGCAGCATTCCGCCAGCATGCGCAGGCAGCATTCGATGCCGCCGCAGCAATCCATGCTTGACGCCATGGCGGCGGATGCGGCAACCAGCAGGGCGGCGGCGGCGGAAAGTTTGATCAGTTTGTTTTTCATGATGTGTCCTTATTAATAATGTGAATGAAATGGCGGGAAGACGCGTCACTTCAGTCAGGCGGACACCAGATTTCCTGCACCGGTTCAGGCAACCATGCCGCAATGAGGCCCGGCGGCGCCGGCTGCTTCATCACGGGCAACGCCGGCAAGCGCGCTGCCGTATGGGCCGGCGGCTGTTGCGCCAGACACCCCATGGCCGCGCACTGCGCCACCGTGCAGTCGTCCATCCCGCCGCCGCAGCAGGTCTGTACGGACGCCGCCGCGCCGGCAACGGAGTGCAGCACGAATACGGCGATCAGCAGCAGGAATTTGAGCAGGCGCATGGGGCTATTTTACGCCCTTCCGCCGGCGTTAATATTGGCTATCGTGATGATGGAGTCATCCGCCGAATGCTCTATTGTTTTTGGGGTTGTGCTGTGGCAGCTCCGGTTCATTCATTTTGACGGCGACACGGTGGCGCGATTCGGGAGTTCCAAATGAAATCGCGCCAGAATCGCGCCAAATCTCTGGCGCAATTCGCGAAATCGCGCCAAAATCGCGCCACCCATGCCAAGCAAACCACCCAAATTCCCCGGCCCGCTCACTTCCAGGGGCGCCGTGCTGGCCGTGCTGCTGTCGAACGCCGACCAGACCGGCGCCGAGCCGCTGCAAGGCCGCGTCACGCTCGCCGCCATCGTCAAGACCCTGAAGCGCAAGTATCACTGGCCCATCGAGGCCAGCAGTTTCCCGGCCAACGCCACCGATGGGCGCGCGACCTGGGCCACGGTGTACAGCTTGCCGGAGGCGGTCATTGCCAAGGCGCTTGATGCCGGGGGGCGGGAATGGCTGGAGCGGCGGGCGGTCGCCAAGGGGGCGCCGCGTGGCGCTGGCGAATACACGGAAGACTGATGCCGGCGGCTGCCGGAACCGCACTACAGAGCTAAATTTTCGGCTTTTTAGGAAAAGTACCGCCAAAAATACCGCCAAAACTAAAAGTGCTGTGGGGCTGGCGTGTTCGGCCAACGCACTTCTCAACCGTGTGCACCGCAAAAGCGATCCTGTCCAAACGGATCGCTTGCAAATGCCGGTGTCGGGCATAGAATGAAGGCCTCATATGTGGGAATCGCTCCCACGAGGGCATGCGTCGAGCATGTCCCTATGCCTCAGCGGCATAGGCGTTGCGGTCGTTACCCGCCTGCATATTGAGCGCTAAGACGCGCCTCCGTAAGTCGATCAAGCTGGTGTTGCACGGCAACGTAGCCAGCGACGAAATAATGCCATCGAAGTCTGGTGGCCTGCTTCACCGATCAGCGCCCTTGCGGCGCTACATCGCAAGGACAAGTTCCTTGCACCGATTGGCCCGCACGTCCTTCGTGATTTGCGGGCCGCATAAAGCTCTGCGTTGCGTTCTGCGCGACTGGCCTGCAACTCTGGCATTGTTCTCGTCGGACGCCAGTTCCCCACGCATGAAATGCCTATGCAGGCGCTTCCGTTCAGCCGTGACCGTCGCACATCGTGCGATAGCGGCGTTTCCGAAGATGGTTGTCATGGTACGGTCACGCGCGTCGTTACTGGCGGCGTGCTGCCAGTGA
>Ga0307408_100002392_pt1 | contig 13239 bp, 5 predicted proteins | sample 322Cmetagenome_FD_202116 | JGI IMG/M metagenome (GOLD analysis project Ga0307408, IMG submission 202116) | Maize rhizosphere microbial communities from greenhouse at UC Davis, California, United States - 322HYB-C-3 | ecosystem: Host-associated > Plants > Roots > Rhizosphere > Soil | place: USA... | reverse complement strand
AGGCAATGCAGACCTGACGTATCAATACTATCTTGAAAACTATGAAAAGGGCTGGTCGGAATGGAACAACAAGACCCTGAAAGAGTATACCAACCTGAAGGAAGGGAACTATATATTTCATGTGCACGCCCGCAACGTAAACGGTGAAGTAAGCAGGGAGGCAACGTATGCATTTACTATACTCCCACCGTGGTATCGTTCGGTGTGGGCATATTCCATTTATGGTATATCAATCATTGCGTTGCTCTTCACAGGTTTCAATTTACTTGATCGCAAATACCAGCGTGAACAAAAAATACTCGAGCAGAAGCAACAGGAAGAACTGAGTCAAAAAGATACGGCACTCGAAAAACTCTCACAGCAATCGCAGGAAGAAATTACGCGACTGCAAAATGAAAAGCTGGAATCGGAGCTTCAGCACATGAACAACGAACTGGCCACGTCTACCATGCACCTGTTGAATAAAAACGAATTTATCACCGGTGTAAAAAATCAACTGGCACATATACTCAAGAAGAATAACCATGAAGAAATCAAGAAGGAGCTCACGCAGATCACACGTAATATTGAACAAAATATATCAGCTGATTCTGACTGGGAACATTTTCAGTTTCACTTCGATCGCGTTCATGGTGATTTTACCAATCGTTTTAAAGGAGCGTTCCCGACACTAAGTCCGCAGGAGATAAAACTAAGCGCTTACCTGCGCATGAATTTATCGTCCAAAGAAATTGCACAGCTTCTCAATATATCGGTGCGTGGTGTTGAAATCAGTCGTTATCGCTTACGTAAAAAGATACAGCTCGATCGAAATAAAAATCTGCAGGATTTTATTCTGAACTTCTAAAACAGCAGCAGTGCGCCTCAAGGTACTGCTATGGATAATGAGTCCATATATATATATATGGTAAATTAAGAAGCCGCTCTTGTGGAGCGGCTTCTCATGTTTAACTTTTCTTCTGACTACTTATTTACAAGTTCGATGCTTTATCATCGAATGTCTTGCCTTCACTCAACGTAAATTTAGCTTTCAGTGTACTAATGCTTACCTCATAGTCACCTTTCTCAACTGTCCAACGCAGATCTTTAGCAACAAAGGCTATATCGCGTGGAGCAATGGTAAATGTTACTTTCTGCGATTCGCCTGCTTTCAGATTTATCTTTTCAAAACCACGGAGTCGTTTTACATCCGGAGTTATAGAAGCATATTGATCGGCAATAAATAACTGCACTACTTCTTTACCTTCGCGTGTACCGGTGTTCTTTACATGTACCGATATCGTGATCTTTTCATTCGCAGCGATGGTTGATTTACTCACTTGCAAATCGCTGTACTGAAAAGAAGTATAGCTCAAACCAAATCCGAATGGATATTGTACTGCAAAATCAGACTCATAATCATATACTCCCTGCATTTTGCTTTGCTCTTCGGATGGCTTGTGATCGTACGTTACCAGTGTATTGACATACATCGGGTATGTATAGGGAAGTTTACCGCTTGGGTTTACATGGCCGTATAGTATATCCGCAATGGCATCGCCACCAAAGTTACCGGGCAAATAAGATTGCAGCACGCCCTGTATATCTCTTTCAATGGCACTGATTAGTCGCGGGCGGCCTTCGTTCAATACCAGTATAACAGGTTTGCCGGTTTTCGTTAATGCTTTTGCAAGTGCTATCTGGTTAGCCGAGAGTGTGAGGTCGTGCAGATCGCCAGGCTTCTCGGTATAGGAGTTTTCACCGGCACACAGAATGATATAATCTACTTTGGCAGCAGCCTTTACAGCCGCCTCTATATCTACATCTTTCTCTTCCCAATATTTACCATCATCTTTATAGGCAATACCTTGAACGAAGGTGATGTTGTCTTTACCACCTTTTTGCTGAAGCGCTTCGAGAATGGTGTTATACTTATCAGCAAACTCATTTACTCTTTCACCTTGCCATGAATATGACCAGCCACCGTTCAGCGCGCGCATTGTGTTAGCATTCGGCCCTGTTACCAGTAATTTTGCGTTCTTCTTCAGCGGTAATATATTATTGCTGTTCTTCAACAACGTGATTGATTCGGATGCCGCTACGTATGCAGACTGCTCAAAGGCTTTGCTGCCGAACTGCGGATAATCTTTATAGTTTGTTACCGGTGTCTCAAATAAACCCAGCTCAAATTTGAGTGTCAGTATTCTGCGTACTGCATCATCAATACGACTCATCGGCACTTCACCTTCTTTCACCAGCTCGATGAGGAAATCGCAGAACTTGAAATTATAGGGTATCATCGACATATCTATACCAGCATTGATCGCGAGCTTCACAGCTTCTTTTGGTGTTGATGCTACTTTATCGCGTTCATATAAATTATCAATATCTTTCCAATCTGTAACCGCTACACCTTTAAAGCCAAGTTCTTCCTTCAGTAATTTTGTAAGTATAGTATAATCGGCATGTACAGGTACACCATTGATCAAACCGGAGTTGATCATCACCGTATGCGCGCCTGCATCAATCGCGGCTTTAAATGCCGGTAAATGTCTCTCGCGTAATTCCAGTTCAGGTATAAATGCTGGTGTTCTGTCTTTACCGGAATTGGGAACCTGATAACCGAGAAAGTGCTTCAGGCAAGATGCTACACGGTATGGATTCTTTACATCGTTGCTTTCACCTTCGTATCCATCAATCATTTGTTTACCGAGCTCGGATGCCAAGTATACATCTTCACCAAACGTTTCCCACAAACGCGGAAAGCGCGCATCACGACCGAGGTCTAACACAGGTGAAAAATTCCAGGGTATAGATGAAGCCCTTGTCTCATACGCACATATCTCTGCACCTTTCTTTACGATGCCGCGGTTCCAGGTTGCAGCCTGTCCTATTTGCTGTGGAAAGAATGTGGCGCCTGCCGTATACGTTGTACCGTGTATGGCATCTACACCATATATAACCGGTATCTTTAAACGTGTTTCTTTTGTTGCTACATCCTGTAACTGGCTGATGATCTCATGCCACTTCTCTACCGTACGCGCACGGTTGTTTGCAGTGTTAAGTACGGAACCTATCTTGTAATCAAGAAGAGCTTTGCGCACGATCGCCATATCGAGTTGAAGCGGTTCATCGCTTGAGTATTCATTTTTACCTTTGGTAATTACATCGAGTGTAACCTGCGCCATCTGCCCTACTTTTTCTTCGAGCGTCATCTTGGCTAACAACGCTTCTACTTTTTCGCTGGTAGTAACAGGCTTAATGGGAGTTTGTGCCTGAAATAAAAATATCAGCACAATGGAAAGGCAACAGGTGCCTATAATTTTTTTCATACTATGAAATGTTAGGTTTAATACTGCCTCACACTTATTAGGATCATCATCCCTATAATTGAAACAAGCTGCCAATGATACACTGGCAGCTTGTTATTGCAAAAGAGAAACGGTTTTATTTTGTTCCTCTGAATTCTACGTTATCAATTGCTATACCGGTAGTACCTAAGTTTGCACCACCTGTGCGGATGAAGAGATAGGCTGTACCGCTCTGCTCGAATGTAACTACACCGCCACCGGTTCCTGAACAAGACAATGCAGACAGTTTTCCGTTGAAAGCTGTTTTACCACAGCCGGCCCACGTGTTCAATCCTAAACGTGTACCGCCATCTTTATAGTCCTGACCATCTACCGGTGCAGCCATACCTACATATACTTCAAACCAGGTATCGGTAGCACCGCTTCCGGTTACCGTCATATCTACTTTATACTTCTTGCCACCTTCAACCTGTATAGTTTGATATACACCTACGTGACCACCGCTGCCACCGCTTGCTATAAGTTTACCATCGATCATAGTGAAAGCAGCGTTCGCATTATAGGTAACAAAATTCCACTTGGTCTCGTCACCGGCATCCATCTTGCCACCTACTACCAGATTACCTGCAGCAGGATCAGACGTTTCTACGTTCAGCGATTGCGTTGTTACATTTGATATACCCCCTCTTCCAAAGGCTTTCAGCGATATACTATAGGTGCCCGCATCCGGATAAAAAACAGTATCGATAGCTTTACCTAATCCTTTCGGAAAACCAACACCGTCACCTTTATCCCATTGCACACCAATCAGATCATTTTCATCAGCCTTGAATACATAAGTATTGTTTCGATCTGCTACCGGTGTCATGGTAAAAGAAGCTGTAACCCCCGGATCGCTCAGGCCATTGCCATTACCGTCTTCAAATTCATCGGGCTGGCATGCTGTCAATACTCCTGCGGCTACCATGCCGAACCATGCGAAGTATCTGCTAAATGTATATATACTTTTTTTCATAGGTATCTTTACTAATTATCGTGTACCTCCGTACTCTTTGCTTTGCTCCAGTTTTGTATTGTTCAACTCGTTGAGCGGTATAGGTAATATTTCATGTTTACCGGCAACAAATCCGCGGCCGGCAAGCACCGTTGCAGCATCGCCCCAACGCACCAGGTCGAACCAGCGATGTCCTTCACCGGCAAGCTCCAGTCTTCTTTCGAGTTTTATATTGTCCATCGTTGCTGCTACAGCGCTCAGACCTACGCGGGCACGCACTGCGTTAAGAAGATCAGCAGCTCTTGTTAGATCTGTACCTGCCATCACCAATGCTTCTGCTTCCATCAGGTATGTATCTGCCAAGCGAATCTCATACATATTCTGCGGATAGTTAAGCTCGGGCGCACCTGCCTGACCTACCGGTGTATTGGATTTTCTTCCCGCAAATTTCTCGAGGAAGTATCCGGTGTTTTGCGCACCCGGAGTATAATCGGCTATACCATATTGCTTCAAGCTGTCGAGATTGGCAATGGTATATTTATAGCGCGGATCATAATGAATAGCATCAAACAAACTCTGTGTTACCGGGAAGTAGCTCCAGCCTGAAATATAGTCTGGTGCATTGGCAGTTTTTGTAGTATAGCCACGAGGGCCCGTCATGATGTTGAGTATATTTCCTTCGGTACACGCTATACATCCCCAGCCACCGGCTGATGTACTGGTATAGCCTACTTCAAAGATTGACTCGCTATTGAACTTTACATCAGCCGTTGATTTCCAGAGGTCACCAAAGTTATCAACAAGTTTGTAACCATATTTAGCATTGAGCGCGCCCGGTGTGGCACCGTTCACTTCGTGAAACTCGGCAGCGGCCTCTGCCCACTTCTGTTGATATAGGTATACTTTACCCAGCAACGCGTGTGCTATACCTTGTGTAACACGACCACCTTCTGAAGAAGCCGGAACTGTATTGGGAAGGTTCGGTTCTGCAATCGCGGCTTTCAGGTCTGCTTCAATCTGCGCATATACTTCCTGAGGTGTGGCCTGCTCTATACCGTACATCTCATCGGGTGTAACGATCTCGGTAAGCAAAGGTATATTTTTAAACAGACGAACCAGGTCGAAGTTAAAGTGCGCACGCAGTACCAATGTTTCTGCTATAAAACGCTTCTTCACGTTCTCGTCCATGGGTACACCCGGTAATTTCAGCAGCAGTGTATTCGCTCTGAAAATTCCGGAGAAACCTTTCTTCCAAAGATCTTCCTGCGGACCAGTAGCGGGTGTAAGTGTATAGTCTGCCCACGTGGTAAATGTTTTATCACCGGTTCCTTCACCTCCACCGAGGTGATCATCGGATGCAGAAAGTGTAGCACCTACTTTTGTTGTCAGGTTACCTCCCTGCCATCCTACTACATCGTATACAGCAACAAGACCATTAAATGCTTCTTCCTGGTTCTGATAGTAGTTCGCTTCAAGGTCAAGACCCTTCGGCTTTACTTCCAGAAAATCGTTGCAGGCACTGAGCGGCAGCAGTGTTACTGCCGTTACAGCTATATATTTTATATATCGTTTCATACTTTCCATTATCAATTAAAATCCTACTGTTAAACCAACCATAAAGGAACGCGCCTGCGGATATATACCACGGTCTATACTCATTGTACCACCACCGATCTCCGGATCGTAGCCGTTATACTTGGTAAAGGTTGCCAGGTTCTCACTCATCACATAGATACGCGTGCGCTCCAGACCAACTTTAGATACTACTGACTTCGGCAACGTATAGCCTATCTGCAATGTCTTGATGCGGAAGTAATCGCCATCTTTCAAATAGAAATCGGATGGATTGTTCAGGTTGTTGTTCGGATCGTTTGTAACCAGACGCGGATATGTATTGGATGTACCCGGGCCTGTCCAACGACCTAAAGCTTCCGTCTGCCAATTCGAACTTGCTATACCGAAACGTCTTAATCCCTGGAAGATCTGGTTACCGGCCACACCTTGTGAGAACACGACAACATCAAATCCTTTATAGCCCGCGCTCAACGTAAAACCATAGGTATAGTTTGGCATCGGGTTGCCCAGGAATTTACGATCGTTCTCATTGATAAGACCATCGCCATTTATATCTTCCCATCTGAAATCACCCGGTCTTGCGTTCGGCTGTATCTTTCCTTTCGGACCAACATAGGCTTCAATTTCTTCCTGCGTTTGAAATATACCTTGCGTCTGGAATCCATAGAATGAATTATAGGTATGGCCTACTTCGGTACGTGTTATACTATAGGCACTTCCCTGAAAGCCAGCGTTACCATCCGTCAGGAATTTTATACCATTACCCAGGTTTGTTACTTTGTTTTTCAGGTATGAAAAGTTACCGTTGAAGCCGAGCGTAAGTTCACCTACTTGCTTGTGCCATCCCAGTTCAAGCTCTATACCGCTGTTCTCCATATCAGCAACGTTGGCTGCCGGGTTAGATATAGCGCCCACATAGAAAGGTATACGCGGATTTTGCAGAATGTCTTTCGTAGCTTTTTTATACCAGTCGAATGTAAATGTAAAGTCATTCAGGATGGTGGCTTCAAAACCAATGTTGGTAGAGGTTGTTTCTTCCCAGCGCAGGTTCGGGTTAGCCGGTGCATTCGGACTGAATCCGTTGAGGTAACTTCCGGTTGTACCAAATGTATAGTTACGCCCGCTACCAATAGTAGAAAGGAATGAGAAGTTACCAATGTTATCGTTACCTACAAAGCCATAGCTCCCTCGTATCTTCAGGAAGTTAACAACATCATTTGCAGGCCAGAAGTTTTCATTGGAAGGAACCCATCCGAGGGAGAATGATGGAAATATACCGAAGCGGTAATTTTCACCGAAGCGCGAAGAACCATCTCTGCGAACCAGTGCACTGATCAGATATTTTTCTTTATAGTCATAATTGATACGTGCGAACAAAGAACTCACGGTATGATCCTGTCCTTCCGAAGCATCGGACGTGCGTTGTGTTGCCGGTACTTTATAGTTGAAAGAAGCATCGTCAAAATTATCAGCCGGTATACCGTTGAAGGTTACACGTGTCATGCGGGTATTATCATCCAGGTATGCACCTTGTCCTACCAGCACGGTTACGTTGTGATCTTCGAGAAGTGTGCGGGTATAGGATATAGTGTTCTCCAGGTTCCAGTCCAGACGTACGTTGTTTTCGCGGGTAAAAGAATTTTGCGAGATGATGTTAGAGGAGTTGAGGAAATATACCGGTGTAAAAGCTTCGTTACCCCAGAAGGCAAGTTTAGCACCTACGGTAGAACGCACTTTCAAACCTTTGATCGGTTCAGCCTCTACAAAAAAGTTACCGATAATATTGTGGCCCCAGTCATAATTACCCAACTGCTTGGATATATAGGCAAGCGGGTTTGTCATTTCCTGGCCAACATACGGAGATATACCATACGGGTTACCGTTTTCATCTCTGCGAACCGGGTTATTGGTATATATAGGGAGGTTGGCTTCTGTAGGGTTGGTAACAACCGCAGGTGTAATTGGATCGAGGTTGATAGCCGAACTTAACGGACCACCAAACTCGCTGTTGGTATTACCCAGTCCTATCGATTTATTATAGGCATAGCCGAGGTTCTGGCCAACGGTTAACCATTTTTTTGCTTTGTGCGTAGAGTTCAGGCGGATGTTGAAGCGTTTATACTTGGATATATCTGTGGCTACTATACCCTCCTGACTTAAATAACCAAATGAAGTATAGAATGTAGACTTCTCGTTACCACCGCTGATGCTGAACTCGTGGTTCTGGCGCTTGGCGCTTTTATTGAAAATGAGTGATTGCCAGTCGGTGCCTTGTCCGTATGCTTCCGGATTTGCAAATGGAAGCGGATCGCCATTTGCGGCTGCAGCTTCGTTACGAAGTGTAGCATACTGTGTAGCGTTTAGCAGATCAAGTTTGCGTGCAGGCTCTGATATACCATAGTATCCGTTGTAATTCATTTTCAATGTTCCGGCTTTACCTTTTTTGGTTGTTACCAGAATTACACCGGCTGCAGCGCGCGCACCATATATAGCTTGCGATGCTGCATCTTTCAATACTTCAATCGATTCTATATCAGATTGATTGAGGTATCCTATACCACCGTTGTCGATGATCACACCGTCTACAACCCACAGTGGCTGGTTGTTGTTGCCACCATCGCGGTTGAAAGATGTAATACCGCGTAGACGTACCGTTGCACCACCACCCGGCTGACCGGAGTTAGCAGCAATGGTAAGGCCCGAGGTTCTTCCCTGCAATGCCTGCTCAATACGGTTGATCGGCATCCCTTCGAGGTCAGCAGCCTTCACGCTGGAGATCGATCCGGATACAACACTTTTCTTTTGTGTGCCATAGCCCACAACCACCACTTCATCGAGGGTAGATATATCAGACATCAGCAACACGTCAATCGAATTTCTTTCGCCTACCGGTACCTCCTGTTTGGCATACCCGACAAACGAAAAAATCAAAACAGCATCTTGAGAAGGTACTTCAAGCGAGTATCTTCCTTCAGCGTCTGAAATGGTTCCTGAACTGGTACCCTTCAGCACTACGTTCACACCAGGCAACTGCTCGCCTGTATTTTCATCCTTTACTGTTCCGCTCACAACGTGCTGGGCATGCGCATACCCGCAGGTTAAAGCGAAGCACAGCATGAGGAAGTATTTAGCTTGTCGCTTCCCCGTCTGTAGAAATTCTCTCATAGGTTTTTGATAATGGTTAAGATTTAGAAGTGTTGCGAAAACGTTTACCAGAAATCGTTTCCGCCATAAATCAAAAGTATGGGAGACGATAGCGAGCACGGAAAAAAATGACTACGGTTCGATTACTGCACACGAAACCGGAAGCTCGCCAGCACTACGTCAAACACAAAAAGTAAATTGATTTTCAGAATGTTAGGTGCGCGCAAAGAATACAATGAAAATGCGTGAAATGATTAAAATCAACGGTATGGCCACACGCTTTTTACTCTTTAAGAAGAAAAGCGCAATCGCAACAGAACGATTTGAAGTATATATGTTTCGGCTACTTCGTTTTGCTCAAAAGATCAGCTGCATCATCCGGAATATCGGTTGGAGATTTTTCATTTGAAGCGTAAAGCTTCTCGAGGAAGGCCGACATATCTTGCTCCTGGCTCATGCCTAACCGCTTGCGAAGGCGATACCGGGCTGTCTCAACACCGCGAACCGAGATATTAAGTATAGAGGCTATTTCTTTGTTGGTAAGATTCATTCTTACAAATGCGCAAAGCTGAAGTTCCTTTTGTGTGAGATCGGAAAAGGTTGACTTTAACTGCGCAAAGAACTCGTGATGCACGCGTTCAAAGTTTGCTTCAAACACCTGGATGTGTTCTTCGTTCTGTAAGTTAGCGTTGATCTTGCGGATGAGATCGCGAACAATCTGCTTTGATGCATCACTGCGCACGGTATCTTTTAACGCTTTCAACTCATCATGCATTTCTGAAAGCAGTTCGCGTTTTTTTACCAGCAGCATGGTATAGTTGGCAAGCTCTTTACTTTTATGGATTACATCTTCCTCCAGCAGTGCCTTGTCTTTTATCATCTGCTCTTTTTCCTGCTTCAGTTTTATCTGCTGGATCTCGAGTTCCAATACCTTGCGTTTCTTTTCTTCCTCATCACGTGTCTTTTGTTTTTCATGGTTGATCTTTCGCTTTACCATGCCGGCTACCGTTACCACGATAAAGGTAGCCAACACTGTATATAGTATATATGCCCATATAGTTTGATACCATGCCGGCAAAATCTCAAAGTAATACACGGCTTCGCGCGAACTTTCACCTAACAGGCTTCGTGCCTTTACATGAAAAGCATAGCGCCCCGAACGCAGGTAGCTGAATTCTTTATAGGGTGTCTCCTGCCAATCCGACCAGTCTTCATCTACCGCTTCCAGTTTATAGCTATACTGTATATTCATCTGATCCTGAAAATCAGGCGCAGCAAAATCAAACCGTATACTGCTGGTGTTATCAGAAAGCTGTAACCGTGCCGTTGTGTCGGTTATACTCCCCTTTACTTCTTGCTGTTTATCCTGTGCACTCACTTTCATGATGAGCATATTGGCCAGCGGTTTCTCCGATGAATTATAGGAAAGATCAAAAGCATACAGCCCTGTGATTGTACCCATCAAAACATTTTTATTACTGAGCGGTACAATGCATTCCATACTTTGGTTAAAAGTACCTTTCAGATTGAGGAAGAGTCCTTTTTCAAGAACAGGTTTCGAGGCGTTTGTCAGAAAATAGCCGGCTTCATCATTGTGTACAAACCAGGTCTTATCACCCTGCTGCAATAGCTTGCGCACGTTTTGCTCTGTACCAAACAGGGATGTAAGCAACACGTGCGGCTCAAAGCGATTCGCCAGGGCATTGAAGGTAAATATACCTTTGTTGGTTGTGAACACCGTTTCGCCTTTCCAGCGGAATACATTTATATTGAAAGGCGATGGCAGTCCGTTCTGATCTTTGAAGTGCTCAAGACTTACCACGCGCGTGAGACTTTCGTCTACTTTGATGCGAAATACACCTTTGTATCCATGACACACCCAAAATATACCGGGCTCGTTACTTTGCAATATATCACGGCTCGATTCGCGGAAGCCTTCTATGCGATGCTGCAATACGAAACCTTTCGACTGATCGTAATGCAACAGATATATACCTTCGTAAGTACAAACAAGAAAATCGTCAGGGCGGCCGTTTACTTCCATGATCTTCCAGATGCCGGTAATGCCAGGTATCTTCTTTATACCGTTTTTGGCAAGTATAAATATACCGCGATCGTGACTGCAGATTACCGTTCCCTTATAGTACTGTAACGACCACGCTTGTCCTTCCAGTCCTTCTATCTTTTTAAAACTTGTGCGCGAGTAAGTATCACCATTTGCACTGCCGGACACAAATACTCCCTGGTTGGTTGCCAGATACAACGTTTTGCCCACGGGCAGAACATCGAAAATAGCAGCATGATCAAACAACATGGTAACGGGCGATGATACATCGATACAATCAAGACCATTGTTAAGCAACGCCCATATATTTCCTTCGCGACTCTCGAAAAGATTTAATACCGTATTGTCCTGCAGATTTTGAAATGCTTCGCTGGTCGTTACGTGTTCACCGGATTCATTCAGCAACATAATCTTCGTACTAAGCGTGCCGAGGTAATAGGTACCTTGTTTTGATTTGATGGCGCAAATAATCAGGTTGCTTGAGTTCTCAGGTATAAGTCGCTTTTTGAATGAGACCGTTCTCTTTTCCGGATCAATGGCGTAAGCACTTCCTTTCTTTGTGATCAACAGTAAACCTTCTTTTTTTAATCCGGGTAACAAACCAACAATCTCTTCCGAGTTTATTTCACGCTGATGAATGAGATCTGTAAACTCCAATGATTTCAAATCAACCTGCTTGATCCATTCATTGTCCAATACATATAGCTGATCATTGACCACATTACAAAAGCGAAAAGACTCTGACGAAGGCAACGTAATCGCTTTGTTGTTTGCTATAGCAATGAGCATGCGCGTGCTGCGAAAAACCATATAGCCTTGCACTTCAAATATCTGCCAGATATTTTCCAGATTTCTGTCTTCCGGTCGCAAGAGTTCCAGCAGTGACTGATAGTGATATTTACCATAGCTGTCTCTTTTAATAATACCGAGCTCGTTGAAACCTCCGGCATATACTTCTCCTTTTTTATTGGTACGAAGACTGCGCACAGATGAGTTATTGGGCAGCGTAACTTTCTGCCAGCGCTCACCATCATAAATCAATACACCATCATTATTGCCAAAGTATAAAATGCCTTGCGCATCCTGACACATGGCCCAGAACTGCGGATCGGAATTAAATTCTTTTTTGGTGTAGTGGATAATGCGGGGCATGCCGCGCACTTCGTCCAGCCCACCCGTTGTATTGTGCTGCTCCTGACTTTTTGCTGACAAGCAGCTTGCTACCATTAAAACAACCAGCAGAAAAATTTTGATGACTGAATTTGATGAAGTCAGTACGTTTTGCGCAGTCATGATGTTGATACAAGGCTTACCTCTAAGACTGAAAACAAAAGTCTTTCGCTGCGCTACGTGCCGGTTTGTTTCACAAAGAGCAAAGCGTTGATTATCAATCGTTCTGCTATTTATGAAGTATTGAAGACGTAGGCCAAAAATCCTCCTGATGTATTTTAGATGTATGCGCATTGAAAATTTAAGCCATCATAACCAATATACTTGAATTCCGAAAACGATTGTACATAAACTACAAAACTACGCTCTGATATGATTGGATTTTTACATGGAAGATTCAGGCTTGCGTTCATTTTTGCCGCGATGGTCTTCACCGGTGGCATGGTTCAAGCCCAATACCTGCGCACACAAGGAAAACAAATTGTTGACAAGAATGGTCAGGAAGTAATTTTGCGCGGCATGGGACTTGGCGGCTGGATGTTGCAGGAAGGTTACATGCTTGAGACCAACAGCTTCGCGAATCCGCAGCATCAGATCCGCGCAAAAATTCAAGACCTTATCGGTGAAGCCAACACCAATCAGTTTTACGAAGCATGGCTCGCCAATCATTGCACCGAACGTGATGTTGATTCACTTGCATCCTGGGGATTTAACTCGGTGCGATTACCCATGCACTATAATCTTTTTACACTGCCAATTGAAAAAGAATCTGTAGCCGGACAAAACACCTGGCTCGATAAAGGATTTACTATGGTAGATAACCTGTTGCAGTGGTGTGCTAAAAATAAAATATACCTGATACTCGATCTGCACGCTGCACCGGGCGGACAAGGACATGATGCTGCTATATCTGACTACGATGCAACTAAACCTTCGCTGTGGGAAAGTGAAGCTAACAAACAAAAGACTATAGCACTCTGGCGCAAACTTGCTGAACGCTA
>Ga0307408_100002391_pt1 | contig 13241 bp, 5 predicted proteins | sample 322Cmetagenome_FD_202116 | JGI IMG/M metagenome (GOLD analysis project Ga0307408, IMG submission 202116) | Maize rhizosphere microbial communities from greenhouse at UC Davis, California, United States - 322HYB-C-3 | ecosystem: Host-associated > Plants > Roots > Rhizosphere > Soil | place: USA... | reverse complement strand
ATGGAGGCTATCCACAACCTAACCTTCATGTATGTTTTTACAGGAGATAGCGCCTATGCCCGTAAAGCTACCAATATGCTGGATGCCTGGGCGGTTACCAACACTGTTTGGGGCGGAAATGAAAGCATGCTCGACATTGGCGATTATGTTCCTTATTTTGTAACAGCAGCCGATATTTTGAAGAGTACCTTTCCGGGCTGGTCGTCAGCTAACACCACTCACGTAAGAAACTATTTTGAAAATGTTATTTATCCAACCTCATGGGTGCCCTGGCCTTTAAGAGACCATAACAAAGGTGCCCTCCAACTGAGAATAGCCATAAGCGTGGCAGCGTTCTTAGATGATCCGGTAAAATGGCAGCAGTCTCTTGAAGTGTACCGCATGGACGCCGGCGGAGGCTTACGAAACAGTTTACCTAACGGAGAGCTGGGCGATAGCGGCCGTGATGACCACTGGTTTGTGCAAGCTCAAGCGCTAGCCTGGGGTGCCGAAGTTGCCTGGAAACAGGGAGTGGACGTATTTGCTGAATTTGATAACCGCCTGCTGGCTATCGGAGAATTGTATAATAAATACAGCATCCTGCCGGCTGGCAGCATTCCTTTTATTCCTTTCGGGGGATATTCGGCTTATTACACCAATTGGGGAATTAATCCTGGTGTGCGCCATCAAGACCCTTTTAACAATATTATTGAAAATGCTTATGCCCGCCGTAAGGGAATTGCAACCCCATACACTACTCAAATGCGTGGTTTGGTTGGCGAGGGTAAATTCTCGTTCCTTTACTTAAAATCCTCAGATAATTCAACGGCTACACCATTAACGCCTATTGTTTATCCTGCAGATCAGGCTCAGGCGGTAACTTTGCTTACAAATATCGATATAGGTAACACCGGTATCAGCGGAAGCGCCACTTACAACAGCGGCACATGGACGGTAAAAGGAGCTGGAAACTCGACTCAAAATGTAGTCAATTTTACTTTTAAGCCCGTTAAGGGAGATGCTGGAATTATTGTCAAAGTCACCGGGAATTCATTAACCTCAGCAGGTTCGGGAGTAATGATTCGGGAATCGCTGGCTGCAGGATCACGATATATGAATATTAATTTGGCAGCAACCGGAGGTGTGAGTTCGAGTCATTGGCAGCCTAAGGCACCCTGGTGGCTAAAGCTAGAACGTGTAGGAAATCGCATATTCACTTACCATTCTCAAGATGGTGTAAACTGGACGAATTTAGCTCAAACTGTCCAAACCCTGGCAGCAGATACGTATATTGGTTTTTATACCATTTCAAATAATACTTCTGCTCTAAATACAGCTACGTTTACAAATGTAGCTATTACAAATACCTCTCCCACTGGCTCACCAGCAATAAGCAGTGCAACACTGGCTTCTGCAACAAAAAATTCAGTGTTTAATTATGCAATCACTGCAAGCAACACCCCAACAAGTTATAGTGCAACCGGCTTACCTGCGGGATTGAGCATTAATACCAACACTGGTGTTATTTCTGGAACCCCAACAACATTAGGAACAACAGCCGTTACTTTAGGGGCTACCAATACCAGTGGTACAAGTAATTCGGTATTGGTTATTAATGTAAGCAACAACGCAGCTCCGACCGCCCCTTCGGGAGTAACAGCGACAGTCAGTAATACAACCCGTATTAGTGTCTCATGGCCTGCGGTACCTAATGCAAATAGTTATACGGTGAAAAGATCGCTTTCATCCAGCGGTCCATTTGCAGCCATACAAACCGGCCTTATCGGAACCTCGTTTATTGATGCCAGCCCACAGCCCGAGGTAAACAATTATTATGTAATAACGGCATCGGCCGGAACTCTGGAGAGCGGAAATTCCAATGTAGTTTTTTCATCAGTGCCACCGGCAGTACCGTCAAAGCCAGTGATAACAAATAATAGTAACTCAATCGGCCTGAGCTGGGATTCGGCATCCGGCGCTGTAACGTATAAGGTAAAGAGAGGTACGATCAGCGGTGGACCATATACCACTATCGGTACCGTTTCTACCACCACATATACAGACACTAACGTAACCAGCGGAAGCCCTTACTACTATGTGGTTTCTTCTATGGGTAATACCCTGGAAAGTTCTAATTCAGCAGAGTCTTTCGGGGTACCGGGAGCAAGCACCCGTACCTGGAGTCCCACCTCGGTTACAGATTCGCTGAATCTCGCAGCCAACTGGATTGAAAACTCACTGCCTGCGAATCCCACTATTTTAACATTTGGTGCATCAAGCGATACAGTTTTAACCAATGACATAAGCGGTTTGGTGGCTTCAAAAATTCTTTTTGATACTGGCGCCGATTCATACACCATTGCAGGCAATAGTATTACGCTGAAGAATGATCTTGTTAATAATTCGGCAATCAAACAGACTATTAGTGCTCCTTTGAGTTTAACCAGCTCGTTGAATGCGAATACAAATACTGAGGACATCTACCTTTCAGGCCTCATCAGCGGCACCGGAAGCCTTTTAAAAACAGGCGGAAGCATGCTCTTTATTTCGGGGACTAACACCTACACAGGGGGGACCACTATTAACGGAAACAGCGGTGGCTGGCCTCCAAAAAATGGTATTGGTATTGCCGGGACAGGAACAGGTACTCAAAGCGTTCCCACATCTGGCCCATTGGGAACCGGAAAAATCACTTTGAATGGAGGCACATTGTACTCTGAGTGGGGAAATGCTACCATTTACAATGATATCGAAGTTACTGCCGGAAAAAGAAGCTATATGTATGAAACCAGCTACGCCCTGAACCTAAGGGGAAAACTGCTTGGCACAGGTACGCTTGAGCATGATGGTAATACCTATGCAGGTTTGCACCTTTTCGGAGATAACAGCGACTTTGCTGGTACATTCATTTCAAAATTGAGGAGCGGAAATCAACGTGTACGTTTTGAAGTACCTCAATCTGGAAGCGCCAAAGCCCATTGGCTATTGGATGCAAACGGAGTTGATTGCCATGGTATCCAGTTTTCTTCAGGTACGCTTCATTTTGGAGGCCTTGCCGGAAGGGGATATCTGCGTAACAATGTAGGAGGTTCTCCGGTAATCAGTATCGGTGCATTAAATACTAATACCACTTTCAGCGGTACATTTGCCAATTATTTATTGGTAGAGAAAGTTGGGACTGGGACTTTAATTTTTAGTGGAAACCATACATATGGCGGAACTACCACGGTTAAAAAAGGAAAATTCCTGTTAAACAACAGCTCAAGCAGCGGTGCTTTTCCTAGTCCGGTGATTGTACAAGAGGGCGCTTTTGGGGGAACAGGTAAAGGTACTGGTTCTGTTACCATAGGAACAGGAAACGGCCCTGGTGCAGTTCTTGAGCCAGGAAATCAGGGTATCGGTACACTGAAGATAGGAGCTCTTACCTTAAAGGCTGATGCAACCTACCAGGCAGCACTTAATTTGGGAGATACTACCGCAGATAAAATTATTGTAACGAGTGTAACACTTGATAGCAGCGCCAACTTAACACTAACAGGGGTAGCAGGACCCTTGCCGTTTGGAACTTATTATACCCTTATTGACAATACCGGAACGGCTGCGGTAACAGGTACATTTAATGGACTGCCAGAGTGGGCTTCGATTTCTGTAGGTGGTTATAATTTTATTTTAACTTATATAGGCGGCGACGGAAACGACGTAGTTTTAATGGATGCACGTGCCATAGGTCAAACGTATTGTAAATTTAATGAAGCAAGCGGAACTCAGGCAACGGATACCTGGGGAACTAAGCATGGTACATTGCAGGCAACTGCAACCCGTGATGCTGGCCGTTCAGGATCTGCACTTAAACTAAATGGAACTTCTACCTCTTATGCTACATTGCCAAGCGGTATTGTAAGTACGCTAAACGACTTTACTATATCCACCTGGGTAAGAATGGATGTTAAATCGAACTGGATGCGTGTATTCGACTTTGGTACCGGTACCAGTAAGTACATGTTTTTATGCATCCAGCCCGGAACCGCTAATGTGATGCGTTATACCATTAAGAATGGAGGACCAGAGCAGCAGGTAAACTTTAATTATACCCTGCCACTGAATACCTGGACACATTTTGCCATTACTCAATCCGGAAATACCTGTACTTTATATATCAATGGAACTGCCGTTGCCTCTAATACAAATGTTTCTATTAAGCCATCAAATCTCGGCAGCACTAACCTGAATTATCTGGGTAAATCACAGTTTAACGACCCATTGTTCAAAGGATCTATTGATGACTTTAAAATATTCGGAAGAGCATTAACTGCATCTGAGATTGCAGCAAGTTATCTAAGTCAAACGATTACATTAAATGCAACGGCTTTAAAGGTAACGGATGATGAAGATTTTTCACCAGCAACTGTGTCGTCCGGGCTTCCGATAACCTACATTAGTTCGAATCCATCAGTAGCAAGCATAGTCGATGGAAAAGTACATATAGTTGCTGCCGGAACTGCAACCCTTACCGCTTCGCAGGCAGGAAATGATACCTACTGGCCAGCTCAATCGCAAACACAAGTATTAACGGTACAACAAGCACAGTCTGTTAGTTTTGCTGCCATTGGAACAAAACTACTTGGAGACGCCGATTTTGATCCTTTAGCTACGGCTTCTTCAGGACTTCCGGTAACCTATACCAGTTCTGATGAATCCGTTGCAAGCATTGTGAATGGTAAAGTTAATCTGGTTGGTACCGGAACGACAACAATTACTGCTTCACAGGCAGGCAACAGCATTTACGGACCCGCAGAATCACAAACACAAGTTTTAACAGTTATCATCACAAACGATAATCAGATCTCTGCGGTGATGGGCACAGCATTTAGCTATACCATTACCGATAATACTTCATTAAATAACTTTACGGCAACTGGATTGCCTGCTGGCTTAAGTTTGAATACCAGTACTGGCGTGATATCAGGTACCCCAACGGAATACGGTGCTTTTTCAGTGGCCTTAACGGCTTCCAATGGCAGCATTTCAGGTTCACAAACGATAACGTTAACGGTATACACTATCGTAAGCAATCCTATAGTTGCAGCTGGTGATGCTAAAAATATCATAGAATGGGACCCTATCCAGGATTTTAGTTACAACGTTAAACGTTCCACTACTTCAGGCGGGCCTTATACCTCCATTGGAACTATTACGGATACAAAGTTCACCGATACGGGTGTAACTAATGGAAACACCTATTACTATGTAGTTTCTGCCAACAATACACTTGGAGAAAACCCCAATAGTGCAGAAGTGATAGCAACACCCAATACCGGGCAAATTGTTTACCTGAAATTTAATGAGCCAAGCGGAACCCGTGGCATTGATAGCTGGGGTGCAAGCCATGCTACCTTAAAGGCTACAGCAACGCGTGTACCCGGACTTTCAGGATCGGCCCTTAAGCTGGATGGAACTTCAACCTCTTATGCTACCTTGCCAAGCGGTATTGTAAGTACGCTAAACAATTTTACTATATCCACCTGGGTAAGAATGGATGTTAAATCGAACTGGATGAGGGTATTTGATTTTGGTACCGGAACCAGCAAGTATATGTTTTTATGCATCCAGCCCGGAACCGCTAATGTGATGCGTTATACCATTAAGAATGGAGGACCAGAGCAGCAGGTAAACTTTAATTATACCCTGCCATTGAATACCTGGACACATTTTGCCATTACTCAATCCGGAAATACCTGCACTTTGTATATCAATGGAACTGCCGTTGCCTCTAATACAAATGTTTCTATTAAGCCATCAAATCTCGGCAGCACTAACCTGAATTATCTGGGTAAATCACAGTTTAATGACCCTCTCCTTAGAGGCTCTATTGATGGGTTTAAGATCTATAGCAGGGCATTGAGTGCTGCAGAAATACAGAATTTCGCTAATAACCAGATTGCTCAAATAGTGGATAAAAACACCATTAAATCTGACTGGGGTCCTAAGGAACCAGTGGTAAATACCCTTATTTATCCTAACCCGGTGATGAATGATAGATTTACTATTATAACCAGTACTGAATTAATTGGAAAGGATGTGCAGGTAAATTTAATTGATTTGACAGGACAAACTGTCTACTTAAAATCAGTTAAAAATAATACGGGCAATATAGAAGTTGTGTTCAATCAGGCCTTGCCTGCTGGAATTTATACCTTAGTATTGAATAATCAATATTCGGGTAAGGTTATAATAAAACAATAGCTCTTTAATACCACTAATGAAAACAGCCTCTATAAACAGGGGCTGTTTTCGTTTACATCCGTTTTTATGACATTCATAATTTAAAGAATAAATGCGAGTAGCTAAGCATGGGTGCCCGCCTCAAATCAGCCCGGCACGGAGAAGAATTTTTACGCCCTGCAAGCAAAGCTTTTAAAAGAGCCGCAATTACGTCATGCTTGTGTGCGCTTCCCTTTCATTATTTCGAGACCTGAACCGTTTTATTAGCTGAAGGTAGAAAAATTGGTCAATTAAGCCCCAATATAAGCTTTTTGAATGTCTGATATCTGTATCAATCGCTTAAGCTCTTTGTAATCCGGAAAATTTCATTTCTGCAATACCTGCCCGATTATCCCCTCTTAAATGGTGATCAATACCCCCTTATTTCCCGATGCGAAAAACTTACTTTGATTGTTATTCAAAACCTGAAGTCAGCATGCTCAGACCTTATAGGTATATTTCAGCTTGAAGAATAATTTGCCATTATTGGCTTAATAAAACATGTAGAACTAACCAATTTCAAAAGCATTCTAATGAATAGATTTTTATTCCTGCTGATATTATTTTTTCTTTTAGACGATGTCCTTACAACAGGCTCCGCCGCCGGACAGGAACACGCTGAGGCAATTAATGCAGGAAAGATTTCATATTGCGATACAAGCTTGAGCTCTGCGCAAAAATATGTGTTAAAAGTAGATGGCAAACCGTATTATGGAACTAATATTCAGATTCGCCTGGATAAGTTAAGGTATTACTGGAGTTTTGATGCCACTGCACGCGAAGCTGTTATTGCGCAAGCTGCAGCAGACGGATTCAACACTGTTTCTATCCCTATTCACTGGTACGAAGTAGAACCAGATAAAAATACCTTTAACTGGACCATATTAGACGAATATCTTAATCTGGCTAATAAATATAATCTTAAGGTCGAGCTACTTTGGTTTGGGGCTAACAGTGGTGGCCACGCTCAATGGCTGGGTAACCCTACTGTCAATCCTGTTCACCTAAGAACTCCGGACTATGTTTTATACTCCTCGGGCCCTCGCTCTACTGCAACCACCAGCGAGTATACAATTAGACGAGATATGTCTGATTACACCCTGGACTTGAATGATGTAAACCTAAAAGCACGCGAGACATATGTGCTAGGACAGGTTATGGAACATATTGCCTCCTGGGATGCTGCCAATGCTTCAAGACATACCGTTATTGGCGTGCAACTTGGAAACGAAGTTAAAGGGTATAATCGTGTGCAGTTCTCTGCTTCCACAGTAGTTGCATATTTGAGCGATCTGGGTACTGCTGTAAAAAAATCCTCTTATTCAGTTTGGACTCGGATAAACTGCGTGTATAATGATACTAATGGCCGGATTGATGCTAACGAGGCACTGCGCTCGACTGGGGGCACAAACATAGACTTTGTCGGAATTGATATTTATGGCACTAAACCATCTTCAATCCGGTCTGTACTGCCTTATAAAGGAGGCAACTACCGCATGATTATGGAAAGCGGAGCTGAAGTGAGCAGCGCTGCGATATACCAGCTTGCGGCACTTTCGGGAAACAACGCTTATGACCATTATGACATGTTAAGCCCGGATGGGCACCAGTTGTACGACAGAAGCGGAACTACTGGATTGACTCCCCACGGAACCTATGTGGATGACGTAAGAACAGCAAATAAGTTAATTAACAGTGATATTGTTGATATAGCAATGAACTCACAAGGTTATGGCTTGTATGTACATAACTATGCTGGAAACTCTACTGAGGCAACTACCGGAGTGGAAGGTATCAGCTATGTACCTGGTAATTCCACATCTCAGGGAATCAGTATCAGAAGGAGCAATACCGAGATTGTGCTGATGAGTACCAAAGGCGGAACATTCACCTACCCTTCTTCCCTTAAAGTTAAAGGGGCGACCAAAGGATACTTTGATAGCAACAACGTTTGGGTAAAACAGGGGAACGTTCCGTATACCAAGACATCTATTACTGTGCCTGCAGGCACTACGGTGCGTTTAACCCGCACTAGCTCCGGTTTTGTTGAAGGTGTGAGACTACAGGCTGAATTTGCAGATATTGGAGGTGGAACTTTAATAGAGTCCAGTGTTCCCGGCTTCGCAGGTAATGGATATATTAATTTCCCTTCCACCGGGGGATATGTTCAATGGACTAAGGTAGACGGTCAGGCCGGAGGTACCCGCACCATTCGCTTCCGTTACGCACTTATTGGTACTTCCACTCAGACGCGTACTATGAGTTTAACTATTAATGGAATTTCCAGAGATATCACGTTTGCACCTTCAGATCCCTCATCCCTGGAAAAATACGGATATTTTAGCGTAAGCGTCCCGTTAAATAGTGGAACAACCAACACCATCAGGTTGCAATCAGCAGGCCAGGATGGGCCAAATATTGATGAATTGTCTACTTATTAAACTCCCTTATACACGCAATTCTATTAATTCAAAACCAATGGTTTCAGGTGGCCTTGCGATCCCTTTTTCATATCAATTCCCATTCCTACACGGCTTCTAAGTGATGAAAATAAAAAATATACTCTTATTCGCCTTATTGGCTTGTTGCAAGCAACTATTTGCCGAAGATTTCGAGATTGTAAACAGATCAAAGAAAGTCTCTATTTGTTACGACACCGAATGTAAGTTGGACTCAATTGCCGCAAGCCTTCTAGCTGCGGACATAGAAAGAATATCTGGTTACAGGCCTATTATATCCAAGGATATTAAGCGGGCAACAGGTAATATTATTGTTATAGGAAGCGTCAATTCCAAATTAATAAAAGGCTTCGGCCCTAAATTAGCTCTGGATGATGTGAAAGGCAAATGGGAGGTGTATGGATACAGAATTCTTAAATCTCCTACGAAAAAGATAGAAAAGGCCCTTTTTATTTCAGGTAGCGATTTTAGAGGAACCGCCTATGGAGTATTCGATCTTTCAAATCGCCTTGGTGTTTCGTCCTGGTATTGGTGGGCAGACATTAAGCCAGCAAAAAAAGAAAGTATCCATATAAATATCGAAAATTATACCTCTACCCCACCGGCGGTAAAATTCAGGGGCATTTTTATTAATGATGAAGACTGGGGATTACAACCTTGGGCGGCTAAAACTTTCGAACCAGAGACTGGTGATATAGGCCCTAAGACGTATGCTAAAGTTTTTGAGTTGTTACTTCGTTTAAAGGCTAACATAATATGGCCGGCAATGCACCCGAGTACAAAGGCCTTTTTCCATTATCCGGGGAATTTAACAACAGCCGGGGATTGCCAGATTGTAATTGGCTCTTCTCATGCGGAACCAATGCTGCGGAACAATGTAGCAGAATGGGATAAAAAAAGCATGGGTAGCTTTAACTATATCACTAATAAAAATAATGTCTATAACTATTGGGAAGATAGGATTAAAGCAAGCCGTGGGATCAATGCAATGTATACAGTGGGAATGCGAGGCGTACATGACAGCGGAATGGAGGGAGTAAAAAGCCCAAAAGAAGCTGTGCCCTTGATTGAGCAGATATTCCAGGATCAGCGAGGCCTTCTGTCTAAATATATAAATAAGGATGTAAACGCGGTGCCACAGGTATTTACCGCATATAAAGAAGTGCTTGATATTTATGATGCAGGCTTAAAAGTTCCAGAAAATGTAACTCTGGTTTGGCCGGACGATAATTATGGTTACATCCACCGCCTTAATAATGAAGCTGAACAAAAACGCAGCGGAGGCGCGGGTGTTTATTACCACGCTTCTTATTGGGGGCGCCCGCATGATTATTTGTGGCTAAGTTCAACGCATCCGTCTCTGATTCGCGAAGAGATGTTAAAGGCTTATGAAACAGGCGCAAATCACTTGTGGGTACTAAACGTAGGTGATATAAAACCACTTGAATACAATATCAGCATGTTTATGGACATGGCGCTTAACCCTGCTCCATTCAAAGACAGCAAGTACCCACGCCAACATTTACTTAATTGGAATGCCGAGATTTTTGGAAGAGAGCATGCTTCAAAAATACAGGATCTGCTGTGGAAATATTATCAATTAGCTTTTGAGCGCCGGCCAGAATTTATGGGATGGAGCCGTACAGAACCTGAAACTAAAACCACTTATACCGAATACAACCATTTCTACTTTGGAGATGAAGCACAGAGGCGTATTGACAGCTACGACACGCTTGAGGCAGAAGTGAGAAAATTACGTCCGCACATCAACGCTAAAGATGCTGATGCATTTTATCAATTGGTTTACTATCCTATTGTTGGGGCTTCACAGTTAAATAAAAAATTTCTGTTCAGGGATAAAAGCTATTTCTATTCAAAGCAAAACAGGCTTAGTGCATTCGAATATGCCCGGATGTCGAAAAACGCTTATGACAGCATTGCTAAGGAAACGGATTTCTATAATCATCGGCTTTCTAATGGCAAATGGAACCATATTATGTCGATGGCACCAAGAGAACTCGCCGTTTTCCAGGAGCCCGTTTTAGCAGCTATTACCATTGATAGTACCGGTATTTGGGGTATTGCCCCTGAAGGATTCGTAACCAGGGATTCCTCGCTTTTGGGCCTTAAAACAGGTATGTCTATGCCGGCTTTTGATCCTCTTAACAGACAGAAGTACTTTGTAGACATCTTTCTATCAAAAAATGAAGATTTAGATTGGTCAGCTTCCGCTTCTGCCGATTGGATTCGCTTGTCAAAGCACAAAGGCCTGCTTAGTGGACTGCATGGAAAACAGCAAGAACGTATTTGGGTAGATATCGACTGGAGCAAAATTACAAATAATGGAAAAAGCTCTGGATCAATTGTATTCACAGGGGCAGGAAAACGCTTTGTACTAAGCGTTCTTGCAAATAATCTAAACGTTGCAGAGCTGGCTGATTTTAAGGGATTTGTGGAAAACAATGGTTTTGTTTCTATTCAAGCAACAAACTTCAACCGCCAAATTAAAAAAGCGAACCGTGAATGGAAACGTGTTAAAGGCTTGGGTTACTCGGGAAACGTACTTCAAGTTTTGCCATTAAACATTGCAACGAAACCAGTGGATGAGTTGAACTCTATTCAATTAAGCAACTCCGGCGTTGAATATGATTTCTACACATATTCATCAGCAAGCCCTTCTGTAACGGTCTTTACTTTGCCAACACATCCCTTAAATAACAATTTCGGTGTACGCTATGCCATATCAATAGATGAGGATCCCTTGAAACTCGTAGATTTTAAAACACCCGGAAGAAATGAGGATTGGAAGCAGAATGTGTTACGCAACAGGTCGGAACGCAGAATTCAAATGTCGCCGCTAACAGCAGGTAAGCATACTTTGAAAATCTACTCTGTGGATCCGGGAGTAGCAATTGATGAAATTCTTATCGATCTCGGCGGATTAAAAAAAGCATATAGTTCTGTTTCTGAGACTAAAGTAAAGCATTAGGACTAAGCATTATAAGGTCCCCTTGAGTAATCTATATTTCAATTAAAACATGGCAGTAAAACCAAAAGAACTAGTCGAACTCTGGGATGAAGTTTGTCGCGGAAACCAACGAGCATATGCGAGAATGCACCGTGAGCTCTATCCGAGATTGCTTATTCGTATTAAACGCTTCACAATGGACGAAGAAATAGCTAATAGTATTCTTCAGGATATATTTATCCAGCTATGGCTAAAGAAGGAATCGATAGGACGGATTGATAATGTTGAGGGCTATTTTCATATGGCGATGCGCTATAGTTGCATAAACCATTTAAAAAAATCAAATACTTTAAAGGTCAAAACTGAACCTATAATTCTTATGGAACTTCAAAACTTAACAGAAAACTCCATTGAATTTAGTATAACAGCGAGGGAGGCAAATATATTGCAAAAGAAGACTATCGACAGGGCGTTAAATAAATTGTCTGCGCGACAAAGAGAAATCATTCAGCTTCGCTTTTACGAGAATTTGAATTGTACGGAGATAGTGAAGGTCACCGGAATTCAGTACCAATCTGTAATTAATACAATGTATAGGGCTTTGCAAACATTAAGGCACCTGTATCCAACTCCTGCTAAACTGCGAGTGGAGTAATTTAGTAAATTGATTGTGTCCATTTGAAAACAAAGGGAGCTCATTAAGATCATTAAAAGACAAATTAAATCCTTAATAACCGACCGAAGAAAAAAGACCTAAGCATTTATTTTCAAAAACTTGCAAGAAAATTTATCATCTCATATATAACACCCTTTAAGATCTTCCCCTCGTTGAGAAGACAAAGCCGGTTAACTGCTATTGCGCTCATTGTCCATCACCATATTTTTCTTCTTCAAGTTTGTCGGATTCGGAATGATAAGGCGCTTTAAGTCGGATCGCAGATCCTTTGATAGTACTTCGGAATTTCAAATTCCGAAGAGCAAAAAGCATTTTTTTTTAATTATTGATACCATGCTCAGTAGGATTTCTTTACACAGAACGCTACAGTACTATAAATAACAAACGAAACGCCTGGCTCAAAAAAAGAACCAGGCGTTTGACATTAAGGCGGATCGCAGATGCTATGATAGTACTTCGAATACACATTCCGAAGAGCAAACCACAAACAACATAAGCGCTATCAATCAAACACTTAAAGCATTGCAATCGAAATCTATTTCCCAAAATGCACAATCCGGGATGTTGATAATAATAATCACACGTCCCGGTTGAGCTGCTGCTCTTGTAACTAAATTATAGCATTAAATAATTACTAAACACTACTGCTTTTTTAAAGTACCCTGCATCCTGCGTCGAACTGCACCCTCCATGTAATCGTACCAAAAAGTAAACAGACCATTTTCATACGTAGCCTTGCCTGCTAAAACATTTAGACCGCCCGTAGTACTTCCGGTACTATACTTAACCCAGCTAGCAACGTCAAACTCATTAGAGGAACCTGGCTTAAGAGAAAATGTTACTCCAAAATCCTTTAGTCCTGTCCAGTAGCGTTCATTTGTACTATAGCCACTACGGC
>Ga0307408_100002390_pt1 | contig 13243 bp, 10 predicted proteins | sample 322Cmetagenome_FD_202116 | JGI IMG/M metagenome (GOLD analysis project Ga0307408, IMG submission 202116) | Maize rhizosphere microbial communities from greenhouse at UC Davis, California, United States - 322HYB-C-3 | ecosystem: Host-associated > Plants > Roots > Rhizosphere > Soil | place... | reverse complement strand
GCAGGGCTTGGTGCCGCCACCGCTTTTCGAGCCGCTGGAGTTACAGGTGCCGCAGGGGCCGTAGTGCTCGATTTCGAGTTCCTTTTCCGAGCCGCGAGCCGCTTCCTCGAGCGTGATTTCCAGATCATAGCGCAGGTCGCTGCCGCGCTGCTTGCCAGTCCGCTGGCGACGTCCGCCGCCGAAGAACTCCTCGAAGCCGCCACCGAAGGCGCTGCCGAAGACCTGCGAGAACAGGTCCATCGGATCGTGGAAGCCACCGCCGCCCCCTCCTCCGCCGCCACCACCAAAGGCAGCGTGGCCGAAGCGGTCGTAGGCGGCTCGCTTGTCAGCATCGCTCAGCGCCTCATAGGCCTCGCCGAGTTCCTTGAATTTCTCCTCCGCCGCGTGATCGCCCGGGTTCTTGTCCGGGTGAAACTTCACCGCCAGCTTGCGGTAGGCCTTCTTGATTTCGTCTGCGCCGGCGTCGCGGGAGACACCGAGAATCTCGTAATAGTCGCGCTTCGTCGCCATCTTCAGCCTTCCTCTCCTCCGGTTTTACCCACCACCACCACGGCCGGACGCAGCAGACGATCGCGCAGCATGAAGCCGCGGCGGTGCACCCGCAGCACTTTGCCATCTTGGTCTGGAGCGCAGTCTTCCTGCGAAACCGCCTCGTGGACATTCGGGTCGAAGGTCTTTCCTTCGGCGGGAATCTCCGTGACACCCAGGTTGGAAAGGAAGTCGGTCAACTGCCGACGGACCATGTCCATGCCGATGTAGATCATCGAGCCCTTGTCTTGCGAGGCCGCCAGCATGCCCATCTCAAAGTTATCGATGACCGGCAGCAGGTCCTCCAACAGGCCTTGGTTGGCATAGCGGATCGCCTCTTCGCGCTCGCGGGCGGAGCGCTTGCGGAAATTGTCCAGGTCGGCTGCGGTGCGGACCGCCAGCTCCTTCCACTTGAGCACGTCCGCCTCCAGCTCTGCGTAGGGGTCCATCTCGCCAGCCGCGGCGTCGGAAAATTCTTCCTCCACGGCAGCGGCCGGTTCCTTGTCGTCCTCGGGAATCATAGGGGCTGCTTCCTGCCACTCCCCGGGCGGATCGTCAACGGTTGCTTGGCAGTCAAAGGCTACCCCAGCCCCGCCAGAATCACCTCCGGTGGACTTTTCGGAGATGTTGAGGATGTCCCTAACCCTCGCCTTCCCGCTTGGCCAATCCACCTTTTGCCAAGACAGTGGTCACCTCACATGCCAGCCGATTGCCGGATTTCCGACTCCCCACTGACCGAACAGGACGTGCGCGACATCGTTCGATTGCTGGGCGAAGTCATCGCGGCTCCGGGAGGCTTTTCGGAAAAGCGCCGTTTCCTGATGGACGGCCTCTGCAAGCTGGTAAATGCCACCAGTTGGGCGTGGTGCATGGCGGAATTCGATCCCGACAAGCCCCCGTCGTTCATCGGCTTCGAGCATGGGGGTTGGGAAGAGGAACGCTTCGCCCGCTACATCGAGGCGATGAATCACCCGGACATGGAGAAAGTCACCCAGCCGTCTTCCATCGAGTTGAAGGAACGCGGCACCCATCTGACGCGGACGCTGCGCCAGATGGATCCGCCGATGCATTTGGAAAACTCTGCCGCGGGGAAGCTCTGGGCGAAGGCGGACATCGGCACCCTGCTTGTTTCCCAGAGTCCCATGGACGGAGGCGGTATCTCGGGAGTGGCCGTTTACCGGCGACTCGGCGAGCGCCATTTCAGCGAGCGGGAGTCCCGTATCGCCCACATCATCCTGACCGAGGTGCCCTGGCTGCATTTCCAAGCTTTTCCGGATCAGCCGACCCGCGAGATTGCCCGCCTCTACCCTCGCCACCGCACCGTCATGAACCTCCTCTGCGAGGGCTGGGGCAGGAAACGCATCGCCGATCACCTGAGCCTCAGCGTGAATACCGTCCACGGCTACTCGAAGGTCATCTTCCGCCACTTTGGCGTCCATTCCCAAGCTGAGCTCATCAGCCGCCTCACCAAAGGCGATGGCGGCGACCGCTGAAATGAGAACACCCCGCATTTGGGTACTAGCGGCGAAATTCCGAAATCCGTAACGTTCCAAGGCGATACGGGCCTATCGAGCTGGGACATCTCCCCTGCCCCGCTCATGACTTCAGCTTGGCGCTCCGCTCGACGGGCCCGGTCGCGAGCATTTCCTTGGGACCAAAGGCGAAAGGCCGGCGAACTATTCTTCAAGCGGCCGGAGCGCCGCCGGCTTTCCATCCACCGGCAGCGGCATCAGTTGCAGACTCTTTTCATCCACCTCGACCGTCATCCCGTTGTCACTGGCGATGCGCTCCAAGGCCTGCCATGCCGAGATGTTCTCCGCTTTCCACGTGTGGCCCGCGTAGCAGAATTGCCCCCCACTATCGGCCTTCCATCTTCATCAAGCGGCATCGGCCGGCGCACCACGATCTTCACCGCCTTGGCGGGCGCGATCTCCTTGATCCGAAATTCCACATGATCCGCTCCCTCTTCCGCGGAGGTCTGCCCGAAATCGATCTGCGGAATGACAACGCCCTCCAACATCACGCGAACGCGGCGGCGCTCGGCGCTTTCGGAAGAGGGGCTGTGCTCGGTGGCGTTCGTCTCCGCGACCTGAACTTTCGCGACCTCCTTGCGCTCGTGGCAAGCGGCGAGCACGAATGCCAGCAAGGGAGGAAGAAGAAATCGTCCGGGTGTCGGAAGCGGCTTCATGGTTTATGCGAGGCTACGCCGAGGGACCAAGTCTTGTCGATCCCATGCAAGGCGACACTGCGGCACCGCCTGGTGCACCCCTTCACCCGAGCCCCCCAGCGCGGAAAAGAGCCGCCCGCCGCCCGCCTTCTTCACCTACGCCGCTCACGCGGATTAGTCAGTGGCAAGCGGATTCCGTCCATAGAACCGAAGCCCACTTCGCGAGTCCGCGCGAGTCTTCTCGGCGTTAGGATGGACTACCAGCGCCTAGCCAGGTAGATCCTGTTCGCTAAAAAGATGAGCTGGAACCATAGAATCGTTGCCGAAGAGGTGAATGGGGAGACGACCTATCGAATCCACGAGGTTTTCTACGACGAAAGCGGACACCCGGCTTCATGGACTGAGGACGCTGTAATGCCATGTGGAAGTTCCTTGAGCGCAATTCGATTCGAATATGATCTCATGCGGCTAGCGTTCTTCCGCCCCGCTCTCCACGTGCACCTGGAGGGAGAACGGCAGTGCCTAAAAACTAGCGAAGTCGATTTGACTTCCATCAATGACTTTCATCGTCACGAGGCGCTGGATCGGGCGGCAATCTTTGCGGATCAATTTGAATCCCATGTGGCATCTCATCCCGTCATTGCATTGGATCCAGACCTCAAGTTGCAAGCCGACGAAATCATCGCTCGGCTTGCCGCGCTCTATCAGTCGCTCGGTCGACTCGACAAACCTGCCAGCAGCGAAAGAGGCGAGGGAGGCGGTTCCCCCTCGCCGGATCGCTCCCTCTGATTACTCATCCCAGCCACTCCAGAATCGCCTCCGCGGACTTCTCGGAAATGCCGGGAATGGCGGCGATCTCCTTGACGCTCGCTTTCCGAATGCGATCCACGCTGCCGAACTTCTGCAGCAGCGCCTGCTTCTTCTTCGGCGAGACGGCGGGGCAATCGTCTAACAGGCTCTCCTTCATCCGGCGGCGGTAAAGCAGCGCGTTGTAGCCATTGGCGAAGCGGTGGGCTTCATCTCGGATGCGCTGCAGGAGCTTGAGCGCGCCGCGGTCGTGCGGGATGAGAAGCGGGTCGCTCTCGCCGGGGAAGAAGACTTCCTCGCGCTGCTTGGCGAGGCCGATCACCGGCAGGTCGTGAAGGCCGAGTTGCTGGAGCTCGCGCATGGCGGAGGAAAGTTGGCCTTTGCCGCCATCAACGATGACCAAATCCGGCAGAACGATCTTGGCGCGGCCTTCCTTCGCGAGGCGGCGCTGGATCTCCACGGGATCCTCCTGCGACTCGGCGAGGTCCGGATTGGCGGAAAAATTCTCGCCCAGGATGCGCGAGTAGCGGCGGCGGATGACCTCGGCCATCGAGGCGAAGTCGTCCTGCCCTTCCACCGTGCGAATCCGGTAGCGGCGGTAGTTCTGGTTGTCCGGCGCGCCGTTGGTGAAGCGCACCATCGAAGCAACGATGTGGTTCGACGAAACGTTGGAGATGTCGAAGCACTCCATCACTCTCGGCGGACCCGGCAGGCCGAGAGCTTCGCCAAGGTCGGCGAGGTCCTCGGTCGGCTTCACCGTCGTTGGCACCCCGCGACCGCGGGTGAACTGGCGGGTGGGATTGAGGGTCTTCCTGAGATTGTCGAGCACATCGCGGAGCAGCGCGGCCTTCTCGAAATCGAGGCGCTCGGCGGCTTTTGCCATGTCGGCCTCGAGGTCGGAGAAGATTTCACGGCGGCCCCGCCCTTCAAGCACCAGGCAGGCCTCCTCAATGCGCCCCAAGTAGGCCTCGCGCGTGATCCGCAGGATGCAGGGCGCGGAACAATTCCGGATGATGTCCGCGTTGCAGTGCTTGTAATCGTTCTCGCCGGGGTTGAGCGGACGGCAGGCGCGCAGGCCGAACTTGCGGTTGAGCCACGAAATCGTCGCCCGCAGAGCCCCGGAATGGGCGAAGGGCCCGAAATAACGGGCTCCATCGTCCTTTTTCATGCGGGTCAGCACGAACCGCGGCCACGGCTCGGACGGCTGGAGCTTCACCAGCAGGAAGCGTTTGTCGTCGCGGAAGGCGACATTGTAGCGCGGGCGGTAGTCCTTGATCAGCTTGCCTTCCAGCAGCAGCGACTCGGCCTCATTGCGGACGGTGTGGAACTCGAAATCGGCGATCGTGTCGATCAGCGCGCGGGTTTTCAGGTCGGCGCGGGTTTTCCGGGATGCGAGGAAATACGAAGACATCCGCTTCCGTAGATCGCGCGCCTTGCCGACATAGATGATCGAGCCGAGGCGGTCCTTCATCAAGTACACGCCCGGCTGATGGGGAACTTCCCGGAGCTTTTCCTTCAATCCCGCCGCGGCCACGCCCCGAAATGGACATCCACCCGAGAATTCTGCAACCGCCAACTCCGGCCCGCCGTGCTTGCGTCCCCCGGGTTGGCCGTTAAGCTCCGCGAACTTTCATGATCCGGCACACGAAGATTCTCGGGACGGTCCTGTTCGCCATGGCCGGCCTGCCGGCGTGGTCGCAAGAAGCGCCCGTCACGCCGCCGAAGCAGGAATTGGACTTCATGGAGGTCTTCAAGGCGGGCGGCATTATGATGCCCGCGCTGGCCGTCCTGTCGGTGCTGACCGTCGTGCTTATCCTGCTCTACATGATGGTCCTGCGCCGCAACGCGGTGGTCAGCGACCGCTTCATGAACCAGGCGGAGGCCTTGATCCGCCGCAATGACTTCCTCGGCCTGATCGGCTACTGCAAGCGCCGCAACGAGTGCATTTCCCAGATCACGGAGCGCGCGCTGGAGTTCATGACCCGGAACAGCGGCGCGACCTTCGCCGAGGTTCGCGACGTCGCGGAAGCCGAGGGCTCGCGCCAGGCCAGCATGCTGACCACCCGGGTCTCCTATCTCGCGGACATCGGTGCCATCGCGCCGATGGTCGGCCTGCTCGGCACGGTCATCGGGATGATCAAATCGTTCATTCAAGTCTCCGACGGCGGGTTCCAAGGTGCCCGCCAGATGGCCTTCGCAGGCGGCGTTTCGGAGGCGCTGATCGCTACGGCGGCGGGCCTCGGCATCGCGCTGCCGGCGCTGGTCTTCTACGCCTTCTTCCGCGGCAAGGTGCAGAAGCTCATTTCCGATCTCGAAGGTGCCGCGACTCACCTGATGGCCATCCTGCGGGCTCAGGTGGATCGCCACAATACCCAGCCACCCGGCACCCCGGCCCGCCGGGTCTCGCGCGGCGAGGATTTCGCCATGCCGACGCCGTCGCCGCTGCACGACGACCGCCCGGACCTCCACGGCATCTGATCCGAGCCCCGATCGATGAAATTCCGCAACCACAAGATGCCCCCGGCCGAGCTCCAGCTCGCGCCGATGCTGGATGTCGTCTTCCAGTTGCTAATCTTCTTCTTGGTGAGCTTCGAGTTCCAGCGCTCGGAGCTGGACATGAAGGTTTCCGTTCCCAGCGCCCAGGAAGGCGCGGACCCGAAGCGCGCCCTCGGCGAGATCATCGTCAATGTCCGCGCCACCGGCGAGGTGGTCGTGGAAGGCCAGACGATGACGCAGGTGCAGCTCAAGGAGAAGCTTTCGGCCATCGCCGCCCTCCACAAGAACCAGCCGATCCGGCTCCGCGGCGACGCCAAGTGCGAATACCAGACCATCGTCGAGGTCATCGACACCTGCCAGAAAGCGGGGATTTGGAACATTTCCTTCGCCACCCAGCGGAAGGCGGAAAAATGAGGCCATAGGCTGATCACGGCCTGAAACCCCGCCTTGGCAAAGACCGTAAACCACGCGATGCTCCGCGCCGTGGTGAACATCCGAACCGTCCTCTGCCTGCTCGCCGCAGGCACCGTGCTAGCCCAGGAGCCTCCTCCGCAGCCCCCGCGCGCCGAGCCGGTCGATCCTTCGCTGAATGCCGATCCGGGTGAGGATTTTTACCAGCACGGCCGGAATCTCTACGAGGCAGCCAAGCGCGCCAACGATCTCGACCAGCGGGTCGCCGGCTTCGAGCGCGCGATCGATGTCTTCTCCCGCTACCTCAACCAGTTCCCCAATCACCCGAACGCGGAAGCCGCCCAGTGGTATCTCGGCGAAAGCTATTTCAAGGGCGGACGGGTCGAGGACGCAAAGCGCTGCTACAACAACGTGCTGCGCAACTTCCCGAAGGGAAAATACGCCTCGGCGGCCGCCTTCATGCTGGCGGTGGACCATTTCAACAACCGCCAGTATGCGCTGGCCGCCCCGTTGTTCGAGCGGATGGCCGCAGCCGCGCAAGCCCCGGCGGATCGCCAGCGCGCGCTCTTCCACGCTGGCTTCTCTTACGAACTCCACGGCCGCACTCGCGAAGCCATGGATTACTACCGCCAGGTCGTCGACGACCCGGACAAGCCCAATGCCTTCCTGGAGAAGAGCCAGCTCTACCTCGGCCGCCTGCTCTCGCGCGCGGAGAAGCTCGATGAAGCGTTGCCTCTGCTCGACAAGGTGGTGATGTCGCGCACCTCTCCCGACCTGCAGGGCCCTGCCGCCATTGAGGCCGGTGCCATCGCTGCCAAGCAAGGCAATGCCGAACTCTCGGACAAGTATCTGCGACTCGCACTGGATAGCCCCGGTTTGGAGAAGTATCGGCCGGACGCGCAGATCGCGCTGATGAAGACCCGCTTCGACCGCAAGGCTTACGCGGACGTGATTATGGTCTTCCGCCAGAGCACTGAAAAGGCCCAGGGCGAACAGGAAGCCCTGCGCCTGATGCTGGCCGGCCGCTCCTACATGGAGATGGATAAGAACGTCGAGGCGCTCGAGTTGTTCCGCGAGGTCGAGAAGATGATGCTGCCAAACAACAGCTTTGCCTTCGAGGCGAACTACCTGCGGCTGCTCTGCTTCTTCCGGATCGAAGGCCGTCACGTGCCAGAGCAGGTGGATGCCTTCCTCCAGCTCTATCAAAAGAGCCGCCCGCGCGACCCGAAGATCCACTCCGCCCTGCTCATGAAGGCCGAAACCCTTCTGAGCGACAAGAAGGCCGCGGATGCCGCCAAGGTCTACAATGAGATCGATGGTTCCCTGCTCTCGAAGGAGAACCGCAAGGGCTATCTCTACAACCGCGCCCGCTGCCAACTCCTCTCGGAAGACCCGCAAGGCGCCGTCCGCTCGCTGAGCGACTTCATCACCTCGTTCCCGGATGACAAGCGCGCCGGCCCCGCCCTGTTGCTGCGCGCCGGGGCGTATCGCGACGCCGGCGAACCAAGCAAGGCGCTGGCGGATTACGACAAGCTTCGCGGCCAGGAAACCGACGACGAGTCCCGCATGCTCGCCTTCCTCGAATCCGCCGACATCTGCAAGCAGGAGGGCAAGCTGGACGACATGATCGTCCGCTACCGGACCTTCCTTGAAACCTTCCCGAAGGCAGCCGATGCCCGCAAGGCCAAGGCCAACTACTGGCTCGCCTGGGGTCTCGTCAAAACGGAGAAGGTGAAGGACGCCGTCCCCTATGCCGAGGCCGCCCGCAAGCTGGACGCGAAGATCTATGGCAAGAATGCCGGCACCCTGCTCGCGCTTGCAAACTGGGCGCTTCAGAATCCTGAAGCTGTCTGCGCCGAGGTAGATCGCGCGATTGAAGAAAGCAACGTCACGTCCCTGCCCGACCAGTTGATTTCATGGGCGGCCATGCAGTCCTTCAGCGCGAACCGCTTCGAGCAGGCCGCTCGCTTCTATGATCTGGTGGCAGACCAAGAAGACCCGCGCACCACGCCAAAGGACATCTGGCGGAATTTCGGGAAGTCGCTGCTCGCCGCCGGCAAGGCGGAAGCCGCGCTCCCAGCAATCGAGAATGCGCTCGAGGTGGAGGACAATGTCGGCTGGAAAGCCGATGGCCTCCTCGACAAGGCCACCGCTCTCAAGATGCTCGATCGCCTCGACGAAGCCTTCAAGGTCGCCGAAGAGTGCCAGGCACTTCATCCCGAAGGCCGTGTCAGCGCCGGAATCCGCATCGTCAAAAGCGACATTCACATGAAGCGGAACAACCCGGACGAGGCCGTCAAGGATCTCGCCGCGGTGGCTACTTTCCTCAGCGATGAGGACCGGCAACTGAAGCCCGAGGTGCTCTGGAAGCTGGAGCAGGCGCTGAGAAAGAAAGGGGACGGCGCAGACGCGGATAGATACCGCGACGAGCGCACGAGAAAGTATCCGAACTGGAAACCTTCGGGGACCTGAGGTTCGCACCAAGCGGGAGCTCGATCCCCATCAACGGCTCCTGAGGCCCGCCCATAACATGGCGGGCCTTTCGTTGTCATACATGTAACCGAGCGAAACGCATGAGCGTCATGCCCAAGAAATTCCGTGCAAGAGGGCTTTCGAACCGTTTCAAGCTTGTCAGTTAGAAAGGATACTCCAAGTTACGAGTAGAACCTATACCCGGATGTTTTTCCGATGAGTTTTCTAACCGACTACGGCATTGCCACCTCCCTCACCCTCGGTGCCGTCGGACTGGCGGGCGCAGTTTACCTGATCCGGATGGTCAATTCCTGCTCTGCGGGAAATGACCGCATGGCCGAGATCGCCGACGCGATCCAGGCGGGGGCCAAGGCTTATCTCCACCGGCAACTGGTCACCGTGTCGGTGATTGCCGTGCTGCTCTTCATTGCCATCGCCAAACTCCGCGATTGGCCCACTGCCCTTGGCTTTGTGATCGGCGCGGGGTGTTCGCTGGCCGCCGGATACATCGGCATGATGATCGCCGTCCGGGCGAATGTCCGCACGGCTCAAGCAGCCTCGGAAAGTCCACACGCCGCCCTCAGGGTCGCCTTCAACGGTGGCGCGGTCACCGGACTGCTGGTGGTCGCGCTCGGGCTGCTCTCGGTTGGCCTCTTCTATCGGGTGGTGCTTGAAATCAGCGGCGAGGTGAAGATCGCCATCAACTCGCTGGTCGGCCTCGCCCTCGGAAGCTCCCTCATCAGCGTGTTCGCCCGTCTCGGCGGCGGAATCTACACCAAGGCCGCAGACGTTGGAGCGGATCTCGTTGGCAAGATCGAGCAGAACCTTCAGGAGGACGATCCGCGCAACCCTGCCACCATTGCCGATAACGTCGGCGACAATGTCGGCGACTGCGCCGGCATGGCTGCGGACGTTTTCGAAACCTATGCGGTGAGCCTCATCGGTGCGGTGCTCGTCGCTTTCCTCACCACGGCGGGCGAAGTGAAGGCCGCGCTGATCTATCCCTTCGTCATTTGCGGCGTGTCGATCATTGGCGCGCTGTTAGGTATCGGCTTCGTCAATATCGCCCGCATCTCCCCCACCCGTGCGCTTGTCGGTGGCGTGGTGATCAGCGGTGTTGTTTCCGCGTTACTATTGAAGCCGGTCACGGAATCGATGTTCCCGCAGGCCGTTGCGTTCTCCGGCAAGCCTGTGGAGGCCTCAGCACTCTTCATCTGCGTGCTGGTCGGCATCGCCATGACCTTCGCCTCGGTCGTCATCACCAACTACTTCACCTCCACGGCCCACCGGCCTGTGCGGCGCATCGCCGAAGCCTGCAACACCGGCCACGCGACGAACATCATCGCCGGCATCAGCACCGGGCATCACGCCACGGTTCTGCCCGTGCTGTGCATCGCCGCTTCCATCTGGCTCTGCTACTCGCAAGCAGGCCTCTACGGCATCGCCATCGCGGTGGTCAGCATGCTCAGCTTGTCCGGCATCATCATCTCGCTCGATGCCTTCGGTCCGATCACCGACAACGCCGGCGGCATCGCCGTGATGAGCGGCCTCGACCCCTCTGTCCGCAAGATCACCGACGAGCTGGATGCCGTGGGCAATACAATGAAGGCCGTCACCAAAGGCTACGCGATCGCCTCCGCGGGCCTCGCTGCCATGGTGCTCTTCGGTTCCTACGTCGAGGAGCTGAAGGCCCACCTCCACCAAGACTTCGTATTCGACCTCATGGATCCGCGGGTGATGATCGGCTTGTTTATCGGAGGGCTGCTCCCTTACTCCTTCACCGCCTATGCCATGGACGCCGTAGGCAGTGCCGCGGGTGCCGTAGTGCGGGAGGTCCGCCGGCAAATCGAGGCTTTCCCGGGCATCCTCACCGGCAAGGACACGCCCGACTATCGGCAATGCGTGGACATCGTGACCAAGGCCGCACTGCGCCAGATGATCCTTCCTGCGCTGCTGCCGCTGATCTTCGTGGTAGGTGTCGCCATCATCCCCGACCACGGGCCGTATGTCCTCGGCGGACTTCTGGTAGGCACCATCGTTACCGGCTTGTTCATGGGCATCGCCATGACGTCTTCCGGCGGTGCATGGGATAATGCCAAGAAATTCGTGGAAGACGGGAACCACGGCGGCAAGGGTTCGCCGGCCCATGCCGCGAGCGTGACCGGTGATACCGTGGGCGATCCCTACAAGGACACCGCCGGACCGGCCGTGAATCCGATGATCAAAGTGGTGAACATCCTCGCCATCCTGCTGATCCCTATTCTTTTCCGATAACTTTTCCGCTGACACGGGAAGTGCGGTGGGAGGGCACTCGATATGCTCTTCCCCTCTCGCCCCACGCTCTTCTCGTCCCCTCTGCCTGTCGCGCCCACCTCTTGCATGTCCAGCCGCCCCGTCGCCGATCCTGTCAGCCGCGCTCGCTCCATTCACGACAAGCGGCCGTTTACCCATGCGATCTTCTTCACGCTGGTCCACTACCTCTGCATCATCGCCTTTATCACCTGCGCGGTGATTCTGTTTCTTCATCCGACCCCGATGACGATGGTGAAGCCGCTGATTGCCTCGGCCCTCGCCCTCGCCGTGACCTGGCTGATCTCCTTCCTGCGGCGGCGCTCCGCCCGCTGCCCACTGTGCAAGGGCTCACCGCTGCTCGACAGCGGTGCCGTGAAACACGCCAAGGCTTCCCGTCTTCGCCCGTTCAACTACGGCACCACCGCCGTGCTCGGCATTCTTTTCCTCAATCGCTTCCGCTGCATGTACTGCGGCACGCCTTTCGATCTCCAGAAACGCTCGGCCGTCGAGCGGCGGAGAGAACAGGCAAATCCGTGAGCAAACGGCGTGATTCCGCTGCCTCGAAGCCCATCGCGGCTTTGACGCATTCTTGACGCCTCCGGCCGGGACTTTGACTCCCCGGACTCGGGATCCGTGGGAACATGGCTTCGTATGAACGATGCCATTTGCCTGAGCATTGCCGGGGGCTTCTTCGTCCTCGCCTTCCTCTATGCCCATTTCTGCGAACGCCTCTGATCCCATGGAAACCATCATCGTCGGGCTCATCGCCCTCGGCCTCCTTGTCTACCTGTTCACGGCCATGATCCGGCCGGAGAAATTTTAACACCTCGTCTCGGCCATGCACGCGAATGATTGGCTGCAACTCGCCCTTTTCATCGGCATCCTCGCCGCCATTACCAAGCCCCTCGGCATCTACCTCACCAAGGTACTGGATCCAGATGGAAAGACGTGGCTCGACCCGGTGCTCCGTCCGGCGGAACGCCTCACCTATCGCCTGATGGGCGTGAAGCCCGGCGAAGAGCATGACTGGAAAGGTTACACCCTCGCCATGCTGCTCTTCAGCCTGGTCGGCGTGATCTTCACCTACGCGATCCTGCGACTCCAGCATGTGCTGCCGCTGAATCCGCAGGGCCTGCCCGAGCTTTCCCCGGCGCTCGCCTTCAATACCGCCGTCAGCTTCACGACCAATACCAACTGGCAGAGCTATGGCGGCGAAGCGACCATGTCCTACCTGTCGCAGATGGTCGGCCTGACCTTCCACAACTTCGTCTCGGCCGCGACAGGCATCGGCATCGCCGCGGCGCTGGTGCGCGGCATCTCCCGCCACACCACCACCGCACTGGGGAACTTCTGGGTCGATCTGGTCCGCTCCACGTACTACCTGCTGCTGCCAATCTGCGTCGCCTTCGCCGTGTCCCTTGTTTCGCAGGGCATGATCCAGAACTTCAAGGACTACGACACTGCCCAAGTGGTCGAGCCGCAGACCGTACAAGTCGAGTCCACCAACGATGCCGGCGAAACGGTGACTGAATCGACCACCGTGGACACCCAGACGATCGCCCAGGGCCCGATGGCTTCGCAGGTCGCGATCAAGATGCTCGGCACCAATGGCGGCGGCTTCGCCAATGCCAACGCAGCCCATCCCTTCGAGAACCCCACGCCGCTCTCCAACTTCATCCAGATGCTCTCGATCTTCGCGATCGGCAGCGGCCTGACCTGGTATCTCGGCAAATCCACCGGCAACCAGGGCCACGGCTGGTCAGTGTGGGCAGCCATGATGATCCTCTTCACCGTCGGCACGCTAGTCTGCTGGTGGGCCGAGGCCGCAGGCAATCCGATCCACCACTCGCTCGGCGTCGCCGCTGCGGATGGCAACTTCGAAGGCAAGGAGGTTCGCTTCGGCATCTTCAACTCCTCGCTCTTCGCCGTCATCACCACCGCGGCGTCCTGCGGCGCGGTGAATTCGATGCACGACTCCTTCACCGCCATCGGCGGCCTGATCCCGCTGTTCATGATTGAACTCGGTGAAGTCGTCATCGGTGGCGTCGGCGCGGGCCTCTACGGCATGAT
>Ga0307408_100002387_pt1 | contig 13252 bp, 13 predicted proteins | sample 322Cmetagenome_FD_202116 | JGI IMG/M metagenome (GOLD analysis project Ga0307408, IMG submission 202116) | Maize rhizosphere microbial communities from greenhouse at UC Davis, California, United States - 322HYB-C-3 | ecosystem: Host-associated > Plants > Roots > Rhizosphere > Soil | place... | reverse complement strand
TCGCCTGGGGCGAGCGCTACAGCGCCTTCGATTTCGGCGACACCTTCAGCGAAGGCAAGCCCACCACATTCCAGGTCCAACGCGCCGACTTCGACAAGTTGCTCGCCGACCAGGCGGCCCTGCAAGGCGTGGAGATCCGCTACGGCCAGGCCATCGCCGACGTTGATTTCTCCCTCGCCAAGCCGCAATTGGGCGTGCAACGCGAGGACGGCAGCGAGTACCGGGTCGAGGCGGATTTCGTTCTCGACGCCAGCGGTTATGGCCGAGTCTTGCCGCGCCTGCTGGACCTTGAGGCACCGTCGAATTTCCCGGTGCGCCAAGCGGTGTTCACCCACGTCGAGGATCGCATCGACAGCCCGACCTTCGATCGCGAAAAAATCCTCATCACCACCCATCCGACGAAGCGCGACGTATGGTTCTGGACCATCCCCTTCAGCGGCGGGCGTTGCTCGGTGGGCGTGGTCGCGGCGGCGGAGCATTTCGAGGGCCGCACCGGTGACCTCGACGCCTGCCTGCGCGGCTTCATCGACGAAACCCCAAGCCTGGCCGGTGTGCTGGACAATGCCGTGTGGGACACCCCGGCGCGGACCATCGGTGGCTACTCGGCCAACGTCAAGACCTTGCACGGCCCCGGCTTCGCCTTGCTGGGCAACGCTGCGGAATTCCTCGACCCGGTGTTTTCTTCCGGCGTGACCATCGCCATGCGCTCGGCGAGCATGGCCGCCGGCGTGCTGCATCGTCAGCTATCAGGCGAGCAGGTGGATTGGCAGAGCGAATTCGCCGAGCCATTGAAACGCGGCGTCGACACCTTCCGCTGTTACGTCGAAGGCTGGTACGCCGGCACCTTCCAGGACGTGATCTTCTACACCGAAGGCTCCGACGACATCCGCCGCATGATCAGTTCGATCCTCGCCGGCTACGCCTGGGATCAACGCAACCCATTCGTCAGCGAACCCAAGCGGCGCCTGCGCATGCTCTCGGAAATCTGCGCGAGTCCGGCGCCGAGCCAGCAAACATGAGCTACCTGAGCGACAGCTACGTCGAGGAAACCCGCTTCGGTTTCTGGTTCCTGCGCAGCCACACCTGGCAACACCATGTGCTGCGCGTGGCGATCAACGACCTGCGCGGCCTGTTCAGCGCTGCGCCGCCCTCCAATCCAGTGTTGCTGGACGCCGGTTGCGGCCAGGGCAAGTCATTCCAGTACCTGCGCCAGGCATTCGCGCCGCAACGCCTGATTGGCGTGGACGCCGACCCCCACAGCCTGGACCTGAGCGCCGAGGAAGCGACTCGCCAAGGCATGGCGGTCGAGCTGATCGGCAGCGACTGCGCGACCTTGGCGGTGCCCGATGCGAGCGTTGACTTGCTGTTCTGCCACCAGACCTTTCATCATTTGGTGGAACAGGAAAAAGCCCTTGCCGAGTTCTATCGCGTGCTCAAGCCCGGCGGTTATTTGATGTTCGCCGAATCCACCGAGGCCTACATCGACACCTGGGTAATCCGCTGGCTGTTCCGTCACCCGATGCACGTGCAGAAAAGCGCCGCGCAGTACCTGGCGATGATCCGCGACCAAGGGTTCCAGTTCGAAGACCGCAACGTCTCCTACCCGTACCTGTGGTGGAGCCGCGCCAAGGACTTCGGCCTGCTGGAGCGCTGGGGCCTGCGTCGGCCCAAGCCGTTTGGCGAGCGCGAGGAAACCCTGGTCAACGTGGTGGCGCGCAAGCCGCTCGAAGGGGCCACAGGATGATCCGCTGCCTGTTGATCGGCTGCCTGCTGTTGCTCAGCGCCTGCGCCAGCCACGCGCCGCTGCCCGAACGCACGCCGACCCTGGCGCTGCCACTGCAATTGCACATCGAGCGGCAACTGGCCGGCCAGCGCCAGGATTGGCTGTTGGTGATCCAGCGTGAAAACACCGGCATCCGCTGGTCGATGATGGACCCGCTGGGCATTCCCGTCGCCCGCCAGCGCCTGGCCGATGGCCAGTGGCGGGCCGACGGCCTGCTGCCGCCCAATGCCGAGGCCCGGGAACTGTTCGCGGCGCTGTTGTTCGCCCTGACCCCGGAAACGGAGCTGGCCGGCAACTACCCCATCGCCCGGCAACACGGCGTCGAACGGGCGCTCGAGAACCGCTGGCAGGTGCGTTACCAGCAACCGCTGGAGTTTGAACTGCGCCTGCCCGAAGGCCCGTATTACCGCATCACGCCGTTGACCGAGAGTGCCCAATGACTGCTTATCTGAATGCCCTCGGGGTGATCTGCGCCCTGGGCCGGGACAAACAGAACGTCGCGCGCAACCTGTTCGCCGGCGACTGCTCGGGCGTGCGCAGCGAGGCCGGCTGGGTCGCCGAACGGGCATTGCCGGTGGCTTCGGTGGCGGGTGAACTCGCCCAGATCCCGGAAACCCTGGCGGCCCAACGCAGCCGCAACAATCAGCTGTTGCTGGAAGCTGGATTGCAGATTCGTCCCGAGATCGACCGGGCCATCCAGGCTTACGGCCGCGCGCGCATCGGCATCGTCCTGGGCACCAGCACCTCGGGCATCGACGAGGCCAGCCAGGGCATCGCCCATTACCTGCGCGAGCAGCGGTTCCCCGAAGGCTACGATTACCAGCAGCAGGAGCTCAGCGCGCCGGCCAATTTCCTCTCCGACTGGCTTGGCCTGAGCGGCCCTTCCTACGTGATCTCGACCGCTTGCACCTCCAGCGCACGGGCCTTGATGAGCGCCCGTCGCCTGCTGGACCTAGGGTTGTGCGACGCCGTGCTGTGCGGTGGCGTCGACAGCCTGTGCAAACTGACCCTTAACGGTTTCTCTGCGCTGGAAGCGGTGTCGAACGAGCGCTGCAATCCGTTTTCGTTGAACCGCAGCGGCATCAACATCGGCGAGGCGGCGGTGCTGTTTCTCATGAGCAAGACGCCAGGCGACGGTCACTCGATCGCGCTGCTCGGTGACGGCGCCAGCTCCGACGCGCACCACATTTCCGCGCCGGAACCCAGCGGTCGCGGCGCCCGCCAGGCGATGGAAAAAGCCTTGCGCTGCGCCGGCCTGGACGCCAGCCAGATCGACTACCTGAACCTGCACGGCACAGCCACGCAGCATAACGACGCCATGGAAAGCCATGCGGTGGCCGGACTGTTTCCAGCGGGCGTGCCCTGCTCGTCCACCAAGCCGATGACCGGCCACACCCTCGGCGCGGCAGGCGCACTGGAGGCTGCGTTCTGCTGGTTGGCCCTGAGCGCGGACAATCCCAGCCATGCCTTGCCACCCCATGTCTGGGACGGCCAGCCCGATCCCGAACTGCCGGCACTGAACTGGATCGATAGCCGCGCCCGCCTGAACCCGACCCACCCCCGTCGCCTGATGAGCAACTCGTTTGCCTTCGGCGGCAACAACGTCAGCCTGATTATCGGAGACGCCCAATGATTGACTGGCCGCTCGCCGAACTGCTGCCCCACGCAGGGGACATGATCCTTATCGACCGGATCGTGACCTTCGATGACGAGCAGATCCATACCGTCGCCACGGTCAAGCCAGGCGGTTTGTTCAACCTGGACGACGGCGCGCTGCCGGCCTGGGTCGGCATCGAGCTGATGGCCCAGAGCGTCGCGGCGTTCGCCGGTTGCCACGCCCGCCAGCGCGGCGATGCCGTGGAGCTGGGCTTCCTGCTCGGGACCCGCAAGTTCGAATGCAACGTCGAACATTTCCCGGTGGGCACCGAACTGGCCATCCACGGCGTTCGCTCCCTGGAAGACGACAACGGCATGGGTGTGTTCGAATGCCACATCCACGCGCCGGGCATCCACGCCACCGCGCGGCTGAACGTATTCCGTCCACCCCATGCCGCCCAGTACCTCAATGAAACCTCTGCAACAGGAACCCAGCCATGACTGAATCCGTACTGGTTACCGGCTCCAGCCGTGGCATCGGCCGCGCCATCGCCTTGCGCCTGGCCCAGGCCGGGCACGATATCGTCTTGCATTGCCGCAGCGGGCGCGCCGAGGCCGAAGCGGTCCAGGCAGAAGTCCTGGCCCTGGGCCGCAACGCCCGTGTCCTGCAATTCGACGTCTCCGACCGCGCCGCCTGCAAAGCCGCTCTCGAGGCGGATGTGGAAACCCACGGCGCCTATTACGGCGTGGTGCTCAACGCCGGCCTGACCCGCGACGGCGCCTTCCCGGCCCTGAGCGAAGACGACTGGGACAGCGTGCTGCGCACCAACCTCGACGGTTTCTATAACGTGCTGCACCCGGTGATGATGCCGATGATCCGCCGCCGCGCCGCAGGACGAATCGTCTGTATCACGTCAGTGTCCGGCCTGATCGGCAACCGTGGCCAAGTCAACTACAGCGCCTCGAAAGCCGGCCTGATCGGCGCGGCCAAGGCATTGGCCATCGAACTGGGCAAGCGCAAGATTACCGTGAACTGCGTCGCGCCGGGCTTGATCGACACCGCCATGCTCGATGAAAACGTACCCGTGGAAGAATTGATGAAGATGATCCCCGCCCAGCGCATGGGCACTCCGGAAGAAGTCGCCGGCGCGGTGAATTTCCTGATGTCCGCCGAAGCCGGTTACATCACTCGGCAGGTCCTGGCCGTCAACGGAGGCTTGTGCTGATGAAGCGCGTCGTCGTCACCGGCATGGCCGGCATCACCTCCATCGGCAGTGACTGGAAAACCATCGCCGCCAACTTCGCCGCCAACCGTAGCGGCATCCGGCGCATGGATGAGTGGGACCGCTTCACCGAACTGAACACACGCCTGGCCGGCCCGATCGACGATTTCCAGGTCCCGGCCCACTGGACGCGCAAGCAACTGCGCAGTATGGGCCGGGTCTCGCGCCTGGCCGTGGCCTCGGCGGAACAGGCCCTGGCCGACGCCGGCCTGCTGGGCGATCCGTCGATCAAGGATGGCCGCATGGGCGTGTCCTGCGGTTCGTCCACCGGCAGCACCGATGAGATCAAGGCCTTCGGCAACATGCTGCTCAACAGCGTGGCCGAAGGGCTGAACGCCAATTCCTATGTGCGGATGATGCCGCACACCACGGCGGCCAACATCAGCATCTTCTTCGGCCTGACTGGACGGCTGATCCCTACGTCCAGCGCCTGCACCAGCGGCAGCCATGGCATCGGCTATGCCTACGAGGCCATCAAGTTCGGCCGCCTGCCGCTGATGCTCGCTGGCGGCGCCGAAGAACTGTGCCCGACCGAAGCAATGGTCTTCGATGCGCTCTACGCCACCAGCCTGAAAAACGATGCGCCGCAGACCAGTCCACGCCCTTACGACAAGGGACGCGATGGATTGGTGATCGGTGAAGGCGCCGGCATGCTGGTGCTCGAAGAACTGGAACACGCCCTGGCCCGTGGCGCGCACATCCATGCCGAGATCGTTGGTTTTGGCAGCAACGCCGACGGCCAGCACGCCACCCGCCCCGAATTGAGCACCATGCGCCGGGCCATGGAACTGGCCCTTGAGGATGCCGGCCTCGAGCCATCCGCCATCGGCTACGTCAACGGTCACGGTACGGCCACCGAACAGGGCGACGTCGCCGAGACCCTGGCCACCAGCAGCCTGTTCGGCGAGCACATGCCCATCAGCTCGCAGAAAAGCTTCCTTGGCCACACCCTCGGTGCCTGCGGTGCGCTGGAGTCCTGGTTCAGCATCGAAATGCTGAACCGCGACCTCTATGTGCATACTTGCAACCTCGATGAGGTCGACCCTGAGTGCGGCAAACTCGACTATTTGCGCAACGAGTTCCGCGCGATGAGCAATGAATACGTGATGAACAACAACTTTGCCTTCGGTGGGGTCAACACTTCGCTGATCTTCCGCCGCTGGCATTGATTCCCGTAAATCCCCTGGTCAAGGAGACCATGATGCCGTTGAAGAAAATCGCTGTGACCGCCGCCCTGTTGCTCGGCACCCTGCCAAGCCTCAGCCAGGCCCGTGATACCGCGCTGTTCCTGCCGTTCGATAAAGTCGTCGCCGAAGCCATCCGCACCGGCAAGATCGACGGCAGCGTGAAGTTCTACCTGGCCGGCAACAAACCGGCCGGCAACGTCACCGTGGTCAGCCCAGGCGCGGTGACCAACAAGAAAACCAACGCCTTCAACAAGTCCGACGAAGTGGCCTGCGAATGGGTGCTGCAATCGGCACTGATCAGCCTGCACCAAGCCGCCAAGAACGCCGGCGCCAACGCCGTCACCAACATCGTCAGCTTCTACAAGAGCAACGAACGCAAGGACCCAACGACCTATGAATGCCACGCCGGGGCAATCATGGCGGGTGTTGCGTTGAAAGGCGATTTGGCGAAAGTGCAGTAGCTGGATTTTGGGGCTTACATAGATAAATCCACTGTGGGAGCGAGCTTGCTCGCGATTGCGTCAGTACATGCAGCATCACCGGCACTGACCCACCGCTATCGCGAGCAAGCTCGCTCCCACAGGTATCGCCCCGTGGCGAGGGAGCTTGCTCGCTCTGGGCTGCGCAGCGGCCCCCCAGCAATCTAACTGACCAAGCCCCCTTCAAACTCCCTCTCCAACATCGCCAAAAACGCCTCCCTGGCAGGATGCCGACCCGCGTTTTCATGCCAATAAAACAGATTGTCTACGCCTGCCAATTCCGGAAATTCGTACCCCGTCCAACCCGCCCCCTGGCGATACTGCTCATAGATCCCCCTGGGAACCAGCGAAACACCCGCCCCAGCGCTGACACAACCCACGATAGCGCCATAGCTGGCGATGCTGATGATCGGCTGCACCTGACCGTGACGCAGCAACCACTGCTCCAGTGCCAGGCGGTACGGACAACCGACAGGCCACATGAAAATCGCCTTGCCTTGCAAATCCGCCGCACTGCGTAGCGGGCCAAGGGAATCGGCAGCAATGAGCACCAGATCCTCACGGTACATCACCGCTCGCTTCAGCCCGGGCCGCTCCACGTCAACCGCGACAATCGCAGCGTCGAGCCGGTGCTGCCGGATATCCTCCAGCAACTGAGCCCAGGTCCCCGTGCTCAGTTCCAGCGACACCTGCGGGTACTGCGCGTGATATTTAGCCAACAACTGGGGCAGGCGCCCGGTGGCGCTGGACTCGATCGCACCAATGCGCAACGGTCCACTCGGAGCGTTGGAGGGTGCGATTGCGCGGCGAGCCTCTTCCGTCAGGCTGAGGATTCTCGTCGCATATTCCAGGAATATCTGTCCCGCCGGGCTGACTCGCAACCCACGTCCCTCGCGGAAAAACAACGACGTGCCCAGCTCTCGCTCCAGCGACTTGAGGCGGGCGGTGACATTGGACGGAACGCAGTGCAGCGTTTCAGCGGCACGCGCAATGCTGCCGGTGTCGCAGACCGCTTTCACCATGCGCAGTTGGGACAGTTCCATAGCTCACCCAAAGTGAATGATTGACTGAGTTTAAGTCACTTGTGGTGATAAGCCGCGTTTTCGATACTCCGAGACATGCACTTGGATGAAGACGCCGCTGATGCTCAACAAAGGTTCGGAACGATCGGGCGTAAAGGTGACCCTGGCAGCAACGTTCGTCATTGTGTGCTGGGCCTATTCCCCGATTGGCATTCGCATCGGTCTCCAGGCCTACGAACCCGGCCACCTGGCCTTGATTAGATTTCTCATCGCCTCGACGTTTATGGCCGTATTGGCCTCGGTCAAGGGCATCGGCCTGCCTCGAGTGAAGGACCTGCCATTGCTCGCCCTGCTGGGTTTTTTCGCCGTCAGCCTGCATCACATCGCCCTCAACTACGGGCAGCGAGGTGTCAGCGCTGGCGCCGCCAGTGTCCTGGCCCAATCCACACCATTGTTCAGTGCGCTACTGGCGCATTTCGCCTTCAAGAACAGCGTCAATGCGTGGCAGTGGATGTGCGTGCTGTTGGGGTTGGCGGGCGCTGCCGTAGTGGTCATGGGAGATCGTGGTTTGGGTCAGATAAATGCCCATGGGCTGCTGATCCTCCTGGCAGCATTATCCTGGAGCTTGTATTTCGCCCTGCAAAAACGCTATTGCCATCGCTACGACGGCTTGACCATGGTCTGTTACACCGTCTGGTCAGGCACCGCCCTGTTATTCATATTCGCGCCAGGGCTGCTGAACGAGGCGAAACAAGCGCCCACTTCGGTGAATCTGGCCGTGCTGATGCTGGGCATCTTTCCCAGCGCGCTGGCGTACCTTGCCTGGGCCTACGTCCTGACACACAGCGACGTGAGCCGAGCCTCCATGGCGCTTTACCTCACCCCTCCGACCGCCATGCTGATGGCCTCGATGATCCTCGCCGAACGTCCGTCGGCAATGGTCATCGTCGGGGCGGCCACCGTGCTGACCAGCGTCCTTGCACTCAACCTTGATCCTACGAGGCTGCAAGCAAAACTCGGAAAGCGGAACACCTAATTTCCGAAATTTCCCACACCAAAACCCTTGAACTTCGCGCTACGGTCACATCCCAACCACAAGCCGGGAATGCCAAGGATGAACGAAGTGACCAAGAAAGCCGTGATCGTATTCAGCGGTGGTCAGGATTCCACCACCTGCCTGATCCACGCATTACCCCAGTACGACGAAATCCACTGCATTACTTTCGATTACGGCCAACGCCATCGCGCCGAGATTGACGTGGCGAAGGACCTCGCCAAGCATTTTGGCGTGACGGCCCATAAGGTCCTGGACACCACGTTATTGAACGAGCTGGCGGTCAGTAGCCTGACTCGGGACAACATTCCGGTTCCGGCGGCGAACAGCAGCAAGGACGGCCCGCCTAATACATTCGTACCGGGTCGCAATATTCTGTTTCTGACGTTGGCGTCGATCTATGCCTATCAGGTAGGGGCTGAAGCGGTGATCACAGGCGTGTGCGAGACGGATTTTTCAGGGTATCCGGATTGTCGGGACAGTTTTGTCAAAGCCATGAACGTCGCGATTGAAACCGGCATGGATTACAAATTGCGCATCGAGACTCCGTTGATGTGGCTGAATAAAGCAGAGACTTGGGCGCTCGCGGATTATTACAACCAGCTGGAATTGGTGATGAATCGTACGCTGACTTGTTATAACGGGGTTGTGGGGAGCGGGTGCGGGGGCTGTGATGCTTGCAGTCTTCGTGCAGGGGGGCTGAAGGCTTTTACTGAAAATAGGGAAAGGGTTATCAACGCGTTAACAAATAAAATAAACCAAAAAAATCTCTAAAAACCGGTGGCTGTCAAACTGACAGCCAGCCTTTTCAAGCAGGTTGAGTCCCGGGTCTTGGGAAGCTCAGGTAACGGACTGATCGCCATCAGGCTATATCACGAAAAAGGGCGCCTTTCAGCGCCCTCTCAAATAGCCCGGATCAGAGAAACCGGGTTATTGGGCTTGGATCAACTTGCTCTCCGCCACCCCGGCGCGGCCGGTTTTATCATCGACGACCTGTAGGTTGTTACGAGCCTTGATGAAACCCACTTTCACTTCCTGCCAGACAAAATAGTTCTTGCCGGCTTCTGTGCTGAGCTTGAGCTCCGAATCGTTTTCGGCAGAAGACACCAGCGTCTGCTGGCCGGCCGGTACCGTTAGCATCAAATACGACTTGGCAACGGTTTGTCCGACCGCTTTGCCGTTGAGCGTTACTGGCATTTTTACCCCGGCGCCCATGCTCTCGTTGCGGTAAAGGTAGATGTTCGCTTTGTCAGGAACGGTCTGGAAGGTTTTCGCCTGCGCATCCTGGGTGTCATCGGCCATTTTCACCGAAGCACAGCCGGTAGTCAGCGCGGCAACTGCCAACAAGGCAGTAAAGGTCAACTGCTTGAACATCCTGTTTCTCCATGGATTGGGTTGGTCGAACAATGGGATATCGGCCGAGGCGTTGGAAAACTAAAGCAATCTTCGTAGGCCGGCCACGGTGGATGCGTCATGGTGCCTGACAACAACAAGCCTCAAGACCAGGCAGGTAACTCCACCCCATCAGTCAACAACGCCACAAACGCCGCCGCCATCGGCGACCGCTGATCCTTGCGCTGTACCAGCCACACCGCCGACACCGCCGCCGGGTCAAGCAGCGGTCGGTACACCACCCCATCGATGCGCATCCGCTGATAAGACGCCGGCAGCACCGAGACGCCCAGCCCCGCTGCCACCAGGCCGATGATGGTCATGGCCTCTCCCGCTTCCTGGGCGAAGTGCGGGCTGAAGCCGGCGTCGCGGGCCAGGTTCAGGAGTTGCGCGTAGAGGCCGCTGCCGTAGCTTCGCGGAAAGAACACGAACGGCTCCTGGGCCAGCGCGGCAAGGAACAGGCCGTCTTCGTTGCCCTGGGCCAGCGGATGCTTGGCGCTGAGCACGGCCACCAGCGGTTCGCGGCTGAGTTCGATTTCGACCAGTGAATCGGGCAACGGCAACGGTCGCATGATGCCCACCTCGATCACTTCGTCCATCAACGCGTCGGCCACTTGGGTGCTGCTCATTTCCCGCAGGTTCAGGTGCACGGCGGGGAAGCGTTGGCGAAAGGTAAAAATCGCTTGGGGGATAGTGGAGTTGAAAGGCGCCGAGGAGGTAAAGCCGATCTTCAGCTCGCCCAGTTCTCCCAACTGAGCACGGCGGGCCACATCGGCGGCCTTGTCGACCTGGGCCAAAACCCGCCGCGCCTCTTCCAGGAAAAGCCGCCCGGCCTCACTCAGTTCGACCCGACGATTGGTGCGATCGAACAGCCGTGCGCCAATCTCTTGCTCCAGCGTCTGGATCTGCTGGCTCAAAGGCGGCTGGGAAATGCCCAGGGCGAGTGCGGCGCGGCCGAAGTGCAGTTCTTCGGCGACGGCGATGAAGTAACGCAGATGCCGCAGTTCCATGGAAACCCCAGTAGGTCGTTCAACGTCTTAAATAGGTCGAACAATATATTGGATAGAATCATTAGCCGGCTATATGCTTTTTTCATTGCCTGCCTGGCCGTGCTCCTCCGAGGTCCACCGTGAAAACTGTTGTCGCCCCACTCGCCCATGAAATCCCTCCCCGTGCGCAGGATGATGTCGTCGCCGAATTGAAGGACATCTATATCGAGAAGGGCACGCCGATGTTCATGCGCACGGTGCTGGCGCTGTTCTGCGGTGGCTTTGCGACGTTTGCCCTGCTCTATTGCGTGCAACCGATGATGCCGTTGTTGTCCCACGAGTTTTCCATCAACGCCGCGCAAAGCAGCCTGATCCTGTCGGTGGCGACCGGCCTGCTCGCCGTCGGCTTGTTGATCACCGGTCCGATTTCCGACCGCATCGGCCGCAAATCGGTGATGGTCGCGGCGCTGTTCGCTGCGTCGGCGTGCACGATTGCCAGCGCGATGATGCCGACCTGGCACGGCGTGTTGCTGTTGCGCGCCTTGGTCGGGCTGTCGTTGAGCGGTTTGGCGGCGGTCGCGATGACGTATCTGAGCGAAGAAATCCATCCCAAGCACATTGGCCTCGCGATGGGGCTGTATATCGCCGGCAACGCCATCGGCGGCATGAGCGGGCGCCTGATCACCGGGGTGTTGATCGACTTTGTCAGCTGGCACACCGCGATGCTGGTGATAGGCGGCCTGTCGCTGATCGCGGCAGCGGTGTTCTGGCGGATCCTCCCCGAGTCGCGCAATTTCCGTCCCCGGTCGCTGCATCCGCGCAGCTTGCTGGACGGGTTCATCATGCACTTTCGCGACGCTGGGTTGCCGCTGTTGTTTCTTGAAGCTTTCGTATTGATGGGCGCATTCGTGACGCTTTTCAATTACATCGGCTATCGCCTGCTGGCCGCGCCTTATCAGCTGGATCAGGCATTTGTCGGGCTTTTATCAGTCGTCTATCTGTCGGGCATCTACAGTTCGGCGAAAGTCGGCGCCATGGCTGACAAGCTCGGGCGCCGGAAAATGCTTTGGGCGACCATCGCGCTGATGTTGGCGGGCCTTGTCCTGACCCTGTTCACGCCGCTCTGGCTGGTGGTCATCGGCATGTTGATATTCACCTTCGGTTTCTTCGGCGCACACTCGGTCGCCAGCAGCTGGATTGGCCGGCGTGCGCTCAAGGCAAAGGGACAGGCTTCGTCGTTGTACTTGTTCAGCTATTACGCCGGTTCGAGTGTCGCCGGTACGGCGGGGGGCGTGGCGTGGCACTTGGGTGGTTGGAACGGAACCGGGCTGTTCATCGGCTCGCTGCTGATCATCGCCCTATTGATCGCGCTGAAGCTGGCCAAGTTGCCACCGCTGGGCGAGATAAAAGCCTGAGACGGGTGGAACAATAGCGGGAGCGAGTTGGCTCGCTCCCGCTACGCGTCAATCGTGGTACTGCGCCGACAATTCATGCACCGCCCGCAGGAAGGCACCGGCGTGTTCCGGATCGACCTCCGGGGTGATGCCATGGCCGAGGTTGAACACATGGCCGGTGCCCTTGCCGTAACTGGCCAGGATACGCCCGACTTCAGCACGGATCGCTTCAGGCTTGGCGTAGAGCACCGTTGGGTCCATGTTGCCTTGCAACGCAACCTTGTGGCCGACGCGCTCGCGAGCGTTGCCGATGTCGCAGGTCCAGTCCAGGCCCAGGGCGTCGGCACCGGCATCGGCAATGCTTTCCAGCCACAGCCCACCGTTCTTGGTGAACAGGATCACCGGCACTTTACGACCTTCGTGTTCGCGGATCAGGCCGCTGACGATCTTGCGCATGTAGGCCAGGGAGAATTCCTGGTAGGCCGCCGCCGACAGGTTGCCGCCCCAGGTATCAAAGATCTGCACCGCTTGCGCACCGGCCATGATCTGGCCGTTGAGGTAGGACGTGACCGACTGCGCCAGCTTGTCCAGCAGCAGGTGCATGGCTTGTGGGTTGTCGTAGAGCATCGCCTTGGTCTTGCGGAAGTCCTTGGATGAGCCGCCTTCGACCATGTAAGTCGCGAGTGTCCACGGGCTGCCGGAAAAACCGATCAACGGAACACGACCGTTCAATTCACGGCGAATGGTGCTGACCGCGTCCATGACATAGCCCAGGTCCTTTTGCGGATCGGGAATCGGCAGCGCTTCGATGTCGGCCAGGGTGCTGATCACTTTCTTGAAGCGCGGGCCTTCGCCGGTCTCGAAGTACAGGCCTTGGCCCATGGCGTCTGGAATGGTGAGGATGTCGGAGAACAGGATCGCCGCGTCCAGTTGCGGATAGCGGTCCAGCGGCTGCATCGTGACTTCGCAGGCGAACTGGGGGTTCATGCACAGGCTCATGAAGTCACCGGCCTTGGCGCGGCTGGCGCGGTATTCCGGCAGGTAGCGACCGGCCTGGCGCATCATCCACACGG
>Ga0307408_100002386_pt1 | contig 13255 bp, 13 predicted proteins | sample 322Cmetagenome_FD_202116 | JGI IMG/M metagenome (GOLD analysis project Ga0307408, IMG submission 202116) | Maize rhizosphere microbial communities from greenhouse at UC Davis, California, United States - 322HYB-C-3 | ecosystem: Host-associated > Plants > Roots > Rhizosphere > Soil | place... | reverse complement strand
CGGGAAAAGCGCGACGAGATCCTCGAATTGCTTGAAGGTTTCGCCTGACGTGCGGCAGCGAAAGCGTCGGACTGCACCTACCTCGGCTCGGATGCCGCATGCGCAGGTCGTGGATGTTTCACTTCGCGGTTTCGCGGGATGGTATCTTTACTGGCGTCTGCCGGCATTCCATGGATTTTCATGAGTTTCACCTCCGGACTTAGGCGCGTCGTTCCGGCGCTAACCTGGTTGGCCGCTACGACTTTCGTCGGTGCGATGTCGGGATCGGTGACCGGTATCCTGAATTCGCTCGACAACGGATACTTCGGCGAGCCATTCCGGAATCTGGCTGGCCGGGTCATCCAGCAAAGTGTCCTGAAAGGCGCGGGCTTCGGTCTTCTTGCCGGTCTCGTCGGGGTGGCAGTATTTCTCGCCATGTGGCCGCTGTGCCGGCTCAAGTGGGGCAACTGGCGCTCCGCGGCACTGGCGGCAACGCTCACCGTGCCCTTTCTCGGCTTGTTGCTCGTGATCGCCTACGTGCTCAACGTCCGGTTCCTGCCGGCGTTTTTCTCGCCGGTGAGCATCCTCGCCAATCTCCTCGCAACAGCGGCGGTAATCCTCGCGTGGTGGGCAGTGGTGCGCCGGCTGTTGCCCAGGCAGGCAGCGCTGGAGCGACTGACGGAGAAATCTGCTCCTGGCCTGACACTCGGGCTAGGCTTGGCGGTCCTCCTGGCATCGAGCGTCGGACTTGCGCGCATCTGGAGGGCGGAGCCGCCTGCCGGCGATCCGAACGTGCTGATCGTGCTCATCGACGCCCTGCGCCCCGATCGACTCGGCGCGTACGGCTACGGCCGGGACACGAGTCCGAATATCGACAAGCTGGCGATGGACGGATGGAGATTCGACGCCGCCTTTGCACAATCCAACTGGACGAAGCCTTCGGTAGCCGCTCTCATTACCGGTCTATATCCCCGGCAGACTTCCGTGAACCCCGGCACCTGGTCGGAGGCCGGCGCACAGGGCGAAGTGCTGGTCGACTCGCTGTCGCCGGAACACGTCACCCTCGCCGAGTTCCTCGCCGCACGCGGCTACGAAACCAGTGCGTTCGGTGAAAACCATCACCTGCTGCGCAAACTCGGGTTCGCGCAGGGATATTTCACGTACGAGTGGCGCGAGCCGATATCGGCGGGGCCGCTCACGGGGTTCCTCAAGAAACTGCAATCCGGGTTCACCGCCGAGTGGATCAGCGAACGCTTCATTGGATGGCTCGGTTCGATCGAGGGCCGGAGGTTTTACTCGTACCTGCACCACATAGACGTGCATTGGCCCTACAAGAGCCCGCCGCCGTTTGCGGGCATGTTCATGAAAACGCCGCCACCGGAGGACTTCAACAGCACGAAATTCATGGTACGGGCCATCGAAGGGATCCGCGCTGCAACCGACGAGGCACCGAGCCCGGAAACGGTGCGGGCGATGAGCGATGCGTATGACGAGGGCATCCGGTACGTCGATGCGGAAGTGGGGCGCGTCATCGAGGCGCTGAAGCAGAGAGGCCTCTACGACGACACGCTGATCGTCATTACCGCCGATCACGGCGAGGAGTTCATGGACCACGGGCTGTTGAGCCACGGCAAGGCGCTTTACGACGAGAGCATCCGGGTTCCCCTGGTGGTGAAGTTCCCATGCCCGGGCCCGCATTGCCGCCGTCGGACGGTCACGACGCAGGTGCAGCTCGTCGACGTATTTCCGACGATCGTCCGCACGCTCGGCATGGAACCGCCGGAATACATGGTGGGACGGGCCCTGTACGAAACCGCCCCCGCCCGGAAATTCGTCTTCAGCGAGTCCGCCCGGGCGATCGCGATCCGATCCCCCGAGTGGAAATGGATCTACGACAAGCAACGAAACACCGGCAAGCTCTTCGAGCTGCGGACGGACGCCGGCGAGCTGAACGACATTGCGGGACAGAAGACGGACATGGCCCGAGAATTGACCACCCGCGTCGTCGACTTCACCGCCACGTACGCCGCCGACACGCGTTTTGCCGGCAAGTCTGTCGAGGCAGACGCGAAGATGTTGGAAAACCTGAAGGCGCTGGGCTACGTGAAGTAGTCGCGAACGATGGCATCCACGCTCAGTCGATACCTGGCGAATGCAATTGATCGCCTGAAATACGGCGATCCGGTCATCGTCGTTTCGGGGCTGCCGCGGTCGGGGACGTCCATGATGATGAACATGCTGGCGGCGGGCGGAATCGAGCCGTTGACCGACGACAAGCGGCTTCCCGACACCGATAACACCCAGGGTTACTTCGAGCACGAACGTGTCAAGGGTCTCGAAGCCGAACGCGACAAGTCATGGTTGCGCGTGGCCCGCGGCCGGGCGGTCAAGGTCGTGTCGCATCTGCTGCAGTCCCTGCCGCCCGAGAACCGCTATCGCGTCGTGCTGGCGCTGCGCGACCTGAGGGAAGTCGTCGCGTCGCAGAACATCATGCTCGAACGATTGAAACAACCCAATCCAATCGGCGACGACCAGGCAATCAGGCACTGCGAGCGACATCTCGAAAACGTGAGGCGACTTATGGACGTAAGAAGCAACTTCGAGATATTGGAGGTGCCCTACGCGGAGGTCGTCCAGTCTCCGGTCGTCTGGTCGCAGCGCATGGCGGCCTTCGTCGGCCGCAAGCTCGACGTACAACGCATGGCCGCTGTCGTTAACGGCAGCCTCTATCGCAACAGGAGTCCATCGTCATGAGGCGTACGATAATTCGCGGCGCGCTTGCAAACGGCGCGATGATCGCCCTGCTTCTATTCGCCGGGGAGCCGGCACAGGCCTACATCGGGCCTGGCGCCGGCTTCGCGCTGGCCGGTTCTTTTTTCGCGGTGGCCTCGGCCGTGCTGGCCGGGATAGCGACGATCCTGATCTGGCCGATTCGCTTTGCAATCCGGCGCTATCGGCGAAGGAGAAGCGCCGGCAAGGCGCGCGTGGAGCGGGTCATCGTGTTGGGACTCGACGGGCTAGATCCGAATCTTGCCGAGAGATGGATCGAGGCCGGCCACCTGCCGAATCTCGCCCGGCTGAAGGCGAAGGGATCGTACGATCGACTCCAGACGACCTATCCGAGCATCTCCCCCGTCGCGTGGGCGTCGTTCATGACCGGCGTCGGACCCAGCAGGCACAACATCTTCGACTTCATCGACCGCAACCCGCGCACCTACCAGCCGCGACTGTCGAGCTCCGAGGTGCGCGAATCGAGCCGGAACCTGCGCATCGGCGACTGGATTATCCCGGTCGGGCCCTCGCTGATCCGCAGCATGCGCAAGAGCAAGGCATTCTGGACGATCCTGGGCGAGCACGGAATTTCCTGCAACATCCTGCGCGTTCCCCTGACCTTTCCGCCGGAAAAATTCGCCGGCGTCCTTCTTTCGGCGATGTGCATTCCCGACCTGCGCGGGTCCCAGGGCTCGTTCACGTTCTACTCCGCCAATCCGCAACAGGTCGGCGACGCGGCTTCAAGCGCAGAGGGCGCGGGAGGGGAGCGCATTCTCCTCAAGTTCGAGAACAATGTGGCTCGAAGCGCCTTGCCCGGTCCCAGGAACAGCATGAGGCGAGCTGGCGGCCGCGTGGAACTCCCATTCCGCGTGGAACTCAATTCGGACCGAAAGGCCGCGACGATCACGATCGGCGGACGCTCGATCACCCTGTGCGAGCGCGAGTATTCGGAGTGGATTCCGCTGCGATTCAAGCCGCTGCCGTTCGTGACTGCCAACGGCATTGCCCGCTTCTACGTCACCGACATGTCGGAGGACAATTTTGGCTTGTACGTGACGCCGATCAACATCGACCCGGCCCGACCCGCGCTCCCGGTGTCCTGGCCCGGCATATATTCGGTGTACCTCTCGAAGATGATCGGCGAGTTCGCGACGCTCGGCCTGGCGGAGGACACCTGGGCTCTCAACGAGCGCGTCATCGATGAAGAGGCGTTCCTGAAGCAGACGCTGGACCTGCACCAGGAGCGCGAGCGCATGTTCTTCGACGCGCTCGAAAAATCGCGCAACGGCGTTGTTGCCTGCGTGTTCGACGGCACCGATCGCCTGCAGCACATGTTCTTCCGCTACCTGGATGCGGACCATCCGGCCAACCGGGGCAAAGACATCTCGGTGTTCAAGGATGCGATCCTCGAAATGTACAAGCGAGCCGACGACATGGTTGGGCGAGTCATGCAGACCCTGAACGACGACGACCTTTTCCTCGTCATTTCCGACCACGGCTTCCAGTCATTCAAGCGCTGCGTCAACGTCAACACCTGGCTGCACCAGAAGGGCCTGCTGGTCCTCGAGGATGGCCGGGCGGAAAGCGGGGACTGGTTCGACGGCATCGACTGGCAACGGACGAAAGCCTATGCGTTCGGGCTGGGGGGTGCCTATATCAACCAGGCGGGGCGGGAAGGGCACGGGATCGTCCAGCCGGGAGCAGAAACCGAGGCCGTCAAGCGCGAAATCATCGACGGCTTGTCCGGTTACCCTGATTCGGATACCGGCGAAACGGCGATTAACGAGGTGTTCGACAATCGTGACGTGCACGGCGCCGGCCCGTATCTTCAGAACGGGCCGGACCTGATCATCGGCTACAATCGTGGTTACCGGGCGTCGTGGGAAGCAGCCGTCGGACGTGTGACCCGGGAAATCATCACTGACAATACGAAATCGTGGAGCGGCGATCACTGCATCGACCCGCGGCTGGTGCCGGGCGTCCTGTTCAGCAATCGGCCGGTACGCGCCGACCAACCCGCGATAACGGACCTGGCGCCGACGATTCTCGATTTGTTCGGCCTCGCGACCCCGGCTCACATGACTGGCAAGGTCCTGCAGGTCGACCTCGGCGCCGTTCCCGACTCCGCGCGCGCAGCCTGATGAGGCTGCGGCTCCTGGCGTTGCTGGTCGTGGGACCGGCCATCGCGGCCGGATGTGCCCAGGACGTGCAGCCATCCCATGATGCGCCCTCCAGGAAAATGATCGTTCTCGGCGTCGACGGCATGGATCCGGAGTTGCTTCGCGATTATATGAAGCAGGGCGACATGCCGAACGCGCAGCGCCTGATGGCATATGGCGGATTCCGTGTCCTCGGGACCAGTGAACCGCCGCAGAGCCCGGTTGCCTGGTCGAATTTCATCACCGGCCTGGATCCGGGCGGACATGGCATGTTCGATTTCCTGGCGCTGGATCGCAACAATCTCCTGCCTTACCTGACGACCTCAGCCGTCGTGCCGGCCGAAATCGGACCTCTTGAAATCGGCGACTGGCGCATCCCGATTGAGGGCGACCGGGTCACGTTGCTGCGCAAGGGCACGGCGTTCTGGGAGTTGCTGGCTGCGGCAGACGTGGACGTAACCATCGTGCGCATGCCCGCCAACTATCCGCCCGTCCCTGGCTCGGGCGACTCCCTGTCGGGCATGGGCACGCCCGACCTCAGAGGAACGTCTGGCACCTTCATGTTCTTCTCGAGTGACCCGGGTTTCATATCCCGCGACGTGTCTGGTGGGGAGCTGAGAAAGTTCGGGATCGAAGGCGACCGGTTGCTCGCGGCTGTTGGCGGGCCGCCGAACAGTCTGCGGGCGGATGCGCCCCGAACCAGCGTCGTTCTCGAAGTCATTCCGGACCCGGTCCACGACGTGGCATTGATTCGCGGCGGTACGCGCGAGCGGCTGGTTAAGGCGGGCGAGTGGACCGACTGGATCGGAGTCGAGTTCACGATGGTCCCTGCCCTGGCCAAAGTCGCCGGAATGGTGCGAATCCACGTGAAAAGCGTCCATCCCTTCCTGGAGATGTACGTTTCACCAGTGAACATCGACCCTCGCTCTCCGGCCCAGGAAATATCCGCGCCTGCGGACTATGCACCGATGCTGGCGGGTCAGGTCGGGCCGTTCTACACCGAGGAGATGCCCGAGGATTCAAAAGCTCTGTCGGCCCACATCCTGTCCGCAGAGGAATACCTGGACCAGTCCGGCGTCGTGCTCGATGAATCGCGCCGGCTGCTGGACTTCGAGCTGCAGAAGTTCGTGGCCAAGGCAGATCCTGCATTTCTGTTCTTCTACTTCAGCACGATCGACCAGCGGCACCACATGATGGGCCGCCATATCGATCCTGAGCATCCTTTCTTCGCTGTCAATTCACCGCCCCGCGTCAGGGCGTCAATGACAGAGACGTACCGTCAGATCGATCAAGTCCTCGGCAAAATTCTCGACCGCGTTGGCCCGCAAGCAGCCGTGGTCGTGATGTCGGACCACGGTTTTGCGCGCTTCTACCGGCAGGCTCACCTGAATGCCTGGCTCAAGGAGGCAGGGTACCTGGTACTGCGCGACGATGCGGCGCCGGTAAGCGCCGAATCGGAAGGATGGCTGTCGGGTATCGATTGGTCGCGGACGCGCGCTTTTTCGATCGGCTTGAACTCGCTCTATATCAATGTCGCCGGCCGCGAGCGCCACGGCATCGTGCCCTCTGCCGAACGCCTGGACCTCGCGCGTGAAATCGCGGATCGACTGCGGACCTGGACCGACGCAAAAAACGGGCTTCCCGTCGTCACGTCGCCCAGCCTCCGGGAGGAAATTTACCGTGGTCCCATGCTCGCAGCGGCACCGGACATCATCGTGGGATATGGCGACGGATATCGCGCATCCTGGGCTACCAGCAAGGGGCAGACCGCCGGGAAATTGCTCGAGGACAATCTCGATGAATGGAGTGCGGACCACTGCCTGGATCCCGATGCCGCTCCGGGAGTTCTTTTCTCCAACCTCGCGATGACGTCTCCCGCGCCACAGCTCACCGATCTGACCGTCGGGATTCTCGATTACTTCGGCGTGCGGCCCGTCCAGGGAATGCGTGGAGTCACGCCGTTTGCGCCAATGGAGGTTCAACGCCATGTTCAATAGCGTCAGCATCAAGATCGACAAACGACTCTGGTCAAGACTCAAGCAATTGTCCGAAGTTGCCGGATATTCCTCCGTCGACGAGTTCGTCGTTCATGCGCTTGAAAAGGAGGTCGCTGCGATCGGTGAGACGGAGTCCGCCGAGGAAATGCGCGAGAAGCTGAAGGGTCTCGGATACCTGAAGTGACATCACACCGTGTGGGCTGATACGACTGAGTTCCTGAGCACCCTGCTGGGCCCGGTGCTGAGCCTCATCGCGCCGTTGCATCCCGTGTGGCAGGGCGCCGTGCTCGGCGTGCCAATCGGAGTGCTGGCGCTCCTCATCTATCGGCTCACGTCCGACCAGGCCGATATCACACGGACCAAGGACGGAATCAAGGCGAACTTGCTGGCGCTGCAGCTGTTCCGCGATGATCTCCGCGTCCTGCTGCGCACCCAAGGGACGATTTTCCGGCTTGTCGGGCGCTACCTCCGGCTGGGACTCATACCACTCGCGATCCTGATCGTGCCTGTCCTGCTGTTGCTGGTGCAGGTGGAGGCACGCCACGGTCATAGGCCTGTTCAGGTGGGCGAGGCAACCAACGTCGTCATCAAACTGAACAATTCCGCACTTCCGACCGAGACCCCAGCCAGCCTGCAGGCAACGGATACCTTACGGGTAGAGACGCCCGCATTTCGGCGCGACGCCGAACGGATGATTGCCTGGCGCGTGTCGGCGACGCGACCAGGCTCCCATGAAATGGAAATTCATGTGGGCGACGACATCATCCGCCGCAGGCTTTGGGTCGGTGATTCCGGGCCCGAGCTGGTGGTGCCGAATACCTATCGCACGACGGATTGGCGGTCGTTGGGAAGCCCGGGTGAGTCGGCGATCGATCCGCACGCTCATGTGGAGGAAACATTCATCGACTATCAAGCGTCTGCGGGCGTGTACGGCGGATTGTCTCTAGTCTCCTGGTCGTTGTTCGTTACGTCGCTGCTGGCCGGGTTCGCACTTCGGCGACGCATGCATGTCGATTTTTAAAGGGATGAGCAACCGCGATGGAGCGGATCTGACACTCGTAAGTCGTTGATTCGATTGGTGGGCGGTGCAGGGCTTGAACCTGCGACCCCTGCCGTGTGAAGGCAATAAATCTGTAAATGGCCGTAAGCAGTCGCGCAGGAAACCCCGTATTTCGGCCTGAAACTAACAATTAGCGTAAACCCCTGTAAATGGTAGGATGTCCGTACGTGGTCCGTACGAGAAGTTAGAGGGGAAAACGCGATGCCAGCCATCCACAAGACCTCGATTCGCAAGGCGCTCAGGCCGCGCCGCGAGCCGTACTGGTCGCGCATCCGTCGCGGCCTATACCTCGGCTTTCGCAAGATCGACGGCGACAGCGGAGCGTGGGTTGCTCGCGTGCAGCACGCGGACCGCAGCAAGAACTACCGCTCGCTCGGCTACGTGTCCGACACGCTCGACTTTGACGCCGCGAAGGCGGCGGCGGAGTCGTGGTTCAAGATGCGCGAGTCGGGCGTCACGGATGAAGTCGTGACCGTGGAGCAGGCTTGCGCCGAGTACGTGAACGACCGCCGCCGCGAGAAAGGCGAGGCGTGCGCGCACGACGCCATGAAGCGATTCGAGCGCTGCGTGTTCGGGACGCCGTTCGGCCGCCGCCCGCTCGACAAGTTGGGCACGGAGCACATCAAGCAATGGCGCGAGGGCTTGGGGCTTTCACCGGCCGCGAGCAATCGCACGTTGACGACGCTCAAAGCCGCGCTGAATTTGTGCGTGCAGAATCGACGCGTGGATGCGGCGCGGGCGATTGAATGGCGCAGCGTGCGGCCGCTCAAGGGCAGCGATAATCGTCGCACGATTTTCCTCGACGTTGAGCAGCGCCGTGCGCTGTTGGCCGCGTGCGGGAGCGCGGCGGTGCGCGATTTGGTCGAAGGCGCGCTGCTAACCGGCGCAAGGCCCGGTGAACTGGTCAACGCGGTGCGCGGGCAGTATGACGCCAAGCAGAAAACCATGATGTTTTGCGGCAAGACGGGCCGCCGCGTCGTGGCGCTGTCCGCGCAGGCAAATGCGCTTTTCGCGAAACTCGCTCGCAGCAAGCTGCCGAACGCTTACCTGTTTGTGCGCGACGACGGCTCGCGGTGGCCGCATAGCGGATGGGACAAGTACATCAAACAGGCCGCACGCGAGGCGGGATTGCCAGCGGAAACGTGCTTGTACGTGTGCAGGCACACGTACATCAGTCAGGCCATCGCTGACGGCATGAATACGCTGGAAATTGCGCGGCAATGCGGCACGTCGCTGGCGATGGTCGACCGTCACTACGGCAGCGTTGCGCTGGCGTCCGTCCGCGAGCGGCTCGACAAGGTGAAGATGTTTTGAAGCGCGGTCGCCCGAATGAGATCACGCGGTTGAGCCGCGCCGGGCTGCTGGCCGCGTGGCTCGACGCGGAGGCGGCGGACGTGTCGGAATTGCAGTTCTGCAAGACGTACAAGCCCCGCTGGTCGAGCATCGCGCAGTGCGAGGCTATCCGTAAGGGTGAGGCGAGCGTCGACAAGCCCGATCACCAGTGGCGCGGCACGTCCGCCGTGCTGTCGCAGTTACAGGCGGCGCGCAGGCTCGCCGAGTCCGACGAGGATTTCCGCGAAACCGTCGAACTGATCCGCAGCGCCGTGCTGATGGGCCTGCTGCCGAAGGCCAGCGTGTAGCCGTCCCGATTTATTCATGAACCGCTGATCGGTTAGGCGTAGTAAATAGAGGGCACCCAAAAAACGAGGTGCCCCATGAAGTCAGAAGTCCGCCGACAGTCGAAGCCAAACAGCGCGCCGCCGCCCCCGTTCGATGAACGCCTGCGGTACAGCATCAAAGACGTGTGCTGGCTGCTGCGCACGTCGAAACCCAGCGTCTACGGCCTGATTCGCGCAGGCCGCCTTACCACTTTCAAAGACGGTCGCAGGACGTTCGTCACCGGCGCTTCCATCGTTCGCGCATCCGCTCCGCCCGAGTCGAGCGCCGCGTGAACGCGAAAAACGCCGCGCCCCGGATGCCAGTCCGGGGACAGCGGCAGGGTTACGGGATCAGCCGCACGATAGCCATGAAGCGCCCGCGCTGCAATCGATGCGACCGGCGCTTTCTCCGCCGCTTCGACACTCAGATGTTGTGCTCGCCGTGCTGGCGGGACGTGCGGGCCGCCCGGCTCGCCGAAGTCCAGCCTGACTTGCCGCTCGCGTGGCCGTCATGAACGCGCCGCTCGCCATCCGCTGGCTCAACGCGCTGTACTCGGATAGGTGCGCGCTGCCGATTGCGACCAAAGGCGTGCTCTGCGGAATTTTCGTGCGCATCGACTGGGAATCGGGACGTGGATATTTCGAGGCGGCACGCTCGCTGGGTAAGCGGGCCAACTGCGGTAAGAACACGGTGACGAGGCACCTCACGAAAGCGGTCAACGCGGGTTGGTTGATGCGTACGACTCGCGCCGTGAAAGGCGAGAGGCACGGCTTCACGTACTCGCTAGCGATTCCTGCTGTGTCCGTCGAAAGCGGACACAACGATGCCCCGCCGCAAGCACCTGACGATGCGCCGCCACAAGCACCTGTGTCCCAAGAACGGGGACACAAGGACAAGGGGCCGTGTCCCCATTCACCGCAGCCTGTGTCCCTATTCCTGAACGGCTGTGTCCGGCAGATGGGGACGTATTCCCCTTCTGACTCCCCTTCTACTCACAGAGGCGCTGGCGCGCCGCGCAAAAAGCGCCCGCCGAACCTGCGAGCCAAGATCGAGGCGGCGGCGCGCACGTCGAGCCTGCGAGCCGACTTCGACAATGAGCATCCGGATGTTGCGGAAGTCATCCGACGCTTGGGCGGCTGGCAGCGGCTCGGGCAGTCCAACGAGGAACGGGAACTGCCCAGATTGCTGACGCAGATCATCAAGCTTCACCGCGAAGGCGTCGCCGCGTGAGTGGGCGGGCGGAGCAGCGCGAGAAAATAACCGCCCGGCCGAGCGCGGCGAGCCGGCGTTTCGTGCTGCAATCACCGCACGGTTGCCCTGACCGGGCAGGGGAAAAATGCGAAAAGCCGCAGCAACGCCGGGGTTTTTCGCACATACGGACCGGAGTACGGATTACCGAACTGGCGCGGGACCGCGCAGGAAGGCAGCACATGAACGACGCGAACGGGCAGATACCACCGGAATCGACACCCGAAGCCAGCGCGAAACCGCGCCGCCGCCGCGTGAGTCGCCAGCGAGTGCGCGATGCGCGAGCCGCGCTGAACTTTCTCGCGGAAAGCGAGCGACTCGACGGGAGAACGGTCGCAGCACGAACGCTGGAGGCCTATGAGACGGCGTTGACCGCGCACCTCGGCGGCGACCTGTCCGAAGTCCTGCGCCTGAAGGTGGGCCTCGTAGCGCGTCAGGCGGTCATAGCCGAGATCGTGGGCGAATGGGTGCTGACTAAATTTCCGATCAATCGCCGCCGCCGCTGCCTGCTGCCGGTCGTGGAGGAATTCATGGCGATGGACGCCAAGCTATTCGCAATGCTCGACGCACTCGGCGACGAGCGCCGGGAACCGCCGGTGGATTGGATGTGGCGCACCCCGGCGCGGCCTGACGCGGTGACTCAACGGAAAGTACGGAGGAGCGGAACATGAAAGCGCGATATGAGGATGAAGATGACGACGGCAATTTCGACGCGGACGACATCATGAGAAAGAACGGCACGTTCCGCGTGCCGGTGACGATGATGGACGGCATGCAGCGCGACATTGCCGGCGGCCTGTCGGCCGGCGCGATGGCCCGCGCCAAGTGGATCGAGGAAACCTGCAACACATGGCAACGCCGCGAGGCGACGCCGCCCGCGCCGCCGCAGTCCGCGCCGGCTTCAGGCGACGCCGCAAAAGATGCTTACGACGACTACGTGCGGCGCCTCGGCAACAGGTGGATGACGCCATGAAACCGCTCCCAGAGTCGGCATACATCGACCTCGCGAGGCTCCGGCAGCTGGCCGACATGGCGCGAGCACAAACTGAGGCGGCACACAAAGGCATTTTGGCGAACGAGGAACAGTGCCGGCAGGCGGCGCATCGGGCGCGCTCGGCTGGCGGCGATCAGCAGCGTGAAGCCGCGCAGCGCGACCTAGAGACGCTGCGATTCATTCACGCGGAGCAAGTGCGCGAGCGTGCCGCGTTCGACGCGCTGCATCGCCAGCGAGCACAAGTGGTCGCACGCATCGAGGGCGCGGTGAAAGCGTTGCCGCCCGGTCGGCCGTGGTTACTGGCGGCCGCTCGCGTGGCAGCGTTCACACCAGAAGCAATGGAAACTGAGCGGCGCACGATCGCCGACTGCGACGCCGAGTTGTCACGCATCGCAATGCTGCCGCTTGATTCCGCGTCGCTGAAAGTGCTGGTCGAAAAGCGCGTGCAGGAACTGCGCGCATCGTGCCGCGTCGCCTTTCTCGGCTTGCGTGGCGAGGCGTCGTTCGATTTCAAGATCGAGGGCACCGAGCGCGGGCTGCACAAGCCAAGCGGCGAGGAGTTGCTGGCGTGGCTCGACCCGGCAGCGTTGACGGCGCGATTGCTGGCGCAACTGCCGCGTGAGGAGGGCATGAACTTGCGCGAGAAGCAGGAGCGCACGCATCAGTTGCAGGCGAAAAAACTTTCAGCGGAACGCCGCGAAGAGGCGCTGATCCGAGCGGCGGCCGCGAAGGGCATCATCGTTGAGCGCCGCGTCGATGTTGACTGGCGCGCCGCGCTCGCCGTGCGACCCTCGCCGGCCCGCGAGGCGACTGCCGCCTGAATGCATCCCCGCCGCCCATCCACGAGCGGGCGGAAAAGTTCTAGCGTGTGAGTAACCTCGCCGGAAGCAACCGCACGCAGCGCTGGACGTTTATTGGGTCATGGGCCAGCGCGCCTGCGGCGCGCTCGCGTAAGCCTTTCACGGACCGCTCCAACGCATAGTTAGACATCGTTCTCATATCAACTGGGATCAGTCCTTACCAAAACGCTCAATCAGTGAGGTTCGGGCAGAGGACAGGAGCGTCGAATAGTCTGGCTTAAATGGGACCACCAGGACGCGCTCAAGCGCAGCGTGTAGGCAATCAAGGGCGTGAGATTCAGGAGCCTCGAGGTTGAGTTCTCCGCGCAGATTCTCTCGGGATGCCAGGAACTCAAAGAGCACAAGTGCTTCGTCGTCCTCGAGCTGAAGTGTTACGGCCACATTTGTTTCCCCCCGAACGATGTCTAACGTCCGCGTTGAGCGGGCCGCGGCACAACCGAACCAGGCGCCGCGGGCGCAAACTGTTCCCAAGCGCCCGCGGCGCCCTTCGTCAGACCTCTCACGGCCCGCTCCAACGCATTGTTAGC